>JGI12269J14319_10004214_pt1 | contig 13236 bp, 14 predicted proteins | sample PeaSoiSIISIP2007_FD_14319 | JGI IMG/M metagenome (IMG submission 14319) | reverse complement strand
CGCCGAGCCCTCAGAGGCCACGCTCAGCGGGAAGCGGCGGCCGGCGGCCAGCGCCGCCTCGTGCGCCGCGGCGAGCGTCACGCCCGCCTCGGCGACGATGACGTCGTCGATCGGATCGACGTCGCGGACCGCGCGCAGGCGCTCGGTCGAGAGCAGGATCTCTCCTTGCGGAATCTGGCCGCCGACGAGGCCAGTGTTGCCGCCCTGCGGGATGATCGCGACGCCCGAGGCGGCGCAGACCCCGATCACCGCGGCGACCTCGGCCGTCGTCTTCGGGAGAACGAGCAGGGGCGTCGTCCCGCTCCAGCGGTCGCGCCATTCGACCAGCTTCGGCGCGAGGCGCGCAGGCTCGGTGCTCCAGCCGTCCTCGCCGAGGACGGACTTCAGGCGCGAGATGACGTCGGCGGGAACGGGTGCGGTCATGACGTGAGCCTACCTCCGGCCGCGTCAGCCGACCAGACCGGCGCCGCGCGCCAAGCGATCGTTGATCGCCTCGCCCAGGCCGTCCTTGGGGATCGACGCAACGGCGATGGCGGCGGGCTTGGCGGCGTCGGCGGCGCGGAGGGCGGTGAACAGATTGGCCGCCGCCTCGCGCAGGTCGCCGGTCGGGCTGAGGTTGAAGACGAGCGGACCGGGCGGCGCCGGTCCGAAGGCCAGGAAGGCCTCGCCAACGCGGGGCGCGGAAGCGTTCAGGCGCAGTGGCGCCTCCGGCGCATAGTGGCGCGCGAGGCGGCCAGGCGAGCGGCCGGCATCAGCTTCCGCCGCGCCAAGCGGGCCGACGACGGCTTCGATCTCCGCGCGCGTCACCGCACCGGGGCGGAGCAGCCGCGGCGGGCCGTCGAGCAGGCTGACCACGGTAGACTCAAGACCGATCGCGCAAGGGCCGCCGTCGAGGGCGAGCGCCGCCGCGGCGCCGGCCTCGGCCAGCGCGTCGGCGAGCGTCGTCGGGCTCGGTCGGCCGGATCGGTTGGCCGACGGCGCGACGACCGGCCGTCCGAAGCTGTGCAACACCGCCCGGGCGAGCGGATGCGCCGGCGCGCGCACGGCGACGGTGTCCAGCCCGGCGCGCGCGAGGTCGCAGACGGCGACCGGATCGGAGAGTGGCGCGACGATGGTGAGCGCGCCGGGCCAGAACGCCTCCGCGAGCTTGACCGCGCGCTCATCGAGGCTGGCGAAGCGTTGGGCGGCGGCGAGATCCGCGACGTGGGCGATCAGCGGGTTGAACCGCGGCCGCCCCTTGGCCTCGAACAACCGCGCGACGGCGGCTGGGTTGGCGGCGTCGGCGGCGAGGCCGTAGACCGTCTCGGTCGGCAGGATGACAAGCTTGCCCGCCGCCAGGGCGCGCGCAGCCTTTTCGACGTCGCTCAGCGCGCCCGATGCGCCGTCAGCTGGACGATGACCACGACCTTGGTGTCGACCACGTCGGGGGTGCTCCACTTGCCCTGACCTATCCCGAACGCTGTGCGGTTGAGCACGAGCTGGCCATTCATGCGGGCCGTATCACCGGCGATCGCGAGCGTGAAGGGCAGGACGACGGGCTTGTGCACGCCCTTGATGGCGAGGTCGCCGGTCGCCTGATAGCGGCCGCCGCCCAGATCCTAGATCGCCGTGGTCGTGAACACCGCCTTCGGGAAGCGCTGGGCGGCGAACCAGTCGTTGCTCGGCAACGCCTGGTCCTGATCGGCGTCGCCGGTGGCGGCCGAGCCGACGTCGACCGTAACGACCGCCTTCGATGCCGCGAGCGCGTTCGGATCGAAGACGATGGCCGCCGACCAGCGCCGGAAGGTTCCGGTGAAGGCGTCGCCGTTCAGGCGGCCCTGGAATTGGAGCTTGGAGGCGGGATCCACCGTCCACTGCGGCGGCGCCGCGGCTACAGCCGAGGCGCTCAGCAGGAAAGCGAGGATGAGCACGGTCATGCGCATGGCTCAGGCCGCCTCCGCCGGCCCACGGCGCAGGAACGGGAGCATCCGCGCCAGCTCCTTGTCGTGGTCGAAGAACTGGTGCTTGAGCGCGCCAGCCAAATGGAGCGCGATCAGCGCATAGGCCAACTTGGCCAGCAGATGATGGCTGGCCAGAAAAACGCCGTGCGCCTCTTTCATCTGGTCGTGCGGCAGGTTGGTGAGCGGCGCGATCGCCGGCCATGGAACCAAGTGGAAAAGCACGATCGGGAAGACGTGGATCAGCGGGCTGGCCGACGTGAAAGCCCAGCCAGTCAGCGGCATCCCGATCATCACGACGTAGAACAGCGCGTGCACGGCGTGGGCCAGCCAGCGTTCCCAGACCCGCAAGGTCGGCGACAACGGCGGCGGCGGGACAACGAGGCGCCAGCCCAGGCGGACGAGGCTCAGGATCAGCACGGTGATGCCGATCGACTTGTGCAGCTGCACCGGCTCGATCTTCGCCTCGCCGTGCAGGGCGTTGAACCACCACGCGAGCCCGATGTTGGTCAGGATGAGCAGAGCGATCGCCCAGTGCAGGACGATCGCCCCTGCGTTGTAACGGCTCTGGGCTCTGGTCGCCATGCGGGCACTTATCCTTGGCCGTTCCTGGCTGGCGGATGCACGAACCGCCGACTCGGCGCGTCCGACTTCAGAGACGCACGAGTGGGCGCGGATATTTCAGCGACCGCCCTGCTTGCGCTAGAAAGCCCCTATGGCCTTCCGACCCCAGGTGCGCGACTTGCTGTTCACGCTGAACGACGTTCTTGGCGTCGGACAGCTCGTGGGATCGCCGGCCTTTCCCGAGTTCGACGTCGAGCTGCTCGCCGCAGTGCTCGAGACGGCGGGCGCGCTGGCCGCCGACGTGCTTGCCCCGCTCGACCAGACCGGCGATCGGGCCGGCGCGACGTTCGAGAACGGCCAGGTGCGCGCGCCCGCCGGTTTCGCCGCGGCCTACCGCGCCTTCGCCGACGGCGGCTGGGGCGCGCTCGCCGCTGACCCGGCGTACGGCGGCCAGGGCCTGCCCAAGTCGCTCGAGTTGGCGGTATTCGAGATGGTTCACGCCGCCAACATGGCGTTCGGCCTCTGTCCGATGCTGACCTCGGGCGCGATCGAGGCGCTGCACGCGCACGGCTCCGAGCGGCAGAAGGCGCTCTACCTGCCGAAGATGATCTCCGGCCAGTGGACCGGGGCGATGAACCTCACCGAGCCGCAGGCCGGAAGCGATCTTTCGGCGCTCACCACCCGGGCCGAGCCGGACGGCCAGGGCGGCTATCGGCTGCACGGGCAGAAGATCTTCATCACCTGGGGCGACCACGACCTCACCGACAACATCGTCCATCTGGTGCTGGCCCGCTTGCCCGACGCTCCGGAAGGCAGCCGCGGCATCTCGCTGTTCGTCACCTCCAAACGTCTGGTCGGCGATGACGGCTCGCTCGGCGAGGCGAACGCGGTTCGCCCCGGCGGCATCGAGCACAAGCTCGGCATCCACGGCTCGCCCACCTGCGTCATGCTTTATGAGGGGGCTCGGGCGGAGCTGGTCGGCGAGCCCAACCGCGGGCTCGCCCACATGTTCACGATGATGAACGCCGCGCGCCTGAACGTCGGCGTCGAAGGCGTCGGCGTCGCCGAGCGCGCCTACCAGCGGGCGCTGGCCTATGCGCTCGAGCGCCGGCAAGGCCGCTCGCCGTGGAGCACGGATCGCTCGGCGCCGATCTTCGACCACCCGGACGTCCGCCGCATGCTGGCGGACATGCGGGCGCGGATCGAGGCGGCGCGCGCCATCTGCCTGCTCACCGCCCTCTCCGCCGACGTTGCCCGCGCTGCGCCGGACGAGGAAACGCGCGCCGCGGCCAAGCTGCGCGAGGAGCTGCTGACGCCGATCGCCAAGGCCTGGTCGACCGACATGGCCGTCGAGGTCGCCTCGATCGCGCTGCAGGTGCACGGGGGAGCGGGCTTCATCGAGGAGACCGGCGCGGCCCAGTCCTATCGCGACGCCCGCATCGCGCCGATCTACGAGGGCACGAACGGCATCCAGGCCATCGACCTCGTCGGCCGCAAGCTCGCCATGGCGGGCGGCGAAGGGTTCCGGTCGCTCACAGGTGAGATGGCCGCCTTCGCCCAGAGCCTGATCTACAACCCGAACCGGACCCTGGATAACATCGGCCTCAGGCTGGCCGGCGCCGTTGACGGGGTGCGGAACTTCGCTCTGTTGTTGCAGGACGCCAGCGAGCCCGAGCGCTTGGCCGCCGCGACGCCCTTCCTCAACCAGTTCGGCGACGTGGTCGGCGGCTGGCTGCTGGCCAGGGGCGCCAAGGCCTGCGCCGAGCGAGCGGAGACCGACGCCTACGCAAAGGCGCGGATCGAAATCGCCGGCTACTACGCCGAGACAGTGATGACCGAGAGCGCCGCGCTATCTTCGGGCGCGGTGGCCGCCGGCAAGCGCCTCGCCGCGCTCAGCGAGGAAGCGCTGAGCTAGTCCTCCACCGTAGGGGGAGGATCTGCGGCCGTTAGATGTGCTCCAGCAGGTACTCGGCGGAGGAGACCCTGAACTCGCCGCCTTGCTCGACGTTGAGCTGCTCGACGACGCCGTCCTTGGCGATCAGCGAGTAGCGCTGCGAGCGGGCGCCCATGCCGAAACGGCTGGCGTCGAGCTCGAGGCCGAGCGCGCGGGTGAAGTCCCCGGAGCCATCGGCCAGCATCAGGATCTCGTCGCCGATGCCCTGATCGGCCGCCCAGGCCTTCATCACCCACACGTCGTTGACCGAAACGCAGGCGATCGTGTCGACGCCCTTCTTCTTCAGGTCGGCGGCGTGCTGCTTGAATCCCGGCAGGTGCTTGGCCGAGCAGGTGGGCGTGAACGCGCCCGGCACGGCGAACAGCGCGACGCGCTTGCCCTTGAACACCTCGTCGCCGGTGATCTGGGCCGGGGCGCCGTCCTTGAACACCATGAACTTCGCATCCGGCAGCTTGTCGCCGACCTTGATCGCCATCTGGCCCGTCTCCCTTGCATGGATCGCCCTTGCGACCATGGGCCGCTGGGCAAAACCTAGATAGGCAAAAGCCGCGAGCGAGCCAAGCGCGCAATGGCCTTGATGCGGCCGCGGCAAACACCGATCATCCGACTCATGTCTGAGCGCGAACCGCCTCGGTCCGCCAGCGGGCCGAGCTATCTGGGCGGTCGGATGCTGATCGCCATGCCGGGGATCGAGGATCCGCGTTTCGAACGCGCTTTGCTCCTGGTCTGCAGCCACGACGAACAGCACGCGATGGGCATCGCGGTGAACCGCCCGGTGGAGGGCCTGACCGTGCCCGGCCTGCTCGAGCGGCTGGGCGTGAAGCCGGTGATCGAGCTGCCGCCTGACTTCGTCCTCCTGGGCGGGCCGGTCTCGCCCGAGCGCGGCTTTGTGCTGCACACCGACGACTACCGCTGCGAGGACTCGAGCGTCGCCGTCGGCGGCGGCGTGACGCTCACCCAGACGCGCGAGGTGTTGACCGCCATCGGCAGCAACGACCGCCGCCCGCGCCGCGCGATCCTGACCCTGGGCTATGCCGGCTGGGGCGCCGGCCAGCTGGAGCACGAGATCCGCGAGGGCGTCTGGCTGACCTGCGAGCCGGACGAGACCCTGCTGTTCGGCGACGACCACGAGCACAAGTGGTCGATGGCGCTGGCCAAGATCGGCATCGGCCCCCACCAGCTCTCCGCCCACACGGGCAGGGCGTAGCCGGACACATACGGCTTTCCGTCACCGCGGCTTGCGGCCAAACTGGGGTGGACGCTCAACCCGTGTCCGCCAGGAGAACGCTCAATGGACATCGGCAACTGGTCGGCGACGCCGGACCTGGTCGACATCTACCGCGAGATCCGCGCCCAGGGGCTGGAGGCGAACCTCGCTGAGCTGGAAGCGTTCGGCTTCACCGTCATCGAGAACGCGCTCGCGCCGGCCGAGGTGAAGGCGCTGCGCGAGTGCATCGTCGACATCTCCGCGGCGCGGAAGGGCCAGCGGCTCGATCTCGAGAACGAGACCACCCACCAGGAGCTCGAGTTCATCCCCTACCTGCTGTTCAAGGATCCGATGTTCAAGGCGCCGGTTGTGAACCCCAAGGTCCTGCCGCTCGTGGACTACTTGCTCGGCAAGCACGCCATTCTCTCCAGCCTGGGCTCGCACCTGAAGGGGCCGGGCGGGCCCGGCCTCCTGCTGCACAGCGACACAGGCAACGGCACGCCCGACCCCTTCACCCCCTACGCCCAGGTCTGCAACTGCAACTACGCGCTGACCGACTACACCGAGGAGCGCGGCGCGCTGGCCATGGTGCCGGGCAGCCACCGCAACGCGCGCCAGCCGACAAAGTTCGAGGTCTGGCTGGACGGCAACCGCCGCTACGAGCACGTGATCCCGATCGAGGTCCCGGCCGGGACGGCGATCCTCTGGCACGGCAACACCTGGCACGGCTCTTTCCCGCGCAAGGTCCCTGGGCTGAGGATCAACCTCTCCTGCTACTACTGCCGCGAATACATCCAGCCGCAGGAGAACTACCGCGACCACGTGCCGGAGGGGTTCCTCGACGGCGAAACGGACGCCAGGCTCGCGCGCCTTCTGGGCGCCGACCTGATCCACGGGTGGACCGACGAAGGGCCGCTGAAAATGTACGCCCGCCGGCGCGAGGCGGCCGGCAGCGTGCGCAGCTGGTACAGCTGAGGGACGGGGCGCTGCGCGACGCGTCTGACCCGACGGTCGTGGCCGTCACCGGCGGGCGCGTCGCCGGGACGCTCGAGGATGGCGTGCACGTGTTCCGGGGGCTGCCTTTCGCCGCGTCCATAGCCGGAGCCAACCGCTGGCGGGCGCCACAACCGGTCGCGCCGTGGGATGGCGTCCGCGACGCATCTCGCTTCGGTCAGGCGTGTCCGCAACCCGCCCTGCTCACCGGCGAGGGCCTGGCGACGCGGCTCATCCGCTGGAAGCGGACCGGGCGCGTGTACCTGGACGCAATCAGCCAGCTGAACGCGCCCACGGGCGGCGACTGCCTGAACCTCAACCTCTGGACGCCCAGCCTCGACCCGCAAGCGAAGCTGCCGGTGCTGGTCTTCATCCACGGCGGATCCTTCACCGGCGGCTCGGGCGCGCAGGCGTTCTACGACGGCCGCGCGCTGGCCAAGGCCGGGCTCGTGCTGGTGACGATCAACTACCGGCTGGGCGTGATCGGGTTCGTCGGCGGCGAGGATCTCTTCCCCGACAGCCTCGGCGTCGCCAACCGCGGCTTCCTCGACCAGGTGCAGGCGCTGCGCTGGGTGAACGAAAACATCGCGGCGTTCGGCGGCGACCCCGACTGTGTGACGGTGGCGGGCGAGTCCGCAGGCGCAACCAGCGTGCTGATGATGGCCGCGACGCCGGCGACCAACGGCCTGATGCGGCGAGCGGTCAGCATGAGCGGCGCGCCCCTGGCTTATCCGCACGATGAATGCAGCCGTTTCGCGCGCGACTACTTCGAGAGCCTTGGCGTAAAGCCGGGCGACGGCGAGGCCCTGATGTCGCTGACCATGCAGCGGATTTTCGCCGCCCGCCCACAGCCCGGCCCGTTCCTCTACCGCCACGCCGAGCGCTATGGCTCGCTGGGCGCCGATCGGCTAGCGTCGATGGTGGCAGCGACGGGCACGGACCTCTTCCCCGCGCCGCCGCTCGCGTTCGTCGCCGGCGGCGGAAAGCCCGGCCTGGAGCTCCTGATCGGCACCTGCAAGGACGAATGCCGGCTGTGGACGATCGCCTTGCCGCTCCCCGATGGCATGGCCGCGCGCACCATGTTCAACCTGCACGCCGGCGTCATGAAGCCCCGCGGCCGGCCGACGGAGACGTTCAGGGCCTACAGGGCGGCCATGCCCGGCGCGTCGGGCACGCTAGTCCGCGAGCGGGCGATGACCGACAGCCTGTTCCGCCGTCCCTCCGTCGGCTTCGCCGACGCCGTCGCGAGCGCGAACCCCGGTCACGCCTTCCTGTATCGTTTCGACTGGGCCTCGCCCGTGCTCGGCGGCGCGTTCGGCGCCATCCACGCCATCGACGTGCCGGGGGTGTTCCAGACCTACGATGCGATGGCCGCGGTCGTCGGGCCTGCAAAGGCCGCGCGCCCCGCCGGCGACGCGATGCACGCCGCCGTCACCAGCTTCGCCAAGACCGGAGCGCCGGCGATCCCCGGCGCGCCCGCTTGGCCCGCCTACGACGCCGGTGGCAAGGCTTGCATGGTGATCGACGAGACCTGCGACCTCCGCCACGCCATAGACGCGGCCTTCGAACCCATCTGGTAGGGGCAGCTACCTGGGTTCACTGCCGCTTCGGGGCGCGGCCCCCAAAAGGTGGCCTCCCACGGCAACCCCACCGACGAGGCAACGCCAATGAGCGACGCTCTGAGCACGGCAAAACAGTTCTACGGCGCCATGGCCGAGGGGAACGTGCCTGGCGCGCTCGGCCTGCTCTCGCCCGACATCGAATGGACCTAAGCCGAACGCCATCCCTACTACAGCGGGACCTGGATCGGTGTCGTGGCGGATGGAAAGGTCCAGCGCTTCGTTCAGTATACGGACACTGCCAAGTGGAACGAAGCGCTGGCGGGATAACGGTCAAGCGCCACGCTCAGAACCGGCGGGCTGTCATAAGCCGGGCATCACGGCGTAGAGCGCCCCCATCAGGTGGATGCCGCGCCGATCAACAGGCGTGGCGTCGTCCGGCATGAAGAAGGCGTTCATCGCATAGCCGCAGCTGAAGCCGCTGGCGTGGTCCATCATGCACATCGAGCCGCCTAGCCCGCCCCAATGAAAGGTGGATGGCGTGGGCGTCGGAAACCCTTCGCTGTTGAGGCCGAAGCCGAGGCCAAGCCGGATCCGGCCCAGGCGCGGGTCGACCGTGTCCGCCTGCTCGGATGTCGCCTCGTCGATGATCGCCTGCGAGAGGTAGCGCCGACCCTCGAGCACGCCGCCCATGGCGGCCATGGCGCCAAGGCGCGCGATCGACCGGGCGTTTGCATAGCCATTGAACGCTGGTGTTTCGGCGCGGCGGAAAGGCCAGGTCCGCCATTCGGCAAGATCGAGCTCGCCGGAGCTATCAAACACCCGGGCCGCCAGTTCGTTGCGTGACAAGAAGGGTCCGGGCGGGTGCAGGAAGTCGATCTCGGCCGTCCGCGCCGCCTCGGCCTCCGTGTGCATGCCGAACACGAAGTCGATGCCGGCCGGCTCGGCGATCTCCTCGCGGAAGAACTGCGAGGGGAGGCGGCCGTCGACGCGGCGCATGACCTCGCCCAGCAGGTAGCCGTAGGTCGCGACATGGTAGCAGAACCGGCTTTCGCCGCCGAACCAGTGCTCCTCGCCGGCGATATAGGCGCAAGCGGCGCCCCAGTCGTATAGGAGTGACGTCGGCACCGGCGGCTCGAAGCCGGGTACGCCCGCGCAATGGGTGAGCGCCTCGCGCACGGTCACGTGGCCTTTCCCGCCGGCCGCGAACTCCGGCCAGTAGGTGGCGACGGTCGCGTCGAGATCGACCAGGCCGCGGTCGACGAGCATCAGGAACGACAGAATGAGCGGGATCTTTGTCGTCGAAGAGACGACCACGGTCGTGTCGCGATCCCACGGCCGGGTCCGCGCGAAGTCCGCGTGGCCGGCCCAGATGTCGACCACCGGCTTGCCTTTCAGCGTCGCCGCGAACGACGCGCCCACCTCGAGGCCGTCGGCGAAATTGGCCGCGAACGCCTCCTTCAGAGGCAGGAAGCGCTCCTCACAGAAGCCGTGGATCTCGATCGCCATGGACGTCTCCCGTCCAATCGGTACGCCCGTGCCAGCTCTGCGGCAACGCTTGGGCTCAGAGCCGGGGCAGGATGTCCGCGAGCGCCCTGTTGAAGCGCTCGAGCCTAGGCTCGTTGGTCAACATCTCCGCGGTGTCGGCGAACATCTGGTTCGGCGCATAGCCCAGGCTCACGCCGGCCCGCGGGTCCATCAAGCCCCATGACCCGCCGTACCCGCCCCAGTGAACGCTGGTCGGACTGGGCGCTGGGAACGCCTCCGAGTGCAGGCCGAGGCCAAGGCCAAGCCTGATCCCGCCGAGGTAATCGTCCACCGCTTCGACCTGCTCTGTTACAGCCTCTCGGACCGTCGCTTCCGACAGGTAGCGCACGCCGTCGAGCGCGCCCCCATGGCAACGATTGCGCACACCCGCGCGATCGAGCGGCCGTTACCGCATCCGTTGGCGGCCGGCATGTCGGCCGAGAGAGTCTCCCAGCATTCCCAGTCGCCGGCGCCGACGGAGTCAAACACCCGCTCGTAGATAGAGCTCCGGGGAAAGCTCAGCGGGCTGTCAGGATGACGAAGCTGAGCAATGCGCGCGTGGTCGGCGCTGGATGTCAGGCCGATGTGGAAGTCGGCGCATGCCTTGACCGCGACCTCCTCGTCGAAGAAGCGCCCGGGCATGCGCCCGTCGACGCGGCGGATGAGCTCGCCGAGCAGGAAGCCGTAGGTCATCGCGTGGTAGCACATGACCCGCTCGCCATCGAACCAGTGCGGCTCGGCGGCGAGCCGGGCGGTGACGGCTTCCCAGTCGAGCAAGACGTCGAACGGCGCCGGGTGCTGGAACCCTGGCACGCCGGCCTGGTGTGTGAACGCGTCGCGGACGGTGACCGCGCCCTTCCCCCCTGGGCGAACTCCGGCCAGTAATGGGCGACCGGCGCGTCGAGTTCGATCAGCCCGCGGTCGAGAACCATGAGCGTCTCGATGATCGCCATGATCTTGGTGGTCGAGAACACGCAGACGATGGTGTCCTTTTCCCATGGCCGCGTGCGTTTGCGGTCCACCCAGCCGGCCCAAAGGTCGACCACCGGCCGCCCCATATGGGTCACCGCCAGCGACGCGCCGAGCTCGAGCCCGTCCTCGAAGTTGGCGCGGAACACGTCCTTCAGCGGCTGGAAGCGCGGATCGCAAAAGCCGTGGATTTCGGTTGTCATGGCGTCAGCTTGGCCAGGGCCGCCCTCATCGCGTTGCTGATGCGTTCGACGCGGCTGTCGAGGTGCGGGTCGGCGAGGAAGTGGTTGGGCGTGTAGCCGATGCTGTAGCCGAGCCGGGTGTCCATCCACCCGATCGAGCCGCCGTGGCCGCCCCAGCCGTAACCGTCCGGCGACGGATAGTATTGGAAGTCCCGGCCGTTGAGCCCAAACCCCAGGCCGAGCCTGATCCAGCCGAGATAGGGGCACTCGCCATAGGCTTGCTCGCTCCAGGCAGCGTCCACCATCTCCCGCGAGAGGTAGCTCACGCCGTCGAGCGCGCCGGCGCACGCGAAAATCGCACAACCGCGGGCGATGGCGCGGGCGTTGGTCACCCCGTTGCCGCTCACGTTCATCGTCGTTGCGAAGGGTGTCCCCTCGATGCCGACGACAGAATGAAACAGCCGCTCTAACAGGCCCGGCGGCAGCACCAGGGGCGGCGCGGGGGGCACGACCACGTCTGCGATGCGGTCGGGGTCCGGAATCTCAGCGACGCCGAGATAAAAGTCGAGCCCAGCTGGGTCGGCTACTTCCTCACGGAAGAAGAGCGCTGGCATTCGCCCGTCCACGCGCCGGACCAGCTCGCCCCCGATCAGGCCGTAGGTCGCCGGGTGATAGATGACGCGCCGTTCACCGTCGAACCAGTGCGGCTCGGCGGCGATGCGCGCGACCGAGCCCTCCCAATCTAAGAAAAGCGTCGCCTGCACAGGCGGAGTGAACCCTGGGGCGCCCGCTTGGTGCGTGAGGAGGTCGTGGACTGTCACGCTGTCTTTTCCGCCCGCCGCGAACTCCGGCCAATAGGACGCTATCGGCGTATCGAGGTCGATCCGGCCCCGATCGACCAGCATCAACAGGCAGAGCGTGACCATCATCTTGGTCGTCGACGCGACCGGGACAATCGTGTCGATCTCCCAGGGGCGTGTCCTGGCTCCATCGGCCCAGCCGGCCCAGAGGTCGACCACCGGCTCGCCTTGCCAAGTCGCAGCGATCGACGCGCCGACCTCCAGGTCGTCCTCGAAGTTCTGCGCGAACGCCTCCTTAAGCGGCGCGAACCGCTCGTCGCAGAAGCCGTGGATCTCGGCCGCGGTCATGCGGGTCGCGCCCCGCACACCTCTCCCAGAGGGAGAGGTGTTGGTCGCCGGCCGGCTCGGCGAACGTTTCGCGGAAGAACTGCGACGGCATGCGGCCGTCGACCCGGCGGATGATCTCGCCCAGGAGGAAGCCGTGGGTGACCGGATGATAACAGAGGCGGGCCTCGCCGCCGAACCAGTGAGTCTGGGCTGCCAAGTTCGCGGTCATGGCTCGCCAGTCGCGAAGCGCCTCGAACGGAATCGGAGGCTCGAAGCCTGGAACGCCGCCGCGGTAGCTCATCGCCTCGCGCACGGTCACGTGGTCTTTGCCGCCGGCCGCGAACTCCGGCCAGTAGGTCGCGACCGGCGCGTCCAGCTCGACCCGGCCCTCATCGATCAGCTTCAGCATGCAGAGGGCCAACGGGACCTTGGTCGAGGAGAAGACCAAAACGATGGTGTCCTTCTCCCAGGCCCTGGTTCGCGCGAAGTCCGCGTGCCCGGCCCAGAGGTCGACGACCGGCCGGCCATGATGTGTCATCGCCACGGGGGCCCCGACCTCGAGCCCGTCCTCGAAGTTGGCGGCGAACGCATCCTTCAGCGGTTGGAACCGCGGGTCGCAGAAGCCATGCAGCTCGACGCTCATGCGCCCGTCTCGGCGGCCGCCGCCGTCATCGCCGCGCCAAGGGCGGTCCACAGGCGGTCGAAACGCCGCTCGGCGAAGGGCTCGGCGGTGATGATGAAGTTGTTGGTGACGTAGCCGAAGCTGAGGCCGGTCCGCTGATCGCCGCACTGGAGCGAGCCGCCCGAGCCGCCCCAGTGGAAGGCAGTGGGCGACGGGGCAGGGAACCCCTCGCTATCCAGGCCGAAGCCGAGGCCCATGCGCAGCATGCCGAAGAACGGGTCGGGCGCGAAGACCTGCTCGTGCGTCGCCTCGTCGACCAACGCCTTGGAGAGGAAGTGGACGCCGTCGAGCGTCCCGCCGGCGGCGAATATGGCGACCAGCCGTGCAACCCCGCGAGCGCTGGCGTAGCCGCTGCCGCTCGGACCCGCGTAGTGCTGGNGTTCCCACGTCATGTAGGCCTCGATCGGGGCTGGCTCGAGGCAGTCCCAGACCCGCTGCGCAAGCGGATCGTCGAAGTGCATCGGCTCGACCGGCCGGAGGGCGTAGGGCAGCGACGAACGCGCGACCTCGGTCTGGACGCGCAAGCCGATCTGCA
>JGI12269J14319_10004207_pt1 | contig 13245 bp, 10 predicted proteins | sample PeaSoiSIISIP2007_FD_14319 | JGI IMG/M metagenome (IMG submission 14319) | reverse complement strand
CATCGAGCGGAAATTCCGCCTCGCCTCGCTGTGGTTCCTGGGTCTGGCGGTCCTATCCTTGACGGGTCTTGTCCACTCCTACCGGTTCGCTCCGGGCGACACGGTGGGCAGCCTGACGCCCGCCTGGCCCTGGTTCTGGGGGTATCTCGGTTCGGCGGCGCTCTTGGCCGCTGCCCCTTGGATCACGGAAGAGGCCGCGGGACACTGACACGGGGGGCCGCCTGGCGCTCCCCGGAGACGACTTGTCCGAGTCCGGGACGGCATCCCGTCCCACACCATCCCAATCCGAGGTACGAAAAATGTCCGAAGAACTCTGGTCCAAGGTCGACCACCACCTGGAATCCCTCTTCATTGCCGCCGACTCCTCCTTGGAGGCCAATCTCCGCGAAAGCGTGGCGGCAGGCCTGCCCTCCATCCAGGTTTCCGCCCTCCAGGGAAAACTCCTGCACCTCCTGGCCGCCACCGCGGGGGCNAAGCGNATCCTGGAGATCGGAACTCTGGGCGGGTACTCCACCACCTGGCTCGCCCGCGCGCTCCCCAAGGGAGGCCGACTGGTCACGCTGGAATTCGAACCCCTGCACGCGCGCAAGGCCCGGGAGAACCTGGAGCGTTCGGGAGTGGGGGACAAGGTGGACATCCGCGTGGGACCCGCCCTGGAATCGCTCGACACCCTGGTCCGGGAAGGATCGGCACCCTTCGACTTCGTGTTCATCGACGCCGACAAGGAGAACTACGCGGGGTATCTGGACGGATCCCTCCGCTTGTCGCGACCAGGCACCCTGATCGTGGCGGACAACGTGGTGCGCAGCGGCGGGATCCTGGATCCCCTCTCCACCGACCCCCGGGTCCTGGGGATCCGGAAATTCCTCTCCAAGCTCGCCGCCGAAAAACGGGTGGACGCCACCGTGGTCCAGACGGTGGGTTCCAAGGGCCACGACGGCCTGGCCGTCTTCCGCGTCCTTTGAGCCTTAGGAGGAGAAGACCGTGCAGCCAGCCCATCGAACCGAGCGATTCACCGAGTCCGTCATCCGCGAACAGACGCGCATCGCCCAGAAGAACGGCGCCATCAACCTGGCCCAGGGTTTTCCCGACTTCGATCCACCCGAATTCATGCGGTCGGCATTGACGAAGGTCCTCTCCGAGGGAGGACACCACCAGTACGCCAACACCTGGGGCGCTCCGGAATTCCGCGGCGCACTTGCCAAGAAGATCACCCGCGAGACCGGGCTCCCGGTGGATCCGGACCGCGAACTCACCGTGACGTGCGGCAGCACGGAGGCCATGGTCGCCTGCCTGCTCGCCATCCTGAATCCCGGCGACCGCGTGGCGGTGTTCAGCCCCTACTACGAGAACTACGCCGCCGACGGCATCCTGGCCGGAGCCGAAACCGTCCATGTCCCGCTCGCGGCACCCGACTGGTCCTTCGACCCCCAGGACCTCCGCATGGCCTTCCGGGACAGGGGTTGCCGCGCGTTGGTGCTGTGCAATCCCTCCAATCCCTGCGGCAAGGTGTTCTCGCGGGAGGAACTGGTCTCCATCGGGGCGTTGCTGGAGGAATACGACGCCCTGGCGGTGACGGACGAAGTCTACCAGCACCTCGTCTACGACGGATTCCGTCACACCTGCATGGCTTCGCTCCCCGGACTGCGCGATCGCGTGCTCACCTGCTCCAGCCTCTCCAAGACCTACTCCATCACCGGGTGGCGGCTGGGGTACGTCTGGGCCGCTCCGCGCTGGACGGACGCGGTGCGCAAGGTCCACGACTTCCTGACGGTGGGAGCGGCCCACCCCTTGCAGATCGCCGCCGTCGCCGGATTACGGCAACCGCCGACCTACTACCAGGCCTTGGCCTCGGAATACGCGTCGCGCCGGGAGATCCTGTTCCAGGCGCTCTCGGACGCCGGGCTTCGCGCCTTGAAGCCCCAAGGCGCTTACTTCCTACTGGCGGACATTTCCCCCACCGGCATGGACGACGTTCCGTTCTGCGCCTTCCTTTCGGAGACGGTGGGAGTGGGAGCCGTTCCGGGAAGCTCCTTCTTCGAGCGTCCAGTGCGCAACCTGGTGCGCTTCCACTTCTCCCGTCGCGAATCCACCCTGCGCGAAGCCGCCGACCGGTTGCGGACGCTCCCCTCCAGGCTCTGATCCCGCGACGCCGGACTCAGACGTGCAGGACCACCTGGTCCAGGGGGAAGCGCACCTTGGGAACCTTGGCGTTGAAATCGTCCTCGGCGTGGTAGCCCACCGTGGCCAGCACCACGCTGCGGTAGGGAGTTCCGTCCAGACCCAGGATGGCGTCGTAGGCCTTCGCGTCGAACCCTCCGATGGGCGTGGAGTCCAGTCCCAGGAGGGCCGCCGAGGTCAGGAGGTTCCCCAGGGCGATGTAGACCTGGAAAGCGGAGAACCGGAAGGCGTCGAAATCCGGAGGGAGGCGGGAGATGAAACCCATCTGGCGCTCGCGCAGCTTCTCGGCGGCCTCGCCCCGGAGATCGCGCACCACGATGGAGTTCGAGACGTGGCGGTCCATGTCCTGGGGCCCCAGGTCCCGCCGCGCCGCGAAGACCACCAGATGGGAGGCGTCGGCCACGATCTGGCCGTTGTAACCGGAGGCCGCCAGGACCTTGTGCCGGCTCTCCTTGCCCACCACCAGGAAGCGCCAAGGCTGGATCCCGGTGGACGAAGGCGAATAGAGCAGCGTCTCCTCCAGGGCGGCCCACAGGTCGGGCGGGATGGTGCGCGAGGGGTCGTACTTCTTGGCCGCGTACCGCCTGTGCTGGACCGCGACGAGCTGTTCCGGACTCAGGACGGGGGCGACGGTTTCTGTCGGGATGAGGTGGGGCACGGAAAGGGCTCCTGGAAGAAAGGTTCGGATGGAATGGCTCGCGCCAAAAGATCCAAAATCCCATCTCCCTCCGAGTCTGCTGCCTCACTGCACCGGGTTGGGCCTCTCGGAATGGATCTTGGCGATCCCCTGCAGGACTTCGGGTGGAAGCTCCAGGTCCGCGGCCTCGATGTCCGCCCGCAACTGCTCCAGGGTGGTGGCACCCACGATGCAGCTGGTCAGGAACTTCTGCTCCAGCGTGAACCGGATCGCCACCTGCGCCGGGTCCAGTCCATGGGCGCGGGAGAGCTTCACGTACTCCAGGGCGGCCTCGTCCACGGCAGGGCTGGAGTAGCGGGTGAACCGGGCGAACTCGGTGAGCCGCGCCCCCACGGGCCGGGCTCCCGCGAGGTACTTTCCGGAGAGCACGCCGAAGGCCAGGGGCGAATATGCGAGCAGACCCACATGGTCCCGGTGGGAGAACTCGGAGAGCCCGATCTCGAAGGTGCGGTTCAGCAGGCTGTAGGGATTCTGGATGCTCTCGATGCGCGGGAACCCGCGATCCTCGGAAAGCCTCAGGAACCGAGCCACACCCCAGGGCGTCTCGTTGGAGACTCCGATGAACCGGATCTTGCCTTCCTTCACCAGATCGCTCAGGACGGAAAGCGTCTCCTCGATCGGCGTGCCCGAGTCGTCGTCCTTCCAGGGGTAGCTGGTGAGCCCGAAACAGTTGACGGGTCGATCGGGCCAGTGGAGCTGGTAGAGGTCCACGTGGTCGGTTCGCAGGCGCTTCAGGCTGTCGTCCAGGGCCTGGACCAGGTTGGGCCGGTCGAAGTGGACCTTGCCTCCGCGCAGGTGGCTGGGGCGCTTGGGATCGCTGGCGGGTCCGGCGGCCTTGGTGGCCAGCACGATCTTGTCGCGTTTGCCGCCCTTGGCGAGCCAGGTCCCGATGTAGGCCTCGGTTCGGCCCTGCGTCTCGGGCCTGGGAGGGACCGGGTACATCTCGGCGGTGTCCACGAGGTTGATACCGCGTTCCAGCGCGAGATCCAGTTGGGAATGGGCTTCGGCCTCGGTGTTCTGCTGGCCCCAGGTCATGGTCCCGAGGCTGATTTCGCTCACCTCGACGGCCGTGCGTCCAAGCTTCCTGTATCTCATTTCGACTCCCCTGCCAGACGTTGGGCGGCTTCCGCGATCGCTTCCGGATCGTGGAGGGCCGCGATCCACCGCGATCCCAATCCCGACGTGCCAACCCGCGCGCCCAGGGCGGCGCCGGCCACGGCGGCGTTGGTGCCGGTGTCCCCGCCTTCCAGGATCAAGGATTCCAGGAGTTCCTCCACCTTGGGCTGGGGCTGGAGCAGAGCCCACAGGCCCACCTGCATGGCCTTCAGGGTGTAGGCCTTGGCCTTCCCGTCCAGCAGGAACACGGAAAGCGGCGCGCGGGAGGCGTTCACGGCATCGCAGACGGAATCCGGCGCCCCGTGGGAACGGACTGTCTCCGCCAAGGTCTGCAGGTGGAGCGGTTCTTCGCGCAGGATGGTGGCCAATCCCAGGTTGAAGGCGGTGGCCGACCAGACGCACAGGGGATTCCAATGGGTGGCCCGGACCGCGACGCCCGTCTGCTCCACCAGCGTGGCGGGGTCGTCGGGATGGCGCAGGGCAACGGGAATGCCGCGGACCAGGGCGGCGTTGGTCGCGCTCCAGTTGCGCCCGAGACGTTCGAACGCCTCCTGGCTCGCCTCCTCCACGGGGACGTCGCCCTCCACGTCGTCCAAGACCCGGGACACCAGGGTCTTGATCCCCCGGCCGTTCTCCAGCTTCCAACGCAGGAGTCGACGGCCCACTCCCTCCACCGTCAGCGGTCCTTCCGCCAGCATCCCGGCGATCAGCACCGCCTGTGCGGTGTCGTCGTCCCAGGCCAGATCCTTCTCTGCCGGATCCCAGCCGCGCACGCGGCCTTGGGTGCGTTCGACGATCGTTTCCGCCGGCCAGAGGTTTTCGTAGGGGAGGCCCAGGGCGTTTCCGCACGCCAAGCCCAGGAGGCATCCTTCCAGACGGAGGGGGTCGATCGATTCCATGTGTGGGGGGCAAAGGTAGCCGATCAAACCGCCCGGTCCCGCCCCTCCTGCTTGGCCTGGTAAAGTCTCTTGTCGGCCCTGCCCACCCAATCCTCGACCTCGTCGCCCTCGCCGGGCATCGCGACCCCGATGGAAATGGAAATCCCGATCTCCTCCCCTTCCCAGGGGATCCGCATCTCCCGCACCAGGCCCAACAGCCTTTCGGCCAACCTCTTGCCGACGTCCTCGCCGTCTTCGGAGAGCACCACGGCGAACTCCTCGCCTCCGTAGCGCGCCACGAAATCCGACTTGCGGGGAAAGGCCCGGGAAAGCGCGTTGGACAGGCCGCGCAGGGCGGCGTCTCCGGCGGGGTGGCCCAGACGATCGTTCAAATCCTTGAAATGGTCCACGTCCACCATCAGGAGGCAGGTGGGCCGCCCGGAGATGCGGTGCACCGCCAGGATCGAACCCATGTGCTCGTCCAGGCTCGCCCGGTTGGCCAGGCGCGTCAGCCCGTCCAAGGTGGCCTCCCTGCGGACCTTGTTCAGTTCGCCCTTGAGCTTCTGGAGCTGTCCCGACACCACCAGCAGTTCCTTGTCCTGCCGCTCCTGGCGCTTCTGCAACGTCTCCGACAGGACCTGGACGGTGGAGAGGACGCCGCGGCGGATCTCCTCGATGCTCTCTCCGCGAGCCACTTCCTTGAGGCCCTCCAGCCTTTCGGTCACGATCCGTCCGGTCGATCGGTCCTCGCCCGCCGAACGACCCAGCCGCAACAGCACGCCCACCACACCATCGGCCAGGTCCCGAACGCTCTCCTCGATCCAGCGACGTTCCACCTGCCTCTGGTCCAGCACGCGATCCGGGGCTTCCACGAGGGCGCGGGAGTCCCCTTGTTCCGTCTCCCTGGCCAGCCGCCCCATCCGTTCCCGAACTCCGCCGCGGTCGTCCTCCATGGGAGTGGAATCGGCCAGCACGCGCAGGACGTTGGCCAGGGAAGTGCACGCGGCGACCTCCCCGGTCCCCTGGGGTGCCTCCGCCGAGGAATGGTCCTGGGGGTGGCGCGAATCCGGTTCGATGAGATGGGAGAGGAACATTTTCAGACCCAATGGCAGCCTCCGTCTGGGTCCCCGATGATACCATCCCGACCCCTCCGGATGCTAGTTTGGACAGGGACTCTCGGATCCCCCATACTGGAGGAGTTCCCTATGATCTCGATCTTCGCCTGCGCCCTTCTCGCATCCGTCGCCGGTCCCGCCGACAAGGGGGTTCGTCTCCTCGTCTGGAGCGATCTCGACGGGAATCCCTCCCCCCGGCTCTTCGCCTGGGTGGACTCGCTGCGTCGGGAGGCGGACTCCTCCAAGCACCCGTTGCTCGCCCTGGACGCGGGAGACGCGTTCTTCGGTTCCGACCTCTCCTTCCTCACCCGCGGCGCCTCCGAGGTGCGTGTCCTGAACCTGGTGAAACCGGACGCCATGATCCTGGGCACCGACGACTTCGCCTGGACCCGCGAGCGGTTGGACACGCTGCTCGCCGGTTTGAAGGTTCCGGTCCTCACCTCCAACCTCCGCGACGATCTCGCCGATTCCCCGTACGGCAAGAAGGATTTCTCGATCTGGGACTTCTCGGGCTTCAAGGTGGGGGTGATCGGGGTGTTGGATTCCGATCTCGCCTCCTCGGACCGGCCGAGCCAGATCGAGAATCTCCGTTCCGAAGATCCGGCCAACCGGGTGGAAACCGCCCTCACGGACTTGCGAGCGAAGGGCGCCGATGTGGTTGTGGCCCTTTCCGACGCCGGACCCGATGCCAACGAACAGCTTGCGAGCGCCGTTCCCGGTCTGGATCTCGTGGTGGGGTCGGGGTACGCGGCCGAAGACACGCTTTACCGGGTTGGGCGGACCTGGATCGCGAGGTTGGCCAGCGATTCCGATCGGGTGCGCAGCTTGGACTTGGAGATGTCCGACAGCGGGTTGACCGTGGAGGTCACCGCCCCGGGTCCGCACAGGCCCGTCCCGATTCCCACCGCCTGGAAGCCCGTCTTCGACAGCTTGGACGCGCTCTTGAAGACCGCGAGGGATTCCGTGGTGGGGACTCTCCGCGAACCCTGGCCCGCGACGCGGAAGGAAGGGTACCTGGGGAACTTCCTCGCCGACGCCATCCGCGAGGAGTCGGGGTCCGACATCGGCCTGTGGCCCGCGAGCGGGATCTACGCGGGGTTGAAGAAGGGCAAGGTGACGGTGGGCGACCTGTGGAAGGTCACCGGTCCCTTCTCCCAGGTTTCCCAGTTCTCGTTGCCCGGATCCGACGTGCGGCGCCTGATCCTGCACCAGTTCCAGCGCGCTTCGGGTTTCGTCTTCCTCTCCGGGGCCACCTGCACCGTGGACAGCTCCGCCTTCGGGGGGCCGGAGAGCCGCATCACCGTGGGCGGCAAGCCCCTCCAGGGCGGTGATTACTACAAGATCGCCATCCCCCAGAGCCTGCGCGACGACATCTACGACCTGACGGGATTCTCGCTGGCGAGCGCCTCGCCGCAATATCTGGAACGGTGGAACCGCGATCTGGTGCTGGCGCACGCCGCCAAGGCCGGGCTCGTCGCGACCACGGGTCGGGTTCCCGCCATGTACGGGTCGACCCGCTGAAACATTCCCGAAATCCCCGACCGGCTAATTTGGGGAGAGCATGACGAAGAAAAATTCGCTCCCGAACGGGGCCCTGATCCCGAAGGAGCTCTCCTGGCTCCTCTTCAACGAAAGGGTCCTGGAAGAGGCCGGTGACCGTCGCCATCCCTTGCTGGACCGGTTGCGCTTCCTGGGCATCTACTCCAACAACCTGGACGAATTCTACCGGGTGCGGGTGGCCGACCTTCGCCGACTGGAAACGGAGGAAGGCTCGGCCCACAACGTCGCAGGAATCGCCGTGCGCAAGCTCCTGCAGACCATCGCCGAGCGGGTGAGATCGCTCGCCAACCGGTTCGAGACCGCCTACGAGGAGATCTCCGCGGAGCTGGAAGCCCAGCACATCCGACTGGTCAAGGAGACTTCGCTTTCCGCCGCCCAGGAAGACGCGGTCCGCACCTGGTTCCAGGAGGTGGTGCGGCCCCGGCTGGTGCCCATCCTGGTCGCGCGCGGGGGCGATCTCCCGCTCCTCCACGACCATGTCGTGCACCTCGCGATCCAGATGGAGGGCGCCAGACCGGGAACCCCTCGTCTGGCCCTGGTCGAGGTGCCGGAAAATCTTCCCCGCTTCCTGGAACTTCCCGCCGAGCAGGGCTGCGGCTGCGTGATCCTCCTGGAGGACGTGGTGCGCTGGGGACTGCAGGAGGTGTTCTGGATGTTCCACCCGCGCTCCATCGGCGCCTGGGCCTTCAAGGTCAACCGCGACGCGGAGCTGGACCTGGACGACCAGCTCGCCGACGGGTACCTGCGCCGGGTGCACCTGGGCCTCCGCAAGCGCGCCACCGGTGCGCCGGTTCGCGTGGTCCACGACCGCGAGATGCCCGCTCCCATCCTGCGCGACATCCTGCGCAAGATCGGCCTGGAACGGCCCGACGCCCGCATTCCGGGCATGCGCGAGCACAACTTCAAGGACTTCATGGGCTTCCCGCGCCTGGGAAGACGGGAATTGTCGTCTCCGTCCCTGGTGCACGTCGTCCACCCTCAGCTTTCCGGAGCCCGGCGCATCCTCCAGTCCGTGGGGCGCGGCGACCGCCTCCTGCACTTCCCGTGGCACGACTTCGGGATCTTCCTGGACTTCCTGCGCGAGGCCGCCATCGATCCCGACGTGACCCACATCCGCCTGACGGTGTACCGCGTCTCCAGCGAGTCCAGCGTGCTCAACGCCCTGGTGAACGCGGCGCGCAACGGCAAGAAGGTCACGGTCCTGATGGAGGTCATGGCCCGCTTCGACGAGGAGAACAACATCGAGTGGGCCGACCACCTCCGCGAGGAAGGGGTGGAGGTGATCCCCGGCGTGCGGGGCCTGAAGGTCCATGCCAAGATCTGCCTCGTCACCCGGAGGGAAGGGCGCAAGGCCCGCCACTACGCCGCGATCGGGACGGGCAACTTCAACGAGGAGACGGCCCGGGTCTACACCGACCACATGCTCCTCACCGCGGATCCCGAGATCGCCGTCGAGATCCTGGAACTCTTCGAGTTCTTCCGCAACAACTACAAGGTGCCGCGGTTCAGGCACCTGATCGTCTCCCCCTTCGGATCGCGGAAGACCTTCCTGGAACTCGTGCGCGCCGAGCGCGCCGGCGCCAAGGCGGGCCGCGAGGCCTGGATCCGCCTGCGCCTGAACAACCTGGCCGACGAAGACCTGATCTGCGCCCTGGTGGATGCCGCGCGCGAGGGCGTGCTGGTCCAGCTGCTGGTCCGGGGCATGAACTGCCTGATGCCCGGCGGCGAGGGCATGCCCCCGAACCTGGAAGCGCGCGGGCTGGTGGGAAAATTCCTGGAGCATTCGCGGATGCTCGCCTTCGCGGGCGACGGCAAACCCAAGGTCTGGATCACCTCCGGCGACTGGATGGCGCGCAACATGGACGGGCGCGTGGAAGTCTCCTGCCCCATCCGCGACAAGGTCCACCGGGCAAGGCTCCTGGAGGAATTCGCCATGCAGTGGCGCGACACCGCCAACGCCCGGATCTGGAACCCCCTGGAAGCCAACGTCCGCGTGCCCGGGCCGCTCTTCGATTCCCACAAGGCCATTCCCGCCTGGCTCGCCGAGGTCGGGGCCAAGTGAGCACGCGGCGGTTCGTCGCTTGCGACGTGGGTTCCAACGCGGTGCGGCTGGCGGTGGCGGGCGTCCAAGGCCAACCGCCTTTCCTGGTGCGGGAGGCATCGTTTCGCGTCCCCCTGAGGCTGGGCCAGGACGTGTTCTCCACGGGGGGCATATTGAATCGCACCTCGGACGACCTCGTGGAGGTCTTCCACGCCTTTTCGCACCTGATCGGATTCTTCCGGCCCGAGGCCGTGCGCGCCTGCGCCACATCGGCCATGAGGGAGGCGAACAACGGCGAGGAGGTGGCGGCGCGCGTGCGCAGGGAAGCCGGGATCCCGCTCGAGATCATCACCGGATCCGACGAAGCCGAACTCATCCTGTCCCTGCGCGCGGACTCCGCGGGCGACGAGGGCGATGACCTCCTCTACATCGACGTGGGTGGTGGCAGCACGGAGCTCACCTGGCTGCGCGACGGCAAGCCGACGGCCGCGGAGTCCTTCCGCATCGGGGGCGTGCGCATCCTGTCGGGACGCACCGCAGCGTCGGAATGGGAACGGATGCACGCGTGGATCGACCACCTCCCCCGCGGGATACGTCCCGTGTCCGCGGTCGGCACGGGCGGCAACATCGAGAAGCTCCACGAACTGGCCCTGGGAGAGACCTCCGAGCCCCTGACGCGGCACCGCCTGCACGAGATCCTGGACAGCCTGGAGCCCCTGGGCGTGGAGGAGCGCATGCGCGAATTCCGGCTCAAGCCGGACCGCGCCGACGTCATCGTGCCCGCGGGCCGCGTCTACCACCAGGTCCTGAAATGGGCGGGCATCCGTTCCATCTCCGTCCCGAAGGCCGGGCTCGTGGACGGGATCCTGCAGCGCTTGTTCCGGGCCTCGACCTCGTCCTAGGAACGCTCCGCCCGACCTATTCCCGCTGGTAGACCAGGACCGACTGGCCAGCGTCGATCGTCAGGGTGTTGCCGACCAAATCGTAGCCGCTCGTGCTGGTCGCGCCGTCGAGGATGGTGGTGAGCTGGGTCGCGGTGGACCTCCATGTTCCCGACGAATTCTGGCTGCTGTTGGTGATCTCTCCGGTGGTCGGATCGGTTTCGCTGGAACGGTCCGACCAGTTGGCGCTCCCTCCCGACGACAACACCAACGTGACGGTGTCCTGGTAGGAGTAGTCGGGGTAGGAATCGGAGACGATCCTCTGCCANGTCCCCACCAGGGCTCCGGTGGTNACNGGNCCNCNGTCCTGGATGGTGTANTGGNCGGAGGAGACCGNGCTCGTNNCGCCCTGGGAGACGGCGACGGCGCTCAAGGTGGTGGTGGTCCCCACCTGGACGGGTCCGATGTAGCGCCAAGATGCCGTCGTGGGAGCGGTCCCGTCGGTGGTGTAGTAGATCTGGGCGCCCAAGGTGGCGCTGGTGATGGAGACCAGNAGCGAAGACGTGTAGGTCCCCGCGGGAACGTCGAAATCCGGTGCCCAGACCGAACTCGCGGGCGTCGTGCCGGATCCCCCCGCCGTCGACCGCGAATAGGTGGTGGCGCCGTTCCCGGTGCCGAGCGTCAGCGTGTTCGCCTGGACGGAAAATGGGAACGTTCCTCCCGGATCCGGGGCGCCGGGAACCGGGTACCAGTTGGTTCCGTCCAGGCTCGAATCGGTCGCGGGCAGGACGATGGACACTGTGTCGCCCGATACCGACCATGTTCCGGAGAACCGATAGTCCAGGATCGCGGAACCACCCTGCCCCGCCGCGTACGACTCCGTGGCGGTGGAGTCGGCCTTCAAGGTGAGCACGTAGGGCCCGGAGATCCAGACTCCGATCACCGAACCCGTATTCCCACCATCGATGCCGGTGCCGTTCGGGCCCGAGAGGGCGGAATCGCAACCGGCCAGCAGCGAAAAGGCGACGAACAGGCCGATGCGAAGTGCGGAAGACGGCTTCATGGGTGAAAGATCCAATTCGCCGGTCATCGGCGACCGGCGGGCTCCCGAGTCGGCCTGGGCGGCTGTGGCAACGGAATGGAGTCCCCTTCGGTTCCCCAGAAAGCGAGATTCTCGATCTCGACCGTCCCGCTGCCCTGGCCATCGGCTCGGAATTGCAGCGCCCGGATCGTCCCTGGATCGAACGGGCCGAGATCCTTTCCCCACCCCGCTTGGCGGAGTTCGTCCCAACGCACCCAAACACGCTCCCAGGACCCCCGGGTGTCGTCCAGCCGGATCTGGTAGTCGTCGTAGTCCTTCACCACGGTGGTGAGCGCCTGCAGAAGGAAGTTCGGGATGGCTCCGTCGTGTCGCGTGCGCAGGTCGAAGACCAGGCCCCGGAAGCTCTTCCAGGCGGGGAAATCCCGGACGGACAGATTCAGTCCCGCCAGCGCGAAGTTCGGGTAGGAGAGCAGCAGAGGCTGGATGATCCGGAAGGATCCGACGAGATGGGACCCCGAACCATCCTGCTCGCGGGACAGGTCCATGCGGGTGCCGTTGTCCGAGTGGCCGTAGGTCCACCAGCTCTGGCCGTTCTTCGCGACCATGCCGGAAAAGTCGTCCAGGAGCGCCACCGGGCGCGGGACATCCTCGTTGTCGATCGCCACCGGAACCACGAGGCTGTCGCCGTCGTCCACCGAGAACACCAGGCGGAGGACCTGCCCGATCCCGCGAAGCAGCTTTGCGGCGGGAATGCGGCATTCCACGGCCTCGAAGGATCCATCCCAGGCCCCGTCGAAGGAGGGAAGGCGATTCCCGGCCGCCTTGCCCAGGTTCCAGGAGGCTCCGGTGAAACGGTGGCCGTCCGCCTCGGCGCTCGCGAACAGCACCAGCGTGTCCGAAGGCCGCAGCCGACCCGGCGTCCAGGCCGCGTGCAGGACATGCGGCGCGGACGGGGCGGGATGGCCGCGGCGCACGATGGCCAGGGTGCGGGGTGGCACCACGAAGGTGCTCTCGGAAGGGGCGAGGGCTCGCGAGGTGGGACCCAGGTTTGGGATGGCGCGTGCCTGAGACGTCGGATCCGACCAGCGATAGTTGGCCGGACCCCAGGAAAGGACCTCCCCCGAGATCGGGACTTTGGCAGGGAAGTGGACCGAAAGCGTTTCCGGTTGGGCGGTGGGGTTGATGGCCAGCACCGACCACGTCCTCCCGTCGGTCGCGGCGGTGACAGGCGGCGTCCCACCCGAGGTCCGGAGCGGAACCACGCGGCTTCCTTTCGCGCCCATCCAGGTGCGCACCAGGAATTGTCCCCACCAGGCGCCCGTGGGAGGATCCACCAGATCCGAGACCAATCCCAGGCGCGGGGGAGTGAACAGCCGGAGCGATCCATAGCTTTCCACGGGACCTCCGTCTGGGTTCATGGGTTCGCCGCCCATGGGCTCCCAGACGACCGAAACCGCCTTGTCCGGATGGCGGGACCAGAGATCCTGGAGCATCATGGCCACCGCCAGTCCGTCGGTTTCCGCCAAGGTCAGGGCGGTGATCTTCACCGTGGAGTTGAACTCGGACAGCGAGATTTCCCGCGAACCGGGATCGTCCAGGAATCCGTCCATCCGGCTCTCCAGGAGATCCAGGGAGGGGCCGAATCTCCCCACCGCCGCCAGGAGCGAATCCTCCGACGAGGGTCCCTCCTCGAACCAGTAGGGGTAGGCGTGGAAATCCACCCCGTCCAGGAGT
>JGI12269J14319_10004205_pt1 | contig 13248 bp, 9 predicted proteins | sample PeaSoiSIISIP2007_FD_14319 | JGI IMG/M metagenome (IMG submission 14319) | reverse complement strand
AGTCGCCGAGAGTCGTTACGTCGCCGAGGACGGCTGCGAGCTGGTGGAGGTCGAGTACGACGATCTTCCTCCGGTGGTAACGGCCGCCTTCGCGCTCGACCCAAGCAGCCCGCCGCTGTTCGCCAACCTAGGTGACAACATCGCCCGCCCGCACTCGCGCAGCGAGTTCGGGGACGTCGCCGGTACGTTCGCCGATGCTGACCGCAGCTACGACTTCCACATCGACGTGCACCGGCACCAGAACGTGCCCATGGAGGGGCGCGCCTGCGTCGCGAGTTACGACGCCGACCTCGGGGTCATGACGATGTACGCGGCCACGCAGAGCGTGCACGTCAGCAGGATGGCCGTCGCCACCCGCCTCGGCATGCCGCCCGACAAGGTACGCGTCCTGGCCGGCGATATCGGCGGTTCGTTCGGCCTGAAGATCGGCGCATCACGCGAAGAACTCGCCGTGGCCGCGGCCGCTCGTCTGGTCGGCCGTCCGGTCAAGTGGGTCGAGGACCGCGGCGAGAACCTCACCGCGTCGGGGCAGGCCCGCGAGGAGAGCTTCGACGTCCGCGCCGCGGTCAGCGACCGCGGCGACCTGCTCGGGCTGGACGTGGCGATGGTCGTCGACACGGGCTCGTACCCGGGTCTGGGCGTGACGGTCCCGGACATCATGCAGGGGATGATGCCCGGTCCGTACAAGCTCGCGGCCCTGGGTTTCGAGTCAACCGCGGCGATTACCAACAAGGCACCGTACGTCGCCTACCGCGGGCCGTGGGCGTCCGAGACGTTCGTGCGAGAGCGCGTCCTGGACCTCATCGCGAAGGATCTCGGCCTCGATCCGGTCGAGATCCGGCTGCGTAACGTCGCCCCGCGCACCGATCCGCCGGCCGTGATGATCACCGGGCGTCCGCTGGTGGGAGTCACGTCGAAAGAGTCACTGGAGCGGATCGCCGAGCTCGTGGACTTTCCCGCGTTCCGACGCCGGCAGGCGCAGGCGCGAGAGCAGGGCCGCCACCTCGGCATCGGCGTGGCCACGTTCATCGAGGCCGCTCCGGGGCCGCGCTCGCCAGAGGGGGCTAGTGGCCCCATGGGCATGGAGTCGATGCGCCTGCGGCTCGAGGAAGACGGCATCGTGGTGTTGTTCACCGGCCAGATGCCCCACGGCCAGAGCCACCAGACGACCCTGGCCCAGATCGCCGCGGACGAGTTCGGCGTGCCGTTCGAGCAGGTTCGTGTCGTGGTCGGCGACACCGACGTCGTCCCGTTCGGGCTGACCGGCGGCAGCCGGTCGGCCACGATGACCGGGGGCGTGGCGCTGCACGGCGCTCGCCAGCTCAAGGCCAAGGTGCTCGACTTCGCGGCGCATCTGATGGAGGCCAGCGCGCAGGACCTCCTGATCACTGACGGCAACGTGTGGGTGCGCGGCGACCCGGCGACCGCGATCGCGGTGAGCGAGGTCGCGCGGCGCGCGGCGTCTGGGCAGTTCGGTGCCGATGTGGACGCCAGCCTCGAGGTGGCGGCCTCGTTCGACGGCGGCGAAGGCGGCTGGTCCGGCGGCACTCACTGCGCGATCGTGGACGTCGACGTTGAGACCGGCATCGTGAAGGTGGAGCGGTATGTCGCCGTCGAGGACTGCGGCGCGCTGATCAATCCCGCGGTTGTCGAGGGCCAGATCCGGGGCGGCGTGGCCCAGGGCATTGGCGCGGTGCTGCTGGAGCGATCGGCGTACGCCGAGGACGGCAACTTCCAGTCAGCCACGTTCATGGATTACCTGATGCCGACCGCCTGCGACATTCCCCGGATCGAGATAGAGCACCTCGAGACGGTGCCGCTCGACGCCCACGTCAACTTCCGCGGCGTGGGCGAAGGCGGCATGATCGTCGCGCCGCCCACGGTAGTGAACGCCATCGAAGATGCACTCTCACCCTTCGGGGTGCGGATCTACGAGCAGCACTTGCCGCCGGCTCGAATCCTGGAACTGATCGCCGCAGTGCCCGACCGGACACTGGCTGCCGACTGAACCTCCAGATCCGGCGTCGACAGCGCCCCAGGCATCACTAGCGGCCTCGCGTGAATCACCGTGATCGGGTGGTGCTTCCTAACCTGGCTGGCGGCAAGCCTGGCAGTGGCTCGCCTCAACCCGGCCGAAGGGAGATCCTCCGTGAGCACCGAGCAGAAAGAGAACCTCGACGCGATCCTGCGGCAGTCAGCCTTCCCCGCCGACCTCGATGTCAGCGAGCTGAGGCGGCTCCTCCGGGAGCTGACATCGGCGCAGCCGCTGCCCGCCGACGTAACCGTGACCGCAGCCGCACTGGGCGGTGTCCCGACGGCGGAGATCACCGTCGACGGAATCGAACCCCGCCACGTTGTCCTGTACTTCCACGGCGGCGTGTACGTACTGGGAGACGCCTTCCAAGCCGCTGGCCTGGCCGCCCAGATCGCCCGGCGGACGAGCGCCAAGGCCATCTCCGTCGACTACCGGCTCGCCCCCGAGCACCCGTATCCGGCGGCGGTCGATGACGCCCTGGCCGCCTACGAAGCTCTCCCGGACAACGGCACGGCGCCGTCGGACATCGCCTTCGCGGGAGAGTCCGCGGGCGGCGGGCTCGCCATCGCCACCCTGGTCAACGCCCGGGATCACGGGCTGCCCCGGCCGGCCGCGGCCTTCGTCATGTCACCGTATGCCGATCTCACCCTGGCCGGGACGACCATGGAAACCAAACGCGAGGTCGACCCGCTGCTCAGCCGGGAAAACCTCCAAGCCCGAGTCCCCGACTACACGTCCGGAAAAGACGCCGCCGCCGGCCTCATCAGCCCCATATTTGCCGACTTGTCCGGCCTGCCGCCCCTGATCATCCAGGCCGGATCTCACGAGGTTCTCCTCGACGACGCCGTACGTCTCGCGCGACAAGCCGCTACCGCCGACGTCGAGGTCACCCTCGACATCACCCCTGGGGTGCCGCACGTCTTCCAGGCCTATTACCCCTTCCTCGACGAAGCGGCCGACGCACTGGACAGAGCCGGACAGCTCCTGTCGGCGCGTCTGGCCGGTGCGGAACGCGCCACCGCATAACGCGCCGGCCTACCGCGGGCGNCCGGCCACCAGCAACCGCAACTCCCGCGCGCGCCGTACNGCCGAGGAGCGGTCACGAACCTGGAGCTTGGCGTAGATGCTGCGGATGTGCGCGTTGACGACGGCAGGACCAGCCGGTCTGACTCCGACAGGGCCAGAGCGCGTTCAGCGGCCTGGCTCGCCAGCGCCTGCGATCCCTGCAGCTGGGAGGCCAGTTCTTCGGCCGCGCCGAACTCCTCCAGCGCTTCGGAGTGGCGGCCGCGACCGGCGTGCAGCATCCCGGTCGTCTGGTGCAGCAATTGCCTGATGTCCGGCCCGGTGTCTGTTTGCAGAGCCCGTTCGGTGCGCCGCAACCACCGGTCGCCCTCGTCAAACTCGCCCAGCCACACCATCGTGCCCGCGAGCGTCATCAGCGCCGGTGCGATCACCGGTTCCGTGCCCCAGCCGTACCATTCGGCGAGCGCGATCGCCTCGCGGCAGCGCCGCTGGGTCTCGGCGAACGCATCGACGTTCGGCAGGTCGGCACGGTGGAAGATGTACGCGAAACTGAGTTGCGCGAGGCAGCCGACTTCCACGTAGGGCCGGCCGATTTCCCGGGCCAGGACGGCGCCCTCCCGGAGGTGGCGTTCGGCGTCCGGCAGCCCTAGGGACCACGCCTCGACGGTCCCCAGATTCATCAGCGCCACCGCTCGCAGGTCGCTGCCCAAGGCGATGTCTGCTTCGGACGGCCCGGTTACCGGGGAGGCCAGGAATCGGGCCTGCTCGATGACGCCGGCCAGGTGACCACGCCGCCTGGCCAGCGACAGCTTCAGCGACGCGATCGCCACCCGGAGGCGGCGCTGGCGACCTGGCGGCGGCGTCTCGGCGTACGTCTCGGCAACCGCCAGGTGCGCAGCCGCCTCGTCCAGGCGCCCCTGAGCTAGATCACCCATCGCGCGCACCAGGGCCAGCTCGGGGTGGTCCGCGCCCCGCGGGAAGGACCGCAGTAGTGCCTGCATGGTCTGCGCCTGCCCGTCGAGGGTCAGGCTGAACGAATGGTCGGCGAGCAGATGGGCCGCCTCCGGCCAGTCGCCGGCCGCCTGGGTGTGCCGGATTGCTTCGGCCATCTGGCCGTGCTGGGTGAACCATCCGGCGGCGCGCCGGTGCAGCCCGGGTACTTCTTCAGGCAGCCACCGGCGGAGCTCCAGCTGGAGGAGATCCGCGAATAGGTGATGGTAGCGGAACCAAGTGCGCTCGGGGTTGAGTGACTCGACGAACGCGTTCGCGTCTTCGAGGCTCAGCAGGATTCGTTCCGCGCCCGGCCGACCGGTCAGCAGGTCGGCCAGTTCGCCGTTGACCCGATCGAGCAAGGAGGTGCGCAGGAGCAGATCCTGGACGTCGGGCGGCTGGCGTTCGAGCATCTCCACGACCAGGTACTCGGCGACCGTGCGGTCGGTGCCGGAGAACTCCGCGACGAACCGCTCCGGGTCGGGGTGACCGGCCAGTGAGACCGCCGCGAGCCGCAGGCCGGCGGCCCAACCCTCGGTCCGCTGGTGCAGGAGCGCCACTGCGGCCGCGGACAGCGCGATCCGCGAGGCCTCGAGCAGCTCGCACGTTTCGCGTTCGGAAAAGCGCAGGTCCGCCGCGCGGATCTCGGCGAGCTCGCCAGCCAGGCGCAGCTGATGCAGGCCTAGGCGCACATCGTGACGCGTGGTAAGGATCCCGGTTACCTGCGCGGGAAGGTTCGTCAGTAGCCGGGTCAGCTGGGCGAGCGCTTCTGGCGAGGTCAATTCGTGGAGATCATCGATAACCAGCGTGATGCCGCCGCAAGCATCGGCGAGCTCCGACAGCACCCGGTCGGCCATCGCCGGTGCGTTGAAGTCAGGCGTCGCTGCCGGCGGTTCCGCGCCGCTGTCTGCACCGGTGGCGTGACGAATCGTCTCGAGCAGGGCCAGCCAGAACTGCTGGGCGTCTTGCTGGTCGCGTTCCACTTGCAGCACGGCGAGCCGACGGGACTGTCCCGGACGGTCCGCCCAGGCGCGCAGTAGCGACGTCTTCCCGCTGCCGGCCGGAGCCGAGATGATCGTCACCTTCCGCGCCGACGCGCGATCCAGGGCAGCGAGAAGATCACCCCTGTCGATCAGCCGGGGAGTTGCCCGAGCCACTTTCACAGGCCTGCCTAGATGTCTACGCCCGACCGCTCTGGCGCCGGTCACGCAGTCCTGGCACCTCTGTCTCGGTACCAGGCCCGCGCGCGTGCTGTCAAACGGATCACCGGGATCTGGTGATGACCTCTTACCTGCCTGACGGCGAGCCTGGGCCTGCCGCGAAACCTCGCACGACCGTCAGGGACGTGCCCAACTTCTCAGGGGAACACCGTGACATCATCAGCCCCCGGCGCCACGGCCGGTGGAGGCAACCGCCGCCTCGGCCTGGCTCTGCTGGTCATCGCCACCGCTCAGCTCATGGTGGTGCTCGACGCCACCATCGTCAACGTGGCGTTGCCGCATGTGCAGCGGGCGCTTGGTTTCTCCGGAAGCGGTCTGGAGTGGGTAGTGAACGCCTACGCGGTCACCTTCGGCGGGTTGCTCCTGCTCGGCGGCCGCGCCGGTGACATCCTTGGCCGACGGCGGGTGTTCGTCTCTGGGCTCCTGCTGTTCTCCGGAGCGTCGCTGCTCGGCGGTTTCGCCACCAGCGCGTGGTGGCTGCTTACCGCGAGGGCGGTACAGGGCGTCGGCGGCGCCGTGATCGCGCCGACCGCGCTGGCGCTGATCACCACCAACTTTCCCGAAGGCGGGGAACGCAACAGGGCGTTTGGCGTCTACGCGGCGATGGCCGGCGCCGGCAGCGCGGTGGGCCTGCTGCTGGGCGGGCTGCTGACCACCTACGCGTCATGGCGGTGGGTGCTGTTCGTCAACGTCCCGATCGGGATCGCGGTGGCGGCCGCGGCGCCACGCGTGCTAGCCGAATCACCCCGCCGGCCGGGCCGGATCGACGTGGCCGGCGCGGTCACCGGCACCGGCGGCGTCGCGCTGCTGGTCTACGGCCTGTCCAAGGCCGCCACGGGGCCCGACGGGGTATCGCACTGGGGTGACGCGCAGGTGCTGGCGTCGCTGGCCGCGTCCGTGGTGCTTCTCGTATCGTTCGTGCTGGTCGAAAGGCGCAGCCCGCCGAGCCGCCCTCGCCGCGGCGGTCCGTCCTTGCCGGTTCTGCTAACCGACACGCGTTTCCGCGGAAACGCTTCGCGCAATTGCGTAGGGCCGGGTGGTCGGGCCCGGGACGTCTGCGCCGTGTAGTCGGGCCCGGCACGTCTGGCCCGGGCCCGACGTGCTGTAGGTCCGGGGTCAGGGTGTCAGGGCGGCCGTGACTTGCGCGGTGTCCTCGGAGCTGCGGACGAAGCAGGCCTTGCCGTCGCGGAACTTCCAGTAATGGTGCATGTTCATCGCGACGTTCTTGCCGGTTGAGGTGACGGTGAAGGCGTAGCGGATGAACACCATGACGTCGCCGTCGTCGTTGCTGGCGAAGGCCAGCGGGGTGAACTCGGTGACCGGGCCGGTCTGGCCGATGGCCTCGAAGAAGCTGGCTACCGCGGCCTTGCCCTGCCTGGGGCCGTACCAGGGCGCGGACGGGATCGCCGCGTCGGTAGACCAGTCGATGTCCTCGGTGACCAGGTCCAGCATGGCTTGGACGTCACCACGGCCGAACGCCTGGTACATCAGCCTGGCCGTGTCGAGGTTCTGTCCGGTATTCATGTTCTGCTCCTCTCCGGTCCCGGGCGGGTCAGGCCCAGAACGCGGCCACGGCCGCCGGGTCGCCGACGAACTGGTCGATGCTGCGCACGCGGCCGCCGTCCAGGGTGAACAGGACCAGCTGCGGGCCGTCCATCGAGCGGCCGTCGGGGCGGGCGGCGCTGAGCCGCACGAGGACGCCGACGCGGCCCTGGCCGTCGACCAGGTACGACTGCGGCACGGCACGCAGCGTGCCCGCGGTGAGCTGCGCGGACTGCGCCAGGTAGGCCGCGATCGCGGCGCTGCCGCGGTGGACGCCGCCGAGGGGGTCATCGTTGCGGTGGTGCCAGGTCGCGTCGGCGTGCAGCAGCCCGCCGAGCGCGCCGAGATCGGCGTCCGCGAACGCCTGGAAGACCGCGCGGACGACGTCGGCGTCGGTGAATGTGGTGGTGCTGGTGGTCATGACGGCTCCTCCGCTGATTGCCTGCTATTGCCTGATGGAACCGTAGGCAGGCGGTACCGTCCCGGGCTATCGACTGTTCAATCGATCTTTGCCGACGGCGCTCGGTCCTATCCTGGCCGTCAGGCCGTGCCGCATCGCGAACATCGCCAAGCCGGCCCGGGTCGAGACGCCGCACTTGTCGTAGATGTGCACCGTGTGGGTGTGCACGGTAGACGGCGAGATCACCAGCTCAGCGGCGATTTCCCGCTTGGTGCAGCCTGCGGCGAGCCGACGCAGGATCTCGAGCTCACGCTCGGTCAGGCCAGCGGGCAGCTTCGGCAGCACCGGCGGCGGCGCGCCTGCCACCTCGAGGACCGCGCGGATAGCGTCACGGTCGAGCGGCAGGCCAGCGAGAACACGCGACGCCGCCGAGGCATCGAGGGCGGCCCGGTGCGGCCGTGCCTCGCCCAGCGCGTGAAACGCGTCGGCTGCGGCCAGCAGGCAGGCCGCGGTGTCCAGCTCGGAGCCGCCCATCCCGGCCGGGTACCCCGATCCATCCATCCGCTCATGGTGACGGCACGCGATCAGGCCCAGCGGCGCGAGCACCGGCGAGCGCGACAGGATCCGGCCGGTGTGATACGGGTGCAGCCGCACCAGTTCCCAGTCCTCGGCCCGCAGCGGCCCGGGCCGCTCCCAGATGCCGGCCGGCACGGCCACCCGGCCGAGGTCGTGAACGAGCCCGGCCCAGTACACGTCCTGGGCTTGGGCTGGCGAGACCAGATCGGCGGCGGCGCGCGCCAGTCTGGCCACCCCTCGGGCGTGCCCGGTGAACCACGGGCTCTTCAGGTCCGCGGCATCCCCGAACCCGGCCAGGGCCTCCTCCACAGCGGGTTCGCCGCCAAACACGCGGCGCGGGGCAGGCTCGGCGTCGACCACGGCGGCCCATAGATCATCGGGGCTGGCGATCGCCAGCAGTTCGCCGGGCGCTTCGGCAAACACCGCTACGATCGCCGGGTCGAGCGCACGCCCGGACCAGCGGGCCACGGTCTGGGCTGCTACATCGGCGCCGCCTACGGCGTCGAACATCACAGCCGCATAGCCCACGGCCGCGAACCTGGACGCCTCGGCGACCTCCGCGCCAGCCCGCCCGAGCGGGACACCGTGGCCATCGAACCGCTCGAAGCTGTCCAGGACCGCGCGCCGGACCGGCTCCGGCAACCCCAGGCGGGCCGTCAGGTCCGCGCCGACCTCACAGTCCGCCCGCGCCCCCTCGGCCTTCAGTTTCGCGACACCCGCAGGACCGCCGAGGTCCCGCAAGCGCACCGCGTCCACGCCCAGACCCGCCAGGAACTCCACAGCCTCGCTAGGCTCGGCCGGATCGATCAGGTCCCCGCGGGCACGGACCACGATGTCATCGCCGCCGAACACCGCAGCGATCTCATGGGACGTCGCGGCGCATCCGGCGAACCGCATCAGCGTCCCGTAGTAGACCTCGCCCTGGCCGCGCTCATCAAGCCCCGCCCGCCGGGCCAGTTCCGTCGCCAGCAGGCATGCGCGCATCGCCTCGCCAGCGGGGTGCCCGCGAGTCAGGTCGCTCACCACGGACAGCGCCGCGACCACGCCCGCCATGCCAGTTGTACCCCCCACAACGGCAAGTCTAGGGACCAGCGGACAAGACGACCGGCGCGGACGTGGCCGGCGAGCCGGACGCGGCACGCCACGGCCGGCCGACCCCTTGATGTAGGTCGTCTAGGGGCAGCTCACCTGGACCTGCTGGCTCAGACTGAGTCGGCCTCGGTCTTGATGGTGGCGAACAGGTCGATCCCTTGGGCTGTGGCGTGCGCGACGAGCAGCCGGCTGATGAGCCGGGACAGGGCATCGCGATCCGAGGGCGGCAGGCGCTCGAGCAGCAGTGAAATGTCGGCGTCGAAGCGGGCTTCGCCGACGGACGCGAGCGACCGGCCGTGGTCGGTGAGGCTGACCAGCCAGGCCCGCCGGTCCGCGGTAGACGGGACACGCGCGACCAGGCCGCGGCGTTCCGCGCGGTCGACCAGGCCGGTGACGCTGGACTTGTCCAGGCCCAGGAGCCTGGCCAGCTCGTTCATCGTCGGCCTGCGGTCCCGCAGGATCCCGAGCAGGCGGGTCTGGATGATCGACAGGCCGTGCTCGCGGGCCCGACGTTCGAGGATGCCCTGGACCAGGAAGGAGAGCTGCGCAAGTCCGTCGGCAGGGCTCAACGTCTCGGGCCCCGCGGGCGGTGCGGAGGTACCGGCCGGCCGGGTAGTCATGGCGGTAGTGTACTTGACTTAGTTGGTGATACAAACTAAATTAGTACGTGACGCAAACTAAGTGGGAATCGGCAGGATTCCGGGAGGAGGGTCTGTATGGCCACCATGAACGCCGCCGTCGTGACATCGTTCGACGAGCCGCCGCACTACCAGCAGTTCGAGGTTCCGCAGCCCGCCAGGGACCAGGAGGTCCTCGTCGACGTCCTCGCCGTCGGTCTGCATCCGCGTGTCCGGACCGGGGCGGCGGGAGCCCACTACACCAGTACCAGCACGCTGCCCATGATCCCCGGCATCGACGGCGTCGGCCGCCGGCCGGACGGCCGGCTGACCTACTTCGCGGTCGACGACGACGTCGCTGGCACCATGGCCGACCAGGCCGTCGTCGACCTGCGACGTGCTATCGAGTTGCCCGACGGCACCGACGTTGCCAAGGTCGCCGCCGCGATGAACCCGGCCATGTCGTCGTGGGTGGCGCTGCGGCGCCGCGTCCCCCTCGAGCGTGGCCAGGGCGTCCTGGTGCTCGGCGCGACCGGGAACGCCGGAACGATGGCGGTCCAGATCGCCAAACGACTAGGCGCCGGGCGCGTGGTCGCCGCCGGACGCGATCCCGGGCGGCTCGGCGCGCTCACGGCGCTCGGCGCCGACGAGGTCGTCCTGCTGACTGACCACGATGACGCCACGGACGGAGCGCTCGGCGCCGCAGCCGGTGAGGTCGACGTCGTCCTCGACTACGTGTGGGGCAAGCCGGGCCAGCGGGCCATCATTTCGCTCCTGTTCGCGCGTTCGGATCGCAGCCGCGCGATGAACTGGATCCAGATCGGCGCGACGGCCGGCCCGACGATCGAGCTGCCCTCGGTCGCGCTGCGCTCGGCGAACCTGCGCCTGCAGGGCAACGGCCAGGGAGCCGTCTCGGCCGCGGCCTACCTCGCCGAGCTGCCGTCACTCGTCGACGAGATCAACGCCGGCACAATCGCGGTCAAGCCGAACACGATGCCCCTGGCGGACGTGGAGGCCATCTGGACGCGGCCAGACCCGCCAGGCGAGCGAACCGTGCTCGTGCCGTAGCCCATATCGGACGGGGCGGGAAACGGGCCGGGGGTGGAACCAAGGATCGTTCGGATAAAGAATGGACTGGGTTTCGGGTGCGAGCCGGGTAGCCGGCCGAGGGTGAACCGGCATCTGACCGATCTCGGCGCGGCCCGGCTCGTGCCGCTCGTACTCGACCGCGGCCTGCTTCGGCGAGCCGGATTACCGGAATAGCGCCAGGAATCGCCTGGGAGGCGGCGGGACGATGCGGCCGCTCGCGGACGGTGTCGCGGCAGCGGGCGCGGGGGAGATGATGGCCGCCTGCAGGCGGCGGGCGACGTCAAGGTAATCGCCCGTCCAGATCATGCGGACCGCGGTGGCGCTGGCTTTGCCGTCGTTAGCGAGCAGGTCCCGGCGTACGGCCCGGATCAGGCGGCTGTCGGCGGCCTTGTCGGCAGCGAGCGGCTGGGGTAGTTCACCGCCGGTGATCATGGTGGTCGCGAGAGCGTCGTACCAGCCGGTGACGCGGTCGGCCGCGTCCAGGATCTCCCGGCGGGCGGCGGTCACGTCGCCGTCGGCGTGGCCGCCGGCGGCTGACCAGAGGTCCAGGACCGCGTCAGCCTCCAGGCGCAGCACGGCGACCCCGGTGACCAGCCCGGCTACATCGGCCAGCGGAAACCGTTTCGCGCCGCGCTCGGCCAGGTACGTGCGGAACGCGTCATCGAGCCGGCGCGATGCCGCAGCGGCCCGGGCGGCGGCGTCGGCCGGGGCGGGGAGTGCGGGCATGCTGGGGTCGCCGCGTGACATCCCGAATTGCACGGTGCCGGCGAGGTAGCCCGCGCCGGCGCTGTAGGCCTGCGCCAGCGCCTGGCGGAGCGCGGGCGCCGCACCCCGCGGCCAGAACAGGACACCCACGACCAGGCTCACGCCCACCCCGATGGCGATGTCTTCGATCCGCACCAGGCCGACGCGCCAGCCGGTCGGCTGGATGATGTTGAACAGGATCACCAGGGTGAGCGTGAAGGCCGCCTGCCCGCCGGCGAACGAGATGACCGCCGGAGCGACCCCGGCGAGAAAGACCGCGAGCGGCAGCAGGAACCACAACAGCGTGGTGTTCGTGCCGATCCCCACGAGCAGGGCCGCGCCGACGATGAAACCCGCCAGCGTGCCGAGCATGGCGCGAACGGCGTCCTGCCCGGTGTTCAGCGCATTGGAGCGCAGCACCGACAGGGCGCCGAGGACCACCCAGAACGAGTGCTGGACCCCGGTCAGTCTCGCGGCGAGGACCGCCAGCCCCAGCCCGGCGGCACCACGCACGCTGTTGTGCAACCAGACCGAGTGCGGCTCGAGGTAGGACGTGATCCGTTCCCGTGCCGCGGACAGCGTCCCCGGCACACCCTCCGGCTGGCGGCCAAGCCACCGCTCCTGCCAGCTCCGCCGCTCGGCGGCCGCGGTCAGCTCGGTGTTACGCGCGATGAGCGAAACCGCGTAGCTCAGCTCCTCCGCACGGAAGGCGGGGTCAAGCGAGGTGAGGAACTCGCTGACCGGCTCCCCGCCGGCGGCCGGGTCGCTCGGCGGCTGCGGGGGCTGGACCGGCAGGTCCGCTGTCACGCCCTCCTGCATTTTCGCGTGCGCATCAGCCAGTTCGGTCAGCGCGGCGTCGAGCTCATCGCTGCTCCCGCCCCGGCAGTCGAGGAGATCCGCGGCACGGTCGAGAACCGCGGCCGCGGCCTCCTTGACCCTCAGCGCGGCGCGGTTGCCGCCGGGGCGGTGGAGCCCCGGCTGAATGACGATGCTGTTCAGCCAGCTCAGCTCGTCTACCAGGCGCACGGTCGTGCGAGCGGGCGTGCTCAACCCGGTCGGGCGGTAGGGCATCGCCAGGAACGCGCTGCGCAGGGCGCCGACCGCCTGGTCCGACTCCGCAGCCGCGTGATCGCGATCCAGCGCGAACTGTTCGTCCATGCCGCTAAGCAGGTACGCGACCGCCGCACGCAGCCGGGCAGCCAGCGCCCGGCAGGCGGCGCTCGCCGCACCACGCAGCCGGTCGCGCGCTGGCGCGGGCCACAGGAGCGCCGTCGCAACCAGCGCGACGCCTCCGGCCATCGCCCAGCCGGCCAGCCGGGCCGGTACCGCCGACGCCGGGGCGGCCAGCGACACCGGCAAGATGAAGGCCAGCAGCAGCGCCGTGGTCGCCCCGGCCAGCACCGAGCTGACCACCCCGGCAAAGATCACGCCGAACCCCGCCACCGCCATCGCCGCGGCCGCGAGCCACGCGGTCTGCGAGGCCAGCGTGGCCAGGCAGACGAACACCCCGCCCGTCACCACCAGCGCGGCCTGCGCCTGGAGCCGTTCCGCCATGGGGCCGCCGAAGTCGACCAGGAGGAGCATCGCGAACGACCCGAACGCCGCGAACGTGGCCAACTGCGGGTTGCCGATCACCTTGTCGCCCACGGCAAACATGGCCGGCATGATGATCGCTGCCCGGGTGGCACGGCGCAGCGCGGCGAAGCCGCGATCGCGCTGGCCGAGCCACCGCAGCGGGTTCAAGTGCGCCAGCCGCATATCCGGCATGTGCCAGCACCCGCCCTCCACGTATAGGCATTACCATCTTTGGCTGCCAGCATGCCGATAGCAACAACGGGGACCACGGGAGGGCCGTGCCACGGGCCTGGCAACGTTAGCGGTGCGCGACTACTACGTTGACTGATATATTGGCCGACGTAG
>JGI12269J14319_10004204_pt1 | contig 13249 bp, 9 predicted proteins | sample PeaSoiSIISIP2007_FD_14319 | JGI IMG/M metagenome (IMG submission 14319) | reverse complement strand
GCTCGACAGGAAGGATGATCCGGAAACCGGCCTGAACATCGTTGTGTTTACCCACGGCTGGCATGGCAACCCGCGGGCAGACAATTCGTATTCCATGGAGTTCAAGAGCATTTTGCAAGACATTTCCCGGCGCGAGGAAATCCTCAGAGTGAAGCGGCAGTTCAAGCCCGCCTCCGGAAAAAATGAGAGCAAGCCATATCGCACGGTCGGGATAGAGATCGCATGGCGCGGCGATTCTTTCGACACCTATCTCAATGTTTGGGACAGGAAGCTTGCCGCCCAGACAATCTCCAACGGCGCGGTACAGGAACTATTTGCGTTTCTGAACCAGTTCTATCGTGACCACAGTTGTGACAGCGCGGAGCACGGCACCGCGCTGTCGCAGGACGCCTGCGGCGACGTCCATATGCTGGCAATCGGCCACAGCTTTGGCGCATTGATCACGTTTCGTGCTCTGGTCCCGCGGCTCGAATCCGGCATCAACGTTGGCCCCTGCTATCACGCCTACGGGTTCGGTGACATTACGATTTTGCTCAATCCTGCATTCGAGGGAGAACGATATCGTGCGCTTTTCAACGACGCGGTGCACCGCCCGCTCCTAAAGGGTGACTACTACGGAGACAATGGCGCGCCGCAGCAGTGCGAATCGGCCGGTACTGCGATCCGCGCCAGTCCGCAAATTCCAACGCTGGTGACCCTGCAAAGTGAGGGCGACTGGGCCACCGGGAACGCCTTCCCAATTTTTCTCCGACTCACCACACCGTTTGCGCAAACGCTTTCCGACGAGGAGGAGTACGAAAAGAATCATGCCATCGGGTGGGTCCCGGCCTTCCAAACGCATACGCTCGCGATCAATCCCGCGGTTGGCGCCAAAGATTCATGTCCGCAACTGCCCTCCGGCACAAAGGCGTTTTGTCCGTTCGAAGACACCTATGTGCGGACCGACGAGGTCGGCACGAAAAGTGCGAATGCGCGGAGTCCATTGCTTCTGACCTTGGCGCCTGGGGCGAGCAAACCGTCACAGCTTCCCGACTACCTGCCGCTGTGGTCTGTGGCCGTCAATTCGGAGATCATGTACGACCACGACGACTTTTGGAACCCGCATATCGTCCGGCTGATCGATTTGCTGTTCGAGGACGCGTACGAGCAGTCGGAGCGGCTCCATGGCCGGCGCCGACAATAAGCCGGTCCCGGTGCTATCGACTGCCGTCGTCGGCCAGGACAAGGCGACCCGTCTCGTCGTAGCCGCGCCGCTCGAGTGAATCGAGCGTTGCGAGCGCCGCCTCCACCGTGAACTCTCCGCGCTCGATCGCCGCCAGCACGGCCGAGATCGGTCGCGTTTCGAAGCGTTCGACCTCGCCGTCCCGGTTGAAAATTGCCGTACCGGCGGGCAGATCGACATCGAACACGTGCACCACTTCGGCCAAGGTGCCATCGCTGATGGGCCGGCGTACCGCGATTCGTGCGCCTGCCTGAACCGGCATGCGCTCGACATTCACGCCGGCCTCCTCGAAGGCCTCGCGCGCGAGTGCGGTGTCCACGCTCTCGCCGGCGGCGATCATTCCGCCCGCCAGGTTGTCCCAGAGTCCCGGGTCGACGCGCTTGTGCGCCGCGCGCCGGGCCACCACCAGTCGGCCGTCAGCGGTATAGCCGTTCAGGTGCACGGAGTACGTGGTAATACCCAGGACGCGCACCGCGCAGCGATCGATCCACCCTAGCGCAGGCGCGTCCGGATTGGCGCGCACCTCGAGATCCTCACCGCGCCACGCGCTGACGAAACCCGCCTGCAGCAGGCAGCGGGCTGCTAATTGCAGCCGTTGCGAGCGGCTAACACGGTCCAGCCCGGCGTCGTCGAGCTCCAGCATTCCGTCGCGGCGCGAGAAGCCCGCAACGCCCTTGACCAGGAAATCGGCGACCTGCGGCGTCACGCTGCCGCAGGCTTGTCGCGCCACGACCAGGACCAGGGCATCGGGCGCAGGTGTCATTTGCGCCTGTTCCAGGATGCGACGCTGCAAAGAGCGCAGGGGGCCGGCCACAGAATCTACTCCGGTCGCATGTGCGGAAACAGGATCACATCGCGGATATTGGCCACATCGGCCAACAACATCACCAGGCGATCGATACCGACGCCGCATCCGGCCGTCGGTGGCATGCCGTACTCGAGCGCGCGGATATAGTCGGCGTCGTAGTACATCGCTTCCTCGTCGCCGGCCGCCTTGGCTTCGACCTGGCGCTGGAAGCGCGCCGCCTGGTCCTCGGGGTCATTGAGCTCGGAGAAGCCGTTGGCGGTTTCGCGCCCAGCGATGAAAAGCTCGAAGCGCTCGCTAATGGCGGAGTCGCGGTCGGAGGCGCGCGCCAGCGGTGAGACCTCGGCCGGGTAATCGACGATGAAGGTCGGCTGCACCAGCCGCGCCTCGGCAACTTGCTCAAACAGTGCCAGCTGCAGTGCGCCCAGCCCGGCAGCAGCATGGGACGGCGCACCAAGACGGCTCAGCTCCTGGCGCAGGTACGAGGCATCGTCGAGCGAGCGGTCGGCGTATTCGGGTGCGTGCAGAACAATGGCCTCGACGATGCGCAGCCGGGCAAAGGGCTGGGCCAGATCGATAGTCTGCCCTTGATAGGTCAGCCTGGCACTGCCGACGCTGGCGTGGGCCACGGCACGCAACATCTCCTCCGTGAAGTCCATCATCCAGCGCACCTCGTGATACGCGGCGTAGAACTCTAGCATCGTGAATTCGGGGTTGTGGCGCGGGCTGATGCCCTCGTTACGGAAATTGCGATTGATCTCGAAGACGCGCTCCATGCCGCCGACTACCAGGCGCTTGAGGTAGAGCTCGGGCGCGATGCGCAGATACATGTCGATGTCGAGGGCGTTGTGATGGGTGGCAAACGGCCGCGCCTGCGCACCGCCCGGAATCGCCTGTAGCATCGGCGTCTCGACTTCGAGAAAGTCGCGCTCCAGCAGGAATTGTCGAACGGCCGATATGGCGCGCGCGCGTACCTGGAATGCCCTGCGTGTCGATTCGTTGACAATCAGATCGACATAGCGCTGGCGGTAGCGTTGCTCGTGATCGGCCAGGCCGTGAAACTTGTCGGGAAGCGGGCGCAGCGCCTTGGCCAGCAGGCGCAGCTCGCGGCAGCGTACCGAGAGCTCGCCCCGATGGGTCTTGAACAAGGTGCCGCGCGCCGCGACGATATCGCCGATGTCCCAGTGGCGAAAGGCCTCGTGCGCCTCGGCGCCCGCGTCCTCGTTGCTGATGAAGAACTGGATACGACCGGAGCCGTCCTGGACGGTGGCAAAGCTGGCTTTGCCCATCAGGCGCTTGAGCATCAGGCGGCCAGCCACTGCGACCTCGACCGGTGCCTGCTCCAGCTGCTCGCGCGCGGTATCGTCGTACGCGGCGTGCAACGCCGCCGCCAGGTGGGTGCGATAGAAATCGTTAGGATACGCCGGGCCATGGGCGCGCATTGCGGCGAGCTTGCTGCGACGCTCAGTAATGACCTGATTATCATCAGGCACGGCGGCGGGAGAGGGCGGTACAACCTTGGTCACGGCGCTCCTATCGTGCGTAGAAGATCGATTGCCGCGCCGAGGCGCGGACTCAAACGCCTTGCTTGAGGCTGGCGGAAATGAATTCGTCCAGGTCGCCGTCGAGCACCGCTTGCGTGTTGCCGACCTCGACGTTGGTGCGCAGATCCTTGATGCGCGACTGATCCAGGACGTACGAGCGGATCTGGTGGCCCCAGGCGATATCGGTCTTGGAATCTTCGAGCTTGTTCTGTTCCACCAAACGCTTACGCATCTCCAGCTCATAGAGTCGGGACTTGAGCATCGCCATGCATTCGGCCTTGTTGCGATGTTGCGATCGATCATTTTGACTCTGGACGACGACGCCGGTGGGCAAGTGGGTGATGCGCACGGCCGATTCGGTCTTGTTCACGTGCTGACCTCCGGCGCCCGATGCGCGGTATACGTCGATTCGCAGGTCGGCCGGATTGATTTCCACCTGAACGGTTTCGTCGACCTCGGGATACACGAAGACGCTTGCAAAGGAGGTGTGGCGCCGCGCGTTGGAGTCAAAGGGCGACTTGCGCACCAGGCGGTGCACACCGGTTTCCGTGCGCAGCATGCCGAAGGCATATGGGCCGGTGACCTTGATCGTCGCACTTTTGATGCCTGCCACCTCTCCGGCCGACTCCTCGAGAAGCTCAGTCTTGAAATCCTTGCGCTCGGCGTAGCGCAGGTACATGCGCTCGAGCATCGCCGCCCAGTCCTGCGCCTCGGTGCCACCGGAGCCCGACTGGACATCGACAAAGCAATTATTGGGATCGAGCGGATTGTTGAACATGCGCTGGAATTCCAGATCGCCGATCTGGCGTGCCAGCGTTGCTACGTCCTTGCCGATGGCCTGGAGTGTGGCATCGTCGCCTTCCGCGCGGGTGAGCTCGAAGAGCTCGGATGCATCGGTCAAATCACCCGCGATGCGGCGCATGCGCGAAACCACGTCGTCGAGCAGTTTTTTTTCTTTGCCGAGTTCCTGCGCTCGTTTTTGATCGTTCCAAACGTCGGGACCCTCGAGTTGGCTTGCGACCTCGGTCAGGCGCCGTTCCTTGGCATCGACGTCAAAGGTACCTCCGCAGCTCGTTCAAGCGAGCGTGTAGATCGGAAAGCGTCGCGGCGATCTGGTTGAGCTGTTCTGCGTCCATAGTTCGTCCTGCCAAAGGACGACGATTATACGTTTATGCGCAAAGCTGCTCGATCATCAGGGAAACGCGACGCTGTCCTCGAAACTCATCGATCGCCGGTCGATAGGCGAGGCGGGCACGGTCAGGCACAGCCTCCGAATGGCGAAACCAGATCGCCGGCCAGCGTCGGCCGTCGAGCGCGAGGGTGAGCTTCAAATGCTTGCCTTTGACGATGCGCTGTTCGAGGACTTCGAAATCATTGGCGAACAATGGTTCGGCAAATCCCTGTCCCCAGACGATTCGATCGATGGCCTCCACCAGGGAGTGGGTGATTTCATCGGCTTCCAGCGCGCCGTCCACCGCCAGGGTGCGCGCATACAGGGCGGGATCGGTAGTCTCGCGCGCCGCTTGCTCGAACGCCAGGGTGAAAGATTCGAGTGCATCGTGCGCGATGGTCAAGCCGGCCGCCATCGCGTGACCACCGAATCGAGCAATCAGGCCGGGGCTGGTCTTCGTAATGCGATCGAGCGTATCGCGCAGGTGAACGCCCTCGATCGAACGCCCGGAGCCGCGCAGCCAGCTCGCGTCCGCGCGGGCAAAGGCGATGGTCGGGCGGTGGTGACGTTCCTTGATGCGCGAGGCGATCAGGCCCACGACTCCCGGGTGCCAGCCCTCGCGGAACATGGTTATGGTGCACTGCTGGCCCAAGGGGAGGGCGTCGAGGTCGGCCGAATCGAGTTCGATTTCCGCATCGGCCTGCATATCTGCCTCGATCTGACGCCGCTCGCGGTTCAAGGTGTCCAGGCGCTGCGCCAGCTCCAGGGCCTGATCGGCGTCGTCGCTTAGCAAGCACTCTATGCCCTGCGTCATGTCGGTGAGGCGGCCCGCGGCATTGATGCGCGGACCGAGCGCAAATCCCAGGTCGGAGGCGCGCGCCGTGCGTGGATCACGCCCGGCCACGCGAAACAGCGCGGCGATTCCGGCCTGCATGGCCCCACGCCGGATGCGTTCCAACCCGGCCTGCACAAGAATGCGGTTGTTCCGATCGAGCCGAACCAGGTCGGCCACGGTACCGAGGGCAACCAGGTCAAGCAGGGCATCCATGCGTGGCTGCGAGGCCTCGTCGAACCGGCCCCGGCTGCGCAGTTCGGCGCGCAGTTGCAGCAGGACATAGAACATGACACCCACGCCGGCCAGGTGCTTGGACGCGAAGCCGCAACCGGGTTGGTTTGGGTTGACGATCGCGCGTGCCGCGGGCAGCCGGTCGGCCGGCAGATGGTGGTCGGTGATCAGCACGTCGATCCCGAGTTCGTTGGCACGGTCCACGCCCTCGATGCTGCCAATGCCGTTATCCACCGTTATGAGCACGTCCGGTTTGCGCCGGGCCGCCAGATCGACCAATTCCGGCGTCAGGCCATAACCAAGTTCAAAGCGGTTGGGAACCAGGTACTCGACCTGTGCGCCCATGGCACGCAGTCCGCGAACCGCGACCGCACAGGCCGTGGCGCCGTCGCAGTCATAGTCGGCCACGACGAGCAGCCGGCGCCCTTGCTCGATGGCGTCGGCGAGATAGCGAGCGGCCTGCGCAAGCTGCGCCATCGTTTGCGGCGCTTGGATCTGGCGGGTAGACAAGGCCAGGTCCGCTTCGGTGAGGATGCCTCGTGCGGCGAGCACGCGCGCAAGCGGCGCGGGCACACCCAGCTGATGGAGCCGGCGCGCAGTGGCCGGATCGAAATCCCGGATCTGAAATCGCATGCTCATGCGCGGTTCTCGTTGTCCGCATCGGGCGCTGCGGCCTCACCCAGCAAGCGCTGCAGCAAGCGTGCTTGCGCGTGCGGGGCGCTACGGGGCCAGCTCCACCACGGTCTGCGCAGCGGAAGGATCAGGGTGCGCACCTGCCGCACACCGCACAACACCAGTTCAAATCGCTCCGCACCCAGCTGCCGCGCGGTGGCCAGGTCCTGTTCGATGCGATCCTCGAGCGCTGCAAGCTGATCCAGCCAGGACTCCCAGGCCTGGTGCGCAAAGGGCGCAAACATGCTCCGGCACAAGGAAATCAAATCGCCAGTGGCATGCGCTGGCTTCTGCCCGGGCGCAGCGCTGGCCGCTTGGATCCAGCCACGCAACACGGCCGCATCGGCAGGTGCATCGTCCGTGCGCAGTTCCGTCACCGTGCTGGGGGGCAACGGTTGCCAACGACCGCCGCCGTGGATCCATAGGGCGTTGGCGGTGGGCGCATCGCGCAGCTCCCGCGCTGCGTTGACGCTGCTGGCATGCCAGAGCATCTGGATTTCGTTGGCAAGAATTCGCCAACGACGGGCATCGTTACCGGTGGGCATGCGTTCGTGGACCGATCGGCCCAGCACGGCATCCACGGCGGCAGTTTCTAGATGCAGGGGCTCCTCGGCCAGCAGGAACCATTGCTTGCCGCGCGCTGCGAAGCGCAGACCGCTGCGGCGCCCGACTGCGCGGCCAGCATCGTTGGCCGCTTCGCGCTCGACGCCGGGCACAGGATCGCGCAGCACCTGGTTGGCCAGCGCAAATAGATGCTCGGCTTCCTCGGCCAGCAAGGGTGCATCGCCCAGATCGGTCACAACCAGGTGATCGCGCGCAATGGCCATGTGTACCGGATCNCACTGCGCGATCCAGCAGCCCTGTGANTCCGGATCGGGNGCGCCNCTTGCCTGCCAGGCGTACGGCGCAGTAACCGGCNNATCGGCGTCGAGNCCGAACGACTTGGCAAGCCATGACCAGTGGGGGGCCCCNGCGTTGCGCTCNCTGGTGCTGCACTCGGACCCGCTTCTGGCGGTGGCAAGNCNCTGCACCAGCCGCGGTGCCTGGATCGCGCGCACGAGCTCGGGCGCAAGCGCAGCAGGCAGCAGTGCGCCGGGAACGACGAGGGTCCATTTCATCCTGCCAGTGTAATGGCTGTGTCCGCGGGCGGTATCCGTGCGATCGCAATTGCAACAAAGCGATACGATGCGAGCCGAGTGTTGCAAATGGATACGCACGCGCGCCCGCAGACAATGGCAGAGGTCTCCGCTGTTCGCTATCGTGGTGCTATGAAACCGACTGGCAATTTCGTCAGAGGCGTTGCTGCCGGCTCCCTTGTCTGTGCCATGGCCGCGGGGCTGCTGTCGGCCTGCGCCGGCGCAAGCGGGGCCGCCGGCAGTGTTGGCCGGGCACCGCCGCCTTCGTATCCCACCGCCCCCGGCCCGGCTGCGCTCGATCCGGCCGGTGTGCTCGATCGCCTCTCCTGGGGCGCGACCAGCTCGGACTACGAACAGCTGCGTGCGCAGGGCACGGCAAACTGGATCGCCGAGCAGCTCCGAGGCGACGACCGGGCCGCGCTGCCGCCTGCCATCCAGGCGCAGATTGCCGCCATGACCATCGAGCGCACGCCTTTGCCGGAGCTGATCTTCGGTTTGGAAGCGCAGCGCAACAGTGCCGATGCGCTAGCCGACGACGAGGCCAAGAAAGCCGCCCAGCATGACTTCCAGCTGGAAATGAACCGTCTCGCACGCGAGGCGGCAACGCGAGAGCTGTTGCGCGACCTGTACTCCCCGAAGCAGCTGCAGGAGCAGATGACGTGGTTCTGGGTCAATCATTTCAATGTCCATCAGCACAAAAACATGATACGTGCCATGGTCGGCGACTATGAGCAGCAGCTGCGCTCGCATGCGCTGGGGAAATTTCGCGACTTGCTGGCCGCGAGCGCACGTCACCCGGCGATGCTCGTCTACCTGGACAATGCGCAAAATGCGCTCAACCATGTCAATGAAAACTATGCGCGCGAATTGCTGGAGCTGCACACCCTGGGCGTGGACGGAGGCTATACGCAGCAGGACGTGCAGGAGCTCGCACGCGTCCTGACGGGGTTCGGCATCAACCGGAATGACCCCGCCCACAGCGACCCGCCCAGGATCCGGCGGGAGCTGGCTTCGCAGTACGTGCGCAACGGGCTGTTCGAGTTCAACCCCAACCGCCATGACTACGGCGATAAGATCGTCCTCGGTAAAACGATACGCGGACGCGGGGCCGCCGAGCTCGACGAGGTGCTGGACTTGCTCAGTCGCCAGCCGGCGACCGCACGCAACCTCAGCCGCAAGCTGGCGCGCTACCTGATTGCCGATGAACCCTCGCCTGCCGTGGTGGCGGCGATGTCGCAGGAGTTCGAGCGCAGCGACGGTGACATCGCGGCCGTATTGCGTGTCGCATTTGACACGCCGCAATTTGCCGCATCGCTGCACGCAAATTTCAAGGATCCAGTTCACTATGTCGTATCGGCGGTGCGCCTGGCCTACGACCGCAAGCCCATCGTCAATGCCAATCCTATGGTCAACTGGCTCAACCGGCTGGGAGAGGCACCGTTCAACCACCAGACGCCGGACGGTTATTCCCTGTCGGAATCGGCCTGGGATGGACCGGGGCAGATGGCGGTACGTTTTGAAATTGCCAAGGCGATCGGATCGGGCAGTGCCGGTTTGTTCAAGACCGAGGGTCCGAATCCGGCCCAGAGGCCCGCGTTCCCGCAACTTGCCAATGCCGTGTACTACCAGAGCACCCAGCACGCTCTGGCGCCAACGACGCGCCAGACACTGGACCAGGCGGATTCCCCCCAGGAGTGGAACCTGTTTCTGCTCAGTTCTCCCGAGTTCATGCTTCGCTGAGGGCCGAGCTCATGGATCGACGTACCCTACTTCTCTCAATGGCCGCCTTGCCATTGGCGACGGTTCGCATGCAGGCGATCGCGGCGCCGGCATCCGGGTCGAAGTTTCTGTTGGTGTTCCTGCGCGGCGGACTCGATACCGCCAGCGTGCTGGTGCCGGTGGGATCGGAGTTCTACTACCGTGTGCGGCCGGGCATCGCGATCGCCAGACCAGGATCGCAAAGCGACGCCGCACTGCCGCTGGATTCCTACTGGGGGCTGCATCCGGCGTTGGGCGCGACCCTGCTGCCGCTGTACCAGCAAAAGCAGCTGGCGTTTGTGGCTTTCGCGGGTACCGATGATGTGTCGCGCAGCCATTTCGAAACCCAGGACAGCATCGAGCTCGGTCAGGGGCTCGGCGGTGCGCGCGATTTCGGATCCGGCTTCCTTAACCGGCTGGCGTCGACCGTCAGCGGTGTCAAGCCGATCGCCTTTACCGAGCAGCTTCCGCTTTGCATGCGAGGATCGCATCAGATCGGCAACGTCGCACTGCACTCGGTAGCGAAGCCGGCAATCGATGCGCGCCAGCGGGATCTGATTGCAAACATGTATGCGCCGACCCGTTTCTCGGTGCCGGTTGGCGAGGGATTTGCCGTGCGCGAGGAAGTCATGCTGGATCTGGCCGATGAAATGGATACGTCCGGGCGCGATGCGATGTCGGCCAAGGGCTTCGAGCGCGATGCCCAGCGCATGGGCAAACTGATGAGCGAGAGCTTCGACCTGGGTTTTATCGACATCGGCGGCTGGGACACCCACGTGGGCCAGGGCGCCGCCCGGGGCTACCTGGCCAATCGTCTCGACGAACTCGGGCGCGGCCTGGCGGCCTTTGCCGCCGCGATGGGATCGCGCTGGAGCGATACCACGGTCGTGGTTCTGAGCGAATTCGGGCGAACGATGCGGGAGAACGGCAATCACGGGACCGACCATGGGCATGGCACGGCCTACCTCGTCCTTGGTGGCGCGGTTCGCGGTGGGCGTATCGCCGGCGAACAGCGGGAAGTCAGCGAGGCCGGTCTGTTTCAGAACCGGGACCTGCCCGTGCTCAACGAGTACCGCGGCCTACTTGGAGGACTGTTTGCACGCCTGTACGGCCTAGGGACCAAGGACATCGAGCACGTATTCCCGGGGGTGAGTGCCCGCGACCTGCAGCTGGTGTGACTCGGGCGCGATTGCCATCGGCGCGCCCACGGGCCCCGCCGGCAGCGGGGCCCGACGCAGTGTGCGCCGACCCAGCAGGTGATCGCTGGGGATTCGTTAGAATCGCTACGCGATCCCAACCGGCAAACGCCTACTTGAAAATTCCCTACGAAGTTGTCATCGGCCTGCGATATACCCGCGCGGGTCGACGTGCCCGACGCCGCAACGCGTTCATCTCCTTCATTTCTGCCGCATCGATGGCGGGAATCGCGCTGGGTGTGATGGCCCTGATCGTCGTGCTCAGCGTGATGAACGGCTTTCAGCGCGAGGTNCGCGATCGCATGCTCTCGGTGCTGCCGCACATCGANATCCAATCGGAGTCCGGCACCCTNGCCGACTGGCGAGCNGTTGCGGCACAGGCGNGCAAGGANCCCGAAGTGCTGGCTGCGGCTCCCGTGCTCGAGTCCCANGCGATGTTCGTTCGCGATGGCGCGGTGCANGGCGCGTTGATCGAGGGCATCGATCCGGCACTCGAACCNAAGGTCTCGGAGGTGTTGAGCCACCTGCAGGGTGCCCCGATCACCGAACTGAAGGAGGGCGGATTCGGCATCGTCCTGGGCATCGACTTGGCCCGGTCGTTGGGGGTCGGCCCGGGCGACAAGGTAACCCTGGTCGCACCGCAGGGCAGCTTTACCCCGGCCGGCGTGCTGCCACGCGTGAAGCAGTTCCGGGTCCTGGCAACCTTCGAGTCCGACCATTATGAATTTGACAGTGCACTTGCGGTGATTCATCTGGCGGACGCGCAGCGTGTATTTCTGCAGGACGGGCCCAACGCGGTTCGACTGCGCCTGGCCGATATGCAGCGTGCACCGGAAATCGCGCAGCGGCTGTCGGCTTCGCTCGGCAGCAACCTGTGGGCGCGCGATTGGACCAGCCAGAACAGGACATGGTTTGCCGCGGTCAAGGTGGAAAAGCGCATGATGTTCGTGATCCTGACATTGATCGTCGCTGTCGCCGCCTTTAACCTGGTCTCGACGATGGTCATGACCGTGACCGAGAAGCAGTCCGATATCGCGATCTTGCGCACGCTCGGAGCTAGTCCGCGCAGCATCATGTCGATCTTTATCGTCCAGGGCGGACTGATCGGCGTATTCGGTGCGCTGCTAGGGGTTGTTAGCGGGGTCGCGCTGGCCTGGAACCTAGATGTCATCGTGCCGGCCATCGAGCGAACGTTCGGCGTGCATTTTCTCGACCCTTCGATTTACTTCATCAGTGCTTTGCCCTCCGATCCGCGGGCCGCCGACATCGTACCGATCGCGCTTATCTCGCTGCTGCTCTCGCTGGTGGCTACCTTGTACCCAAGCTGGCGGGCCTCACGCGTGCAGCCGGCGCAGGCCTTACGGTATGACTGAGGCCATAATGCGGGCCGCGGGCGAGGCCTTGGCGGCACCGGTCATCGTGGCCCGCGCCGTCGCCAAGGCGTATCACGATGAGGGCTTGTTCGTGGAAGTTCTGCGCGGTGTCGATCTCGACGTGCGGGCCGGCGAGATACTTGCCGTGGTCGGAGCATCGGGTTCGGGAAAAAGCACACTGCTGCATTGCCTCGGTGGCCTCGATTCCATCGATGCAGGTTCCATCGCTATCGGTGGGCGCGACGTGGCGGGGCTGGACGAGACGGGCCGAGGTGCGCTGCGTAATCGCGCACTGGGCTTCGTATACCAGTTTCATCACCTGCTTCCGGAATTTACCGCGCTCGATAACGTAGCCATGCCCTTGGCGATCCGCCGTGAGGCGCTTGTGCCGCGCCGCGCACGCGCTGCCGAGGCACTCGCAGCGGTCGGCCTCGGTCACCGCCTAATGCACTTTCCGGCCGAACTCTCGGGTGGCGAGCGCCAGCGGACCGCGATTGCACGGGCGATCGTCACGCGACCCGACTGCATTCTGGCCGATGAACCTACCGGCAACCTGGACCGGGAAACAGCGCACGCGGTATTTGATCAGTTATTGCGATTGGCGCGCCAATTTGGAACTGCCATCGTGATCGTCACCCACGACAGCGAGTTGGCAGCCCGCTGTGATCGCACGTTGCGCCTGATCGACGGTCGGATCTGAGCCCGCGAACACAGTTCGCGGGAGACTCCCGGCGCGCCCTGCGCTCTAGACTATGCCCATGTGGATCGACACGCATTGCCACCTCGACGCGGCCGAGTTCGATCCGGATCGCGACGAAGTCGTCGCCCGCGCGCGTGCCGCCGGCGTGCATATGATGGTGGTTCCGGCGGTCGAAGTGGCCGGCTTCGGCCGTGTTGCCGAATGTGCGCACCGCTACGGCTACGCGTATGCCTTGGGCATTCACCCCCTAGCCCTGCAGCGCGCGGACCCGGCGCACGTCGAGCGCCTGCGGGAGGCGGCAGAGCGTGCTTGCGCCGATCGGCGCTTTGTGGCCATTGGGGAAATCGGACTCGATTTCACGACCGGCACGGCGCCCGCCGCGACCCAGGAGTGGTTCTACTGCGAGCAACTAAAGATCGCCGCGCAGTTGCAGATGCCGGTGATCCTGCACGTGCGGCGCTCCGCGGATCGATTGCTCTACCATTTGCGCCGCTCGGCTGTCACCGGCGGCATCGCGCATGCATTCAACGGTTCGCCCGTCCAGGCGCAGGGATTCCTGGATCTCGGCCTGCGCCTGGGCTTTGGCGGCTCGTCCACCTACGACGG
>JGI12269J14319_10004198_pt1 | contig 13251 bp, 12 predicted proteins | sample PeaSoiSIISIP2007_FD_14319 | JGI IMG/M metagenome (IMG submission 14319) | reverse complement strand
CCCGCCGGTCCGGTCGTCGACCAGGTGCTGCGCGCCGGCTACCGGTGGAAGGGTCGGGTGATTCGCCCCGCCATGGTCCGGGTGCGGGGGTAATGGTCGCCCAACGCGAGTGGTTGGACAAGGACTACTACCAGGTCCTGGGCGTGGCCCCGACGGCCACCGACAAGGAGATCACGCGCGCCTACCGCAAGCTCGCCAAGCAGTTCCATCCCGATGCCAATCCCGGCTCCGAGGATCGGTTCAAGGAGATCTCGGCCGCGTACGACGTGCTCGGTGACGCCGCCAAGCGCAAGGAGTACGACGAGGTCCGGCGGCTAGGTCCGGCGGGTTTCGGCGGCGCGGGCGGCCCGGGCCGGTTTCGGCGGCCCGGGCGGGACCACCTTCCGGGTGGAGGACCTGGGCGATCTCGGCGACCTGTTCGGCGGGCTGGGGGGTGCCTTCGGAGGGGGGAGGCGATCGCGCAACGCGGGGCCGCGTCGGGGAGCTGACGTCGAGGCCGAGTTGTACCTGTCATTCGAGGACGCGGTGCGCGGCGTGACCACGACCGTCAACGTCGTCGGGGAGGCCCGGTGCGAGACGTGCGGGGGATCCGGTGCCGCGCCCGGTACGTCTCCGGTCACGTGCCCGATGTGTCACGGCCGTGGCGCGCTCGACGACAACCAGGGGCTCTTCTCGCTGAGCCGCGTGTGCCCGCAGTGCTCGGGGCGCGGCACCGTCATCGAGACCCCGTGCCCGACGTGTCGCGGTTCGGGCGTGGTGCGCAGGACGCGCGCCGTCAAGGTGCGCATCCCCGCCGGGGTGGAAGACGGCCAACGCATCCGGGTCAAGGGCCGAGGTGCTCCCGGTCGTGCCAACGGTCCGGCCGGCGATCTGTATGTCGCGGTGCGGGCCGGGAACCACCCGATCTTCGGCCGGCGCGGTCGCAACCTCACGATCAACGTGCCGGTGACCTTCCCCGAGGCAGCCCTGGGATCGACGGTGCGGGTGCCGACTCTCGACGACCCCGTCACCTTGCGCATCCCGGCGGGGACCTCTTCGGGCCGGACCTTCCGCGTGAAGGGGCGCGGCGTGCCTGGCCACGGTCGGACGGGCGCGGGCGATCTGCTCGTCACCGCCGACGTCACCGTGCCCAAGAAGTTGACCGCCGAGCAACGTGCCGCGGTCGAGGAATTCGCGCGTGTCTCCGACGAGGAGCCGCGCGCCCATCTGGAGGTGAACACCGATGACGCCACCAAGAGCTGACAACGACCGCTCCGCGGCACGGGCCGCACTGTTCGGGGGTGAGAGCGCGGGGCGTGCCGTGTACGTGATCTCGGTCGCGGCCGAGTTGGCCGGGGTGCACCCCCAGACCCTGCGCATCTACGAGCGCAAGGGGTTGGTCGAGCCGTCGCGGACCGGCGGCGGGAACCGCCGCTACTCACAGCGCGACATCGAGCGGCTGCGTCGCATCGGCATGCTGACGCGTTCGGGGTTGAACCTCGCCGGCGTGCGCCACGTCCTGGAGCTCGAGGCCGAGGTCGAGCGCCTGCGGGCCGAGCTCGAGCGCGTGCGCGACGAGGCCCGGGACACGATCGAACGAACCCATCGCCACTACCGCCGCGACCTCGTACCCTTGCGCCAGGCGCTGGTGTCGAACCGCGACCAGAGCACCGACGCGGCGCTGTGGGGCAGGAGGTAACCATGGCTCTCGACCAGAACCGCTGGACGCTCAAGACCCAAGAGGCACTGCAGGCCGCGGTCGAGCGCGCCCATGCCCAGAACAACGCCGAGGTCACCCCGGACCACATCCTGGCCGCGTTGCTCGGCCAAGCCGACGGCCTCGCCCTACCCCTTCTTGCCAAGGCGGGGGTGGAACCCACCCCACTCACCAACCGGGTGGCGGAGCGGCTCTCCTCCCTCCCCAAGGCCTACGGCGGCACCGATGTCGCCTTGTCGCGCGAGGCGCGGGAGCTGCTCGAGACGGCCGACGGACTGCGCAGCGACATGGGCGACGAGTACCTCTCGGTGGAGCATCTGCTGTTGGCGCTGTCGGATCTCATNGGGGTCAAGCGCGACCAGCTCCTCGCGGCGTTGCGCCAGGTGCGTGGCAGCCACCGCGTCACCTCACAGAACCCCGAGGAGCAGTACCAGGCGCTCGAGCGCTACGGGCGCGACCTCACCGAGGCGGCGCGGCGGGGAAAGCTCGATCCCGTCATCGGTCGCGACGAGGAGATCCGGCGCGTCATCCAGGTGCTCAGCCGCCGCACCAAGAACAACCCTGTCCTCATCGGTGAGCCCGGTGTGGGCAAGACCGCCATCGTGGAGGGACTCGCCAACCGCATCGTCGAGGGCGACGTGCCCGAGGGACTGCGCGACAAGCGCGTGGTGGGCCTCGACCTCTCGGCCATGGTGGCCGGGGCCAAGTACCGGGGCGAGTTCGAGGAACGGCTCAAGTCGGTGTTGAAGGAGATCACCGACGCCGAGGGCGAGATCGTCACCTTCATCGACGAGCTCCACACGATCGTGGGCGCGGGCGGGGCCGAAGGGGCCATGGACGCGGGCAACATGATCAAGCCCATGCTGGCGCGCGGCGAGCTCCGGCTCATCGGGGCCACCACCCTCGACGAGTACCGAAAGCACATCGAGAAGGACGCCGCGCTCGAACGCCGGTTCCAGCCCGTGTTCGTGGACCAGCCCTCGGTCGAAGACACCATCGCCATCCTGCGCGGCCTGAAGGAGCGCTACGAGGTCCACCACGGCGTGCGCATCCAGGACGCCGCCCTCGTGGCCGCGGCGGTGCTGTCGGACCGGTACGTGACGGGCCGCTTCCTGCCCGACAAGGCCATCGACCTCGTCGACGAGTCCGCCAGCCGGCTGCGCATCGAGATCGACTCCATGCCCACCGAGATCGACGTGGTCACGCGCCGCATGCGTCAACTCGAGATCGAACGCATGGCGCTGGCCAAGGAGACCGACGACGCCTCGAAGGAGCGCCTGGCGCGCCTCGACGAGGAGCTCGCCAACCTGACCGAGCAGGCCGACGCCATGACGGCGCGCTGGCAGGCCGAGAAGGACGCCATCTCGGCCATCCGGGCCCTGAAGGAGGAGCTCGAAACGAGGAAGGGCGAGGCGGAGCGCTTCGCGCGCGACGGCGACCTGACCCGGGCGTCGGAGATCCGCTACGGCGTGATACCCGACATCGATCGGCGTATCGAGGACGCCACCAAGGCCCTGGCCGAGCTGCAGGCGGGCGGGGCCATGCTCAAGGAGGAGGTCGACGCCGAGGACGTGGCCGAGGTGGTGAGCCGGTGGACCGGCATCCCCGTCACCCGGCTCATGGAGGCCGAGCTGGCCAAGCTCGTTCGCATGGAGGAGGCCCTCCACAGCCGGGTGGTGGGCCAGGACGAGGCCGTCGTGGCCGTGGCCAACGCCATCCGCCGCAGCCGCGCCGGGCTGTCTGACCCGAACCGGCCCATCGGCTCGTTCCTGTTCCTAGGTCCCACCGGGGTGGGCAAGACCGAGCTGGCCCGGGCCCTGGCGGAGTTCCTCTTCGACGACGACCGCGCCATGGTCCGCATCGACATGGGCGAGTACCAGGAGAAGCACACCGTGTCGCGCCTGGTGGGGGCGCCCCCGGGGTACGTCGGCTACGAGGAGGGCGGTCAGCTGTCGGAGGCGGTGCGCCGCCGTCCCTACGCCGTGGTGCTGCTCGACGAGATCGAAAAGGCACACCCCGACGTGTTCAACGTGCTGCTCCAGGTGCTCGAGGACGGCCGGCTCACCGACGGCCAGGGCCGGACCGTCGACTTCACCAACACCGTGCTCATCATGACCTCGAACCTGCCGGGCGATCCCCAGGACTTCTTCAAGCCGGAGTTCTTCAACCGAATCGACGAGGTGGTCCGGTTCCGGCGGCTGTCGGAGGCCGACATCCGGCGCATCGTGGACATCCAGGTAGCGAAACTGGGGGCCCGAGTGGCGCAGCGCCGACTCACCCTGGTGGTGACCGACCCGGCCCGTGACCGGCTGGCCGAGGCCGGCTACGACCCCGACCTGGGGGCGCGGCCGCTGCGACGGGTCATCCAGCACGCCGTGGAGGACCCCTTGGCCCTGGCGTTGCTCGAAGGGCGCTACGGCGAGGGTGACACCGTGACGGTGGACGGCGACGCCGAGGGCGGGATCGTCCTGCGCTGACCCGGTCCCCGGCCCGGACGGCCGGCCCCGCCGGGGCCGGCGGCCCCGCCCGACCCGGAGGAGTCGTTCCTGCTCCGGGCTACAATGCGGCGTAATCCGCTGCACTGTGACGGAGGAGCGCGCGTGCCCGCAACCGTGGTCGTCGGGACCCAATGGGGCGACGAGGGGAAGGGCAAACTGACCGACCTCCTGGCCCGGGACATGGACATGGTGGTCCGCTACCAGGGCGGCCACAACGCCGGGCACACCGTCGTCGTCGACGGGGTCTCCTTCGCCTTGCAACTCGTGCCGAGCGGCGTGCTGTACCCCCACATCACCCCGGTGATCGGCAACGGCGTGGTGGTGGACCCCGGCGTGCTGCTGTCGGAGCTCGACACGCTCGGCTCGAAGGGGATCGACACGAGCCGCATGGTGGTGAGCGGCAACGCGCACCTGATCATGCCGTACCACACCGAGCTCGACCGGGTCACCGAGCGCTTCCTCGGGAAGAACGCCCTCGGAACGACCCGGCGCGGCATCGGACCGGCGTACGCCGACAAGGCGGCCCGGGTGGGGCTGCGTGTCCAGGACCTCCTCGACGCCAAGATCTTCCGGCAGAAGCTCGAGGTGGCGTTGAAGGAGAAGAACGCGGTGCTGGCCAAGGTCTACAACCGCCTCCCTCTCGACGCCGGGGCGATCTGCGAGGAGTACCTGGGCCAGTACGCGCCGCGCATCGAGCCCATGGTGGGCGACACCGTCGGCCTCGTCCACGACGCGCTCGACGCGGGACGCAACGTGCTGCTCGAGGGCGCCCAGGCCACGTTTCTCGACCTCGACCACGGCACCTATCCCTTCGTGACGTCGTCCAACCCGGTGGCGGGCGGGGCGTGCACCGGCACCGGCGTGGGTCCAAGGATGATCGGTGAGGTCATCGGCATCGCCAAGGCGTACGTGACGCGTGTGGGGGCAGGTCCGTTCCCGACCGAGTGCCTGGACGAGGTGGGCGACGTTCTCGTCGAGCGCGGTCACGAGTTCGGCACCAACACCGGGCGCCGACGCCGCTGCGGGTGGTTCGACGCCGTCATGGCGCGCCAGGCCGTGCGGCTCAACTCGCTGTCCGAGGTGGCGCTCACCAAGATGGACGTGCTCGACACCTTCGACACCGTCAAGGTGTGCGTGGCCTACACCTCGGGGAGCGAGCGCTTCGCCTACCCCCCGTACCACCAGTCGGTCCTGCACCAGGTCGACGCGGTCTACGAGGAATTGCCCGGGTGGCGCGCCGATCTGTCGGGCGCGACCGAGCTCGACGACCTTCCCCCCGCGGCGCGCGACTACGTGGCCTTCCTGGCCGAACAGATCGGGGTACCGATCAAGTTGGTGGGGGTGGGACCCGGTCGCGAGCAGTTCGTCCGGTTCGCGGCGTGAGCCGCACCGTGAGATCCGCGGCATGAAAGTGTGCGTGGTGGGCTCGGGCGGTCGCGAGCACGCGCTCGCGCTCTCGCTGGCGCGCACCGCGGAGGTGGTGGTGGCCCCGGGCAACCCCGGCATGGCGCCTCACTCGCCCGAGGCGGCCGACTCGGCCCACTTCACCTTCGTGGGCGTCCCGATCACCGTCACCGAGGACGCGCCCGAGGACATCGATGCCGATCTCTTCGTGATCGGGCCCGAGCAACCCCTGGTCGACGGGCTCGCCGACAGGTTGCGAGCCGATAGGCACCTCGTGTTCGGGCCCGGTGCCGACGGCGCCCGTCTCGAAGGGTCCAAGGCCTTCATGAAGGACGTCCTGAAAGAGGCGGGTGTGCCCACGGCGCGCTACGGCGCCTTCGACGAAGCCAAGGCGGCCCAGGCGTTCCTGCGCGAGCTGCCCGGCCCGTGGGTGGTGAAGACCGACGGGCTCGCCGCCGGCAAGGGCGTGCTCGTCACCGACTCGATCACCGAGGCCGAGGCCGACATCGAGGCGAAGTTGTCGGGGGAGAGCTTCGGCGACGCCGGTCGCCGCATCGTGGTCGAAGAAGGATTGTTGGGGCCCGAGTGTTCACTTCTCGTGCTCTGTGATGGGACTCGCATCGCTGCGCTGGCGCCCGCGCAGGACTTCAAGCGCATCGCGGATGACGACGAGGGGCCCAATACCGGGGGCATGGGCGCGTACTCCCCCGTGGCGCTCGCCGACGACCGACTCGTGGACCGCGTCCTCGACCAGGCGGTCGAGCCCTTGGTGGGCGCGCTGCGGCGACGGGGGATCGACTACCGCGGCGTGCTCTACGCGGGTCTCATCCTCACACCCGACGGCCCGCGCGTGCTCGAGTACAACGTTCGCTTCGGGGACCCCGAGACCCAGGTGGTCCTTCCCCGGCTCACCGAGGACCTCACCGGCCTGCTGGCCGAGGCGGCCGCGGGGCGACTGCGCACCGAGCCTCGCTTCTCGACCGACGCGTCGGTGTGCGTGGTGCTCGCCTCGGAGGGCTATCCCGCCACGGCGCGCACCGGCGATCACATCGACGGCCTCGACGAGGCCGCCGCGGTCCCCGGCGTGCGCGTCTTCCACGCCGGGACGGCACTCGACCACGAGGGGCACTTCGTCACCGCGGGCGGGCGCGTGCTCGGGGTGAGCGCCACCGGGCCGACGCTGGCCGAGGCGCGCCGGCGCGCCTACGCCGCGGTGGATCGCATCGGTTGGTCGGGGATGCAGTACCGCACCGACATCGCGGCCGCCGCCGCGGCTGGCTCGGACGCCCCCCCGGCGGTGCGACTGGGTGGTGCCCCGTGATCCCCCGCTACTCGTTGCCGGAGATGGCGGCGCTGTTCACCGACGAGGCGCGCCTCGAGATGTGGCTCGAGGTCGAGTTGCTGGCCGTGGAGGGTTGGGCCGAGGTGGGGACGATCCCGCGCCACGCGGCCGCGGTGGTGCGGGCCCGGGCGCCGAAGGTGACGCCGGAGCTGGTCGCGGCGGTCAATGACCGCGAGCGGGTCACCGACCACGACGTGGCCGCCTTCGTCGACGTGGTCCAGGACGCCATCGGCGCGCCGGAAGGATCGTGGCTCCACTACGGCCTGACCTCCTCCGACGTCGTCGACACCGCGCTGTGTGCCACCTTGGCGCGCGCCGCCGACCTGTTGCTCGACGCTTCGGGCGCGTTCGTGTCGGTGCTCAAGGCGCGTGCGCTCGAGTTCATGGACGCGCCCATGCCCGGGCGCACCCACGGCATGCACGCCGAGCCCACCACCTTCGGGGCCAAGCTGGCGCTGTGGTGCCTGCAGGCCGACCGCGACCGCGCCCGCCTGCGCGCCGCGCGCGACAAGGTGGCCGTGGGCAAGCTGTCGGGCGCGGTGGGGACGTACTCGAACATCGATCCCCGGGTCGAGGCGCACGTCTGTGACGCGCTCGGGCTGACCCCGGTTCCCGCCACCCAGGTGGTCGCGCGCGATCGTCACGCCGAGCTGCTGTGGGCGTGCGCGTCCGTGGGCGCCACCATCGAGATGATCGGCACCGAGATCCGGCACCTGGCCCGCACCGAGGTGGGCGAGGTCGAAGAGGCGTTCGGCTCGGGCCAGAAGGGCAGCTCGGCCATGCCCCACAAGCGCAACCCGATCCTGTCCGAGCGCCTGAGCGGCCTGGCGCGCGTGCTGCGGGGGTATCTGGGCGCCGGGCTCGAGGACGTGGCTCTGTGGCACGAGCGTGACATCTCCCACAGCTCGGTCGAGCGTGTGGTCCTCCCCGACGCGTGCCTGGTCACCTATTACGTCCTGCGGCGCGGTGCGGGGCTCGTGCGCGACCTCGTCGTCCACACCGGCCGCATGCGGACCAACGTGCTCGAGGGCTCGTTCGGTCTGGTGTTCAGCCAACCGGTGCTGCTGGCCCTGGTGGAGTCGGGGTTGGCACGCGATGCCGCGTACCGCATCGTGCAGCGCGACGCCCGTCTGGCGTGGGACGAGCGGCGCCCGTTTCGCAGCGTTCTCGAGGCCGATTCCGAGGTCGGGCTCGACGGTGCCGCGCTCGATCGGGCCTTCAGCCTGGACCGGGCCCTTCAACATGTCTCGCGGTTCACACAAGCCATCAAGGAGGTCGAAGGGTGAGCCTGACCAAGGTGCACAGCGGCAAGGTACGCGAGCTCTATGACGCGGGCGAGGGCCGGCTGCTCATGGTGGCATCCGATCGAATCTCGGCCTTCGACGTGGTGCTGGCCGAGCCCATCCCCGACAAGGGCCGGGTACTGACGGCCATGACGGTGCATTTCCTGGGCGAGCTGGCCGATCTCGCCCCCAGCCACCTCATCACCGCGGATCCCGCCGAGCTCCCCAAAGACGCCGCCGCCCTCGGGGGCGAGGTCGGCCTCGACGCGCTGGCGGGGAGGGCGGTGCTCGTGCGACGGGCCGAGATGCTCCCCATCGAGTGCATCGTGCGGGGATACCTGGCGGGTTCGGGATGGAAGGAGTACCAGAGCTCGAGGACGCTGCACGGCACCCCGCTGCCGGCCGGCCTCGAGCAGGCCAGCCGGCTCCCCGAACCGATGTTCACGCCTTCGACCAAGGCCACCGAGGGACACGACCTCAACATCTCGTTCGACGAGGCAGCCGATCTGGTGGGCAAGGAGTTGGCCGAGCAGGCCCGCGACCTGTGCGTCGAGGCCTACCGCCGCGCCGCGGCGGCGGCCGAGCGCAACGGCATCATCGTGGCCGACACCAAGTTCGAGCTCGGCATCATCGACGGCGCGCTGGCACTGTGCGACGAGGTCCTCACCCCCGACTCGTCGCGGTTCTGGCCCGCCGACGAGTGGCGGCCGGGCACCAACCCCCCCGCCTTCGACAAGCAGCCGGTGCGCGACCTGCTCGAGGCGAGCGGGTGGGACAAGACGCCGCCCCCTCCGCCGCTTCCCCCCGAGGTCGTGGCCGAGACGAGCGAGCGCTACATCGAGGCCTACGAGCGGATCAGCGGGCGCCGCCTGGCCGACTGGTACGGTGCGAAGAGGTGATGCACGCGTGAAGTTCGAGGTCCTCGTGGAGGTGACGTTGCGCCCCGGGATCGCCGATCCGCAGGGTGCCACCATCGAGCGGGCCCTGCCGGCGCTGGGATTCGAGGGCATCGACGGCGTAAGCGTGGGCAAGGCCATCCGGCTGTCGGTCGAGGCGTCGGGCGAGGCCGAGGCGCGTGCCCTGGCCACCGAGGTGGCCGACCGGTTGCTCGCCAACCCCGTGATCGAGGACTCCACCGTCACCGTCATCGGCGCGATGGAGCCCGCGGCGCCCAACGCGGTGCGGTGATGGCGGCCCGGATCGGCGTCGTGGTGTTCCCGGGGAGCAACTGCGAGCACGACGTCGTCAAGGCCCTGGGCCTCTTCGGCCCGGCCAGGGTCGAGGCCGAGCTCGTGTGGCACGGGGAGCGGTCGTTGTCGGGCTACGACGCCATCGTGCTGCCCGGCGGTTTCGCCCACGGCGACTACCTGCGCCCGGGAGCGATCGCCCGCTTTTCACCCGTCATGGAGGCGCTGTCGAAGTACGCGGCCGACGGCGGTCCTGTCGTCGGGGTCTGCAACGGCTTTCAGGTGCTGACCGAGGCGGGTCTGCTCCCCGGCGCGCTGCAGAAGAACCGGGGCCTGCGCTTCCTGTGCACCACGGTGGGCGTGGAGGTGTGCAGCACCCGGACCGTGCTCACGAGCGAGACCGTCCTGGGCGCGCCGTTGGAGCTGCCCATCAACCACTTCGAGGGCAGCTTCACCTGCGACGCCGCCACCCTCGAGCGCCTGCGCGCCGAGGACCGCATCGTCCTGCGCTACCGCGCCAACCCCAACGGGTCGCTCGACGACATCGCGGCCGTGTGCAACGAGGAGGGCAACGTGGTGGGCTTGATGCCGCACCCCGAGCGGGCTTGTGACGCCATGACCGGGTCGACCGACGGCTTGGCCCTGCTCGAGTCGCTCGTGGTCGCCGCGACGGCGTACGCCCGGCTGCCCGTCTGACTCAGCCCGTCTGCCTCGAGCGGTCGGCCCCAGCCGGTCGCCTCGAGCGGTCGGCCTCAGCCGGCCTCAGCCGGCCTGCCTCAAGCGGTCCTGGTCCTCGTCTTCGTCACCGTGGCCGCGCGCGTCGTGGCCGCGGTGGTGCCGTTCGGGACGCGCCCGATCTCGGCGCGCTGGAGCACGGCCGCACTCACCCCCGCGGCACGCCACGCGTTGTACCCGATCCCCTTTCGTAACCCGTAGGCCTTGGCCACCTTGACGAAGGCCTTCTCCAACATGGCCAGATCGTCGGTAGACGACGAGCGGGCCAGCTCGGCGGTGAGGTCGGCCTTCTCCTGCAACAGGTGCAGGCGCGCCAGGGGATCCGACGACGGCAAGAGGTCGTTCACCACGCCCAAGCGCTTCCTGATCGAGTCCGGGGTGCGCTTGCGGCCCCGCCGTGGGCGGTTGTGCTCGATCGCTTCGAGGTAGCGCCGCACGGCACGCCCCTCTTCCCGGCCCCGGGCCAGCGCGGCCTTGTGGGCGCTCGACATGGGCCGGTGCGAGGGGATCGCTTTGGCGTCGGGCATGGCTGGGATTATGGGTATGGGCATGCGCCGATTGCAACCTTTCGGCGACCGGTCATTTCGACAAACCGGCCCGGGCTCATTGCGGGACCGAAACGCCCCGACCCCGCTCCGATAGCGCCGTCCGGGCTCGGGAGCCGGCGGCCCGGACGCAGGAGGGCGACGTGGCGCCAGGTACGGTAGCCACGATGGAGCTGCACCGAGCGCTCGGCTTGAGTGACGACGAGGCGGCGCGTATCTCCGAGATCCTGGGACGGCCGCCCAACCATCTCGAGCTCGCCATGTACGCGGTGATGTGGAGCGAGCACTGCTCCTATAAGTCGTCACGGTTGCATCTCAAGCGGCTCCCCACCGAAGGACCCCACGTCCTGGTGGGCCCGGGCGAGAACGCCGGGGTGATCGACGCCGGCGACGGCATCGCGGTGGCGCTGCGGATCGAGAGTCACAACCACCCGTCGGCCGTCGAGCCGTATCAGGGCGCGGCCACCGGGGTGGGCGGCATCCTGCGCGACATCTTCACCATGGGGGCCCGCCCCATAGCGCTGATGGACCCCCTGTTCTTCGGCACCCTCGACGACGCCCGGACGCGGTGGCTGACCGAAGGCGTCGTGGCGGGCATCTCCGGGTACGGGAACTCGGTGGGCGTGCCCACCGTGGGGGGCGAGCTGACCTTCGCTCCGTGCTACGCCCGCAACCCGCTCGTGAACGTGCTGTGCCTCGGGGTCATGCCCGTCGAGCGCCTGGTGCTCGGGCGCGCCACCGGGGCGGGGAACCTGGCCGTGCTCCTGGGTTCCACCACCGGCCGCGACGGGATCGGCGGGGTGAGCGTGTTGGCCTCGGCCGCCTTCGGCGGTGACGACGACGGGGACGCGGCCAAGCGACCCAGCGTGCAGGTGGGAGATCCCTTCGAGGAGAAGCGGCTCATCGAGGCGTGCCTCGAGTTGCTCGACCGGGGTCTGGTGGTGGGGATCCAGGATCTCGGCGGGGCGGGAATCACGTGTGCGACCTCGGAAACCGCGGCGCGCGGCCACATGGGCATGGACGTGTACGTGGACGCGGTTCCCCGCCGTGAACCGGCCATGGAGCCCTTCGAGGTGATGACGTCGGAAAGCCAGGAACGCATGCTGGCCATCGTGACCCCCGAAGACCTCGACGCGGTCGAGGAGGTGAGCCGGCGGTGGGAGGTGCGGGCCACGGTCATCGGGACCGTGACCGACGGCGGGGCGCTGCGCGTCCTCGACCGCGACGGCGCGGTGCTGGCCGAGGTCCCCGCTGCTTCGCTCTCCGACGACGCGCCGCTCTACGACCGGCCCTGCATCGCGCCGGCCGGACTCGACGAGCGCCGCCGAGACGACCCGGGCCGCGCCTCGTCCCCGAGGGTGTCAGGCGAGGGCGCCCCAGTCGAAGGGGCGGCTCGCGTCGAAGCCGATGTGCTGGCGCTGCTCGGCGACGCCTCGTGGGTCTACCGGCAATACGACCACCAGCTCTTCCTCAACACGGTGGTGGGACCGGGGGAGGATGCCGCCGTGCTGCGCCTGGCCGCGCCCGGCCTTCCCCCCAGCGCGCGGGGACTGGCCATCTCCACCGACTCCAACCCGAGATGGTGCGCGCTCGACCCGCGTCACGGCACGGCCATGACCGTGGCCGAGTCGGCCCTCAACGTGGCGTGCGCGGGGGCCCGTCCCCTGGCGCTGGTGAATTGCCTCAACTTCGGCAACCCCGAGCACCCTGAGGTGATGTGGCAGCTGTCGGAGTCCGTCGACGGCATGGCCGAGGCCTGCAAGGCACTGGGCATTCCGGTGATCGGCGGCAACGTAAGCCTCTACAACGCGAGCGCCGGGGCCGACATCGACCCCACACCGGTGGTGGCCGTACTGGGTGTCATCGATCGGCTCGAGCGCCGTCCGCCGGGGATGGGGTTGGTGGCGGGTTCGGCGCTGGTGCTGCTGGGGGAGACCGATCCGTCGCTGGCCGGATCCCGCTGGGCCGTCGAGCGCCGAGCACGGCACGGCGGCACCCTCCCCCGCCTCGACCTGGACCTGCACGCCCGCCTGCTCGCGCTCGTGGCCCACCTGGTCTCGGAGAAGGACGTCCTCACCTCGGTCCACGACGTCTCGGGCGGCGGTCTGGCACTGGCGCTGGCCGAGGGGGCGCTGGCGTCGGGAGTGGGCTGTGTCGTCGACGGTGTCGGCGACGTGGCGGAGCTGTTCTCGGAGTCTTCGTCTCGAGTGGTGCTCGGCACCGGCCACCCCGACGAGGTCGTCGCGCGCGCACACGAGGCCGGCGTGGCGGGGCGTGTCATCGGGGCGGTGGGCGGCGACCGCATCGTGGTGGCCGGTCTCCTCGACCTGGCCGTTGCCGACGCGGTCGAGGCGTGGCGGGTCGCGCTGCCCGGCGCTCTGGGGGAGCCGGTCACAGCCTGAGCGTTACGGGCCGAGACTCACCCGGCCTTCGTCGTCGATGCTCCAACCCGGATTGTGGGCGACCTCCCACGGATGGCCGTCGGGATCGATGAACACCCCGGCGTACCCACCCCAGAACGTGGTGCCGGCCTCGCGTCCGATCGTGGCCCCCGCCGACCG
>JGI12269J14319_10004195_pt1 | contig 13260 bp, 6 predicted proteins | sample PeaSoiSIISIP2007_FD_14319 | JGI IMG/M metagenome (IMG submission 14319) | reverse complement strand
GCGCCTCGGCGAACGCGGCGAGCGTGTCGGCCAGCCCGGCGGTCCGGCGGTCCAGCCCGGCGATCTCCGCCTCACGCGAGGCGATCCTCGCCTCGCATTCGGCGATCCGGGCGGCCCGGCGGCGGGCGCGGGCGGTCGCGCCGATGTACTCGGCGTGTTCCTTGCGGTGCCGCCCGGCGGTGACGCCGTGCGAGTAGCGACCGTCGGTGCCGATCACGGCGGCCGCGGAGAACGGCCCGCCGTCCAGCGCGATCGAGGCCAGCACGGCGGTGACCCGGTCCCTTGGCACGGGCGTGCCGGTCTCGGGTGGCAGAGCCTCGGGCTCGAGCACGTCCGCCAGGCTCCTGCCGGGCACCGCCGCGCCCGGGACCAGGAAGCCGTCGTCCCAGGGGGGAAATGGGGGGACGGGCCGTCCCCCCATGCCGGGGGGTTCGCCAGGGGGGTCCGAGGGGGTGGATTCCCTCCCAAGGGGGGTCTGGGGGGATGGGTCCCCCCAGAAGGAGGAGCAAGCAGGGTCGTCCCCCCGGAGCACCACTGCGTCCAGCATCCCGGTCGCCTGCAGCGCGGCCTCCATCGCGGCGGCCTCGTCGTCCGGCACGTGGTCGGCGAAACGGACCAGCTGCCACAGCGGCGCGCCGTCGCGGCCGGCGCGATCGGCGGTCCTGCCGGGGTAGGCGGGCGGCGCGTCGTCACGCTCGGCCGCGATCCGGTCCCGCTCCCCGATCAGCCGGTCCCGTTCGGCCGCGGCACCGGCTCGCTCGGCGCGCAGCGCGGCCTGCTCGTCGCGGACGGCCTGCTCGGCGGCTGCGATGGCGCGGTTGTAGACGGTCTCGAGCGCCGGGGCGTCCGGCTCGCCGAACCGCGTGATCGCGCCGCCGAGCGCCTCGGCGAGCCGCCGCCAGTCGTCGTCCGGCAGCAGCCCGGCGTGCCGGGCGGCCCAGTCGGCGAGGGCGCGTTCCGCGTCGTCGAGCGCCTGCTGCACGGCGTCGGCGGCCGCCTGCTCGGCCTGCTCGGCTCCGGCCAGCGCGTCCTGCGCCCGGTCGAGGGCGAGCCTAGCCAGGTCGCGGGCCTGCTCGGCCTTGTGGTACGCGGCGAGCGCGGCGCGGACGGCGCGCACCGCTTCCAGGCGGACGGCAAGCTGCGCGCCGGCCCGCTCGGCGAGCCCCTCGGGTGATGCGTCGGCGGGCTGCCACCGGATGCCCGCCTCGCTGGCGTGCCTGGCCAGCTCGGCCGCGGTCCGGGAGACGGCCGCCTGCATGTCGGCCAGGATGCCTTTCGCCCGGTCGAGCTCGTCACGGCCGCGGGCGACCGCGGCCTGGCGCCTGGCCAGCTCGGCGGATGCCTCGGAGGCGGACTGCAGGCAGGTGCGGACCAGGCGGTCCAGGTCTTGCATCTGCTCCACCGCCTGGTAGGCGCCGCTGGCGCGGAGCTGCTCGATCCGGGCCCGGAGCCGGGCAACGGCGTTTTCCGCGGCCTCCCGGCGTTCGGCCGCGGCCTCTTGCCGTTCCCCGGCCGCCTGCTGCGCTTCGGTGTCCGCGGCCGCGGTTTCCCGTGCCGCCGTCGCCGCCTCGCGGCGCCGGGTGAGCGCGTCGGCGGCCCACCTGGCGTGGGTGCGCAGGTAGGTCGTGTAGCTGGCCAGGAACGTCTGGGTCGCCTCGTCGGCGGCGGCGAGTCCCTCCAGCGTGAGGGCCACGGCCTCCATGTCGTCGAATGACCGCGCCGCCTCGGCGATCAGGTCGTCGTCGACCGGGCGGAGGCCGTCGGTCAGGGTGTCCGACAGCTTCACCGGGTCGAGGTTCTTCGCGAGCTGCGGTCGCCGCAGCGTGAGGATCAGCGTGAGCAACTGCTCGTACCGCTCCGCGCCGAGGCCGAACAGCCGGTGGTCGATCGCCGCGCGATACTCGGTGGGCGACCCGAACAGGGCGGCCTCGCCGATCTCCTCGGCGAGCTGCTTGCGCGTCATCGGCCGGTCGTCGTCGGTGATGAGGGAGAAGTCCTCGCCCACCCGGCCGTCGGCCACGAAGTGCCAGCGGATGGGGGTGTCGCGGTGCCGCTGCGCGTGCAGGCCGATCCCGACCGTGACCACCTCGCCGGTTCCGGCGTGCCGGAACTCCAGCCATGCGTAGCCCACGGCGTTCTCGCCACCGCGGTACAGCAGGTTGGACTTCATCGTGCGGTCGTCGGCCGCGAACGGGTTCAGCCGCTTGGGGTCGATCCGGCCGTCGAGCACGAACGGGAAGAGCACCTCGAGCGCCTTGGTCTTGCCGGATCCGTTCGGGCCGCGCAGCACGAGCCAGCCACCCGCGAAGCAGAACTCCTCGTCGCGGTAGTCCCACATGTTGATGATCCCGGCGCGGGTGGGCTCGAATCTGGTCATGGTCTCGCTGGCTCCTTGAGCTGGGCGGTGACACTGCGGTAGCGGGCGAGCAGCGGCAGCACCAGCACGCCGCCGTCGACCAGGGCGACGAGACCTGCCGACGCGAGCAGGCCCAGCGCGCCGCCGAGCAGGCCCGCGGGGTCGGCGACCTGCTTCTCGGCCATGCCAGAACCGAACTCGTCGACCAGCCTGCGCAGTTCGCTGCGCAGCCACATCTCGCTGAGGAACGGATACGTCGCCTCTCCGGCGGTCTCCGTTTCGGTGTCCGCGCCGGCTGTGGCGGGGCCGCCGGGGTCGGCCGCCGCCGGAGCCGGGATGGCCGCCGCGGCCCCGAGGTCGCCGGTGCCCTCCAGGCTGCCGTCGGAGGCGAGGAGGGCGGCCACCCGGCCGCGGTCCGGCAGAGCCGAGTCGATGCGCCGCGCCGCCTCGGCGAGCCGCTCGGCGGCCGTGGCGGCGGGAAGGTGCTCCACCCGGGCGCGGTTGCGCTGCAGGTACCCGGCGATCCGCGCGCAGAGCAGCAGCGCGGACTGGGCGACCGTGCCGGTCCCGGGAAAGGTGACGTCGGTGAGCCGCTGGCCGATGTTCACCAGGGCGACGCCCTCGCCCCGGCGCTCCAGCGGCAGCCCGGTGAGCCGCTCCACGTCCTCGGTCAGGGCCGCCGACCGCAGCTGGCCGCGGAGCCCGGGGTCCACGTCCGCGTAGTAGACGACGGGATGCTCGAGGACCAGCCGCCGGGCCCGCCGGGCGTTCAGCCTGCGCTGGGCGTTGATTCCCTGGGCGGGGCCATCGCGGTCCGTCCCGTCCAGCAGTTCGGTCACCGAGCTCAGGTGCTGCAGCACCCGGCTGGGCGCGTAGACGGCCGCGACGATCTCCCGGTCGATGTCGTACAGCGCCTCGGCGCGTTCGGGGTCGTTGACCCACTCGGCCGCGGACCCGTCGGCCATGCGCAGCGCGCCGCGCACCTCCAGCCAGGCCACCGCGTCGACGAAGGCGTCGCGGTCGGCTTTCCGGCCGGTGTCCATGCCCAGTCCGTCGATCCGCCCCGCCGCGTCGGCCACCGCGTCGGCCAGTTCGCTGAGCGCGATCTGACTGCCGGAACGGCCGAGCGCGGACAGCGTCAGCACCAGGTAGGCATAACGACGCCGGTCGAACGGGCGCCGGGCACGGGTCAGGGCCGGGCGGGTGGTGTCCAGGGTGTCCTGCACGCGGCGCAGCCGGATCGTCTCGCCGGTGCTGACGAGGGTGTAGCCGAGGACTTCGGCGAGATCCGTGCGCAGCTGCCCGGCCCACTTGCGGGCCAGCGGCAGCGCGGTCCTGTCCGGGTAGCTGGCCGTGATCAGCGGGTGGCGCAGCACCAGCCTGACGGCCTGCTGGTATTCGGCCAGTTCCAAGGGGCCGACGTCGGCGGCGACCCTCATCCGGCCGTCTCCTGCCCGGTCAACTCGCGCCCGGCCGCCCCGGGGTCCTTGGGGCCGGTCACCTCCAGCCGGAGGCCATCGAGGTGGAGCCTCCCCCGGACGGTGTGCACGGTCGTGGCGCCGGCCGCCGGGCGCAGGGTGAGGCGGACCCCGTCNGCCGACCCGGTCGCCACCGGGCCGGGCACCCCGGTGACCGTCCGGCTGACCGGGACCCGCGCCGCCAGCGCCACGTCCAGCAGGCCGAGCAGCGCCTGGGTCTCCGGCTCGTCGAGTACCCGCTNGTACACACCGTCGCTCGCCAGCTGCGCGGCGGCCGCGCGCCGCTGCGCGGTCGCCTTGAGCTGCTCGGCACGCAGCCGNTGCCTTTCTTCCTCGTTGCGCTGGATCTGGCCCGGGCCGTGCAGCGACTGAGCCCGGCCGGTGCGGACCAGGGTCCGGGACAGCGTCACCGGCTCGGCCTCCCACCACGACAGCCGGGCCGGGATCAGATCCGGGTCGTCGTAGGAGGCCGAGACGTGCCGCGGCGCGCCGAGCCCGAACACCGCCTGGAACAGGGCGTGCGCGTCGGCGTCGGCGGGGGCGCTGGCGAACCATTGCGCGAGGTGGCGCAGCTGGCTCTCCCGGCTGACCCCGCCGCGGCGGGATTCGGTGACCCGCCGGAGCAGCGCGGTGACGTTCGCGATCCCGGTGATCGTGGCGTCCTGCAGCCGCTCGGCCTCGCTGCGGGCGCTGGCGCCGAACCACTGCACCAGCCCGCCCCAGCGGTGCCGCCAGTCGGCGACGCGCTCGGCGGGGGCGCGGAAGAGCCGCTCGTCGGCCTCGGCCGCCAGCGCGGCGATCCGGTCGGCACCTACCGCGTCGACCTCCGCGACGGCATCGGCCAGCAACGGGGAGTACCGGGACAGCTCGGAATGGAACTCGCGCATGTGGGTGAGCAGCGCGTCCTTGTGCGCGAGGAAGACTTCCGGCCGGGTGTCGTTGGTCCGCGCCAGGTCGCCCAGCATCAGGTAGAACCGGGCGGCGCGCTGCGCCATGTCCGCCAGCACGCCGTCCAGCCGGGACAGCTTCCTGTACACCTCCGCGGCGTCGCTGGTTCTCGCGGCCGCCGCGAGCGTGACCAGGTCGGCCAGGATGTCCGGGAAGACCAGCCTGGACAGTTGCGCGTCCTCGAGGCTGGCGCCGAGCACGTCCTCCACCGCGCGGTAGGCGCGGTACCCCGCCTGGGTGAACTGATAGACGTAGTGCCGGTTGCGGTACTCGGCGAGGTTGGCGGCGCGGGTGCCGTCGTAGGAGCGGTCCAACACCTGCCATTCGGCCAGCGCGTCGAGAAGCACCTGCACGTCACCGGCCGTGCCCGCCTCGGCATGCTCCGCGGCGAGGGCGTCGAGCATGGCCCTGGCGTCGGAGGCATGCATCAGCACCTGGTAATTGGCCCGGGCGCGGTCGAATGCGCGCAGCAGCCAGAGGTACTCATGCCGTTTCTCCGCCGCCGCGAATCCGAACAAGCGCAGCCGGTCGTCCAGGGTGAACGCGTCGATGCCGAAGGCGTCGGCGGGTGCACCGTCCTCGGGACCGGCGATCTCCGGACTGGCCACATTCACGACACCAGACCATACCTTCGGCCTATGACAATCTCCGTGGATCGCCACGGCAGCAACGCGGTTTCCGACCGTCGGGCTCGGGCTGGGGCTGGTGAGATACCACCGTCCGTTCGGCTGAATGCTTGTGAATTTCCGAACGGGCGGTGGTGACACGGCCGGGCAGCGGCCTGTCACGCCTGCGCGGCCGGCCGCAGCCCGCTGAGTGACTCCAGGACGGTCAGGGCGGCGCCGCGGCTCAGGTCCTCGTGGTGGCGTTCGTTGCCCGGCGTGCGCAGGCAGCCGTAGCAGGAGGTCTCCAGGCCGCAGTCGCACGAGCCGACCCGGCGCAGCGCCGCCGCCACGGCCTGGTCGAGGGCGCTCGCGATCCGCAGCACGCTGCCCGCCCCGCCGGGGACGGTATCGAACAGCACCAGGCCGCTGCTGCCGTCGGCGCCCGCGTGCACGACTCCGCCGATGTCGCCGCGGCTGATTTCCAGGCCCTCGGCCGCGCCCTCCAGCAGCGCGTACAGGACCGTGTGCCACTGCGCTCGGGTGTCCAGCCCGGGGGCGTCCAGCCGCAGGCGCAGGATGTCGGTCTCGTAGGTGTGCGCCAGCGACCGCCACCGCAGCGGGCCGGTGCACGGCTTGCCGCGCAGCGGGTCGACGTGGGATCTGGGCGCGCGGCCATGGTTGGGGCCGCCCCAGCCGCACCAGTCGCAGATGAGAAAGCCGCTGCCGCCGGGGCCCTCGGCCAGCGACACCAGCCGGCCGCGGGTGCCGGAATGACACCAGGCGAGCGCTCCGGTCGGGGCCTGCCAGCGCGTCTCGGCGAGCTCGGTGCCCAGCGACACCACGTGGACGGCGCCGTTCCAGGACCGCTGCGGCGGGACGCTGCCCGGCTTGCCGGTGCGCGGGTCGGCGACGAACCCGAATTCCGGGACGCAGTACTCGCGGACCGGGCCGTCGGCCGGGCGGCCGCACGCGGTGCAGGCCGGCGCCAGGTCGTCGCCGCCCTCCCGGTAATGCTGGCAGCCGCGGCACACCGTGTAGCTGCGGGTGATCAGTTCCCGGCCGGGCAGCCGGTAGATGCCCGCCGAGCGCCACAGCACGCCGCCGGCGACCAGCTCCGAGCCCGGGGCGTACTCGTGGATCGCCACGGACAGGTCCCGGCTCAGTTCGAGCCGGGACCCGACCTGGCTGTCACAGTGCGCGGTGCGCAGCTCGACGGTGTCCACGGGGAACCCGTACTTGGGCAGGATGTTCCGGTTGGCCAGGAAACCGAGCAGCGGGCGGCGGGTGATGGTGTTGATGCTGCGCTCGAACCGGGCGGAGAGATCGCTGCGGCGGGCCTCGAACGCCTCCCTGCGGCGTTCCTCGAAGGTGGCGACGTCGTACGTGAGCTCGGCGCGGACCTGGTCCAGCAGCCCGCAGAGCTCCGCCACCCAGGACCCGCCGGCGATGCCCAGCCGGGCCTGGACCTGGGCGGGAAGGATCGCCAGCAGCGCGCCGGTGACCTCGCCAGGCACCGGGGTGAGAAAACCCCTGACCCGCTGGCACGGGGCGTCACGAGACCCGGGCGCGGGCAGGAAGAAGTCGCCGGCGGTCTTCCACTCCTGGCCGCCGTTCTCCTTGGCGTCGCGGAAGAACGCGGCGAGCGCGACCGAGTGCGCGTGCCTGCGGTCGATGCGCGGGTTGCCGAGCGGCACGTAGGGCGCGCGGACCTGCCCGGTTAGCATCGCTTCCGGCGCCTGGTAGCGGGACAGGTCGTGCGAGCGGCGCTGGGCGAAGGTGAGCACGAGCGCGGCGGTGTCACTGCGCCGNCCGGCGCGCCCGGCCCGCTGGATGTAGCTGGCTGTGCTCGGCGGCATGTTGCGCAGCAGCACCGCGTTCAGCGCGCCGACGTCCACGCCGAGCTCGAAGGTGGTGGAGCAGGACAGGACATTGACCTCGCCGGCCAGGAACCGCTGCTGGATATCGGACGCCTCGAGCCCGGTCCACTGGGCGGTGTGCTCGCGCGCGGTGAGCGAGACCGGCGCGGTCTGCCGGTAGAGCGCACGGTAGTGCTCGTCGTCGTCGGTGCGGGCCGGGACGAGACGGCCCGCGCAGCCGAGCGTCGGGCACACCCCACGCAGCGACACGGCAGACAGCCTCCGGCACACGTCGCACCGCCACACCTCCCCGTCGGCTGCACCGGGGGCNAGGGTGAGCCAGTTGTGGTCGACCTGGTGAGCCTGGCCGATCCTGGGCAGCGCGGCCGAGCGCAGCCAGCCGTCGCGGGGCGCCGTGAGCGCCCGCCAGCAGCCGTCCAGCACCTCGCGCGGCTCGGGCGCCGCACCGCCGGCCGGCCGGCCGTCGAGCGCGGCCAGCAGCCGGCGCAGGTAGTCCAGGCGCTTGTTGATCCCCCTGGTGGGCAGCCAGCTCAGCACCTTCAGCCTGGCCTCCGCGCCGTCGCCTCGAACGTAGATGGGGCCGCGCCGCGGGTCGAACATCTCATCGGCCGGGTCGACCTCCTCGGGCATGGTCAGCGCGCCCTGCAGCCGCAGCGTCCGGAGCAGCTCGGCCAGCAGCAGCCAGCACTCCTCGCCGGTGAGCCCGAGGTCGAGCAGCGGCCGGGGCGGCGGCCAGGACGGGTCCCGGTCCAGCCCCACCTGCAGCAGGCCGAGCCCCTCCAGCGACTGGCGCTCGTCGAGGGCGACGAGCTCGCGCATGACCCAGCGGGCGGCCTCGCGGCGGCGGCCCTGCCGTGACTCGCGGCGGCCGAACACCCCGGCATCGCCGGCCGCCGCGGCGGTCTCCTCGATCAGGTCGTCTACCGTGCAGGTCGCGTCGCGGGCCGTGGCGCGCGCCACGCCGTCAAGGATCAGCCGTCGCTGCTGCACCAGGGAGTGGCTGGCTTCCAGGTAGGGCGCGAAGAACGCGGCGGCCTGCCGGCTGTCGCTGAACGCGAGCAGCTTCCGGCCGCCCCCGGGCCGGCCGGCGAGATCATCCGCCGGGGGCAGTGCCTGGTACAGGGCGGTGGCCAGCACGGCTGCGGCGGCCTCGTTGCCGCTCTCGAACAACCGGATCATGCCGGTGCCGCGTGCCCCGCAGGCCAGGCAGCCGCGGGGCGCGCCGGATCCCGCCGGCAGCCGGTGCACCGGCCGCAAGTTCTCCGCCGCGCAGCCGCACGGCGCGGTGCCGTCACGGGGCGCGGCCGCGCCATCGGATGGCAGGCCCGGGAGCAGCGCGCCACAGCGCCCGCACAGCATGCTGTCCGTCGCGGTGGCGGCGTCCGCGTCCTCCAGCGTCTCGTCGTCCTCGTCGGCGGCGTCCTGCGCCTCGCCGAGCAGCAGCCAGGCCCGGCGGTCACCGCGGATCACGCGCGAGGTGAACCGCTCGCCCGCGGCGTCCCGGTCGATGGTCCCGGCCAGGTGCACCGCGCCGCAGCGTTTGCAGCAGCCGAACTCGAAGACCGCCCCGCGGCAGTCCGGGCAGATCTCATGCCGGGCCAGCGACACGTGCGGCCCGGCCGGCGTCAGGCAGGTGAAGGCACCCTCCGTGGCCCGCGCGAACAGGTGATACCGGGCCGACAGCACCGGGGTCCCGGCCGGGTCGCGCATCCGTGCTCCCAGCGTCACCAGGGCGGCCAGGGCGGCCTCGGCGACCTGTCGCGGCTCGCCGGGGAAGACCTCGCGGGCCAGGCCGGTGAACGGCATCGGCGCCCTGGCCAGCAGGCCCCGGAGCTTCGCCAGGGCAGCCTCGCGGGAGAGCGCGGCGACCGCGTCGGCGCCGGGCCGGGGATCACCGGCCAGGGCAGGCAGTTCGCTGACCGGGTCGCCGTCCTCGCCGGCCAACCGCAGGTAGTCCGCGGCGCCCAGCGGCCCCCAGAACGGTCCCGCCGGGATTTCCGCCCGCTGCGCGCCGACCAGGTCCTGCCGCGACGGATCCTCGTCATGCCATTCGAAGGGCAGGTCGAACAGCTTGCCGGCGAAGTCGATCACGGCTCGCGGCCGGTCGCCGACCGTGGCGCTCGTGGCGATCGCCTGGAAGCCGGCCTGCACTCCGGTCGCCGAACGGCTTACCCGCTCTCGGAGGCGGCGGAGCAGCATGCCGACCTCTTCGGCCTTCGCCCCGTCATAGACGTGGGCTTCGTCGAGGATGACGAAGCGCCAGTGGCCGCCATGCTTGCCTTCGAACAGATCGAGGTCCGCCGGGCGCAGCAGCAGGTACTCCAGCATCGCGTAGTTGGTGAGCAGCAGATGGGGCGGGCTGTCCCGCATCTCCTCACGGCTCAGCAGCTCGCCGGGCAGCCGGGGCTCGCCCGGGTTGAGCTCCTCGAACAGCGACGTGCCCTCGCGCGCGCGTTCCGGTGTATCGCCGGTGTACCTGCCGAAGGTGATCTGCGGGCTCCCCGCCAGCAGCTGGCGCAGCCTGCGTACCTGATCGTTGGCGAGGGCGTTCATCGGGTACAGCAGCAGCGCCCGTACCCCCGGCCCGAGCGTTCCGGCCGCGTGCTCGGCAGTCAGCGCGGACAGCACCGGCAGCAGGAAACATTCGGTCTTCCCCGATCCGGTTCCGCTCGCGACCACCACGTTACGGCCCGCGGCGGTCTTGCGGATCGCCTGCTCCTGGTGGAGGTACAGCGGGCGGTCAAGCGGAAGGGCCGGGCCGCCCAGCCGGGCGAACGCCGGGTGGAGCACCCCGCCGGCGATCAGATCGCGCAGGCTGGCCCCGGTCCGGTACGGCGGGGTCGCCTCGAGGATCGGCCCCTTGGTCAGCAGCGGGCTGTCGGCGATGCGGTCCGCCAGCGCGGCGGCGAGGGCCCGATCCCTGACGGGCAGCAATGATCGCAGGTAGCGGCGGTAGGTGGCGCTCAGCAGGGCGCTGGTGGCGATCACATCCACGGTGCCGATCCTTCCAGGGTTCCGTGCCTACGGGGCCGATAGCGTGGTGCCAGCCGGAAGCCACGGGTCGGCGCGGTCAGCCGTCCCGCGGACGTGCGCGACGATGGCCGTACGCCCTCCGGCGGTGATCCGGAGCGACACTTCCCGGTGGGAGCTCACCGTGTCCAGCATCCGGCGCAGCGGGTAGCGGCCCTGCCTGGTCGGCTGGAGCACCTGGACGACCTGTTCCCGCGCGATCACCTCGAGCGGCGGATCCCAGGCGAGACCGGGCAGGTCGAGACGGAGCGCGCCGCCTCGCCGCAGCTCGGACCCGCCGATGGCGAGCGGTCCGAGGTGGTGCCACGCGGTGGGCGTCCCGCCGCTGCCGGGTTCCGGTTCGATCCGCATCCGCAGGTGCGGTGGCCTGACCCGCAGCGGGACGACGATCGGGCCAGCCACGCACGTCATGCCGATCGTGGCGGACTCGGCCGGGATGAACGCCGCCTGCGGCGAGACCGTCATGCCAGGCGGGGCCGTCAGCACCGCTTCCGCCGGCTCCAGGCCCCGCTCGCTGGTCAGCCGGGGCACGGGGGAGTAGGCCACGCCGAGCCCTTCCGCGATGGTGACGTTCCGGCGCAGGCCGGCGCCGGACGAGCCACCGACCGGGGTCACCGTCACGGTCACCGTGCCGAGCACCGGTCGCGGTACCTGTCGCCATAGCTGATCCGGCCGCCAGTCGGCCGCGGTCGTGGTGATCACCGCAAGCACGGCGCTGGCCGGGGGGGCGACCCCCCCAGACCCCCCCGCACGGGCACGCCACCTGCACGGCGTACCTCGATGCGCCACGGCCGCGCCTCGGCGGGAAGCAGTACGGTCGGCAGCCCGGCGTGCACCGGTGCGGCGGTCGCCGTGGTAACCCCCGGCACCGGCGGCCCGGTAGCCAGGCACGGCTTAAGGCGGCCGCGCACCCGGTGGCGCCGCCGACCCGCCTGGTCCCGGATCTCCAGCTCAAGCCAGGAGACGCCGCGCAAGTCCAGCTGGGCCATGCGCCAGCCGCGCCAGGTCAGCGGCAGCCGGCTGGTCACCATCACCCGAGGCGGAACGTCCGAACCCAGGGCCAGGTCGGCCGGATGGATCACCCAGACGGGCTCGGCAGGCAGAACCGGACCGGCGTACCCGCCGCCTTCGTCGAAGACAAGCAGCGGATTCGCAACCTCGTGCGGCAAAGCGGATCGCCAGGTCTGGTCGCGTCCATCAGCCACCAGCACGCCCCGGCCGAACGGTTCCAGACGCAGGACGCCGGCCGGCGCCGGGCCGCCCGCAAGCTCGGCCACCACGACCTCGGCCGCGTCGAGGATCCGCTGCGGCGCAGACTGATCGCCCGTCGGCGGATCGCCCGTTGGGTGATTGCCGTCGGCTGGCCGGTCCGGGGCGGTCATCAGGTGCAGCGTCGAGCGGCAACATTCGACGAACGAGGTCACCGCCGGCCCGCCCGATCGCAGCAGCGCCGCGACCGCCGGGTCGGTGCTGGACAGGTCCGCATCGGCGCGGTCTCCTCCGGCCTTGCACCCGGCGGCGACCAGGCGCAGGAACTCCGGCAAACAGGCATCGGGCACTGCGGCATGAACGAGCACCGCCTCCCATCCGGTGCCTGGCGGGGTAATTCCCAGCACGGTCAGCGCCTCGACGAAGGCCTGGCCCCAATGGTCGGCAGACCGGTGGGTCGCCCGCAGCCCGGCCGCCCGATGCCAGCCAGGCCAGAAGCGTCCGTTGCGATAAGATGCCGCGGCCACCTGGGCCAGCCCCACAACCAGGCACGCTGGCCACTGGTGCGCCACCTCCGTGGGTGATCGCCCTCGGGATCGATCGCCCAGCGCCCTGGCCACCATGTCGCGCACCGCCGCCTCGACCTCGAGGGTCCCGGCCAGCCCGCCCGCGCTCAGGTGCCTACGCCAGCCGGGCTCCAGCAGGTGGAGCAGGCTGGCACCGCGCGGTGGCGGCCCGGCCACGTCTGCCACCTCCCAGCCGTACGGTGGATCACAGCGCCCTGCGAACAGACTAGTAAGGATCACCGACAGCGGGGCCGGCGGCGCGGGCGCGCCGAAACCCCACGGTCTGTGTTTTCCGGGATCGCAGTCGGCCTGGTTCCGGGCTCCTGACGCACCGGCCATACCCTAGGAGCCGAGGCCCGAGCGCGGCCCGGTCCGTCACGGAACTGCGTCGCCCGTTACAGGACCGCGCCGCGCGGGGCCACCTCGACCGTGGCGACACCCCTGCCGTAGAGCACGATGAGCCGGCCGCCGTGCTTGCAGCGCAGTGCCCCGCCGTCCTGGGCCAGGGTCGAGATTATGTGCTCCACGATGTCGTCCGTTAGGGCGCCCGCCTCGTCGTAGACGACGTCCAGGTGGTCGCCGCCGACGAGGCGGATCCGCAGCACGATCTCTGTCATGGTCAAGCACTTTAGAGTTTTTTCCCTCAGCCGCAAGCCTGCGGCAGGCCACCGGTCACCCGGCGAGTGCAGCGTCCAGGCGGCGACCCTGCTGTAGCACGGAGATCATCGCCAGCGTCGACTCTGCGCCCTGGTTGCGGCTGCGACTGGTGCGGCTGAGGGCATCGCTGCACCCGCCAGTTCGGTCATCGAGCATCGGGATCTGGGCGTCGTTCTCGCCGAGCAGCCACGCCACGCTCATTTCCACGCCGGTCAGCCAGGTGCTGTCGCCGGTGACCGCCGCCGCCCGCGTGCAGGCGTTCGCGAGCGCCGCCACCTCGATGGGGTACTGGTCGAAGGCGGGGCGGCTCTCGCCGCGACCCCATCCCCCGGCGGGAACTACGGATAGGTGGCCTTTCCTGGTCTCACCGGCCAGCAGCCAGCCGAGCATGCGAAGGCCGTCCCGCAGCAGGTTATCGCGGCCGAGTTTCTCGCCGGCCGCGATAACGGCCTCGGCGATCGCCGCGTTCGCGTAGCTCAACCGGGGGGCCGGCCACGGCCACGCCGCATCGGCGGCCGGCTCGCCGATGACGGT
>JGI12269J14319_10004191_pt1 | contig 13270 bp, 13 predicted proteins | sample PeaSoiSIISIP2007_FD_14319 | JGI IMG/M metagenome (IMG submission 14319) | reverse complement strand
CCGGCGGCCGCAGCACCGCGGCTCCCGCGGCGGCGGGTGCCGCCAGCATGGTCGCGGCCGCGGTGAGCGCTGTCACCCCGGCCGCCAGGAAGATCCGCACGCGCGTGAACCTCATCGGGGTGGCTCCCTTCCGCATTCCGCACCGAAGGCGGCAGACGTTGATCATCCGGCTCCGCCCCGACTCTACGGTCCGTGACCTGGCAAAGCTCGCATCCCGCCGTCTCGGCGTGTCGGCCCGGTCTCGCACAGCGACCACCGGTCTAACGCCGCGCTTGATACAATGCCCACACGACCGGACTGGTCGTAGGCGGTGCGCCAGGAGGTCGGTTATGGGCATCTTCTCTAGGCTCCGCCGCAAGCCCGCGGATAAGCCGAAGCCGAAGCACAGCTTGATCCGCTACCGGTACGAGGACCCCAAGCTCGAGAAGATCGAGCAAGACGCCGCCGCGGACGTCGCCCAGGTGGAGGAGGACTCCCACTACTTCCACCGGGACGACTCGAACTGGGAAGGCTGACCGCGGGGTCCGCCGAAGAGTCTGCTTCCAGCCAAGATTCGGCGCACGTGGAGCCCATTCCGGGCGCACCCGCGGCTGGCTCAGAGCCAGATGTCAGGTTGCCATCCGGCGTCAATTGGTTGAACTTGTTCGGACCGTCGGTCGTTGAACGGGCGAGGGAGTTCGTCGCCCGGACGCCGGCCGGGTTCGCGAGCCGCTGCCGCAGCCGTCCCCGGATCCGTCCCCGGGGCCGTCACAGAGGCTGCAGCGGGAAACGGACCCGGCCGGCCAATGTCCCTTCCTGCCGACGCTCCCGCTGGTTCGCTGAGGCGTCCGCCGCGAACCTCGCCGCATAGTGCCCGAAAACCAACACGCACCCAATGTCATATCAAGAGTATGTAAGGAGGTCAGGACAATATAAACTCAATCGAGACCTGTCCTACACTGCTGGCATCGACGTTGGCCCCGGAACTCCCAGTGGGCCCGCATGCTAGGGAGGAGCCCTAGTGACCGAGCGACCGCTCGACCGCAACAGCCCGATACCGCTGTACTTCCAGATCGCCGAGAACCTCAAGCGGGCGATCGAGGACGGCACGCTCAAGCCGGGTGAGCGGCTCGACAACGAGCTTGACCTGACCGAACGCCTGGGCGTGAGCCGGCCGACCGTGCGGCAGGCGGTGCAGCGCCTAGTCGAGCAGGGCCTCGTGGTCCGCCGCCGCGGTCTCGGCACGGTGGTCGTGGCACCGCGCATCCTCCGGTCAGTCGCGCTGACCAGCCTGTACGACGACCTGTCGGCCAGTCATCGGCACCCGGCCACCACCGTACTTTCCACCCGCGAGATCGAGGCCGACGACGAGATCGCCACAGTCCTCTCGCTGCCGTCCGGGGCCCCGGTGCTGTTCGTGGAGCGGTTGCGGCTGGCCGACGGGACCCCGCTGGCGATCATGCATAACTTCTTGCCCGCCGGGCTGCTCAAGGGCCGGCCGGAGGACGCGCTGGAAAAGTCCGGCCTGTATGAGCTCCTGCGCAGCCAGGGCATCCGGCTGACCGCGGGGGAGCAGGTGATCGGCGCGCGGCGGGCCACCGCGCACGAGGCGAACCTGCTGCAGGCCCCCCGCACCGCCACCGTCCTCACCATGACCAGGACGACGTTCGACCACGAGGGCAAGCCCGTGGAGCACGGCAGCCACGCCTACCTAGCCGACCGCTACTCCTTCAAGATGACCCTCATCTCGCAATAACTCTCCCGGGGGTCAGGGGGGTACGCGGGGGCGGAGAGCCCCTCCGTGCGCGGGGGGATCCCGACCGCGAAACGCCGATCTACGAGACCCTCGGCGCCCTCGACGACCTCGTCCACTCCGGCAAGGTCCGGTGGGCGATGCACCCAGGTGAGCGACTTAGACGAGGGTCCGGCGCTGGATCAGACCTGAATGACCGGCAGTGCCGGGTCGATACGCGCCATGTCCAGGGGATCGCTGGTGACGACGATATGGTGACGTTCCCTCGCACACAGCGCCACGTGGACATCGATGACGTCGTCGTGGCCGCAGCGTGCGCACATCAGCCCCACGCTCCGGGCGACGTTGGGTGTCATTATGGCGATGTCGATGCCCCGTGATTTCAGCAGCCGGGCCAGGCGAACCTGACGGGAACTACGCCACGCCTGCGCTATCACTCCGACGGGAACGCAGACGGTGCCGCCGCGCCGCAGAGCCTCGTCCAATCGGGCCTGCATGATGACGGCCTTGCCAGGGTGGTCGAGGGCAAGCAGCGCACCGGTATCGAGGGTAAGCCCGGTCGCCGGGGCTGCCGTCACCCGGCCAGCCTGTCATCTCGCCTGGACGGCTCGGCCAGGCCGGCTTGATCGAGCTCGACCTGGACCTGCCGACGGACATCGTCCGGCACGGGTGTCTCGGCATTCCACGAGGCCAGCACCACGCCGAGGTCCTCGCGCTCCACATAGTCCTCAAGAGCTGCAGCCACATACGAGCTGACCCGTCGCTCGCCGCCTGCGGCCTGCCTGACTTGTTCCGCCAGCTCGTCGGGGAGACTAACCGTAATCCGTTTCATACGTTTATCATACTCGGGCCAGCCGCACCGCCGTGGTCACAGGTACGGGCGCTGCCGCTCCTTGGCCTTCTCATAGGCGGCCCGGGCATCCCGGGTGGACTCAAGCTCGGCGCACCCGCGCTACGCTGACCGGCTGGCGGCGCTGCCGGGACAGCTCGCACGCCTCGGCCACGTAGAAGGCCTCAAGGGCGTCTTCGAGCGTGCAGGGGCTCGCCATCCGCCCGGCCGCGACCTCGGTGAACGCGGCGAGCTCGGCCGCGTACGCCTCGCTGAACCGCTCCATGAACTGCCGGTGGGCCGGTCCCGCGGGGAAGGTCGCACCCGGCTCGGCCGAACGCAGCGGCATCCGGTCGTCCAGCCCCGCGCAGACGCTGCCCGCCGAGCCGAGCACCTCGAGCCTGACGTCATAGCCTGCGTCGTTGTACCGGGAGCAGGACACCACCGCCAGCGTGTCGTCGTCGAGGGTCAGCATCGCGCAGGCGGTATCGACGTCGCCCGCGGCCCGGAACAACTCCTCGCCCCGGTTGGCGCCCACCGCGTACACCTGCGTCACCTCGCGCCCGCTCACCCAGCGGATCGCGTCGAAGTCGTGCACCGCGCAGTCGCGGAAGATCCCGCCCGACCCGGGGATATACCCGGCCGGGGGCGGGGTCGCGTCCAGCGTCGTCGACCGGATCGTGTGCAGCCAGCCGAGCGAGCCCGACCGGACGGCTTGCCTCGCGGCCCGGAACCCGGCGTCGAACCGGCGCTGGAACCCGATCTGGATCCCTGCCGCGCTCCCGCTCGCGGCCTTGATCACGTCGAGCGTGCCCACCACGTCGGGGGCGACGGGTTTCTCGCAGAAGACGGGCAGGCCCGCCCGGACGCCGCGCTTGATCAACTCGGGATGGGAACCGGTCGCGGCGGCGATGACGATGGCGTCGACGTCCGCGGTGAGCAGGTCCGGCACAGACCCGGCGACCTCCGCGCCGACCTGGCGGGCGACATCTCGCGCCCGGTCCAGGTCCGCGTCCGTCACGACGAGCGAGTCAACCTCCGCGAGGCCGAGCAGCGTCCTGGCGTGGAACGCGCCGATCCGCCCTACCCCGATGAGTCCGATGCGCATGTGGTTCCCCTGTGAAGCCGTACGACCTGGTGATCACAGCTTGGGCGTGCCCCGAGAACAAAGTCAAGATAATGTCCTAATGACAATACATTCTGTCGAGAAGACAATATGAACTCGCCTTGCTCAGGGAAGCCGGGGAACTAGTCCCTGAACCGTCCGATTCCGACCGCGTTACGGTCCTTGACCCAAGCGCGGCCTGACCTCGCGGTAGCCTGCTTGCGGCCCTGATAACGCGACGTCCGGAGTCGTCTTCTCATGCTCATTCAAAGCGTCATCGATTCGCTGTTCCCGGCTGACCTGCCCGAGCCGGGGCACTGGGAGCGCCGCTACCCGCCGCGCGACCTGCCCGCGGGGGCGGAGGTCACCCGTCTCGCGCCGAGCCCGACCGGCTTCCTGACCCTCGGCGGCGTGTACACGGCGACCATCAACGCCGATATCGCCAGGCAGACCGGTGGTACCTACCTGGTCCGGCTCGAGGACACCGACCAGGCCCGCCTGGCCGCGGGCGCCGCCGAGCAGTTCGCGGAGGCGTTCGCGTACTTCTCCATCGCGCCGGACGAGGACGACGAGACCGGCCGCTACGGGCCGTATACCCAGTCCGCGCGGGCGGAGATCTACCTGACCTACGTCCGTGACCTGCTCCGCCGGGGCCTGGCCTACCCGTGCTTCGCGACCAAGCAGGAACTCGAGGAGATCACCGCCCAGCAGCGGGCGACGGGTGCCCTGCCCGGCTACTACGGCAAGTGGGCCATCTGGCGCGACGCCCCCGAGGAGCAGGTGACCGAGCGGCTGGCCGCCGGCGACCCGTACGTGGTCAGGTTCCGCTCGCCGGGGGTCGCGGGAGTGAGGGTCAGCTTCACCGACGCGATCCGCGGCGAGCTCACCATGGACGACAACCGGAACGACGCGGTGATCCTGAAGAGCAGCGACGCCGAGCTCCGGCTGCCCACCTACCACTTTGCGCACGCCGTCGACGATCACCTGATGCGGGTCACCCTGGTCCTGCGCGGCGAGGAGTGGATCTCCTCGGTCCCGCTCCACCTCCAGCTGTTCGACGCCCTCGGCTTCGAGCGGATCAGGTACGCGCACATCGCCGCGCTGATGAAGCAGGAAGGCGGGAGCCGCCGCAAGCTGTCCAAGCGCAAGGACCCTGAGGCCAACGTCAGCTTCTACATCGAGCAGGGCTTCCCGGCGCCCGCCGTGCAGTACTACCTGCGCGGCCTGGCCAACGGCCGGCTCGCCGAGATGCCGCTGGCCGAGGCGCTGGCCGCGCCGATCAGGCTCTCCGAGTGCGGCACGGCCGGGCCCCTGGTCGACATGGTCAAGCTCGACGACATCTGCGCCGACTACATCGCCACCCTGCCCGGCGACCAGATCCTGGCGGAGGTCGCCGCGTGGGCTTACCGCTTCACGCCGGATCTCACGATGATCTTTTCAGCCGAGCACGCACTGGCCCTGCGGGCCCTGGCCATCGAGCGCGACGGGGCCCCCAACCCGCGCAAGGACCTGCGCAAGTGGGTCGACTTCCTGCCCGTCTACGGGTACTTCTTCCCCGAGCTGTTCGTACCGGTGACCGATCCGGGTGATCCCCGGTTCGGCGGGCTCGACCCGGACCTGGTCCGGGCGATCGCCGACGGGTTCGCCCGCGCGTACGCACCGCCGGAGGAGGACCTCACCCTGTGGTTCGGCCAGGTGCGCCAGCTCGCGGCGGACCTCGGGTTCGCGCCCAGCCAGAAGGTCTACAAGCAGGACCCGGCCGCGTACCCCGGCTCGATCACCGACGCCTCACAGGTCATCCGTGTCCTGCTCACCGGCAGCCGGGAGAGTCCCGACCTGGCCAAGGTGGCCGCCGCTCTCGGCACCGACGAGGTTCTCCGCCGGGTCCGCGCGCTGAGCTAGCACCTCCGTCCCGGTGCCCGGCGCCGGTCAGGACATCCTCGGGGGAGCGGCGTGCAGGCCCAGGGGCCTGCGCACCACATCGGCGTCGGGGTCACCGATGCCCGGCTCACAGGCCGGCGGAGCCGTCGATGGCCTCGCGGAGCAGGTCGGCGTGCCCGTTGTGGCGCGCGTACTCCTCCACGAGATGCTGCCACATCCAGCCAGTCGCGGAGCATCTCTCGCTCGGGGTCGTTTCGGCGCGCCGGATAGTGCTCCGAACGCTCGACGTCGGGTGCGATCCAGGTCACGGCGGCAGCCTACCGGGCCTTGCCAACAGGGCCCCGCCAAGGGAAGGCTGGCCTCTGTGATCGATCCCGACTCGGCGGTACCGCCGTATGAGCAAGTGGCGGGCATCATGCGAGACGAGATCGCGCAGGGGGACCTGCGCGGCCGCGTCCCCTCCATCCACACGATCGCCCTGCACCACCGCGTCTCGCACCGGACGGCGGCCCGCGCGCTGTCGATCCTGAAGGGCGAGGGCATGATCATCAGCGTGCCCGGCCAGGGGCACTTCGTCCGCGAACGCGAGGCCTAGGCGGCCGGTTCGTGACCGGGGCGGCTCTCCCTGGTACAGGTAGGCCGATCCGGGCAGCGCCAGCATCATCGAGCGGCGGCTGAGCACCGGGCCGCCCCCGCAGGCCTCGGGCGGCTCAGGAACCCGTGGGCCTCCGGGAGCCGTAGGAGCGGCGGTCCGGTGGTTCCGGCCCGACCGCAGATCGCTGTCTTGCTGCACGGGACTCTCCCTCCGAACGGGGACCGTCCCTCCCGGCCCGGCGAGNGGCCGGGTAGGCTGGTTGATGGAACGATCTATCACATAGAAACGCCANGACNATCTGATGTCAAGGGGTGACNGGTGCGAGATGTACCGTGAAGGTGTGACCGGGTCTCTCCCAGGCCAAGCCANAGCGGCCGCCGCGGGTCAGGTAACGATTCAGGATGTGGCCCGCGCCGCCGGCGTGGGCAGGCAGACCGTCTCGAACGTACTCAACGGCACCGGCCGAGTGGGCGAGGCCGCCAGGGCCAGAGTGCTCGAGGCGGTGGCCGGGCTCGGGTATCACCCGCATCATGGTGCCCGGAGTCTGCGCTCGCGCCGGACCGGGCAGATCGCCTACGTGCTGCCGCGTGTCCAGTTGTTCCCGGGCAACTACGTCATGCAGCAGTTCCTGCAGGCGCTCGCGGCGGCCAGCGGTCGCAGGGGTTACAGCATGCTGGTCGTGGTCCCGGACGGGGACCCGCGCGACGAAATGCGCCGCCTGATCGCCAGTCGCAGCGTGGATGCGTTCCTGCTGTCGGAAATGACGCTCGACGACCCGCGCGTGATCCTGCTGGCCGAGGCGGGGATGCCGTTTGCCTGTTTCGGCCGGACTGGCCCCCCGCTGCCGCAGTACTGGGTCGACATCGACAACCACGCCGCCGTGGCCGCCGCCGTCGAGCACGTCCTGGCCAGAGGCTACGAGCGCATCGCGTTCGTCGGCTACCGGTCGGCGAGCCTCTGGGATCACGAGCGGACCGCCGGGTTCAAGGCCGCACTGGCCCGCCGCGGCGTCCCCGCCGGCCAGGCGGAGATGCTGCTCGTGGACGAGGCCAGCGCGCGGCAGAAAATCCGGTCGCTGCTCACCGGCGATCGCCTGGGCGTCCGCCCCGACGCGATCGTCACCGGCAGTGACAGGCTGGCCACCATCGCTTACGGGGTAGCAGCGGAACTGCGGCTGCGGATCGGCCGTGACCTCGGCGTCACCGGTTTCGACGGGAGCGTCGTGGCCGACCTGCTGCCCCGACGCTGACCAGCGTCACCATCCCGGTCGACGAGATCGCCGGGCGCGTGGTGGCCCGGGCGCTGCGACAGGTCGAGCACGAGCCTGACGGGTCCCCTGGCGAGGTAGTGGAGGCCCCGTTGCGGCTGGGTGAGAGCACCATCAGTGAACGGCGCCTGATCGAGGCTCTCGACACCGGATGATGCGGGCGCAGTGCTGGCCCGGGGGGACGACCCCCCGGAACCCCCCGATCTTGGGGGGAAACCTTTCCCCCCAAACCCCCTCGGCCCCCTCGGCCCCCCTGGCCCCCCGCACGGTCTGCAGAACTTTTCCTTGACACCGATACCGGCATGGCGTTCCCTATAGATGGAACCTTCCATCACCTAACGGCACGTACCGCTTGTCTCGGGAGACGCGATGGCCACGATAGCCCTGGAGCAGATCAACAAGCTGTATCCCAACGGCTTCCACGCCGTGAAGGACCTGGACCTGGACGTGCGGGACGGCGAGTTCATGGTGCTGGTGGGCCCGTCGGGGTGCGGCAAGACCACCGCGCTGCGGATGGTGGCCGGGCTGGAGGAGATCTCCTCCGGCACGCTGGCCATCGGCGGGAAGGTGGTCAACGACGTCACGCCCAAGGACCGAGACATCGCGATGGTGTTCCAGAACTACGCGCTGTACCCGCACATGACCGTGGCCGACAACATCGGCTTCGCGCTGAAGATGCGCAAGATGTCCAAGCCCGAGATCGCGGCCAAGGTGAAGGAGACCGCCGACATCCTGGGGCTATCGGACTGGCTGGACCGCAAGCCCGGCCAGCTGTCCGGTGGCCAGCGCCAGCGGGTGGCCATGGGCCGCGCGATCGTACGCGAGCCTTCGGTGTTCCTGATGGACGAGCCGTTGAGCAACCTGGACGCCAAGCTGCGGGTGCAGATGCGGGCCGAGGTGCAGCGGATCCAGCGGCGCATCAACGTGGCCACCATGTACGTGACCCATGACCAGGTCGAGGCGATGACGATGGGCGACCGGGTCGCGGTGATGCGGGCCGGGGTGCTGCAGCAGGTGGACCAACCGCAGGTGCTCTACGACCACCCGGACAACCTGTTCGTGGCGGCGTTCATCGGCTCGCCGGCCATGAACCTGTACGAGGCGGCGGTCACTGAGGGCGCTCGATCCTTCCGGCTCGGGTCCCAGGACATCGAGCTGCCCGCCACGGTCCGGGCGGCGCGTCCCGGCCTGGCGTCCTACGCCGGCCAGAAGGTAGTCGTGGGCCTGCGGCCCGAGCACCTCCCCGCTGCGGGCAACGGCGCGGCCGGCCCGACCCTGGTTGGCACCGTGGACCTGATCGAGGCCCTGGGCTCTGAGCTCATGGTCCACTTCACCATCGACGCCCGCCGGGTGCGGGCTGAGGGCGTGGCCAGCGCGGACGAGGAAGCAGTCACGGAGGCCGGCGAGGGCGTGGCCCGTGTCGACCCCGTCAGCCCGGTCAAGGTGGGCGAGCGGGCCACGTTCGCCATCAAGGCCGACGGCATCCAGTTCTTCGACCCCGGTACCGGCGAGGCGATCTGGGGCGCCTAGTCCGCGGGCAGCCCTGTGGGCGGACTCTGACTCGCGGACCGGCTGACGGCGCACCGCATGGCATCGGTGCCCGGATGTCTGCCAGCATTGGCCCATGGAGGCCGGAACGCCCCCGGGGCCGCGGCGCGCAGCCGGCACCGGAGCTTGCGTGAGCTCCGGTGAGGGTGTCCGCACCCATTCCGGCCGCTCCCTGCCGGACGAAACCGCCGCCGCGCCGCCTCCGATGCTGGTCGCCGATCCGTGCGCCGCGTCCCGCACCGGGCTGATCCTGTTCCCGCGGACGGACACGCTCCCGGCATCCGCGCCGTTCTCACATCAGACCGGCCGGTACATGCCGCTGTCCCTGCGCTGCGCGACCGCGTTGTTCGCGCACTTCGGCATCGAGTGGGACATCAGCGAGGCCAGCCAGGAGGAACTGGCCGAGCTCGTCCAGTGGATCCAGCTGTACAAGCGCTACCGGCACATCATCCACTCCGGCCGTGTCGTCCGGCTCGAAACACCGGACGACACCGCGTGGATGCACGGTTTCGTCTCCACCGACGCCTCTGCCGCCCTGATGAGCTACGTGCAGCTGGACGAGCCGGGGAACGGCCAGCCGGTCGCCATGCGGGTGCCGGGACTTGACCCGCAGCGGCGCTATCGGGTCACCGATCTGACGCCCGGCCGGGTCGGCATTGCGAACGAGCCAATAGGCAGCGTCGAGGCGTCCGGCGCCGCGCTGGCCGAGATCGGCCTGGCCATTTCGGCCCTGCGCACGCTGACGGCGGCCGTTCTCCTCATCGAGGCGATCTGAGTCGTGGCCGACCCGCCGATGACCCACGACCACCAACGGGTCAGGAAGACCGCGGTCACCCTGGCCGACGGCCGCGAGCTGCTGTACTTCGGCGCCGTCCCCGAACGCCCGGCCGATTATCCCGACCGGCGCCGGCTCGACCCGGTGCACGTCCAGTCACAGGCCCGCCGGGACCAGCTGCTCGGCGAGTGGGTGATCATCGCCAGCCACCGCCAGGACCGGACCTTCCAGCCCGTCACCAGCCATTGCCCGCTATGCCCCTCGACGGCGGACAACCTGACCGAGATCCCGGCCCCGGACTACGAGGTCGTCGTCTTCGAGAACCGCTTTCCCACGCTCGGATCCCGGGACCCGGACCACGCCGGTGACGGGGACAACCTGCTGGTCGGCCATCCGGCTGGCGGGCGGTGCGAGGTCGTCTGCTTCAGCCCGCAGCACGACGCCTCGTTCGCCGACCTAACCCCCGGCCACGCCGCGACCGTCATGGCGGCCTGGGTGGACCGCTCGGCCGAGTTGGCCCGGCAGCCCGGCGTGGAGCAGGTCTACTGCTTCGAGAACCGGGGCGAGGAGATCGGGGTGACGCTCTCGCACCCGCACGGGCAGATCTACGCCTACCCGTACGTCACCCCGCGGACCGACCGCATGCTGGCCAACTGTGCCAGCTACCGGAACCGGACCGGCCGCAACCTGTTCGACGACCTCCTCGACGCCGAACACGCGGACTCGCGCAGGATCGTGCTCCACGGCCGCCACTGGACGGCGTTCGTGCCCTACGCCGCGCACTGGCCCTACGAGGTCCACCTGTACCCGCGCCGCCGCGTGCCCGACCTGGCCGCGCTGCCGGACGCGGCCCGGGCCGAGTTCTGCGAGCTCTACCTCGACCTGCTGCGCCGGTTCGACCGGCTGTTCGGCAGCCTGGCCCCGTACATCTCCGGCTGGCACCAGGCGCCGGTCCACCACGGCCGCGACGAGTTCGCTCTGCACCTGGAGCTGTTCACCATCAGGCGCGCGCCAGGCAAGCTCAAGTACCTGGCCGGATCGGAGTCGGGCCTGGGCGCGTTCGCCAACGACGTCGTGCCCGAGGCGGCGGCCGAGCGCCTGCGCCAGCTCGGCTGACGGCCCGGCGCCTAGCCGGGCGAGCGGATCAGCGCACCCTGACCGCGCCCTGCGCGGGCTGGGTCGGCGTGATCACCGGGGCCCGCCAGCCCCGTCGGCCGAAGACGTCCGTCACGGCGCCTGTCACCCCGGCGGCGGCCGCGGCCGGGGCCAGGGCGATTACCGAGCCGCCGAAGCCGCCCCCCGTCATCCGGGCCCCCAGCGCCCCGGCCTGCAGGGCCGCCTCGACCGTGGCGTCGGCCTCGGGCCAGGACACCTCGAAGTCATCGCGCAGCGACGCGTGCGAGGCGGTCAGCAGCGGCCCGACCCGGCGCAGCTGGTCGGCGCCGGCGCGCAGCAGCCCGGCCGCGTCCAGGACGCGGCGGTTCTCGCTGACCACGTGCCGCGCCCGCCGGCGCAGCACCGGGTCGCCGAGCCCGTCCAGCTCGCTCACCTCGGTAATCTCGCGCAGCGATGGCACGCCCAGCGCCCGCGCCGCGTCCTCGCACGCGTGGCGGCGCGCCGCGTACCCGCCGTCGGTCAGCTCGTGCCGCGCGCGGGTGTCGATGACCAGCAGGGCCAGCCCGGACGCGGCGGGATCCAGCGGTACCGAAGTCCCGGTCCCGGCCCGGCAGTCCAGCAGGAGCGCGTGCCCGGCCCGGCCGAGCAGCACGGCCAGCTGATCCATCAGCCCGGTGGGCACGCCGACGAAATCGTTCTCCGCCCGCCGGCCGAGCGCCGCCAGCTCCGGGCGGGGCACCGCCAGCCGGTAGAGCTCGGCCAGCGCCAGCCCGGTCGCGCATTCCAGCGCCGCGGATGAGGACAACCCGGCCCCGGCCGGGAGATCGGCGTCAACGGCCAGGCTCGCGCCGCCCACCCGGTGACCGGCCGACCGCAGCGCCCAGGCCACGCCCGCGGGGTAGGCGGCCCACCCGCCCAGCGCGCCGGGAGCCAGGGCCCGGGGCGAAACCGTCACCACTCCCTCGCCGTACTGCCTCGACGTCAGCGCGACCACCCCGTCCTCCCGGGCGGCGGCGGCCACGTAAACCCCGGCGCCGATCGCGAACGGCAGCGCGAACCCGTCGTTGTAGTCGGTGTGCTCGCCGATGAAGTTGACCCGTCCGGGTGCCCGCCAGATGCCCTCGGGCGACCCCCCGAAGCGCTCGCCGAACAGCCGGGCGGCCCCAGCCTCCGGGCCGACCGCGGTCAACGGACGGCTCACCCCGCACCCGAACCGGGCCCGCGACCGCGGCGGGCCACCTCGCCGGCGGTACGGGTGTTGATCACGCGGTCCGCCTCGATGCCGAACTTCTCGGCCCTGACCGTCCCGTTACCCAACCAGTCCAGCTGCCCGGGGGCGTGCGCGTCGGAGTCGATGGCGAACAGGCAGCCCGCCTCGGCGGCCAGTTGCAGCAGCCGGTCGGGCGGGTCCATCCGCTCGGGCCGGCAGTTGATCTCCACGGCGACGCCGTGCTCACGGCAGGCGGCGAAGACCGCCCCGGGGTCGAAGATCGATTCCGGCCTGCGGCCGCGCCCACCGCCGAGCAGCCGGCCGGTGCAGTGGCCGAGCACGTCGGCGTGCGGGTTGCCGATCGCGGTCACCATCCGGTCCGTCATCGGTCCGGCCGGCATCCGCAGCAGGGAATGGACGCTGGCCACCACCACGTCGAGCTCGGCGAGCAGTTCCTCGTCTTGGTCGAGCGAGCCGTCCTCGCAGATGTCGACCTCGATCCCAGTCAGGACCCGGAACGGGGCGAGCTCGTCGTTCAGCCGCGCGACCAGCGCGAGCTGCTCACGGAGCCGCGCCGCCGAAAGCCCGTTCGCCACGGTCAGCCGCGGCGAGTGATCGGTCAGCGCGATCCACTCGTGACCCAGGTCGAGGGCGGCCTCGGCCATCTCCCGGGGCGGGCTGCCGCCGTCGGACCAGTCGGAGTGGGTATGGCAGTCGCCGCGCAGCGCCGCACGCAGCCCGTCGCGCTCCGACGCCGGCTGCTCGGCCAGCAGCCTGGACAGGTACGCAGGCTCCTCGCCGCGGACCGCCTCCGCGATCACCCGGGCGGTGGTCTCGCCGATTCCCGGCAGGGCCTGCAGCGTCCCGTCGTCGGCCCGTCGTTCGAGCTCGCCGGGCGGGAGGCTCTCGGCCACCCGTGCCGCGCGCCGGAACGCCTGCACCCGGTACGTCGGCGCGCCCCCGCGTTCCAGCTCGAACGCAATCTGCCGCAGCGCCCGCACCGGATCCACCTGCGGTCTCATACCCAGGCCTGGACGCCTTAACAACTGCGATTCGTAACCCTCCTCGGGCGTGGATCAGACGCCTGTCTGGCGTCGGGAAAGTATCCTTGGGCAGTGTTCTCGCCTGAAGGCCCGTCTGTGCGTGAACTGGCGAGGCAGGCGCTGTCCTCGGTCGAAGGCGGCTACGACCTGCTTGCCCCGAAGTTCGACC
>JGI12269J14319_10004187_pt1 | contig 13274 bp, 11 predicted proteins | sample PeaSoiSIISIP2007_FD_14319 | JGI IMG/M metagenome (IMG submission 14319) | reverse complement strand
GGCCGTTGCCATGGCCCACGGCTATTCAAAAATCGAAGGCAAGCCGATGGCGGTTTTTCTTCACAGCGATGTGGGGTTGCAGCACGGATCGATGGCTATCTACAACGCGTTTTGCGATCGCGTGCCGATCTACCTGATCGCCGGCAACGCTCTGGAAATCAATTCACGGCGCCCGGGAGTGGAATGGGACCACAGCGTTCAGGATGCCGCGGCCATCGTGCGCGATTGCTTGAAGTGGGATGACGTACCGATTTCGCTGGACCATTTCGCGGAGTCCGCGGTGCGCGCTTACAAAATCGCGATGACGCCGCCGATGGCGCCCGTGCTGCTGGTCGCGGACGGAGAGCTGCAAGAGGGCGCGATTCCCGATGACGCCAAATTTCACATTCCGAAACTTACGCATGCCATGCCTCCGCAGGGAGATGCGGCTTCGGTCGCGGAAGCGGCGCGAATGCTCGTCGCCGCGGAAAATCCGGTCATTTTGTTGGAGCGTACCGCGCGCACAGCCGATGGATTGAAATACACCATCGAACTTGCCGAAACGCTGCAGGCGCCCGTCGTGGATCTAGCGGCGCGCATGAATTTTCCCTCGCAGCATCCCCTGAACCAGACGGAACGCACCCGCGCGGTAATCGGCGGCGCGGACGTGATCCTCGGTTTGGAAGCGCTGAATTTCTGGGGCACGATTAACTCCTACCGCGATCAGCTGCACCGCACCTCGCAGCCCATCATCAAGAAGAATGCGAAACTGATCAGCATCAGCGCCAGCGATCTCTACATGAAAAGCAATTACCAGGATTTCCAGCGTTACACCGAAGTGGACCTGGCCATGGCGGCTGACGCGGAGGCGACGCTGCCGTCGCTGATCGAGGCCGTCAAGCGCCTGCTGACGGACGACCGCAAGCGGACGTTCGCGGATCGCGGCAAGAAACTTGCGGCGCAGCATGACGAAGCGTTGCGGCGCTCCCGCGATGAAGCGGCCTACGGCTGGGATGCCAGCCCCATTACGACGGCGCGCCTGTGCGCGGAAATCTGGGGCGCGATCAAGAATGAAGACTGGTCCCTCGTCTGCGAAGTTTCGCCGTGGGTGAACCGCTGGCCGCTGCGCCTGTGGAATTTCGACAAGTATTACCAGTACATCGGGGCGTCGGGCGGGTTCGGCGTCGGCTACGGAGCGCCTGCCTCGCTCGGCGCCGCGCTGGCCAACAAGAAGCACGGCCGGCTGACCGTCACGATTCAAAATGACGGCGACTTGATGTACGCGCCGGGAGTTCTGTGGACTTCGGCGCATCACCACATTCCGCTCCTGAGCGTGATGCACAACAATCGCGCCTACCACCAGGAGGTCATGCACGTGCAACGCATGGCCGACCGGCACAGCCGCGGCATCGATCGAGCTTCGATTGGAACCACCATCACCGATCCCAACATCAACTTCGCCATGGTCGCCAAAGGCATGGGCGTCTATTCCGAAGGGCCGATCACGGACCCGAAGGACCTCGGCCCGGCGATTCTGCGCGCGAAGGAAGTCGTCAAGCGGGGCGAGCCGGCGCTGGTCGAAGCCGTCACGCAACCGCGGTAGGCATTTTCTCAAGCCTCTCATATTCTTGATCGCCTGACGCCGAAAAGTGGCGCGGCGCTCCGCGACGGCTCGGCCGCATCCTGATAAGTTTATTAGGTAGCAGCACCTGCTGAACTGAGGACGCCCAACTTGCACCGAGCGAAAATCGCTCAACAAGAGAGTGCGCGTGGAAGGATGGCGCGAGAGGTGGATGAGCTCCATAGAAGACCACCCAACTGAAACCACAAAACCTGCTTGACTCAGATCGGCCTTCTCATGGAAGGACTTGGCCTTTTCACGCGGTTTTAATGGGGCCTGCTCTGGTGACAAATTCATTGCGTCGAGGGTAGCAGGAGCATTAAGATGCGCGAGCTAGTACTCCAAATCGGATATTCCAGTTCGTTTATATTGTCGCCAGCATGGAGACCAGGGGACTCGCATTATTCATTGGTTCATCGTCCGAAGGGTTGGATGTCGCTCGCGCGATACAGAGGCAGCTATGTCGCGATTGTGAAGTAACGGTCTGGAATGAGGGCGAGTTCCGACTCGGTCAAACTACACTGGAAGGACTTGTTAGTGCACTGGATCGATTTGACTTCGCGATCATTGTTCTCACCCCAGATGATACGGTTGTCAGCCGAGAAGTCGAAAGGCTGGCACCTCGCGACAATCTTCTATTTGAGCTAGGGCTCTTCATGGGTCGGTTGGGACGACATCGCACCCTGGTTTTCTGTCCAGACTCGCCCACTATTAAGTTGCCATCAGACCTTGCCGGTCTAACCACGGCTCGGTTTTCAAATAACCGAACTGACAAGAACCTCGTCGCAGCTCTTGGGCCTGCGTGCGATAAGGTTAGGCAGATTATTCGCGAGCTTGGGATTGCTGAAGTCACAACGTCGCAAAGATTTCAGGCGGTCACCGCGGAGATGGACCGTACGACCGAAGAAAAGACTCGTGGCCAATTTCTGCGGAAGCTACGAGAAATCTTCTTAGACGTCGAAACGCTCCGCTTGTCGCACGAGGTAGAGGGAGGCTGGTCGAGCATCGCGCGCTTCGGCCTCGCTGTCGCCGTGACCTGGGACGCGCAGAATCGCTTCCGGCGGTGGTTTGAGCCGGATGCGAAGGCGCTCATTTCCGAGCTTGGCCAGTTTGACCGCATCGTCTCCTTCAACGGCGACCGCTTCGATTTTGAAGTGCTTAGCGCCTACCAGCCGGTGAACCATTTGCTCGGCAAATCGTTCGACCTGTTGGTGGATTTACACCGCCGGCTTGGATTCCGCATCAAGCTCGATGATCTCGCGCGGGAAACCTTGGGAAATCAGAAAACCGGAAACGGCTTGGACATTGTTCAGCGGTGGCGTGAGGGCCGCAAGGAAGAAGTTTGCAAGTACTGCGAGAACGATGTGAAATTGCTCGTGGACCTGGTGGAATTTGCGCGCAGAAATAAATACGTGGTCGTGAAGTCGCGCCAGTTACCGGTGGACTGGCTTTGAGGTCTGATGCTTGAGATTGGGAGTGAAGTGCGCGCGAACATTCGCGGGATACCGAAGCGTCGACCCATTTAGTGTAGCCTTGTGCGCCGTTTTTTTTACGGATAAATGAGGGCACCCTGGCCTTCTTACTTTCCTTCGTTAATGAAAACATTTCCAAAACATGAAAACGAGGCCAGCCCAGCCTTTGGAGTTCCGACATTTCGATAATCGCTGTTGGCTCAACCGGTCGATGCAATACCCTTCTAATCAGCTGATCCGCTAGTGTTTTTCAAAAGAATCTGATCTTTTGGACTGTACTCGATTAGACCTAAACTGGGCGGAGTTTTTCTTGAATCAACGCCCGCGAACGAATTGGACGATTGAAATACCTGCAGATAGGGCTTTGGGTGAGTGTTGCGTCGACCCATTGAAACCACCTCACTTATCGGAATGTGGCATTTTCCTTGGATCGTAGCGTCACGAGGCTCCAACGAGGCACGATCCGCCTTCAGGCAGAAGGGCCGCCTGATTCGTTTTCACATGCTTCCCGTTCGTGGGTAAAGCGCAAGTGAATTGAGCTGCCCGGTTTATAGTTCCCGGTCACAAACCCTGACCAAACGGTTTGTGCGTCCTGATTTGGCCAAAGCCAGTTCATGAAATGCACGTGGGAGCCTTCTTTCCAATGGTTAGGTCTACGCTCTTCCAGATCACGCTGGTCAAAACAGAAAAAATGCCATCTTGAGCGGTCAGGGTTATGAAACATATGGCCCACCAAGTATCGCCGCTCCTCGAAGATCTGCGCCATCTTTCGGACAGCCTTCGCCGCCTCTGGCCCTAGTGGACCGACACCATTATCTGCCAACGCCTTATGGTCAATGTCAGAGAGATGCAAGTGCTCTGGAACGATGTCTCGATAGGAAATTTGGTGCAGGAATGGCACGCCAGACATTTCACATGCCAGAACAAGGTTAGCAAAATCACTTTTGGAGATGACCGTGCTTCGGCAATACCGCTCAAGTTCACGCTTCTTGTCGAATTCGAATAATTTCAGAAGTCCTTCTAGGTTCGCCTCGCTCATATAACGTTATGTTAAACCACTTCTGAGTTGAATGGTAAACTGCGTCATTAAGCTTAGAAGCATCGGCCAGGTTCTGTGAAGTCGTCTTGTCGGAATGTGGAAATTTCAGTAACAGTCGAATCGTGAGGCTTAGGCTCGTCCGATAGCGCGAGCGCACCCCGGGGATTTCCAAGAGAAACAAACTGCCGAAAATCATGACGTAGCCGACTTCTATTGATTCAGGAGCGGGATATCCTTGGAGGGTGTAGCCAATGGCCTTGACTGCAGATACGCATAAATGTCGCTGAGTTCCTGGTCTGAGATGACCGCGCTGGTGTATGGCGGCATCTGGCCGGTCGGCTGGCGGACGTACTTGATGAAGGGGCGAATGAGACGTTGCGACGGTCCGATGCGCGGGCCAGTCGCTTGAGCCGCGCCCTGGCCCTCGCGGCCGTGGCATTCGTAACAGCCGGCCTTGGTAAAAATCTTTTTGCCGGTTTCGGCATTGCCCGCGGGAGCCGCTTCGCTCTTTTCAGCCTGCTGCGCGGCGTTTTGCGCTCGCGATGCAGGCGCCGCAAGCAGAAGGATTGCGCCGATGGCCGGCAGAGTGATGCGTCGCATCGTACAAGAAAGACGATGTTCGATCGTGATTCCGGTTGAAGAGAACATGTTCGCGCATTCCCCTTTGGCGTCATTGTGCCACAGCAGTGATCCTCGCCGAAACGCAATCTGGAGATTCACTCGTAACGCTTTAATGAAGGCTCGCTATTCTCTCATAATCCTTGACGTGGGCGTTTATTTCGACTACACCTTTGCGGTCGGAAAATGATCAAATCCAAAGCAAAATCCAAATCTCGAACGGAATTCGTTCGACACTGGGAACTTTCGCCCATCGGGCGGCGCATTCTCCGCGAAGGACGCCAGTTCGCGACGGTTCAGCGCATTGTGGTGGCCGCGCGAAAGGTGTTCGCCAAGCGGGGGCTTGCCGGGGCGCGCATGGACGACATCGCGCGCGCCGCGGGCGTCAACAAGGCTCTCCCGTATTACTATTTTCGTAACAAGGAAGAGCTGCACCGCTTCGTGCTGGAAACGATGATCGCGCAAATTTCCGCGCAGATGGAATCTCCCGCCGTGCTTTCGATGGAACCGCCCGAGCGCGTGCGCGCCCTGGTGAACCTGACGTTTGACTTCGTCATGCGCAACCCTGCGTACCCGCGGCTGATTCAGCGCGAGATGATGGCGGACCGGCGGCCGCTGCACTGGATGGTGGTGGCGCATCACCGTCCCCTGCACCAACGCGCCGTGAAAACCATCCGCGAGGGGATCGCGCGCGGCCAATTTCGCGCCGTCGATCCCGACCAGATGGTCTTCACGATCTTTGGAATGATTATGTATTACTTCGCTACGGGTCAGCTGGCCAGCCAGATTTGGAATCGCGATATCTGGAATCCCCGAAACGTGGAACAGCGCCGCCTCGCCGTTTTGGATTTTCTCCAGCACGGCTTGTTCCTGGCTCCTGCCGCGAAAATCTAGGCCGCGATTTCCCCGGGAACGCCATTCTCCTGAATGGCGTGGCGGAAAACGCCAATCGGGAGATTGGCGTTCCCGGGCACGGCGCGGCTGGAAAGCGGCTTGACTTGATTTCTCGGCACGCCTAAAATTCGATCATAATTTAAGTGGATTCTTAATCTTTCTGCCGTCACTGAAACCATGCAATGGTAGCTGCCGAGGGAGAAACTTGATTCACAAGTCTTCCACGTTCCTCATCGGGCTGGGCTTTTTCCTGGCGATTTCGGTTCCGCTGCGCGCGCAGCAATCTTCCGTCGTTCCCTTGACTGACGCGCAAAAAGACGGACGGCGAATTTTTCAGCAACGCTGCGCCGTTTGCCACACCCTGCCCACCGTTGTCAGCAAGCGCTACGGTCCCGCTTTGTACAAGGAACTCGTCGAAGATAATGAGGACAACATCCGAGGCGTGATCCTGGAAGGGCGCGAGGGCCTGATGCCCGGATTTAAGTACGGGCTTACGCGCGCGGAGGTCGATTCGATCGTTGAGTATCTCAAAACCGTAAACCGTCTTGCCCGGCCAAAGAATAATCCGAATCCGAAAGCGGGAACCCCGGCCAGTTCCGATGAGTAAGATTCGGTTCGCGCCCACGAGTTTAAGGAGTGCGCCATGACACAAAGGAAGCGGCTCTGGAAAATCGCCTTACTAGCTGCAATAACTGCGGGTGTAGCGCTCTGCGCCGTTAGCGCAAAGAGCGCGCCCGCGCAGCAGGCGGGCGTGTTGCTGTCTGGGTCGGTGAAGTCCGACACGGGCGCCAAGCTGGACGGCGTGACCGTGTCCGCCAGAGGCGTGGGACAAACGATTACGACCAGCGTTTTTACCGACGAAGACGGCAATTACTATTTTCCTCGAATGGCGGAAGGAAAATACCGTGTCTGGGCGCAGGCGGAAGGATTTGAAGCCGGGAAAGCCGAAGTCAGCTTGAACGGAACCGCCGGGCGCCAGGATTTCACGCTCAATACGATCAAAGACAATTTGGAAATCGTCAAGCAGATGACGGGGCAGGAGTACGTGACTTCGCTGCCCGAAGATACTCCCGAGCGTCGCAAGATGAAGGACGTTTTCTACAATACCTGCACCGGCTGCCACGAACCCAACTACATTTTACAGAACCGCTTTGACGAAAAAGGGTGGGAAGCGATCCTGAACCTGATGTCCCGCGTGTACAACGGCGGCGGCGAGTACGCCGGGCCGGACATGGCGCCGTTTCCGGTGATGGCCTACTACAAGAAAGAACTCGCGACGTATCTTTCGGAAGTCCGTGGTCCCGGGCCTTCGACGATGCAAATCAAGCTGCGCGCGCGCCCGCGCGGCGAAGCGGCCCGCGCCATCGTCACGGAATACAGCGTTCCGGTGGCGGATCCGGACGCGAATCCCACCGACGACGGTTTCCCGACCAACGACGGAACATTTTGGTCACTCGGAACTCCCTCCGCGCTGAATGGCTCGCGCGGCCTGCACGATTCGCAGACCGATCGAAACGGCGACATTTGGTTCACCACATCGGAGCCGAGCTATACGCGAACCATCAGCAGGCTCGATACGAAAACGGGGAAAGTGATCGACATCAAAGTTCCCGGCATGAACGGGTTGGCCGCGCCGACGCACGGCCTCACGATGGACCTGAACGGAATTCTCTGGGCAACGGTGATCGGCGATCCGCGAGGCGGAGGAGGAAACCTGCTGCGCGTCGATCCCGCCACGATGAAGTACGAGGTGATCGCGCCGCCAAAAGGAATGGTCGGAGCGAGCACCAGCATCGACGTCGACAGCAAAGGAAATGTCTGGGCCACGACGGGCAGCGGAGCGTTCCGCTACGATCCGAACACGCATGAGTTCCGGGAATTCAAATCGCCGACGCCAACGGACAATGGTCCCGGCGGATCGTACGGAATTGCAGCGGACCGCATGGGCAACGGCTGGTGGACGCAGATCAACATCGACCGCGTAAACCGCGCGGACATCGAGAGCGGCAAGACGCAGGAATTCCATGAACCCCCGCGGCCGGCCCGCGCCGATGGCGCCATCACCGCTGAAGACAAGAAATTATATGAACTTGCGGGAGTCGAACTGACCGACTTCGGCGCGTGGTGGTCCGAGGGCCCGCGCCGCATGGGCGCGGACAAGAATGGGGACATCGTCTGGGTGTGCGATTATTGGGGCGGGAATTTGGAAAAGTATGATATTCGCACGCTGAAATCCACGCGCTATAGATACCCCACGCCGGAGTCCGCGCCCTACGATGCGAGCGTCGACAAGGACCACAACGTCTGGGTCAACCTCACGAATGGCGATTCGGTGGCGCGCTTCGATCCAAAGACCGAACAGTGGACCGAATTTCCATTGCCGGGGCGCGGAATTAATTTGCGCCACATTTCGCTCGATGAACGGGACGGGGCGACGCGGATCGTCGTCGGCTACACGCGAAACAGCAAGATCGCCCGCATGCAGATTCGCTCTCAAGAAGAGTTGCAGGCGCTGAAGGCGCAAGCGCAGAATTTTTCCGCAAGCGCAGGCAAGCCGTAACTGAAGCGGGACGAAAATTGCAGCCGCACAGTTAAACGTGTCCGAAGTGTCGTGGCGCCGGCGTCTCGCCGGCGGTTTTTTTCCGATCACGACGGGGTGCAAAATCGCCGGCGGGACGCCGGCGCCACGTGAACCCGCATCGTCTTTGCAGGCTGCGGCAATTGGAGCGCGTCATTCTTGGGAAGTTGCATGAAAGAATCGATGACACAGGAATCGTGTTTGAACTACCAACGGTCCGCGAAGCGAAGACTCTTCGTGCTGACGCGCTGCGCCGTTGCAACTAGCTTCTTCGCGGGTTTCTTGTTTGCTTTGAGCGCTTCACCTTTTACGGCGGCACCGGCGCAGGATGTGGCTGTCGCCAATGTATCCTCGGAAACCATCCACTACGATTCGGGCGGGTTCAGTATCGAAGCGTTTGTCGCGAAGCCGGCAGGCACTGGAAAACATCCTGCTGTCCTCGTGATTCACGACAACCAGGGGCTGAACGATTCGATCCGGGATATCGCGAAGCAGTTTGCAGCGGCTGGATTTTTTGCGCTCGCCCCGGACTTTACTTCCCGACTGGGTGGCGCCAGAACGCCCGGCCAGATGGCGCAGGCCGTAGGCCAGTTATCTCCCAATCTCAGCGTCCAGGATGCCCGGGCGGCGTTCGCCTACCTGCACAAAGATTCAGATGTCGACGCGGCGAAGATCTCCACGGTGGGTTTTGGCTGGGGCGGGTGGCGCAGCTTCATGCTGGCCGTTTCCGTGCCGGAGCTATATCGCGCGGTCGTTTATTGCGGAAGCCCGCCGTCGCAGAGTTTCGACGGGGTTCACGCGCCGGTCCTCGCGCACTACGCGCAGTACGATTTCCGCACCACCGGCAATGCGCTCCTGACGGAAAAGGCGATGACCGAGGCCGCGAAAAAATTCACGTACTTTGTCTACCCGCAAGTCAATCGCGGCTTTTACGCTACGGGCACGCAATATGACGCCGATGCCGCCAAGCTCGCCTGGACACGGACGCTGGATTTCTTGCAGAAGTAAGCGTCGCAACGCGCCAGACTCGCGAGTAGGACAGGCTTCACAGCTTGCGGAAAAACTCAATTTTTGTCATTCCGAGGCGCGTTGCGCGCCGAGGAATCTCTCTTTTCCTGCGTTCAAACCGTAGAGAGATTCCTCACCTGGTTCGGTATGACAAAATAAATTACATTTTCCGCTGCCTCTTCAGCCTGTCACTTAGGCGACCTGCATGATTTCTCGGCTGCCGGAAATGTACAAATCCGTGTAGCCCTTCATTTTCGCGCGGAAGGCTTCGTTCGTGTTGTAATCCTTCCACTGGGCTTCAAATGCCGTTATGTTCTCAACTTCAAATTCCAGGATGACGCGGTTAAATTCACCCGTCAAATCGGTCAGAATTCGGTACCGGGAAAATTTCCCGGAGGCGGCCGCTTCCTTCAGTTGGGCAGCGAGCTTGCTTGCGTTTCCCGGTTTGGCTACGAAACAGTTTCGGACGACGAGCATGGAAGTTCCTCCTTGGCGTGCTGCAAGCTAGTTTGTGTTATTCCGGCGCCCAAACGGACGTTGCGGGCAGTGATTGCCAGCAGCGTGCCACTTCGATGCAAAACATGTCAAGATCGTTTTCCCGGCGCGAGCCAAGCCAGTGGCGCAGGCTCCAGCCTGTGGGGTTTGGTCCTTGCAAGGACGAACCCCCACAGGCTGAAGCCTGCGCCACATGAATCACTTTCGCATTGTGCGCGGAACCCACGAGGTGTAGATTTCGGTTCATCGAAAAGCCAGAAGGACGAGGAATCGAAAATCATTTTGAGGGCGCACCGATGAGATTCAATAGCTCGCGTAGCAAAGGCATCTCAATCGATTTGAACAAAGCCAATCCCGGACCCAGAGCTTCGCGGCGGCAAGTTCTGCAATGGCTGGCGATGGCCGGGGCGGGCTCGTTTCTGCCCGCGAGCGGCTTGCTGGCGCGGCCCGCTGCTGGAGCGCCTGCTGGCCGAATCGACGTGCACAGCCACACCGTGCCGCCCTTCTATACAAAAGTTATGGAGAAAGAGATCCTGGCAACCGGGCACCCGCTGCCTACGTGGACACCTTCTCTGCACATCGAGATAATGGACAAGAACGGCATCGCCACGTCCATGCTATCTCCGATGACGCGCGTCGTGCAGGATTCGTTTTCCGACAAGTCCGAGCGGGCGCGCAAACTGGCGCGGGAGAATAACGACTACACGCAACAGCTCGTGAGGGATTACCCCGGGCGCTTCGGACACTTTGCGGCGCTGCCATTACCCGACACGGACGGCAGCTTGCGCGAGATCGAGTACGCGTTCGACACCCTCAAGGCCGACGGCATCGGCCTGTGGACGAGTTACGCGGACAAGTGGCCGGGCGATCCCGTCTTCGCGCCCGTGTACGAGGAACTCAACCGCCGCAAGGCCATCATTTTTATTCACTCCGCGCCGCCCATCTGCTGCCGTGCGCTCTTGCCCGGAGTGATCGACAGCGTCGTGGAGTACGATTTCGATATCGCCCGGGCCGTGGTCAGCTACCTGAAGAGCGATTCGTTTCGCCGCTACCCGAATATCCGCTTCATCTTTCCGCATTCCGGAGGAACGCTGCCGGTGCTCGCCAACCGCGTGAGTGAAACTCTGCCCGAAAAGCGTTCCGACAAGGAAACCGCCGATATGATCGAGGAAGTGAAGCAGCTNTACTTTGACGTCGCGCATGCGACGTATCCCGCGCCCTTGTCCGCGCTGACCAAATTGATTCCCACGTCGCAGATTCTATTTGGCACCGACTACCCGATCGTGCCGCCCCCTGTTTCGGCCGGGCCGCTCGACCATTTCGGATTTTCAGCGGGCGATTTGCAGGCAATCAATCGCGGAAATGCCGAGCGGCTGTTCCCTCGGCTGAAGGCGTAAGCATTTCATCACAGTCACGGAGGAAATCATGAATTCTCGAATCGTAAAAGCAGGACTGGCAATCTTATTCGTAGCGGCGCTTGCCACGGTGGCCGACCTTCGGCACGGGGCGCAAGCCAGCGACTCAAAGAACTCGGCGATGCCGCCTTCCTCCATTCCCACATTTTCGATGGAGAACGTCGGGCGCGAGGCATTTTTCTACGTGGGCGGAGAGTATGCCGGGCCTCCGGGCAAAGAGGTGATGCACGGCGCGATGTATGTCGAAGTCATGGTGCCGAAGCAGATCAGGCAAAAGTATCCCGTCGTGTTTTTCCACGGGAATGGACAGAGCGGAGCGGTCTGGAAGCAAACGCCCGATGGACGGCCCGGCTGGGCATACTATCTGATTAACCAGGGCTACGTCGTCTATATGGTGGATTACCCGGCGCGCGGGCGCTCGCCCTACGTCCCGGACATGGACGGCAAACTCGGTCTGCGCACGGCGCTGGAACTGGAGCAGATCTGGACCGGCCCCGTGCCGTCCGGCGGGGATTTCCCGCGGATGAAGTTGTACACGCAGTGGCCGAGCGACTCGCCGAAGAAAGGCACGATGGGCGATCCGGTCTTCGATAACTTCATCAAGGGCCAGATGCAATTCATCTCCGCCCAGGCTGAACTCGCCGTGCCGGCCGGCGTCGCACTCCTCGATCAAATCGGCAGCCCGGTCATCCTGATCACGCATTCGCAGGGAGGCGGCATCGGTTTCAATGTCGCCGATACGCGTCCCAAGCTAGTGGCGGGGATGGTGGCGATCGAGCCCGGCGGCCCGCAGATTGGCATCGTGGACACCGCCAAGGTGAAATACACGGGCAAGATTGGAAACGCGTGGGGGATCACCAACATGCCGATGCATTACGATCCGCCGGTCAACAGCCCCGACGATTTGAAAACCTACCTCGAAGAGAAATCAGAACGGGCGGATGAAGTTCCCTGCTACATGCAGAAGGAACCCGTGCACAAACTGGTGAGCCTGGCGAACATGCGCATCCTGTCCATCTCCGCCGAGGGCACGTACCACCGCGTGTTCGACGCCTGCATTCCCAAATGGCTCAATCAGGCGGGCGTGAAGGACGAGTTTGTACGACTCGAAGACGTAGGGATCCACGGCAACATGCACGAAATGTTCCTCGACAGGAACAGCGATGTGGTCATCAAGTTCATCGATGATTGGATGCGCAAGAACGTGAAGTAGAGGGAGTGCCCGCTTTTGCATCGGGCGGAATAGCTGTGCCAAACGGAATAGGAGGAGTGAGCCTTGAAACATTTACTTTCATTTATCGTCGCCGTCACCCTTGCGCTGGCCATCCCGTCGAGGGCGGCCGCCCAGAGCGAGATCACTCTGCTGTCGCCGGACCCCATCAAGGCGACGATTGAAAAGCTGGTTGGCGACTTCGAAGCCAAGACGGGCACGCAGGTCAAGATCACTTACGGCACAGGCGTGAGCACTCGGAAGACGGTTGCGAGCGGGCAGGCTTTGGACGTGTCGCTCCTTTTCGCGCCTTTCCCCGAGGCGCTCAAAACGGGCAACATTGTCCCCGGCAGCGCGACCGTCATTGCGAGACTTCGCCTGGCGCTCGCCGTGCAAAAGGGTGCGCCCAAGCCTGACATTTCGACGCCTGAAGCGGTTAAGCGCACGCTGCTGAATGCGAAGTCCATCCTTTCCGTGGACCCAACGCAAGGGAGCGTCGGGGGCATTGCCCTCGCGACGCTCGACAAGCTCGGCATCACGGAGCAAGTGAAGCCGAAGATCAAGTGGGTCCAAACCGGCGTCATCGTGCAGGACTCGGTTGCCAAAGGCGAGGCGGAGATCGCCTTGGGTCCTTACCTCAGCGACATGCGCAACCCCGGCCTCGACGTCGTGGGGGCGCTGCCGCCCGAGGCTTCGACTCCTGTGGATATTACGGGGTTCCTGTCCACCAGCGTGAAGGACCCGAAGGCCGCCAAGGCGCTCCTGGACTATCTCTCGTCACACGAAGCCGCGCCGGTCTACGAGGCGGCGAAGATCTTCCCGGCGCACTGAGTTTGTGTAGCACAGCCACTCTTGGCTGTTCGGTTTTGTAAGCCGCGAGCAGTGGCTGCCGCTCCAAGAGCGATGGCAAAAATCGCACAGGTCCGCCGTGGCGGATGCCTGTCC
>JGI12269J14319_10004185_pt1 | contig 13278 bp, 15 predicted proteins | sample PeaSoiSIISIP2007_FD_14319 | JGI IMG/M metagenome (IMG submission 14319) | reverse complement strand
GGGTCTCGATCCGATGGAGGCCGTCCTCATCAAGACCCCGTTCATGGCCGAGTTCTTCGGCTGGGTCGAACCCTTCCCCGAGGTGGAGTCACGTCGCGACCCGTGGGAGCAGGCCGAAGCCGCCACCAACCGCATCGTGGCCCGTGCCTACTCGGTACTCGACGGCGGCGAGCTCTCCGAGCTCGTCGACCTGGCGACGGCCGCCCACAAGGGCGTCTCCTGATCGAGCTCCCGCCGGGACCTCGGACCTCGCGTCAGGCCCCTTCGGCGAGAAGTGAGCGCACCTCGGCCAACGTCGCGCTCTCGTGCGGCACGACCAACGAGGAGGGACGCAGGTCGTCGGGCGCGACGAGGGCGCCGGTGTGGCGGACCTGGCCGATGAGGTCGGCCAGCGTGCTGGCGAACGCCGCTTCGTCCTCGCGGTCCATGGCGTCGACGAGCTGTGCGTCGAGTTGCTCGATGGCGGGGAGATCGGCGTCGGGCACGTCGTAGCGTGCTTCTCCGAGAATGCGGACGATCATCAGGCGTTGCCTCCCTCGGGTGCAGGGGCGCCGTTGCCCGACGCGGCGTTGCCGGGACCGCCGTTTGTCCCCGGAGCAGCCCCCGGAGGCAGGTTCGCACTGGGCTCGGCGGCCGCACCGGTGCCGACCTCCGCCTTGAGCGCGGCCAGCTCGGCATCCACCTGACCGGCCTTCGAAGTGGCGTCGAGCTGCTTCTGGATGTCGTCGCCGCCCCCTCCGAGGGCGTCGGGAAGGGCGCCGGTGTCGAGGAGCTCGTCGATGGCCCCAGCACGCGCCTGCATCTGGGCGATCTTGTCCTGGGCGCGATCGAGGGTCATGCCCGCGTCGGTCATCGACTCCGAGATGCCCGAGACGGCTTCTCCGATGCTCGCCTGGGCCTTGGAGGCCGTGTAGCTCGCCTTCAGCGTCTCCTTCTTGGTCCGGAAGGCGTCCACCTGAGCTTGGAGCCGGGTGGCGGTGGTCTCGAGCTGCTGCTGCTGGGTCTCGACCTGCTGGTGCTGGGTCCCGAGGCTCTCGAGCTGCTCGGCGAGGGTCGCCCGGCGGGCCAGCGCCTCGCGGGCCAGGTCCTCCTGGCCCTGCCCGAGTGCCTGCTTGGCCTGGTCCTGCAGCTTCTGGGCCTGGGCCTGGAGCTGGGAAGCCTGCAGCTCGAGGCGCTTCCTGGCCGTGGCCACGTCGGCGAGGGCGCGGCGAACCTTGGTGAGGTTCTCCATCTGCTTCTCGTAGGAGAGGTCGAGCATGTCCGCGGGGTTCTCGGCCTTGTCGAGCGCCTTGTTCGCCTTGGCCTGGACGATCCCGGACAACCGCTTCATCACACTCATGCTGTTCTGGCCTTTCTCCCTGGTGTCCAGCAACGATCAGAGCACGTCGGGACCCACTAGTCGAGAGCGGGGGCACCGCCGATGCCGAGCAGCTGCGAGCGGCCGTGGTCCTCGAAGCGGGCCCGCAGGGTGCTCCGGTCGTCGTCGGTGAGGGACCGGTACCGCAGTTCGCCGCGGTCGGGGCTCCAGAAGACCGGGTCGCGGCACCGCCAGCCTTCGGCCCGCAGCGACGCCTTGGTGATCTTGCCCGTGGCGGTCAGGGGGAGGCCCGGGCTCAGGCGCACGAAACGCGGCGGCCATTTGGTCCCCAGGTCCGGTTGGGAGCCGAGGAAGATCGCGAAGGCGTCGGGGTCGAACCCGGCGCCGGGGCGCAGCTCGATCGCCGCCATCACTTGGTCACCCGAGCGGGGGTCGGGCACGGCGTACACAGCTGCAGCGGAGATGTCGGGGTGGCGCTCGATGACCCGTTCGATGGGCGCCGCCGCGAAGTTCTCGGAGTCGACGCGCAGCCAGTCGCCCCCGCGTCCCGCGAAATAGAAGTACCCGGCCTCGTCGCGGTAGCCGAGGTCGCCGGACCAGTACCAGCCGTCGCGCACGCGCTCGGCGTCTCCCTCGCGATTCTTGTAATAGCCCTCGAAGGCCCGTCCCCCGGTGCGGTTGACGATCTCCCCGATGGCGTCCCCGGGGTTGCACAGCCCGCCACCGCCGTCGAATCGCGCCCGGTCGCACTCGCGCCCCGTGCCGGGATCGATCACGGCCACGTCGTCGCTCGGCAGCGGGACGCCCAGGGATCCCGGGGGCGTGTCGGGCGTCACGTTGATGGCGGTACCCCCCTCGCTCGAGCCGTACCCCTCCACGAGGCGGCATCCGAAGCGCCGCTCGAAGATGGACCGGTCGGGTGCCGAAGCCTCGGTTCCGAATCCCTGTCGCAGCGGGTTGTCCGAGTCGTCGGCGCGTTCGGGTGTGGCCAGGATGTAGGCGAGGGCCTTGCCGACATAGGTGAACCGAGTGGCTCCGAAACGGCGGACGTCGGCGAGAAAGCGCGAGGCGCTGAAGCGACCGGCGAGTGCCACCGAGGCACCCACCCGAAGCGCCGGCGCCCACAGCGCCATCACCGCGTTGCCGTGGAACAACGGCATCGGGCAGTAGCAGACGTCGTCGTGCGCGAAGCCGTACCCTTGGGCGGCGCGACCGGCGATGGCGGCCAGGCGTCCCTGGGTGCAGCGCACCGCCTTGGGGTCGCCGGTCGTCCCCGATGTGAACAGGAGGAGGAGCAGCTCGTCGGGTGACACCGCCGACGGTGGTGCCCCAGAGCCCCCCGCCTCGAGACGGGCGCGGTACCCCTCACTGTCGACGCGCAGGATGCTGTCGTCGCCGACACCGAGCGCGAGGCCGTCGAGGAGCCCCGCACCCGCCTCGTCGGTCACGATGAGCTGGCAGTCGGTGAAGCGGATGTCGCGGGCGAGCTCGGCGCCGCGACGGGTGGGGTTGATGCCGACCACCGTCGCCCCGGCCAGCGCGGCTGCGCCCAGCCAGAAGAGGTAGTCCGGGACGTTGTCGAGAAGGACTCCGATGTGGAACGGGCCCGAAGCGCGTAATTCGGACGCGAGCGCAGCGCGGCGGGCGCTCTCGGCTACGACCTGGCGCCACGTCCATGTCGTGGTGTCGTAGTGCAGGCCAGGCCGGTCGTCGCCCTCCCTCGCCCTGAGGAGCTCGGCGACGGTGCCCGCACCCACCGGGGTCGAGGTCGGGGTGCTGTGTCGAGCTCCCGCACCCCGTCCGCCCTGTCGCGCCCCCACCTCCGGCAGCGTAACGGGCCGGCGCTCCCGCGCTCATGGACAGGGCGGCGCGCTCAGGTCCCATCCCCTCCGTCGTAGAGGTAGCCGTGCATCACGACTCGCCCGGTGTCGTTGCGTACCCAGACACCGGTGATCTTCGACATCTTCAAGGCACAGGCCATGGTGACGCGCAACGAGTCGCCCGCCGTGCGGTAGGTCCCGGTCTGCCACCACGAGCCCGACACCGTCCGCACCGACACCGTGAGGACCTCTCCGGGGGGCTGCCCGGACTCGTGCAGCTCCATCGCCGTCCCCCACGGCTCTGCGGTCAGGCGCGCCGTGGCGTGGACCTCGGGGAGGCCGTGGAGGGCCACGGTCTTGGTCACCGGGCCCGAGGGCCAGGCCAGGGTCAGGGCCAAGACGGTCGCCGCCACGAGGGCCGCGGCCACCGACCCCACCACGTAGCGGGACCGCTGCGCGCGCCGCTCGGCCCGCTCCTCGCCCCGCAGACGGTCGAGGACGGCGGTCTGCAGCGCGAACGGGAGCTCGTTGTCGTTGAAGTGGTCCGGGTCGGCGGCACCGAGGACCATCGACAGCATCATGAGCTCCTGGCGCTCCTCGCGACACGAGCTGCATCCTTCGGTGTGGGCGCTCAGCGCCACCCGCTCGTGGACAGCCAGCTGGCCCACGACCTCCATGGCGATAAGGCCCCGGAAGTGCTCGCAGGGTTCGGGGATCACCGTTCCCACCCCATCTCCTCGAGCGCCAGTCGCAGGGTCCGCAACCCGTAGAAGAGGCGGCTGCGGACGGTTCCCTCCGGGATGCCGAGCTCCTCGGCCACCTCGCGACCGGACCGGCCCCGGTAGTAGGTCTCCACCAGGACTTGGCGGTGATCGGGGCGCAGTCGGCTCAACGCCTCCTCCACCTGCCAGCCCACCATGGCGTTCTCGACGTCGTCGACCTCGCCGGCGAGATCGGCCTGCAACGGCTCGGTCTGGCGGATGGCGCGGGCGCGGGCGTGGTCGATGACGACCCGGCGTGCGATGGTGAAGAGCCACGTCCGCAACGTCCCGAGGCTGGTGTCGAAGCGGTCGCGCGCCCGCCAGGCCCGGATGAAGGTCTCCTGCACGACGTCCTCGGCGGCGCGGGGGTCGCCGAGGGACCGCCGGGCGTAGCCGTAGAGCTCACCGCCGTGCGCCAGGAACGCGACGCGCAGGCCGGCCGCGTCCGCCGACTCCGAGACCGGGTCCGAAGGCGCCGCGCCGCGCCGCGCCGATCGCCCCGTCGTGCCGGCCTGGGCGGCGACGGTGGGATCGGTCGGGCCTCCGGGTGTCACCACGTCGGGCGCGCCTTCCTGGCCGTCCTGAGCTCGGGTTGCGGCCCGGATCAATACTGGTAGCCCCCGCCGGAGGCGGCTGTCGACGCGGTGGTCGGGCTCACCGCGGTGCTCGACGCGGCGGTCGACACCTTGGCCACGCTGAACATGGCCACGCCGTTCCCGGTGACCTGACCCGGCGAGGTGTCGGACAAGAAGGTGTANAGAAGCTTGCCGTTGTAGGTCACCTGGAGGGTGCCGTCGGCCTGCGTGGACGTCGCCANTGTCCCCGCCACGCCCGAGGACAAGGTGGGGNTGGTGCCGGCGGGCACGGTCAGTGCCGGCCACGCCTGGAGGCACGCCCCGGTGCACTTGTTAATTGTCCCTCCGCCGTTGGGACCGTACGTGTAGAGGGCCATGCCGGCACTGTTCACCAGGATGGTGCCGAATTGGGTGGAGCTGGCCGTCTTCACGGTGGCGTTCGCGGCGGCGGTGCCGGCGGACGCGGCCGCGCCCGTCGTGGCGCTACCCGACGACGTGGACGTGGTGGCGCTGGTCGGGGTCGAGGACCCGCAGGCGCCGAGAGCGAGGGCCGCCACGGCCAAGGCGGCCCCCGCCGTGCCCGGGCGGGCCAGACCCCTGAGCCGTGTCGTGGCGAGCCGTCCGCGACGCCTGCGCGGGGTGTCGGCGTCAACGTGGTGGGTCATCGCGAAGCTCCTTGATTTGTCGGCGACCTGGTTGGGCAGGTCCTCACCCAGGATACGGACGAGGGAGTCCCGGTGTTCACCGATCGTTCACCAACGCCCTCCACCCATGAAGAGTCGTGTGCCCGGGAGGGTCACGCCGGGTGCGACGTCGCCTGGGTACCGTGGACCGAGATGGCCGACGAGCAGAGCCCTCCTTCGGGGAGCGGCGCCGACGCGATCCGCCGGGACCAGGCGGAGTGGGGCCAGAGGGCGACGAGCGAGCCGCGCTGGCCGGCGTTGTTGGCGGTGGTCGCGGCCGTGGCTCTGTACTTCGCGCTCCCGGACAAGCTGATCCACGGCTTGGGGCCCCGATGGCTGGTGCCCGCCCTGGAGGCCGGCCTCGGGGCGTCCCTGCTGATCGCCGGTCCGCGTCTCACACGCGAGTCGCGGCGACTGCGCCCCGTGGCCATCGTCCTCATCGCCCTCGTGAACCTCGCCAACGTGGTGTCACTGGCCGAGCTCGTCCACGAGCTGTTGGTGCACACGCACGCCAGCCCCGGTGGCAGTGACCTCATCTACGCGTCCGTCCCGGTATGGGTCACCAACGTCCTGGTGTTCGCGCTGTGGTACTGGGAGCTGGACCGGGGTGGCCCCGTGGCGCGGCTCCAGGTCGAGCGCCGCCAGCCCGACTTCCTCTTCCCGCAGATGACCGCTCCCGACGCCACCACGCCCGACTGGTCGCCCGCCTTCATCGACTACCTCTACACCTCGTTCACCAACGCCACCGCCTTCAGCCCCACCGACACGATGCCGCTCACGCCCTGGGCGAAGATCCTGTTCATGGTGCAGTCGTTTGCGTCGCTGCTCACCGTGGCCCTGGTGGTGTCCCGAGCGGTGAACATCCTCAACTGACCGTGCGCGCCAGGTGACGATCGAGGCGGCCATCTTCGACATGGACGGCTTGCTGGTCGACAGCGAGCCCATCTGGCACGACGTCGAGATCGAGGTCTTCGGGCGCCACGGCGTCCCCCTGACCGTCGAGCGGTGCCTCGAGACCAAGGGGATGTTCCTCGGCGATGCCGTCGCGCACTGGTACGCCCGCTATCCCTGGAGCGGCGCGTCGCCCGACGCGGTGGCCGACGAGATCGTCCAAGCCATGGCCGCCCGACTCGAGACGACGGCGGAGCTGAAGCCCGGAGCATGGCACGCGCTGGAGTTCTGCCGCGCTCGCGGTGTGTCCCTGGCGCTGGCGTCGTCGTCGCCGCACCGGCTCATCGACGCCGCGGTGCAGCGCCTCGGGCTCGCCGGTCGCTTCGCCGTGGTGCACTCGGCCGAGGACGAGGTGCAGGGCAAGCCCGATCCCGCCATCTTCCGCACCACGGCCCGGCTCCTCGGCGTGTCCCCCGACGGATGCGTGGTGTTCGAGGACTCCGCCGCCGGCGTCCTCGCCGCCAAGGGTGCGGGCATGGTGTGCGTGGCCGTCCCCGAGCCCGACCCCACCGCCGCGTCCGAGCTGCCCGGCGCCGGGGGCGGAGGACAGACGCTGATGGAGGTGCTGACGCGTGCCGATGTGGTGCTCGGCTCGCTCCTCGAGCTCGACGACGCCGTCTGGGACCGCCTGGGCGCGGCCCTCGGAGGATGACCGCTCAGCCCGAGGGGTCCGCGCTCTGTCGCATCTCCCGGCGGTACTCGGGGAAATAGTCGCCGATCACCTCCAGGCTGAAGCGGCGGAGGATCGAGGTGGCCGGCTCCCGCTCGATCAGGAACCGGAACGACTGCTCGACGAGCGCGCCTTCGCGTCCGGGCGCCCATCCGAGAGCCTGGGGGAGATCGGGGGGCACCGTCACCGTGTGGGTGGTGGTGACGGCGCCGTCGCGCACCTCGACGTGGAAGGTGCCGTCGCCTTCGGTGGTGGTGTGGATCGTGGGCACGGCGTCGACGGTAGTGTCAGAATCGCCGCGCCACGACCCGCTCAGGAGGAACCGTGCCCGACCTCTACGCCATCCCCATCCACACGCTCCAGGGTGCGCCGTCCTCGCTGGCGCCCTTCAAGGGGAAGGCGCTGCTCCTCGTCAACGTGGCGTCGCGTTGCGGACTCACCCCGCAACCCCCCCCAGGACACCTACGCGTCCAAGGGCTTCAGCGTGCTCGGCTTCCCCTGCAACCAGTTCCTCGAGCAGGAGCCCGGCACCGCCGACGAGATCGCCCAGTTCTGCTCGGTCAATTACGGGGTCACCTTCCCGCTCTTCGAGAAGATCGAGGTCAACGGGCCGGGCCGCCACCCCCTCTACGACGAGCTCACCGCCAAGGAAGACGCCGAGGGCGCGGCGGGCGACGTCCAGTGGAACTTCGAGAAGTTCCTCGTCTCGCCCCAAGGCGAAGTCGTGGCCCGCTTCCGGCCCGGCGTCGAGCCCGAGGACCCGGGCCTGGTCGCTGCGGTCGAGGGGGCCCTCCCGGCCGGTTCCTAGTGGACAGCACGCTGATCGGCGTCGACACGTCGCGCCGGCAGGTGGTCGACATCACCGGCGAGCTCGAGACGTTCTGCACCGGGCGCGGCGACGGCCTGTGCTCGGTCTTCGTGCCCCATGCCACCGCCGGGGTGGCTGTCATGGAGACGGGGTCGGGCTCGGAGGCCGATCTCGCCGAGGCCCTCGAGCGCCTCTTGCCCCGCGACGACCGTTACCGGCATCGTCACGGCGCCCGGGGCCACGGCGCCGATCACCTTCTCCCCGTGCTCGTGTCCCCGTCACTGGTGATGCCCGTGCTGGGGGGGCGCCCCGCCCTCGGCACCTGGCAGCGGGTCGTGCTGGTCGACACCAACGCCGACAACCCCGAGCGGCAGGTCCGGCTCAGCTTCGTGGCCGACGCCTCCCCCCAACTGGCGTAGACCCGGGGCGGGGCCGGACAACGCCTCACGCCCCGTCGGGCGGGGCTTGTGCTCGCGCCGACGGGCGCCGAAGATGGCGGCCATGACCGATCACCGCTCCCTGGCCGACTCCCTCAGCAAGGCGCTGCACCTCGCCGTGGCGCCTATCGGCATCTCCTTCGGGCCCGAGGCCGCCGCCGGGGTGCCGGCGTTCGACGAGCCCATGTCCGAGCCCGCCCCCGACGGCCGCGCCGGGCGCGTCCCGGCCGGGTGCGTGTTCTGGGTGCGCGCCGCCGAGCGCAGCTTCACCACCGTGCCCGAGGACCACGGCAACTGCTCGGTGGGCCGCTACACCCACGGGCTCGCCGCCCTCGAGGACGTGGCCGGCAACGACGACGTCGCCGCCTTGCTCGAGTCGGGATGGGTCGACGCCGAAGCGGTCGGGGCCATCCCGGCCATTTCGGAGCGCCCCGGGACGATCACCTACGGCCCCGTGGCCGAGGCCGCCACCACTCCCGACGTGGTGCTCCTGCGGGTCAACGGACGCCAGATGATGGTGCTGTCCGACGCGCTGCCGGGATTGAAGATCCAGGGCAAGCCCCAATGCCACATCGTGGCGCTGGCCAAGGAGCACGACGAGGTCGTCGCCAGCGTGGGGTGTGCGCTCAGCCGGGCCCGCACCGGCATGCGGCCCGACGAGATGACCTTCGCGCTGCCCGGCAGCCGTCTCGCCGAGGTGACCGCGGCGGTGGAGCGGACCGCGGCCATCGACACGGTCGTGGCCAAGTACGCGGCCGACGACGCCCGGCGTTTCGCGCCCGCCCCCTGACGCGCTGGCCTCTGTTCCTGTGGGGACGGCCCGGAAGTGTGGTGTTCAGGAGCTCGATAGGAACCGGATCCGGGCCAGGACCCACAGAGCTTTGACCCCGTCGCGCCAGGTGAGCTTCTTCCCCTGCTCGCGACCTCGGGCTCGGTAGTTGATCGGCACTTCGTAGGGACGCACGTTGCGCTTCAGAAGCTTGGCGGTGATCTCGGGCTCGACCCCGAAGCCGTTCTCCTGCAGGTCGAGGTCGCGGTACAACGTCAACGGCATGAGCTTGAAGCACGTCTCGAGGTCGCTCAGCCACGCGTTGAACAGCACGTTGGCGGTCATCGTCACGGCCCGGTTGCCCATGACGTACCAGAACGAGTACGCGGTGTGGCTGCCGAAGGACCGCGTCCCGAAGACGACCTCCGCCTCACCCTGCAGGATGGGTTCGAGGAGGGCGGGGATGTCGGAAGGCGTGTACTCCAGGTCGGCGTCGCAGATGATCACGTAGTCGCCCGTCGCCAGTCCCACGGCGGTGCGGATGGCCGCGCCTTTGCCCCTGTTCACGGCGTGGGTTTCTTTCACCAGGCGGGGATCGTCCAACTCCTCGAGCAGCTTGGCCGTGCCGTCGGTGCTGCCGTCATCGATGAGGATGAGCTCCATCTCACAGGGGTAGTCCACTTTGAGTACGCGCTCCACCGCAGTGGTGAGGGTCGCAGCCTCGTTGTAGATGGGCATCAGCACACTCAGCTTCATCGGCACTCCTTGTTACTGAATCTATCCAACGACAGGTCGCTCAGTAGGACTTCGGGAGCTGCAAGGAATGCTGGCCGATGAAGTTGAGGATCATCTCCCTGCTGACCGGGGCGGTGCGCATGAGGCGGGCCAGGCCCCACATGTCGGCGAGACCGAACTCCGACGACATCCCGTTCCCCCCGTGCGTCTGGATGGCCTGGTCGAGCGCACCCAGGGCGGCTTCGGCCGCCGCGTACTTGGCCATGTTGGCCGCTTCGCCCGCCACGCCCGCATCGGCGCCGGTGTCGCATGCCCACGCCGCCTTCTGGCACATGAGCCGGGCCAGCTCCACCTCGATCTTCGACTTGGCCAACGGGTGCGAGATCCCCTGGTGGCGCGCGATGGGCGTCCCCCACACCGACCGGTCCCGCGCGTAGGCGGCGGCCTTGTCGAGCGCGTAGCGCCCGATGCCGTTGGCCATGGCCGCCGTCATGATGCGCTCGGGGTTCAGTCCTACGAACACCTGGCGCAGGCCGTCACCCTCGGTGCCCAGCAGGCGGTCGGCTGGGACCTCGACGTTGTCGAAGAACAGGGTGTACTGCTTCTCGGGGGCGACGATCTCGACGGGGATGAGCGTCTTGTCGAGACCGGGGCTGTCGAGGTCGACGATGAACAACGACAAGCGGCCCCGACCGGTGTCCTCGTCCACCCCGGTGCGCGTCACCACCAGCACCGCCTCGGACTCGTCCGCGCCCGAGATGTAGTACTTGGTCCCCGAGAGCCGGTAGACATCCCCGTCGCGTGCCGCCGCGGTGGCGATGCGGTGGCTGTTGGAGCCGGCATCGGGCTCGGTGATGGCGAAGGCCATCTTGAGCTCACCCGAGCCGAAGCGCGGCAACCACTGCTGCTTCTGCGCCTCCAGGCCGAAGTGGGCGATGATCGTGGCGCAGATGGCGGGCGACACCACCAGCAGGAGCAACGGGCATCCGTGGGTGGACAGCTCCTCGAGGACGATGGCGAGCTCGGAGATCCCCATCCCGCCCCCGCCGTACTCGGCCGGGACGTTGACACCGAGGTAGCCGCCCTCGGCGAGCTCGTCCCACAGCTCGTCGGCGCGCGCATCGGCGTGCGCTTTCTCGGCGAAGTAGCTGTGGCCGTACTTCGAGGCGATGCCACCCACCGCCTCGCGCAGCATCTGCTGCTCCTCGGTCTCATGGAAGTCCACGGGTCACCTCGCGTCGTCGTGAGTGGGAGTGCCGGCCGCGCCGGGGGCGGCCGTGGGGGTGTCGGCGAGCAGCGCCACGGGCAGATCGACGAGGCGCGAGCGCAGGTACTCGCCCAGACTCTTGGCCTGGGGGTCGGGCCGGGTCGACGAGGCCACGCCTTCGCCCAGGAGCCCGTGCACCACGAAGTTGAGCGCCTGCAGGTTGGCCATCTCGTAGCGATCGACCTCGAGCCGTTGCGCCTCGGGGAGCAGCTCCCGGAAACGGTCCACCGTGAGCTCTGCCGCCAGCCACGCGAATCCGGCGGGGCTGCGCGCCCACAGGCCCACATTGGCGTTGCCGCCCTTGTCGCCGGAGCGGGCCCCGATCACCGTGCCCAGCGGCATCCGGTGCGTCTCGCCGGTGGGTGGGCCTGGGACCTCGGGCCGCGCCCGCTCCGGTGCCGGTCCCGGCACGTCATGGGCGGACGCGGCGGACGCGGCGGGCCCGGGTCCGACCGGCACACGCCGACCGTCGTGATGGACCACCGTCTCCTCGACGCCCTGGCGCGATACCAGCGCCGGCCAGAACACTCCGTAGGCACTGCCTTCTCCCGGCGGCGAGGTCAGGTAGAAGCCGGGGTAGCTCGCCAGCGCCAGCTCTGTCGCCGCATTGGAGAAGCGCCTCCCCACCACGTCGGGGTCCGGGTCCTTGACGGTGACGCGCAGCTGGGCACTGGCCTGCTCGTTGGTGGGCGCGTCCGGGACGTCGGTGCGGATCAGGCGGACGTCGTAGTCGGCGAAGCGCCCCGCCCCGCCCAGGAGCCCGTCCAAGGTGCGCCGCACCAGCGACGCCTTCTCCTCCACGTCGAGGCCGGTGAGCACGAACGTCATCGTGTTGCGCCACCCGCCCAGGAGGTTGATCGACACCTTGAGCTTGTCGGGGGCGGGCCGTCCCCGCACACCCGACACGCCTACGCGGTCGCGCCCCAGGTCCTCGAGGTGGATGGTCGAGAAGTCCGCCACCACGTCGGGATTGGCGTAGAGGGGCCCCCCGATCTCGTAGAGGAGCTGGGCGGTGACCGTCCCCACCGACACCTCGCCGCCCGTGCTCGGGTGCTTGGTGATGACGGCCGAGCCGTCCTCGGCCATCTCGGCGATGGGGAAGCCGGGATGCTCGAGCCCCGGAACCTCGCGGAAGAACGCGTAGTTGCCCCCGGTGGCCTGGGTGCCGCACTCGATGATGTGACCCACCACCACCGCCCCGGCCAGGCGGTCCCAGTCGGTGCGCGCCCATCCGAAGTGCCACGCCGCGGGCCCGACCACGAGCGACGCGTCGGTCACGCGCCCGGTCACCACGATGTCGGCCCCGCCCGCCAGGGCCTCGGCGATCCCGAACCCGCCGAGATAGGCGTTGGCGCTCACGGGTTCGCCGCCGGCGTCGGCGAGAGGACGGCCCGTGTCGAGGTGCGCCAGGGAGTCGCCCGCCGCCTGCAGGGGCCCGAGGCGGTCGAGAATGTCGTCCCCCTCCACGTGGGCGACGGACACGTCGATGCCGAGCTTGACCGCCAGTTCGCGCAGGCGCTGGGCTAGGCCTCCGGGATTGAGGCCGCCCGCGTTGGCGACGACCTTCACCCCGCGGTCGATGCAGGTGCCGAGCACGTCTTCCATCTGCCGGTAGAACGTGCGGGCGTATCCGAGCGACGGGTCGCGCTGGCGTGACTTCCACAAGATGAGCATGGTGAGCTCGGCCAGGTAGTCACCGGTGAGGACGTCGATCGGACCCCCCTCGAGCAATTCGCGCGGCGCCGCGAGCCGGTCCCCGAAGAAGCCCGAGCAGTTGGCGATGCGCAGCACCTCGGCCATCAGGTCCCCGTCCCCGCCCCGGCGCCGTCGACCCCTGCGCCGTCGACCACGACGAGCAGCCGGCCCGCCTCGACCTGTTCGCCCGCCGTGACGTGGACCTCGGTCACGGTCCCCTCCGAGGGGGCGCGCACCTCGTGCTCCATCTTCATGGCCTCGATGGCGACGAGCGTGTCCCCCGCGGTGACGGGATCGCCCACCGCCACGGCCACCTTGACCACGGTCCCGGGCAGCGGGGCGACGAGGGCCCCGGCCGCCAGCTGGCTCCCCGGCAGCGGGAAGCGCTCGATCTCGGTGAGCACGGTCGCCCCGTCGGGGCCGTCGACGAACGCCGTGGCGCCGACGTGGTCGACGTCGTAGTGCCGCGACACCCCGTCCACGTCGAGCACCACCGCGTCGGTCGTGCACGAGAGCACCGACACGTCGCCACGCTCCTCGCCGTCGACGGCGACGTAGGTGCATCTCCCGGCGCGGTCGAACCGGTAGCTGACCTCGACGCGCCCGTCGGCGCCGTCGTAGGCGGTGCTCTGCGGCACCGACGGGTTGTTGCGCCAGCCCGACGGCATCGCCGCCAGCACCGGCGCCTGGGCCCGGTGCCGCGCCTGGGCGCAGAGCGCGGCCGCCACGGCGTGCACTCGACGCGTCGAGGCGTCGGCTCGCGGCGCACCGAGCTCGGCGGGATCGTGG
>JGI12269J14319_10004184_pt1 | contig 13278 bp, 13 predicted proteins | sample PeaSoiSIISIP2007_FD_14319 | JGI IMG/M metagenome (IMG submission 14319) | reverse complement strand
GAGGCGCACCCCCCGGCCGCGCACGCCATCCTTGACCGGCTCGCCGCCGTCGGGCTCGGCTACCTCAGCCTTGGTCAGCCGCTCACTACCCTTTCAGGCGGCGAGCGACAGCGGCTCAAGCTGGCCACTCACATGGCCGACAAGGGCGGTGTCTACGTCCTCGACGAGCCGACCACCGGCCTCCACCTCGCCGACGTCGAACACCTGCTCGGCCTGCTCGACGGGCTCGTCGACTCCGGCAAGTCGGTCATCGTCATCGAGCACCACCAAGCGGTCATGGCGCACGCCGACTGGATCATCGACCTCGGGCCCGGCGCCGGCCACGACGGCGGCAGGATCGTCTTCGAAGGTCCACCCGCCGACCTCGTCGCCGCCCGCTCCACGCTCACCGGCAAATACCTCGCCGCCTACGTCGGGACCTGACCGAAGTCCTCGCGGACACTGTGAGACGCCGTCTCTCATCTGTTTAGACTCGTCCCTCCCGTCTGCCATCAAGCGCGGTGCAATGGTGTGGTGTGACCGCTGAGTACTCCCGCCAAGCAGTACTGCGACCGATCGAATTGGAGACGCCGGGTTCAGTTGCTGTCGGCTGAACCGCAGCCGTCCACGTGGGCTTCACCGTCGAGAACGGCTCCACATTCGGGGCTGAGCAGATGAGCCCAGCATGCTGCCTCTCCTCCTTGATCGGAAGATTCCTGCACGGTCACATCGCTGGACCCCGAACGCTTCTCAGGGACCGAGAGGAAGTCGATCGAGAAGCAGACCCGGCCGAGCGCCTCTACGTGGTGTTCGACCTCGGGAGGTATCGCCTGTTTCGTGCCGGCGCGCACAGTGACATTGAGCCCGGGCGAAGTCGCCGCGGCGAAACGCAACTGCCCCTCGTGCACGACGATCCGACCCCAAGTGCCTGCTGCGATCCGATGCGATCGTTGGAGACCGGCAGGCATCGTGTGCTCGTCCCAATGCCGGCTCGTTCGAACCAGCCGGAGACCGTCGGGTGGTTCGGCCCGATCGCAGAGTGGACAGTCGAGCGCCGATCCCAGCCGGGCATCACGGCTCTCGGCGTCCAATACCCACGCTCGCAGCTGGAACGGCGGGCGGTGGCGAATGTGCTGATCATGCCCGCACGACAGTTCCGCCACCCAGTCGCCCTCGTTGTCCGAGTGGTAGCCGCTGATCGCTCGCCGCACGAGTTCAGCGTACCGAGCGGTCGGAGAGGACCCTCGTGCAAACCTGGCGTCGGGATCTGGCGGCAAGGGAGGTCTTTGTCGGGGGTGGGCTCAGATGTGGGAAGGCTGAGCGACGTCATGCGAGGTTGCCGTGTTAACCCCGGGACGGCGTGGCGCCACCCGTCGGAGTGTGAGGACGCGTTCCGCATGGCGTTCCTCCTCGAGGAGCTTCTGGCGGGCGGCGAGCAGATCGAACTGAGCGATGATGTACGCATGACATTGAGGACTGCGATCACGGAGCTCTTCTCGGTGAGGCACCCTGTCGCCTTGGCGCCGATGGGCGACGTCGCTGGGGGCGCGCTAGCGGCGGCGGTGTCCAACGGTGGGGGTCTCGGCCTGGTCGGCGGTGGACGCGGCGATCGAGGTTGGTTGGAGCGTGAGCTGGCGATCGTCGTGGAAACCACCGACTACCCCTGGGGAATCGGATTCCTGAGCTGGGCTCTTGACGTCGAGACGCTCGGATGGACCCTGGGACACGGACCGAAAGCGATCATGTTGTCGTTCGGCGATCCCAGCCCATTCGCCGACACGGTCCGCGCCTCGGGTACCAAGCTGATCGTCCAGGTGACGGATCTGGATGAGGCCCGCACGGCCCTCGATGTTGGGGCCGACGTGATTGTCGCCCAGGGTTCCGAAGCCGGTGGCCACGGTGGTCGGCGCGCCACGCTGCCATTCGTGCCGGCTGTCGTCGACCTCGTCAGACCGACGCCGGTTCTGGCCGCAGGCGGCATTGCCGACGGCCGCGGCTTGGCCGCCGTCTTGATGCTCGGGGCGGCCGGAGCACTGATCGGCACCCGGTTCGAGGCCAGTCCCGAAGCCCTCGTTCCGGCGTCGGTCACCAAGGCCATCCTGGAGGGCGGTGGCGGCGACACCGAGCGCAGCCGGGTGCTCGACATCGCCCGGCGCTCTTCATGGCCGCACCGCTACACGGCCCGCACCATGCGCAACGACTTCCTCGATCGTTGGCGGGACAAGGAGGACGAGCTGAGAGAGGACGATGCGGCTCTGGACGCGTACGGTCTGGCGGTCGCCAGTGGCGACCCCGCCGTCGTGCCGATCTGGGCCGGAGAGGGAATCGACTTGATCACCGAACTGTCTTCGGCGGCTGAGCTGGTGAGCGCGCTGATGACCGAAGCAGACGAGGCCATTGCCCGGATCGGTGCGTGCTCAGACACGTGATGGACACCAGCCATAGCGACTGGTTGTCCGCGACGAGGTATTCACGGTATGAACGCCGTGTGGTTCAGCCGTCCTGAGTGTCGTGGAACGACGGGGTGTAGCAGACGGCGACCAATAAGCCTTCTGGGCTCAACAGCCTGGCGGTGATCTGGGTCCATGGCTCCGTGCGGGCGTCGTGGATGAGGCGATAGCCCTTGTCTCTGAGTTCGGCCGCTGCCGCCGCGACATCGGGGACCTCGAACTCGATGCTGGCTTGTGGGACTGGGATGTCGTCGGGCCATTCGGTGGTGCCGAAAACATGCACTTGCCGCTTCCGAAAGGGGCCACAGGCCGAAGTGTTTCGTCCCTTCGAGCTTCTGGGTGAACAGGTAGTCGCCCTCTTCGCCTTCAAAGGACAAGCCCAAGGCTTCTCGGTAGAACGATCGAGCTGCGTCAGGGTCTCGCACGATCGGGGCGACGCTCGTTACGAACCTGGACGTTCATTTGGCCCCACCTCCCTCAGCCGTTGNGCATTCTGTTTCATCTCATTGTGCCCGGAGGGGTCCCGGCCGACACCCGCAGTTTGTGTGTCAGTCAGCCTTCCTACGAACCCGAAATGGTCGCCGTCCCTCGTGGCGCAGGGAAGAAGCCCCGGTCATGCGGCGGCAGCGGAGGGCATTGTTCGCGCTCAAGGATGTATTCGCCGCTATCACCAACGTTCGTCGATGGTGGTCGGGGAACATCGACAGCGACACCGGACAAGGCGGGCGATCCAGCAGTTTCGCGGGATGTCACCGGATCTGAAATGAAGACAGGATGCCCGCCCGGCCCCGTCTGCTACGGGCGCCCCTCGCCGTCGACATCCGTCAGGCCATGGCGATGCGCGTAGACCGCCGCTTGGGCCCGGTCCCGGCTGCCGGTCTTGGCAAAGACGCGGTTCACGTGGGTCTTGACCGTCGCCTCGGCCACGAACAGCCGTTCCGCGATCTCGGTGTTGGACAGCCCCGCGGCGATCAAGCTGAGCACCTCGGCCTCGCGGTCGGTAAGCCCGTCGGGCAAGGTTGTCGGCCTGGGCGGTACCTGCTGTGCCGCCTTGAGCAGTGCGGCCTGAACGGCGGGGTCGAGTACGGCCTGCCCGGCGACGGCCGCCTCGAGGGCCCGGCGGATGTCGTCGCGGGCGGCGTCCTTGGTGAGGTATCCCGCCGCGCCGGCAGAAAGGGCGGCCAGGATGGATTCGTCGTCGGCGTAGGTGGTGAGGACCACGACCGGGATCGACGGGTGCTGGGCGCGGATATCCCGTGTGGCGTCCACGCCGTCCTTCCGGGGCATGCGCAGGTCCATGAGCACCACGTCGGGGTGACACTTCGAAACAAGTGCGACCGCTTCGACGCCGTCGGCTGCGAGCCCGACGACCTCGGCGTCGGTGAAGCCCGCCACGATGGTGGCGAGGCCCTCCCGGACGACCCGCTGGTCGTCGGCGATCAGTACTCTCACGGCGCCTTCGAGCTCTGCCGGGTGTCGGCGGCCACGAGGAGGGGGGCGACTGCCGTCATCCGCCAGCCCCCTGGAGTCGTGCCGGCCTCCATGGAGCCTCCGAGGAGGCGAGACGTTTGGCGATGCCTCGCAGGCCGTAGCCGCCGCTGCTGCCTTGTAACGCCGACGAAGGCTGCGTCCATGCGTCTTCGACGGTCACCGACACGCTGTCGAACCCGTACGAGAGGCACACGGAGGTCGGCGCGCCGATCGCATGCTTCATGACGTTGGTCAGGGCCTCCTGGTCCGCCCGGTAGAGCCCCACGACCATCGGGGCCGAGAGCGGTTGGGGTCGCCTCGACGTGATGAACTCGGCGTGCTGCTGCGCGCACAGTCTCCGCAGTTGGTCATCGAGCTGCGCCGCGTCGCCCCGCAGGGCCTGTACCGCCCCGCGCGCCTCGTCGAGACCCTCGTGGACGAGGCGGCGCGTCCGGTCGAGCTGTTCACGAATGGCGGGGCTCGTTCCCGGCTCGGCCTCGACGACGGTGCCGAACGCCTCGAGCTGCAACGACAGGGCGGCCAAGGTGTGGGCGAGCACGTCGTGGATCTCGCGGGCCAGATGGTTGCGTTCCGAGAGAAAGTTGGCTCGCTCCCGCTCCACCTCGGTGCGGATCGTCTCGACCTCGGTGCGGGCGGCCTGCTCGGTTCGTTCCACGGCCTGCCGTCGGGCGATGCCGGCCAGGGCCCCACCCAGGATCGCCGCCAGGCAGCCGAGGATCACTCCGGGCGAGAGTCCGACGCCCACCTCCGCCACGAACATGGCCGGCCATCCGGCCACGGCGACCACGGCGACCACGGCGCCGGCCGGTATCCGCCATCGGACTGCCGCGCTGAGCACGGCAACGGCCGGAAAGACCATGGAAAGAGGAGCGAAGGCGACGAGCGCCCCGCCCGCCAGGGCCATGAGGCCGATGGCGGCGCCCGATGCCGGGGTGTCGTCCCGCTTGAGGACGAGAGCCACGATCCACGACGCGCCCGCCACGGCCATGAGCACGAAGGCCACCGGACGCCCAACGCCGGGGTCCAGGCGAGCGACCTGAGCGGAGACCCCCCAGACCAACAGCCCCAGCCCGAACAGGCTGAGGCTGTTGGACAGTCCCGACCACCGGGTCGGAACCAGTTCCAGATCAGTAGGGGTGCTCACCGATCTCCATCATGGACCTCGTGACGCCCGCGAAGGGTCGAGGGGACGCCGCGGTCGGGAGGTCGGCCCACATACTCGCCCGTTGGCGGACGACATTGGCCCGCCAGGCCAGGATGCCGGTGCGGAACAACGCCTCCGAAAGGGCCATCAGGATGAGGGCGGCTGTCCACGCACTCGCACTCGTGATGCTGGGGGTGACGCTGAAGCGCTCAATGGCTGCGCCTCCACCGTGCGCGGCGTAGAGCTGGAAGGCCGTGCGAGCCGCCTCGGCACCGCACCCCACGGTGCGACCACGTGACGTGACGTTCAATCCCGATGTTGGCCTAGGTGACGCCTTCGGCCTGGCAGCTGCCAACCGCCTCAGCCCCGAGCTGTTGCAGTTGGGCCTCTTGGGTGGCCGAAAGGTTGCTCGCCAACAGGTCGCCGTATCCAGAGGGCCCGACCCCCACCAGCACCTTGTCGGCGATGCATTTGCCCATGGCGAAGTCGACCTTGTTCCCGGTCATGAGGTCATCGATGATGCCCGAACGGGCCGACAGGACGTCGAAGGCCGATGGTGTGATCGTCGGCGGCCCCGGTGCCCTGGCCCCGGGGTCACAGGCACGCATGTCGACGGCCTTGCCGTCTTGGACCACGGTCGCGCCAGGGATGGACTGCGCCCAGGCGTGGACGGCATCTGCGAGGTTCGCGGCCGGCGTCGTGCCGACCATGGCCACGTCGATCGCCACGCATGTCCGGCCGTGGTCGTTGTAGGGCACCGAGTTGTCCCCCTGCCATCCCTGGACGGCAGTCCACGCCTGGTCGTAGCCGAGGCGGCTTCCCAGGACCTCGAACAGAGACACCTGACCGAAGGGGCTCGGCTTGTCGAGACGGCGCTCGCCAGCACCGAGCGCGGGGGTCGCCACGTGGGCCGGCTTCCATCCGATCGGGTATTCGTCGGGATCTGCGATCTGGGCTTCTGAGACCGGCGGATCGCGAAAGGCGCGATCGATCGCCGCGGTGCCACCCTTGGCGACGAGGGCGTCGACGTAGGTTGGCCCGAAGGCGTAGGGGAATTCCTGCATGTCGCTCAGGATCTCGGGCACGTTCGCGCTCTGGCCGGCGCCGCCTTGCAGTTGGTCCTGTTCCTTCTGGTATGTCTGCTGGTCCGCGGTGGAGAGACTCGCCTCGTAGAGGTTCTGGTCCCGAACGGCGTCCCCCTCGATGAGGGCGGTGACGGCGGTGTCGTCCCCGTCTTGTGCTCCGCTTCTCAGCTTTGTGAGATCGAAGTACTGGTCCTGGAGGGCGTGGGTTAGTTCGTGCGCGAGGGTGACCCGGACATAGGGCGTGAGCGCAGTGCCGCGTACGAAGACCGTCTTCTTGGAGTCGACGTACAGCCCGACCACGTCGGACTGGTTCAGCGTGTTCTCCGACGCAGCCAGGTTGACGTTGCCGTGGACGAGGCCGAGTGCTCGCAGTTCACGGACGGCGAGACTCTCGGCGGCGCGGTCTGCCTTCGATGTCGGCTGGGGAACGCTGACCTCTTTGTTGAACTGGGCGCTACCGAGGAACTCGACTTTGACGGGTTGTTTGAATGTGAGGCCGCGGTGTTGCTCGTCGAAGCGAACAATCCCGAGGACGCGGGGATCCCATTTCGTGCTTGGTCCGGAGACTGTCGTCAGGAGCGCGACACCCACGATCAACGCCACCGCCACCACCGAGCCCCAACGCAGAGCGCGGGGATTGATGCGGCCGCGCCGACCCGAGGAGTTCGGGCCCATCGCGAACGCGTCGGCACCGGTCCCGGACGGTCCTGATGGCGGCTGGAGCGTCGCAGCCCCGTGAGCACCCCAACTCGACTCGGCCTTCTGCGGCGAGTACGAAAGGTGCGACAGACCTTCCCAGGCGCCGCGACCGGGCGCCTGGTCGCGCCAGTCGGTCGGGCCCGGCTCCGGCATGTGCGGTCCAGCCTTGGACCAGTCGGGGTGCAGGTCGGGGGCGTACCACTTGCCGTCCGAGGCAAGCCAGTATCCGGGACCTTGCCAAACGTCGCTCACGCAACGACCTCCACACCCCATCGCATGGAGGGCTCGACGGCCCCGCTTCGAGCCACCCGAGCCCACGACACCTGGGATCGCCGTCAGAGTTCATCGGCGTTGGGGCGCTTCTTCTTGAGGTGCGCCCCGCGCCACCCGATCCCCTCGCGGTGTGAAGCGAGGGGATGCCGTGACTACACGACGGGATTACCCGTTGCCACCGGGGCATTGGTGTTGACCAACGGTGATCCCGACGATGCGGTCGATCACTTGACGTGGCATCAGGACCAGATCAGCTCGTTCGCAGGCACGAAGATCGCACCGCAACGGCACCGACCACCCCGTAATCGGCGAGGCGAATGTGCCCTTCTGACCCGCTCGTCAGGCCCGCTGGCGGGTTCGACGCGGCATGACACCCGCGTCCCGGTGGCCCCGACGGTACTTCGCGTCGACGTCCCTCGGCCCGATGGGCTCACCGCACGAGCCGCAGACCAGGAGCGCTTCCGCCGCGGACCCGCACGCCTTGTGCGAGACCTCCAAGGGCGGCCCCGAAGGAGCGGCGTAGCGGTCTCCCCACTGCCTCATGGCCGTGAGCACGGGCCAGAGGTCGCGTCCTTTGTCGGTGAGCCGGTAGTCATGGCGCGGCGGGTGCTCGGAGTAGGGCACCCGGGCCAGGACTCCGGCGTCGACGAGGCGAGCCAGGCGCTGCTGGAGGATGTTGCGCGAGATCCCGAGGCGGCGCTGAAAGTCGTCGAATCGGCTCACGCCCAGGAAGACGTCTCTGACGATGAGCATGCTCCACCACTCGCCCACCACCTCGAGGCACTGGGCGACCGAGCAGTCCATGTCGGCGAAGCTCTTCCGTTCCACACACCCACAGTAGTGAGTTGCATAATGGAATGCAATCTCCTAGAGTCCGTTGCATGAGAGAATCCTCGCTGGTGGCGGCGACGGGCTCGGCGGGACCGGGTCTCGAGGTCAAGGCGCGTAGCTCCGTCCTCTTCGTGGTCACCGCCTTGGGTGCCTTCATGGCGTCGCTTGACCTCTCGATCGTGAACGTCGCCTTTCCGGCTCTCGAGCGATCGTTTCCCCACGATTCGCGGGCCGCCCTGGCGTGGGTGATCACCGGTTACAGCATCGTGTTCGGGTCCCTGCTCGTGACTGCCGGCCGCAGCGCCGATCGGATCGGCCGAAAACGAGTGTTCTTCGCCGGGCTGGCGGTGTTCAGCCTGGGATCAGCGCTGTGCGGGCTGGCGCCTTCGGTCAGCCTGCTGGTGGCAGGACGCCTGATCCAGGGATGCGGCGCGGCGGCGATGTTGCCGGCTTCGTTGGGGCTTCTCCTCGGCGCCTTCCCGACAGAGCGGCGCTCCCAGGTCGTCGCCATGTGGGGAGGGGTGGGGGCGCTCGCGGTCGCCACCGGTCCTTCGCTCGGCGCCCTCCTGATCTCGGCCGGCGGGTGGCGTTGGGCTTTCTATGTGAACCTTCCGATCGGCGCCATCGCCTGGCTCGTCGGGCGGCGGGTCCTCGCCGAGTCCCGATCCGACGAGGTGCGGGCCCGGCCCGATTACCTGGGCGTGGTCCTCGTGAGCGCCTCTCTGGCAGCGTTGGTCCTGGCCATCTCGGAGGGGCCCAGTTGGGGTTGGTCGAGCGCAACGGTGGCGACCGCCTTCGTGGTGGCGGTTGTCCTCGGGGCGGCGTTTCTGTACCGCTCGGCACATCACGCCGCGCCCGTCCTGGACCTGACGCTCTTCTCGGCTCGATCCTTCAGCGTGGCCAACGCGGCCACGCTGCTCTACGCCATGGGATTCTTCGCCATGCTCCTCGGCAACATCCTCTTCCTCACATCGGTGTGGCACTACACCATTCTCCGGGCTGGACTCGCCGTCACGCCCGGACCCTTGGTAGTGGCTGTCGTCTCGGGACCGGCGGGTCGCATGGCCTCACGCTTCGGGTTCCGCCGTGTCCTGTTGATCGGGACGGCCTGCTTCGCGGGCGGGCTCGTCTGGTACGGGACGGGGATCGGTCTGCATCCGGCCTACGTGACGCGATGGTTGCCGGCGACGCTCATCACCGGGCTCGGGATCGGCCTCACCTTCCCGGTACTGAGCGCAGCCGCCGTGTCGAGTCTGCACCCCGAGCGCTTCGCCGTCGGCAGTGCCGTCAATCAGACCGCCCGGCAGGTCGGAGGCGCCTTCGGCGTCGCGTTGCTCGTCGTGATCCTGGGCGCCCCGCACAGCGCCGTCGCCGCTCTGGACAACTTCCGGCACCTGTGGTGGTACGCGGCGTCGATGGCGGTCCTGTCCGGTCTGGCCTGCTGCGCCCTGCGGCCCGCCCGTGCCCGCTCGCCACAACCCGCGACGTCGGACGAGGTGGTCATCTCGGGTCGCGCCGTGGTGCGGAGCGTTTCGGGCTCACTGGCGTCCACCACGGCCACCGCCACCTCCGAGGTCTGACGCGCCGGACGCCGGACCCTCAGTGCAACACGACCCGGACGAGGAGCACCCCGGCACCGAGCAGTGCGCCCAGGACGATCTGCATGAGCCGCTGAGCTCCGGTGACCCGGCTCCGTACCGTGGCGATGGTCTCGAACGCGGCCAGAGCCAGCGCGCTGCTCCACAGCGCAGCGGTGACCCCCGCCTGCAGTGAGACCCCGGCTGCCCACGACACGCCCAGCACGGCGATGGGGATGGCTGCTCCTTTGACGATGGCCCCCTCGTGCAGCAACGCACGCCAGAGCCGTCCCGGAGAAAGGGTGTCTCGGGTCTTGAGGCGGTCGCCGACCACGGTGGCGTAGGTGGGGGGAGCCAGTACAGGCCGAGAATGAGCAGGGTGGCTTCGATGGTGTCGGCGAAGGTCTCGCGGCGGGTGCTCTCGGCCGCCAGCACGGCTCCGACCGCGATCGTCCCGTAGATAACCCCGGCGGGATTGTCCTCGGGCTCGACCCATTTCGAGATCGCCGCCGCAACGGTCCCGATCCCGGGACGAGAACGGTGGTGCGCTGGCTCCGCAGGGAGATCGGTCATCCCAGCATCATGCCGCCCGGGCCTGGCGCGATGCGCCGGACCTCACAGGGTCACGGCGGCTCCGGTGCTCGCGGAGCGATAGGCGCCGTCGACGAGCTCGTGGGCACACAGCGCGTCGCCGAAGCCCGGTGACGCCGGTTCGCCGTCCTGGATGCAACGCACCCAATGTCTGTCGGCGGGGTACGTGTAGAAGACGAAGTCACGGCGGGGGAGCCCGAGGGCGGCGAAGTGTTGCTCTCGCATCACGTCGAGGTCGGGCCGCTCCGGGGCGGTGTCGGGGCGCTGCACCAGAAAGCTGTCCTCGGTGGCTCCCACGATGAAGTCGGTGGTGGCCTCGACGGCGGCGCCCTCGAAGAAGACCTCGAAGCGACGCTCTTCGCGACCTCGGACGCCGTTGAAGACACTGAGGATGGTTCCGACGACGCCCGAGGCGTGCTCGACCATGACCGCCGCGACGTCTTCGACGTCGTAGCCGAACACGGCCCTGGTCCTGGCCGAGACACGCACGGCGGGGCCGAACAGCCAGCACAAGATGTCAGCGGCGTGGATCGAGTGCTCGAGAAGCGCGCCGCCGCCGGCCTGCGCTCGATCAGAGCGCCACGAGCTGTGTCCCGGTACCACCGCATCCGTGGGCCAGTACTGGTCGTCGCGCAGTGTGTATGCCATCGGGGCGCCGAGTTCGGCCGATGCGACGAGCTCGCGCATGCGGTTGACGATGGGATGGAAGCGGGAGTGGAAGCCGACCTGGGAGGGGTGCGCCGACGCCGCCACCGCGCCACAGAGCTCCCGTACGTCATCGAGGTTCGGCGCCAGGGGCTTTTCGCAGAAGAGGGCCTTTCCCGAGCCCAAGGTCGCCTGCACGAGGTCACGATGGGTCGACGTGGGTGAGGTGATCATGACGGCGTCGATTGCGGGGTCCTCGATGACCCGCCGTGGATCGTCCGTCAGGTATCGGAACCGACAGTTGCGCTGTACCGAAGCTCTGGACGACTCCGAGGGGTCGGCCGCTCCTACGTTCACGATCTCGCCGTCCTCGGCCATCTTGCGCAGTCCGTCGGCGTGGATCTGTCCGATCATGCCGCAGCCGACGAGTCCGACCCGTACCGGTTGTCGGCCTTCAGGCACGCCGTGTCTCCATCTACCGGGTCGCCGGGACCTCAGTGCGCGGGCTGGGGGGTGCGCTCGTGGGGTTCGATCGTCTCGCTCGGCCGCCGGCCGGGCGCCACACCGACGGGGACCACGGGCCCGACGCCGGCAGCCGTCGCCAGCTCGTCGAGCGCATCGGGGATGTAGCGCGCCAGTTCGGTGAGGCGCGGCACGGTTTCGGCACAGGCCATGAGACCCCAGTTGAGGACACCCCGGTAGCTCATGACGGTGATGTTCAAGCCCGCACCGTCCATGACCGGGCCCAGGGGGAAGCCGGCGACGAGCTCGGACCCCGCCAGGTACAGCGGAAAGTCCGGCCCCGGGACATTCGAGATCACCAGGCTGTGGATCGGGCGGTGGCGTTCGGCGAGCTTCAGGCGTGTGTAGGCCCGGGCCGCGGTGGAGAACACGTTCGGCGTGGCGTGCTCAGCCCAATTGAGCAGCACGTCGGCGCCCAGCGCGTTGTGCTCCTCCTTGGCTCCTTTGGTGCCCTCCCGGATCGAACGGAGCCTCTCCACGGGGTCCTCGATCTGACAGGGCAACGCCACGAACATCGCCGACACCTTGTTGGCGCCGCGCCGGTTGCCGGCCGTCGGCGCCGTCGACACCGGGACCGTCGCCACGAGTGATTCGTCGGGCAGCTCGTCGCCGTCGATGAGGTACCGGCGCAGGGCACCGGTACAGACTGCCAGCACCACGTCGTTGAGGGTGGTGTCACACGCCCGCCTGATGCGCTTGGCGTCCTCGAGGGAGATCGACGAGAAGGCCACGCGCCGGTGCGGCGTGATCGAGGCGTTGAGGGAGGTGCGCGGCGTGGTCAGGGGCAACGCGGCGCGTCCCGGTCCCTTCGCCCGCACCCGCCGGACATCGAGCAGCCCCCGCCCGGTGCGCCACGCCAGCTTGGTCAGCCCTACGGACCGCGTCAGGCGGGTCCCGAGCGACTGCGCCAGGAGCTGCAGGTCCGATGGCAGGTGCTCGTCCACCGAGAGTGGCACCGTCGACGCAGCTCGAGCGGGCGGCTCGGGTTCGAGGTCGAAGAGCTGGGAGAGCAGCTCGGCGCCGGAGACCCCGTCGATGGTGCAGTGATGGATCTTGGTGACCACGGCGATCTGGCCGCCGCGCAGCCCTTCGACGATGTACATCTCCCACAGGGGTTTGCTCCGGTCCAGTTGGCGACTGCAGACGTCTCCCACGAATTGGGCCAGCTCCTCGACACCACCCGGACCGGGCACCGCGCCGCGGCGGATGTGGTACTCGATGTCGAACGTCGGGTCGTCGACCCAGTAGGGGTGGCCCAGGCGGAAGGGAACCTCTACCAGTCGCCGCCGGAAGATCGGGGCCAGCTCGAGCCGGGAGCTCACGAGGTCTCGCAGCTTGTCAAAGGAGTAGCCGCCCGGGACGGTGGAGGGGTCGAACATCGCCGCCATCGAGACGTGCATGTGGAGGCTGGGCGTCTCGAGATACAGGAACGTCGCATCGAGCCCGGTGAGCTGTTCCATCGTCGTGTCGCCCTCGTTGGTCGGTCGCGCCCCCCGGCGCCCCTCGGTCGCCCGCCCTTTCGGCGTGCGCCATCTTTCCACCATGAGCGAGGATGGTGCCATGGCGTGGGCATGGGTGTACCTGGCTGTCAGCCTGGTGGGCGCCCTGTTCGTGGTGAATGCCTTCCGACCCGCTCGACACCAGCTCCTCGTGGTGCCGAGCTTCTTCGCCGGTTGGTACATCGGCGAGATGCCCGTCTGGCACATCGCCTGGCAGGCCGCCGCTACGGTGGCGTTCGGTCTCGAAGGTGCACTCGGGTCGTGGCCCGGTTGGGTCGCCCTCGGTGTCAACGCCGCCTCGTGGGCCGGTCTCGTGGTCCACGCCCGGGTTTCGGCCGGTGCGCACCGCGTCTTTCTCCGGGCCGAAGAAGAGATGCCCATCCCCGCCGCGGACGTCGAGGGCCTCCCCGTCCATGGCGGCGAGACGATGTGGCGCTTCCGTCGTCTGCTGTACCCGCTCCCGCGCCCGGCCCGCTCGGTGAAGGTCGTCCG
>JGI12269J14319_10004179_pt1 | contig 13299 bp, 12 predicted proteins | sample PeaSoiSIISIP2007_FD_14319 | JGI IMG/M metagenome (IMG submission 14319) | reverse complement strand
GGTGCGGCCTCGAGCTCGAACACCACCAGACCAACCACGAGGGGGAGCTCGTCGAACTGGTCCACGGCGCCCGAGGGAGAGCCGGCGCCCTCATCGTCAACGCCGGCGCGCTCACGCATTACTCGTGGTCGCTGCACGACGCCCTGGCGGCCTTCGACGGGATCGTCGTCGAGGTCCATCTCTCCAACCCGGCCGCACGCGAGCCCTGGCGCCATACATCGGTGGTGGCAGCGGTGGCGGACGGCTCGATCGCCGGCTTCGGCGGCCTCGGCTATCGGTTGGCGGTCCAGGCCGTGGCCCGTCTGCTCGCCGACCGGTCGTCGGCGCCGACATGAGCGTGATGGCGCTGAGACGACCCGCGATGAGGACGCCGCGATGAGGACGCCGCGATGACCGGAGCAGGAGGCTCACCGGCGCGTGGGGGGCAAGTAGCGGGGGAGGAACCGATCGGCGGCGACAGCGCCGCGTCGGCTCTCCACGGCGCGCTCCCCCCCTTGCAGATCGCCGACCGACTGGGCCGCCTGCGCGCCGAGATCGCATCGGCGGGAGCGGACGCGCTGCTCGTGACCGCGCTCGCCAACGTCCGCTACCTCACCGGGTTCAGTGGCTCCGCCGGCACGTTGCTCGTCACCGGGAGCGGTGCGCTGCTCGTCACCGACGGCCGCTACCGGACCCAGGCCGCCGAGCAGCTCACCGCAGCCGGCCACGCCGGCACCGTCGAATTGTGCGTGGGTGGGCTCCAGACCCAGCGCGATGCCCTGGCTGCGCTGGCGAGGTCCGGTGGGGTCGCGCGCCTCGGCCTCGAGGCCGACCACGTCACCTGGTCGGCCCAGCGGCGATGGGCCGAGGACCTGGCGCCGGCGCAACCCATCCCCACGAGCAGGGTGGTGGAGTTGCTGCGCCAGGTGAAAGACCGTGGCGAGTTGGCGCGCATGGCGCGCGCCGCCGCCATCGCCGACGCCGCTCTCGGTGAAGTGCTCCCGCTGCTCAGCCGGGGAAGTCGGGAAGACGAGGTGGCACTGGCCCTCGACACCGCGATGCGGCGGCTCGGCGCCGAGGACCGGGCCTTCGAGACCATCGTGGCGTCGGGCCCGAACGCGGCGAAGCCACACGCACGGCCGACCAAGCGCACCATCGTCGAGGGGGATCCGGTGGTGGTGGACTTCGGTGCGATCTTCGAGGGCTACCGGTCCGACATGACGCGCACGTTCTGCGTGGGTGGAGAGCCACCGGGCACCCTGGCCCGGGTCTTCGAGGTCGTCGGGGAGGCTCAGGCGGCCGGGGTGGCGGCGGTGCGCGCCGGGGTGGCGGCGGGGGACGTCGACAAAGCGTGTCGCGATGTCATCGCCGCGGCGGGCTGGAAGGACGCCTTCGAGCACGGCACCGGGCACGGGGTCGGCCTCGACATCCACGAGGCCCCGGCGGTCGGCCCGGGGTCGACTGCTATCCTCGCCACCGACGTCGTCGTGACCGTCGAGCCGGGCGTGTACCTGGCGGGGATCGGCGGTGTTCGTGTCGAGGACACCGTCGTGGTCACCGCGGACGGCTGTCACACCCTCACCCGATTCCCCAAGGACATCGCTGCCTGATGGCAATCACGACCAATGATCTCCGCAACGGTATGACCCTCGACCTGCCCGACGGGCTGTTCGCGGTCGTGGAGTTCCAGCACGTGAAACCGGGCAAGGGTGGCGCCTTCGTTCGCACCAAGCTCAAGAACGTCCGCACCGGCGCCGTCCTGGAGCGAACGTTCCGTGCCGACGAGCGTGTCGAGCAGGCGATCGTCGACAAGCGGGAGATGCAGCTTCTCTATCGCGACGGTACCGACTACGTGTTCATGGACGTCACGTCGTACGACCAGCTCCATGTCTCTCCTGCCGCCCTCGGGGACGCCGCCCAGTTCGTCAAAGAGGGGGACAACGCCGTTCTGCAGCTGTATGCCGGGGAGATCGTCGGCGTGGACCTTCCCGCCGCGGTCGAGCTGTCGGTGGCCGAGACCGAGCCCGGTGTTCAAGGCGACCGGGTGTCGGGGGCTCGCAAGCCCGCCACGCTCGAGACGGGGCTCGTGGTGCAGGTCCCGCTGTTCGTGAACCCCGGAGAGCGCATCAAGGTCGACACGCGCTCCGGCGAGTACATCACCCGGGCCTAGCCCGCCCGGTGGCCGTGCCCGAGGATCGAGTCGCGGTCGTACCCGGGGAAGGGCCCCGCCACGAGGCCCGCGAACGAGCCCTCGCCCTGCTCTACGAGGGGGAGATGAAGCGACTCGGGACCGCCCAGGTGCTCGCCGCGCTGTCGGTCGCTCCCGACCCTTTCACCGTCGCCCTGGTCGAGGGGGCCGCTGCGCACGAGGAACGCATCGACGCGCTGATGGCGGCGGCGGCCAAGGGATGGGAGGTCGATCGGATGCCCGTCCTCGACAGGAGCATCCTGCGACTCGCCACCTACGAGCTCATNGCCGAGCCCGACGTGCCGGTGGCGGTGGTGATCGACGAGGCGGTCGAGCTGGCCAAGCAGTACTCCACGGAGTTCTCCGGCGCCTTCGTGAACGGCGTCTTGTCGACGATCGCCCGCCAGGTACGCGCCTGACCACGGCGCCCGGGTCACGGCCCCCGGGCTCACGGCGCGCAACGAGTCGGCGAAAGAGCGCCGAACCACGCGCCCGGTGAGGCCACGGGTGGTACCATCGCATGACGACCGTGAAGCGGGTCCCGAGAGGCCCGAACGGACCGTGGAGGAGCCTTGGCGGAGCGAGAACGCAGACTGACCCCACCGCGAGGTGGGGTCTTCGTTCCTCGGGTCCAGGTTCTGACCGCGCAGGACGTCCAGCGGGCACTGACTCGCATCGCGCACGAGATCATCGAGCGCAACCACGGTCTCGAGGACGTGGTGTTGGTCGGGCTGCAGACCGGCGGCGTCCCGTTGTCGTTCCGGATCGCCAGCGTGCTCGAGGAGATGGAGGGCACCGCCGTGCCGGTCGGGCTCCTCGACGTGGCCTTCTACCGTGACGACATCGGGATCCGTCCCGTGCTCCCCGAGGCCGCCACCGACATCCCCGGCGACCTGGCCGGCCAGATCGTCGTCCTCGTCGACGACGTCCTGTTCACCGGTCGCACCGTGCGGGCCGCGCTCAACGCCCTCGCCGACTACGGCCGGGCCCGGGCCGTGCAGTTGGCCGTGATGGTCGACCGGGGCCACCGGGAGCTGCCCATCCGGCCCGACTACGTCGGCAAGAACATGCCCACCCGCATCGACGAGCAGGTGGACGTCAGCCTCGACGGGGTCGTCCTCGGCGACGTGGTGCCGCGATGACCGAGGTCGCCAAAGGCGGCCGGCGGCACCTCCTGTCGATCGCCGAGCTCGGTGCCGAGGGGATCGAGGAGATCCTCGAGGTCTCCGATGCCTTCGTGGAGGTCGGGCAGCGCTCGATCCCGAAGGTGCCGTCGCTGCGGGGCCGTACCGTGGTCACCCTCTTCGCCGAGCAGTCCACGCGGACCCGGCTGTCTTTCGAGACCGCCGCCAAGCGCCTTTCCGCGGACGTCCTTTCCTTCTCTGTCGACACCTCGTCGGTCAAGAAGGGGGAGTCCCTGCGCGACACGGTGGAAACCGTCGCCGCCATGGGCGTCGACGCCTTCGTCGTCCGCCATACCGCGGCCGGGGCACCCGCCGCGGTGGCGCGCTGGGTGGACGCCTCGGTGGTCAATGCCGGCGACGGATGGCACGAGCACCCCACCCAGGCCCTGCTCGACTGCTACACGATCCGCCAGGTGCTCGCCCAGAGAGCCGGGCGCCCCCTCGAGGGCGCCGGTGTCTCCTGCTTCGCGGGCCTGCGCGTCGCCATCGTCGGAGACGTCCGCCACAGCCGGGTGGCCCGCTCACTCGTCCTGGCACTCGGTGCGCTCGGCGCCGAGGTGACGCTCGTGGCACCGGGGAGCCTTTTCCCGCCGTCGCTCGAGGGGTGGCCGGTGGCGAGGGTGTCCTACGACCTCGACGCCGTGCTGCCGGATGTCGACGTGTGCTACCTGCTGCGTCTGCAGTCCGAGCGCGGCGCCGGCGCCTTTCTCCCCTCGGTGCGCGAGTACAGCGCGTGGTACGGCCTGACGGCGCGGCGGGCCGCCTTGTTGCCCGACGACGCGCTCGTCATGCATCCCGGGCCGATGAACCGGGGCGTCGAGATCGCCGACGATGTCGCCGCCCTGCCCCAGTCGATGGTGTTGCGCCAGGTGACCAACGGGGTGGCGGTGCGCATGGCGGTGCTCTTCATGTTGCTCGGCCAGGGCCAGGTGGGCAGCGGGGGAGCCTCCGGGCTCACTCCCACCCTCGGGGCCCTCGGGACGATCGTCGGTGGCTGAGCCGACGAGCCATGGCGCCGCGGCCGGTCCCGTGGCGCGTTACGTCGTGATCCGCGGGGGCACCGTCGTCGACGGCACGGGGTCACGGGCGGCCGACGTCGTCATCAGCGAGGGGCAGGTGGTCGAGGTCGGAGCCGACGTGTCGGTGCCGCCGGGGGCGACCGTGCTCGATGCGGGCGGATGCCTGGTCGCTCCGGGGCTCGTGGACCTGCACACCCATCTCCGCCAGCCCGGCGCCGAGGACGCCGAGACCGTGGAGAGCGGGGCCCGGGCGGCCGCGCTGGGGGGGTTCACGGCCGTCGTGGCCATGCCCAACACCGACCCTCCCGTCGACAGCGCGGCGGTGGCGCTCGAGGTGCTCTCGCTGGGCACGGGGGCGATGTGCCAGGTGGCGGTGGCGGGGGCCATCACCATGGGGCGGGCCGGTGAGCGCCTCGCTCCCATCGGGGAGCTCGCCTCGCTGGGGGTACGCCTCTTCACCGACGACGGCGCCGGCGTCCAGGACGTGTCGGTCATGCGGCGGGCCCTCGAGTACGCACGCGGGTTCGACGTGACGTTGGCGCAGCACTGTGAGGACGACGCGCTCGCCCGCGGTGGCCACATGCACGAAGGGGAGTGGTCGAGCCGGCTCGGCGTTCCGGGGATCCCCGCAGAGGCCGAGGAGATGATGGTGGCTCGTGACATCGCGCTGGTGAGGCTGACGGGGGGGCGGGTCCACTTTCTCCATATCTCCACGGCGAGGTCGGCGGCCCTGGTCGCCGCGGCCCGGGCCGAGGGTCTGGCCGTCACGGCCGAGGTGACACCGCACCATCTGTCGCTCACCCACGCCGAGCTGGCCGGCTACGACCCCGTCTTCAAGGTGAACCCGCCCCTGCGCGCCGACGTCGATGTCTGCGCGCTGCGAGCGGCGTGCGCCGACGGCACGGTCGACGCCATCGCCACCGACCATGCCCCCCACGCCCCCGAGCGCAAGGACGCCACCCTCGACCTGGCACCGCCGGGGATGCTCGGGCTCCAGACGGCGCTCCCCGTCGCGCTCGGGGCGTTGGCGGCGCGGGCCGCGGACCGGGGGCGAAACGGGGGGACGCCGGGCCATGGAGCCGGCGGGCCTCCCGCCATGGCGCCCCGGGACGTGCTCGGCCTTCTGTCGTGGCGCCCGGCGCGCATCGCCGGCCTGGCGCCCGACCAAGGTGGCGACCAGGGCGGGCCTATCGAGCCCGGTGCGGCCGCCAACATCTGCGTGATCGACCCGGCGGCGACGTGGGAGGTGGACCCGGCCCGGCTCGCCAGTCGGAGCCGCAACACCCCGTGGGCGGGGCGAGTGATGACCGGTCAGGTCCGGCACACCGTCTTCCGGGGCGAGCCGGTCGTGGTCGATGCGGTGGCCCAACGATGAGCCGGTCGACCCGACGTGACGCCGCCGTCTCGACCACGCCGACCGGGGACTGGTTCGGGGGCCGGGTGCCGGCCTTGCTCGTGTTGGCCGACGGCGAAGTGTTCGAGGGCGAGGCCATCGGGGCGGTCCCCCCTGACGGCGTGGCCACCGGCGAGCTCGTGTTCAACACGGTGCTGTCGGGGTATCAGGAAGTGGTCACCGACCCGAGCTATGCGGGCCAGGTTGTCGCCTTCACGTACCCGCACATCGGGAATTACGGCGTCACCGACCTCGACGACGAGGCGGTCCGACCGTGGTGCCGCGGGGTCGTGGTGCGCGACGTGCCCCCGAGGCCGTCATCGTGGCGCGCCACCGGCTCGTTCGAGGGATTCCTGCGTCGCCACGAGCTGCCCGGGGTGGCGGGCATCGACACCCGCCGGCTCACGCGCCATCTGCGCGTCGACGGCGCCATGGGATGCGCCTTCGGCACCGCCCCGGAATCGGCGTTGCGCGCCGCCGCGGCGGCGGAGCCGGGGACCACCGGACGCGACCTCGTGACCGGCGTCACCGTGTCGGCCCCGTACCAGCGTGGCTCGGGACCGCTTCGCATCGTCGCCTACGACTTCGGCGTGAAAGAGACCATGCTGCGCGCCCTGGGCGACATGGCGACGGTGACGGTGGTTCCCGCCGCGCACCGGGCATCGGACACGCTGGCCATGGAGCCCGACGGTGTCTTTCTCTCCAACGGGCCGGGGGACCCCGCCGCCCTCGCCGAGCACGCCTCGATCATTGCCGAGCTGCTGGGACACGTCCCGGTGTTCGGCATCTGCCTCGGGCACCAGTTGCTCGCCGAGGCCATCGGGGCGCGCACCTACAAACTCCCCTTCGGCCACCACGGGGGCAACCATCCCGTGCGCCGGCTCGACACGGGCCAGGTCGAGATCACGAGCCAGAACCACAACTACGCCGTCGACGGCACGACGCTCCCGACCTCGGGACCCTTCGCCGCCGAGGTCACCCATGTCAACCTGAACGACGGGGTGGTCGAGGGCTTCCGCTGCACGGCGATCCCCGCCTTCAGCGTGCAGTACCACCCCGAGGCGGGCCCCGGCCCTCACGACGCGCGCTACCTCTTCGAACAGTTCCGGCACATGATCGACGAGGTGCACGTCTGATGCCGCGTCGCACCGACATCGAAACCGTCCTCGTCATCGGATCGGGGCCGATCGTGATCGGCCAGGCGTGTGAGTTCGACTACTCGGGCACCCAGGCGTGCCGGGTCCTACGCGCCGAGGGCTATCGCGTGGTGCTGGTCAATTCCAACCCGGCGACGATCATGACCGACCCCGAGATCGCCGACCGCACCTACGTGGAGCCCCTCGACCTCGACGTGCTCAGTGCCGTGGTCGAACGCGAGCGGCCCGACGCGCTGTTGCCCACCATGGGCGGCCAGACCGGTTTGAACCTGGCCTTCGGGCTCTCCGAACGGGGGGTGCTCGACGCCTTCGGGGTGGAGCTCATCGGCGCCAATGCCGAAGCGATCGCCACCGCCGAGGACCGGGATCGCTTCAAGACCGCCATGGAGGAGATCGGCCTCGAGGTCCCCTCCTCGGGGTTCGCCACCCATCTCGACGAGGCCATGGCACTGGGCGAGCGCATCGGCTTCCCCCTCATGATCCGCCCGAGCTTCATCCTGGGCGGAGCGGGCACCGGGACCGCCGCCACCCACGCCGAGCTCGCCACGGCGGCGGCCGAAGGGTTGGCGGCGAGCCCGGTCCACCAGATCCTGATCGAGCGGTCCATCGCGGGGTGGAAGGAATTCGAGCTCGAGGTCATGCGTGACCGGGTGGACAACTGCGTCGTGGTGTGTTCGATCGAGAACTTCGACCCCATGGGCGTCCACACCGGCGACTCGATCACCGTCGCACCGGCGCAGACCCTGTCGGATGTGGAGTATCAGGCCATGCGTGACGACGCCTTCGCCTGTATCCGGCGCGTCGGCGTGGAGACCGGGGGGTCGAACATCCAGTTCGCGGTGAGGCCGACCGACGGGCGACGTCTCGTCATCGAGATGAACCCGCGCGTGTCGCGCTCGTCGGCGTTGGCGTCGAAGGCGACGGGGTTCCCCATCGCCAAGATCGCGGCACGACTGGCGGTGGGCTACACGCTCGACGAGATCACCAACGACATCACCGGCGCCACCCCGGCAAGCTTCGAGCCCACGATCGACTACGTCGTCACCAAGATCCCGCGCTGGGCGTTCGAGAAGCTCCCCGGCGCCGTCGAACGCCTCGGCACCCGCATGCAGTCGGTCGGCGAGGTGATGGCCATCGGCCGGACGTTCCCCGAGTCGTTGCAGAAGGCCATCCGCTCCCTCGAGCAGGGCCGCGCCGGCCTCAACGGGGATCGCGCCGAGGCCATCTACGACCTCCTCGACGACGACGAGCTCCTGGCCCGGGCCTGTTCCCCCACTCCCGGGCGCGTGTTCCAGCTCGAAGCCGCCCTCCGGCGAGGCGTCACCCCCGACGCCCTGGCGGCCGCCACCGGAGTGGACCCATGGTTCTTGGACCAGCTGGCGATCATCAGCGAGGCCCGCACGCGACTCGAGTCCATGGCCTCCTCGGGCCTGGGCCTCGCCGACCTCGACCGGCGCACCTGGCGGGCGGTCAAGAGGCTGGGGTTCTCCGACAGCCAGATCGCCTATCTGCTGTCGGGTGGGGCGGTCCCGCTCCCCGAGGGTGCTGCGCCCACGGTCACCGAGGCCGATGTGCGCGCCGCCCGCCTCGCCGCCGGGGTGCGCGCCACGTTCAAGACCGTCGACACGTGTGGTGCCGAGTTCGCGGCGCGCACGCCGTACCACTACGCGACCTACGAGGACGAGGACGAGGTGCGACCGAGCGATCGCCCGCGTGTGATCATCCTCGGGTCGGGCCCCAACCGTATCGGCCAGGGGATCGAGTTCGATTACTGCTGCGTGCACGCGTCGATGGCACTCCGGGCGGTGGGCTACGAGACGGTGATGGTGAACTGCAACCCCGAGACCGTGTCCACCGACTACGACACGTCGGACCGGCTGTACTTCGAGCCCATCACCGCCGAGGACGTCGCCAACGTGATCGATGCCGAGGTCGCGGCGGGTTCGGGGCCCGGTGGGGCGCCGGTGGTGGGCGTGATCGTGAGCCTCGGGGGCCAGACCCCTCTCAAACTCGCCCACAGCCTGCCTCGCGACCTGATCCTCGGCACGAGCCCTGCCTCGATCGACCTGGCCGAGGACAGAGAGCGTTGGAACCTCCTGTGTGAGCGTCTGAGCATCCCCCAGCCGCCCGGTGGCATCGCCGTATCGGAAGAAGAAGCGCTCGCCGTGGCGCACAAGGTCGGGTATCCCGTGCTCGTCCGTCCCAGTTACGTGTTGGGAGGCCGGGCCATGGAGATCGTCTACGACGACGAGCGTCTGGCGAGGGTCGTCGACGAGCTGGCGGGGTCACTGGCCCGAGAAGGGGCGGCCACCGCCGAACGCCCCGTCCTGGTCGACCGGTTCCTCGAGGACGCCGTCGAAGTCGACGTGGACGCGGTGCGGGACCGGACCGGCGAGGTGGTGATCGCCGGGGTGATGGAGCACGTGGAGGAAGCAGGTGTGCACTCGGGGGACTCGGCCTGCGCGCTCCCGCCCCAGTCGCTGTCCGACGCGGTGGCCGACACCCTTCGCGCTCACACGTACGCCATCGCCGAGGCTCTCGAGGTCGTCGGGCCCATCAACGTGCAGTACGCGGTGAAAGACGGATCGGTGTACGTCCTCGAGGCGAACCCGCGTGCCAGTCGCACCGTGCCTTTCGTGGCCAAGGCGACGGGCGTGCCCGTCGCCATGGTGGCGGCGAGGGTGATGACCGGTGCCACGTTGGCGGAATTGCGCGCCGACGGTCTGCTCCGGCCGCCCACGGGCGGGGCGTGGGTGAGCGTGAAGGAGGCGGTGCTCCCCTTCGACCGCTTCCCCGGTGTCGACACGCTGCTCGGGCCCGAGATGCGATCCACCGGCGAGGTCATGGGCATCGGTTCGACCTTCGGGCTTGCCTTCGCCAAGAGCCAGATCGCGGCGGGGATGCGCCTGCCGTCGGAAGGCGCCGTGTTCATGTCGCTCGCGGACCGGGACAAGGCGGGAGGCCTCGAAGCGGCCCGCACGTTCAGCGAGATCGGTTTCGAGGTCCTCGCCACGTCCGGCACGGCCGCCTTCCTCGAGTCCAACGGCGTCCCGGTGGCCACCGTGGTGGCCAAGGTGGGGGAGTCCGGGGCCTTCGATGCCGTGGAACTCATCGCATCGGGACGCGTCCAACTCGTGGTGAACACGCCCCGGGGCCGTGGACCTCGCGCCGACGGTGTGCACATCCGGGCCACGGCCCTCGCCCACCAGGTTCCCTGCCTGACGACGGTGGCCGCGGCGCGCGCCGCGGCCACCGGTATCGTCGACTGGCAACAACACGGTCTGTCGGTCGTGTGCCTGCAGGAGGTCCACGGATGAGGATGGCCGTGGACCTGCGAACCCATGTCGGTTCGGTCCCGCTCCCGAACCCGGTTCTCACTGCGTCGGGAACCGCCGGCCACGGGGCCGAGCTCGCCTCGTACTTCGACCTCGCCCTGCTCGGCGCCGTCGTGGTCAAGTCGCTCTCGGTCCTGCCCTGGGCGGGTAATCCTCCGCCGCGCGTGCACGAGACACCGGCGGGCATGCTCAACTCCGTCGGCCTCCAGGGCCCGGGGGTGGCGGCATGGCTGGCGCGCGAGCTCCCCGCCCTCAACGATCGCGGCGCCCGCGTGGTGGCCAGCATCTGGGGGCGTAGCACCGAGGAATACCGACAGGCGGCGGCGATGCTCGTGGGCGCCCCCGGTGTCGTCGCCGTCGAAGTCAATGTCAGTTGCCCCAACATCGAAGACCGCGGCCGCATGTTCGCCCACTCCGCACACGCCACCGCGCAGGCGGTGGCCGCGGCGGGCGCATGCGGACTCCCGCTGTGGGTCAAGCTGAGCCCGAACGTGCCCGACATCGTCGAGATCGCCGGCGCCGCGCTCCACGCCGGTGCCGAGACGCTGGTGCTCGTGAACACCGTCCTGGGCATGGCCATCGACGTGAGGCGCGGCACGTACCGTCTCGGCTCGGGGTCGGCGGGCGGTGGACTTTCGGGTCCCGCCATCCGCCCCGTGGCGGTGCGCGCCGTGCACGACTGTCGCGTGGCGTTTCCCGACGCCGGCATCGTGGGGGTCGGGGGGGTGGGCCGTGGCGTCGACGTCGTGGAGATGATGTTCGCAGGAGCCGACGCCGTGGAGGTGGGGACCGCCACGTTTCGCGACCCTCGGGCCCCGGCCCGGGTACTGGCGGGCCTGCAGCGTTGGTGTCGGCTGCACGACGTCGGTGACGTTCGCCGACTGGTGGGTGCCGTCCAGGGCGCGCCTGTCGCCGTACCCGCCGCAGACGACAGGCCGTTTGTCGCAACCCGTCCGGGCGCGGCGACCCACGACGCTCCCGCGCAGTCCTCGCCGGACAGCCCCTCGGCGTGGTCCGCACCGGCACCGGCACCGGACCGTCCCTGGGCTCCCCGTCCCGAGCGCCCGCGCCCGGGTCCCGTGCCGAGGCCCGACAATCCCTCGCGTGTCCCACCGCTCCCCCCGAGGCCCGGCCCCCGCCCGCCGGGGAGCGATCGTGGTTGACGACCCCCGGGAACGGCTGGTCCTTGCTCTGGACGTCGACGACCTGGTGGTGGCCCTTCGCCTGGCGCGCCGGCTCCGACCTTGGTTCTCGGTGGCGAAGGTGGGCCTGGAGCTGTTCGGGGCGGCTGGCCCCGAGACCGTCTCGGCCCTCACCGACGAGGGGTACCGGGTGTTCCTCGACCTCAAGTTGCACGACATCCCCACGACGGTGTCCCGGGCCACCCGTGTCCTGGGTGGACTGGGTGTCGCCTTCACCACGGTTCACACGCAGGGTGGTGGTGCCATGGTGGGGGCGGCTGTATCGGGCATGGCCGAAGGCGCTGCCGCGGCCGGAGCACCAACACCGTGCGTGCTGGGAGTGACCGTGCTCACGAGCGATACCGACGCTGCGCCCGAGACCCTCGCCTCCCGGTCGAGGTTGGCGGCGGAGGCGGGTTGTGGGGGGATCGTGTGTGCCGCCCCGGACCTGCCCATCACGCGCCGGGCCGCCCCCGGACTCCTCACCGTGGTGCCGGGGATCCGGCCCGCGGGGACCTCGACCGACGACCAGGCGCGCGCTTCCACCCCTGGCGCCGCAATTGCGGCGGGCGCCGACCTGCTCGTGATCGGCCGCGCCGTCACCGCCGCGGAGGACCCCGAAGCGATGGCGGCCGCGGTGGCAGGTGAAGTTGCATCGTCAATGGCCTCGGCCGGCGGATGACCCCCGCTCACGAGGGCGCTATGGTGGCCCGCATGCCGCAACCTCCTGCACTTACCCCGGAGCAGCGCCAGGCGGCGCTGGACAAGGCCGCCAAGGTCCGCCGCGAGCGGGCTGAGGTGAAGGAGAAGCTCAAGATGGGGTCCATCACCCTGTCCGAGCTCCTCACGCGGGCCGAGAACGACGAGACCGTCGGCAAGATGAAGGTGCTGTCGGTGCTCGAGTCGCTCCCCGGTCTCGGCAAGGTCAAGGCTCGGCGTCTCATGGAGACCGTTGGGATCAGTGAGAGTCGTCGTCTGCAGGGCCTCGGTGCCAACCAGCGCGACGCCCTGCTGACACATACTTCGAAGTCCTGATCCTCGTCATCTCCGGCCCCGGCGGGGCGGGGAAAGGCACCGTCGTCGCCCGCCTGGTCGCACGCGACCCTCGGCTCTGGCTCAGCCGCTCGTGGACGACGCGGCCGCGGCGTCCCGGTGAAGCCGAGGACGCCTACACCTTCGTCGACCGCACCGCCTTCGAGGAGAAGATCGCCGCCGAAGGGTTTCTCGAGTGGGCGGAGTTCCTCGGCCACCTCTACGGCACGCCCGTTCCCGATGCTCCGCCCGACAAGGACGTGGTCCTCGAGATCGACCTGCAGGGGGCGCGCCAGGTCAGAGAGCGGCATCCCGACGCCCTGGTGGTCCTCCTGGTCCCGCCGTCCACGGCGGTCCAGCGCCAGCGTCTGCGCCGGCGTGGCGATGACGTCGCCGAGGTCGACCGCCGTATCGCCATGGGCGCCGAGGAGATGCGCCTGGGCAAGGAATTGACCCCGTTTGTGGTCGTGAACGACGAGGTGGACCGGGCAGTGTCCCAGGTGGCCGATATACTGGACCTTCACCGCCATGGCCCGCCGGACTCGCCGGCCGGTCCCCGCGGAGGAGCATGAATTGCCTCAGCGCCGCTCGACGCTCATGGACCCGCCCGTCGAGGACCTTCTCGACAAGGTCGACTCCAAGTTCACGCTGGTCGCGCTGGCGGCCAAGCGTGCCCGCCAGATCAATTCGTATTACAACCAACTGGGCGAGGGCCTCGGCTTCGTCGTCCCACCCCAGGTGACCTCGGTCTCGGGCAAGCCGCTCACGATCGCCTTCGAGGAGGTGGCGGCGGGCAAAGCCACCTACCACCGCATCGACCCCACCGAGGTG
>JGI12269J14319_10004178_pt1 | contig 13301 bp, 16 predicted proteins | sample PeaSoiSIISIP2007_FD_14319 | JGI IMG/M metagenome (IMG submission 14319) | reverse complement strand
CGCCGCACGATGGCGCGGCCCACGACCTCGGAGACCAGCACCGCGCCGACGGCGATGGCGGCGGAGACCAGGCAGAGCGCAAGGGTGCGCGGCTCGTCGCCGGGGGACTGGGTGGCCTGGTAGATCGCGGTCGGCAGGGTCAGCGTCTCGCCCGGGATGGCGCCGACGAAGGTGATGGTGGCGCCGAATTCGCCGAGCGCCTTGGCGAAGCCGAGTACGACGCCGGCGGCGAGGCCCGGCGCGGCGAGCGGCAGGGTCAGCTGGAAGAACCGTACGAGCGGCGGCGCGCCCAAGGTGAGCGCGGCCTCGCCTACTTCGGGTTCGATCGCCTCCATCGCCAGCCGCATCGGCCGCACCATCAGCGGGAAGGCCATCACCGCCGCCGCCAGCGCCGCGCCGGTCCAGCGGAACGCCAGAACGATCCCGGCGTGCGCGAGCAGGCCGCCGATCGGGCCGGCGCGGCCGAACAGCACCAGCAGCAGGTAGCCCGTCGCCACCGGCGGCAACACCAGCGGCAGGGTCACCGCGGTCTCCAGCACCACACGGGCGGCCAGCCGGCTGCGGGACAGGGCGTAGGCCGCCAGCACCGCCAGCGGCAGCTCGGCGACGACCGCAGTGCCCGCGACGCGCAGCGACAGGGCGATGGCGTCGAGGTCGTCGCCGGTGAGCAGGCTCACGCGTCGGGCGCCGGGACGAGCATGTGGTGGCGCGCCTTGCCGCCCAGCGCCAGCGCGAGGTCGGTGAGCGCGTCCAGGTCGGCCACGACTGCCGTCTGCCGGCCCTGAGCGGCCTCGTCCGCCAGAAACCCGGCGTCGGTCTCCGCCAGGGTTCGCCGCGGCGCGTCCCGCCGCCCCAGCACGGCGACGTCGGTGGCGACGCCGTGGCCCAGCACCAGTGTGTCGGCCTCGGCCAGCGCCCGGGCCGCGCGCAGCGAAATTAGGTCGCGCGCCTCGGGGGTCTGGATCAGCCACACCACGCCGAGCGTCACGACGCCTTCGGCCAGCGCCGCGCGCATCAGCCGCTCGGCCGTCTCGAGGTCGCCGGCCTCGGCGGCCTCGGCGACCACGCCGCCCATCATCGCCCGCAGGAAGGCGCGCCGCTGGGCCAGGTCGGGCAGCGCCGCGCGCGTCTCGGCCCGCAGCTTGCCGAACAGTTCGACCAGGCGCCCGAGGCCCGCCGGCAGCTTGGCCTCCAACTCGGCGCGCACCAGCGCCGCCACGATCGGGGCCGCGCCGGCGGTGCCGATCGCCGCCACCATCTGGCCGCGGTCGATGATCGCCGGGGTGTGGAAGTCGGACAGCTCCGGGTGGTCGGCGACGTTGGTCGGCACGCCGGCGCCGCGGGCGGCCAGCGATGCGGCCTCGCAAAAATCCGCGTTCGGGCTGGCGATGAAGGCCAGCGCCGCACCGGCGTAGGCGTCCGGCGCCAGAGCCGCGGCGCCCGTCACCCGCTCGACTGTCGCCGGTGAGCCGGCCAGCAGCCGCGCCTTGGCTTCCGCGCCCTCGCCCTCACCGGCGATCACCACGCGCCGGCCGCTCAAGGGAAAGAAGGCGGGGAAGGCCTCCATCAGAGTGTCATTGGGCTGATTTCAGGTAGTCGATGATCGCCTTGCGGTCAGCCGCATCGGCCGCGCCGGCGGTCATCTGCGTTCCCGGCGCATACGTCTTGGGGTTGGCGATGAACGCGTCGAGCGCCGCCTCGGTCCAGGTCCCGCCCTTGGCCTTCAGCGCATCGCTGTATTGGAAGTCGGTCAAGCTCGCGACCTTGCGCCCGACCACGCCCCTCAGCGCCGGCGCCGTTCCGCTGGGCGGGGCGACGGTGTGGCAGTCACCGCACTTGTCGTTGAACACGTCCTGGCCGGTCGCGGCGAACGCCGGAGGGGCGGCGAGGGCGAGGACAACGGCGAAGGCGAGGCGCATGGGCGGCTCCGGTGGTGCGACGCAGCGATACCGCGCCGGGCGGGCGGCCTCAATCGTCGGCCGTTGCGTCGAAGAGCTCGGGGAGGTCGCGGGCGCCATGAACGACCCGGACGATCGTGATCGCTTCGTCGTCTACACGGTAGAAGATCAGGTAGTTGCCGACCGGCCAATAGCGAAGGTCGGCTCGGATTTCCGGACGCGACTGGCCGATCTGCGGGAACTGCAACAGCCGTTCCTGGGCAGCCAGAATCCGCAACAACAGACGGTCGGCTGCGGCAGGGCTGTCCTCCGCGATGTGCCACCAGATGTCCTCCAGGTCACGCTCAGCGGCCGGAAGCCGGTCCAGGCGCAGCGTCAAGCGCGCTTGGCCATGCGCTTGCTGGCCGCTGCCTTGATCTCCTCGAAGGAACGAGCGGGCGCGGCGGGGCCGCTCGCGATGCCCTCATCCCACAGCCTTCGGATGCGTTCGATCGCCGCGGTGCGCGCCGCCCGCTTACCTTCCCAGTCGCGCAGCGCATCGCGAACTGCCTCGCTGGCCGATGCGAACTCACCATCCTGGACGGATTGGCGGATTGTCTGAGCCTGCTCGTGAGTCACGGCGATCGACAGTTTCTCGATCTTCGACATGTGGACACCTCTCGGGTAGGAAATAATGCTACCGCTACCTCGTGATGTCGAGATCGCTTCCACGGCGCGCGCAATCATCTTAACATTGTGCAGATCGGCTTTCCGGAGATCCGCGTCATGGCGACGATGCTCAACATCAACGGCAAGGACGTCGCGGTCGCGGCCGCGCCCGATACGCCGCTGCTCTGGGTGCTGCGCGACGAGCTGCTGATGACCGGCACCAAGTACGGCTGCGGCATCGCCCAGTGCGGCGCCTGCACCGTGCATCTGAACGGCCAGGCGATGCGCTCGTGCCAGGCGCCGATCGGCACTCTGGCGGGGGTGAAGATCACCACCATCGAGGGCCTGGGCGGCGCGCACCCGGTGCAGGCGGCGTGGATCAAGGGCGACGTGCCGCAGTGTGGCTACTGCCAGTCGGGCCAGATCATGAGCGCGGTGGCGCTGCTGGCGAAGACGCCCAAGCCTACCGACGCGGACATCGATCAGGCGATGAGCGGCAACATCTGCCGCTGCGGCGCGTACCAGCGCATCCGCGCGGCGATCAAGGACGCCGCTGGCGCGGTCACGGCCTAGGAGGCGGCGATGAACGCACACGTCAAAGAAATCACGCCCAGCCGCCGGGCCTTCATCGTCAGCGCCGTGGGCGCGGGCGGGGCGCTGCTGGTCGGCTGCTCGCCCGCCGACGTTCTCAGCCTCGGCGCGCCGAAGCTGGACTTCGGCGCTTTCGGCCCCTTCATCCGCATCGATCCGGACGGCTGGGTGACGGTGGTCAACAAGCACATCGAGTTCGGCCAAGGCTCGCACGCGGGTCTCGCCGCCATCGTCGCCGAGGAGATGGACGCCGACTGGGACAGGGTGAAGATCGTCCAGGCGCCTGCCAACGCCAAGGTCTACGCCAACCTGAAGACCGGCGTGCAGGCCACCGGCGGGTCCTCGGCCATCGCCAACTCCTGGGACCAACTGCGCCTGGCCGGCGCGGCGGCGCGGGCGATGTTCGTCCAGGCCGCGGCGGCGCGGTTCGCGGTCCCGGCGGCCGAGCTGGCGGTCAAGGACGGCATCGTCTCGCACGCGAAGAGCGGACGCCAGGCTAGCTTCGCCGAGTTGCTGGCCGAGGCCGGCAAGATCGCGCCACCCAAGTCGCCCACGCCGAAGTCGCCGGCGGAGTTCACCCTGATCGGCACGGACCGGGTGCGCCGCAAGGACACGGTGGCGAAGTCGACCGGGACCGCGCGCTTCACCCAGGACGTCCACCTGCCGAACATGCTGACGGCGATGGTTGCCCACCCCACCAAGTTCGGGGCCAAGCCGAAGAGCTTCGACGATACGGCCGCGCGCAAGGTTCCCGGCGTGGTCGACGTGTTCGCGATTCCGAGCGGCGTCGCCGTGGTCGCCAACGACACCTGGTCGGCCAAGCAGGGGCGCGAGGCGTTGAAGGTCGACTGGGACGAGACCAAGGCCGAGGCGCGCGGTTCGGACGTGCTGCTCGAGCTCTACCGCCGCGCCGCCGCCTCCGCCGGCGACACCCCTGGCATCAAGTGGCAGCCGTGGGCCGCCAGGCCTGCGCCGTCGCCGCCCGCGTCCGGTCCGGTGGTCGCGGTGAGCTACGACTTCCCGTTCCTCGCCCACGCGCCGATGGAGCCGATGAACTGCGTGGCCGAGATCGGCGGCGGCAAGCTGAAGCTGACCGTCGGCTCCCAGGCTCCGTCGATCGACCAGCTCAACACGGCCCTGATCGTCGGCGTGCTGCCAGCCGCGGTGGAGGTGGAGCAGCTGTTCGCAGGCGGCTCGTTCGGCCGGCGCGCCAACTTCAAGTCCGACTACGTCGCCGAGTGCGTCCACATCGCCAAGCGCGTCGGCGGCGGCCGGCCGGTGAAGCTGGTGTGGACCCGCGAGGACGACATGACCGGCGGCTACTACCGGCCGCTCGCGCACCACCGGCTCGAGGTGCAGTTGGCGGCAGACGGTCTGCCACATCACTGGTTCCACCGCGTCGTCACCCAATCGATCATGAAGGGCATGCAGATGCCCGGCGCCCTCGACGAGAGCGCCGTCGAGGGGACCAAGGACTCGCCCTACCTGGTGGCGACGCCCTACGTCACCGGCGAGGCGGCGCTGATCGACCTGGCGGTGCCGGTGCTGTGGTGGCGCTCGGTAGGCGCGACGCACAATGCCTTCGTGATGGAGCACACCATCGACCAGCTGGCGCGCAAGGCCGGCCGCGACCCGGTGGACTATCGCCGCACGCTCTACGTCAAGGCCGGCGCGGCCGGCGCGCGCCACCTCGCGGCGCTTAACCTCGCGGTCGAGAAGGCGCCCTGGGGCAAGCCGGCCGACGGCTATGTGCAAGGCGTCGCGGTGCACGAGAGCTTCGGCACCGTGGTGGCCCAGATCGCCGACGTGAAGCTTGAGGGAACTAAGCCGCGGGTCGGCCGCGTGGTCACCGCCATTGACTGCGGCATCGCCATCTCGCCGGACCAGATCGCCGCGCAGATGGAGGGCGGCACCTGCCTTGGCCTTGCCGCCGCACTGTACGGGGCGATCGAGCTCAAGGACGGCGTAGTGCAGCAGACCAACTTCGACGGCTACCGCGTGCTGCGGATGAACGAAGCGCCGCAGGTGGAGACTTACATCGTCCCCTCGATGCGTCGCCCTTCCGGCGTCGGCGAGCCCGGCACGCCGGTGATCGCGCCGGCGGTGGCCAACGCGCTGCTGAGGCTCACCGGCCAGCCGACCACCAGCCTGCCGCTGGTGAAGAGCTGAAGCGACTGTACCTGCGAAGCCCTCAGAACGCGCACCTCCCCTTCCCCTTGCGGGAAGGGGTCAGGGGTTGGGGTGTCAGCTCGTTCCCAGCCGTCTAGATGGGGGAGGGGATATGGTCTGCCTGCTCGCGTCATTGCAGCTGCGGCGAGTCTCACGGCAGGTCCTTGGGCCAGTCGATGTCCACCAGCACACCGCGGTCCGCGGCTTCCACCAGGGCGAGTCGGTCACCGAGCCCCCGCAACACCTCACGCGCGCCCTGGTCGCCGGTCAGCGCAATCAGCTGGGGCAGCAACTCGGCCGAGAACAGCACCGGGTGGCCGCGCTGGCCGTCGAAGCTTGGGGCGGCCGCTGGCGCGCCGCCAACGACGGCGGCTGCCAGGGCCGGCAGGATCGCCGGCGGGATCAGCGGCATGTCGCCCAGGAACACGAAAACGCCGGCGGCGTCCGGCGGCAGGCTGGCGACGCCGGCGCGCAGGGTGGCGCCCATGCCTTCGGCGTGGTCCGGGCAATGGATCAGCCGCAGCCGGCTGGCTTGCCCGGTCCGTTCGGCGAAGGCGCGCGCCGCCGCCTCGACCTTGCCGTCCGCGCCGGTCACCACGGTGACGTTGCGCACCGGCGCCGCGAAGGCGGCCGCCAGCGCGCCGTCGATCAGCGCGCCGCCGCGCCAGGGCGCGGTCAGCTTGCCGCCGCCGAAACGCGAACCCGCCCCGCCGGCCAGCACGACCGCTTCCCATGCGTCCAAAGGCGCGCCCCCTGTCGCCACGCGATGTTCCTTTCTATGTTAGCCGCGTCATGACGCCTTACGACACCGCCTCGCCGCAAGTGCGGCCTGACGCGCGGACCGCGCCGCTCGTCGACGGCTTCGGCCGCGCGGTCAGCTATCTGCGCGTCTCAGTCACCGATCGCTGCGACCTGCGCTGCGTCTACTGCATGGCCGAGCACATGACCTTCCTGCCGAAGGCGCAGGTGCTGACGCTGGAGGAGATCGATCGCATCGCCTCGGTGTTCGTGGCCACCGGCACGCGCAAGCTGCGGCTGACCGGCGGCGAGCCGCTGGTGCGCAAGGGGTTCCTGACCCTGGTGGAGCGGCTCGCGCGCCACCTGGCGAACGGCTCGCTCGACGAGCTGACCCTGACCACCAACGGCACCCGCCTGGCGCAGTTCGCCGGCGACCTCGCCCGCCTCGGCGTCCGCCGCATCAATGTCTCGCTCGACACGCTGAAGCCCGACCTGTTCGCGCTGCTTACCCGCGGCGGCAACCTGGGCCAGGTGCTGGCCGGGATCGATGCAGCGCTGGCTGCGGGGCTGCGGGTGAAGATCAACACCGTCGCCCTGGCCCACGACAACGCGGCCGAGATCCCGGCCCTGATCAAATGGGCCCACGGCAAGGGCATGGACCTGACGCTGATCGAGACCATGCCGATGGGCGAGGTGGAGGCGGACCGCACCGACCAGTTCCTGTCGCTGGACGCGGTGCGCCGCGAGCTGGCGGGGTTCTGGACCCTGATCGACCTGCCGCTCTCCACCGGCGGGCCGGCGCGCTATGTCGAGGTGCGGGAGACCGGTGGGCGGCTCGGCTTCATCACCCCGCTCAGCCATAATTTCTGCGAGGCCTGCAACCGCGTGCGGCTCACCTGCACCGGCACCCTGCACACCTGCCTCGGCCGCGAGGACGCCGCCGACCTGCGCGCCGTGATCCGGTCCGGCGCGGACGACGCGGCCTTAGTCGAGGCGATCCGGGCGGCGGTCGACGCCAAGCCCAAAGGCCACGATTTCCACATCGGCCCCGGCCTTAGGCCTGCGGTGGCGCGGCATATGTCCACGACGGGGGGCTGATGCGGGTGCTGCTGTTCGGCCGCCTGGGCGACCTGGCCGGCTGGCGCGAGCGCGCGTTCGAGCCGGCGCCGGCCAGCCTCTCGGCCCTCAAGGCGCTGATCGCGGCGCAGGACGCGGCGCTGGGCGCGGCGCTGGACGGGCCTGGGGTGCAGGCCGCCGTCGACCGGGCTATCGTGCGCGGCGAGACGGCGCTGGCGGCGGGCGCCGAGGTCGCCTTCCTGCCGCCGATGAGCGGCGGATGATCCGGCTCACCACCGAGCCGTTCGACTCGGGCGCCGAGCTTACGGCGTTCTGCGCAGGCAGGACCGAGAGCGGCGCAGTAGCCAGCTTCGTCGGCATAGCCCGCGGCGACGCCGGCGCGACCACCGCGCTGGAGCTCGAGGCCTATCCCGGCTTCACCGAGGCCGAGATCGGGCGGATGGCCGCGACCGCGACGACCCGGTTCGCCCTGCATGACGTGCTGGTGGTCCATCGCCACGGCCCGATCGCGCCGGGCGAGCCGATCGTGATGGTGGCCACCGCCTCGGCCCACCGCCGCGAGGCGTTCGAGGCCTGCGACTATCTGATGGACTACCTCAAGAGCCGCGCGCCGTTCTGGAAGAAGGAATATGGCCCGGCCGGACCGCGCTGGGTCGAGCCGACCGCGCGGGACTTGGACGACATCGCCCGCTGGGACTAAACCCGCGCCACACAGCTACGGAAGGCCGCGCCATGACCACCATGCTCGCCCCTGGCGGCAAGCTCGACGAAGCCGCGGCGTTGACGCCGGTGCGCATCGCCGTGCTGACCATTTCCGACACCCGCGACGAGGAGAGCGACACCTCCGGCCATGTGCTGGTCGAGCGGCTGACCGGCGCTGGCCACCAGCTGGCCGGCAAAGCCATCGTGCGCGACGATGTCGGCGAGATCCGGGGGCAGGTGAAGGCCTGGACCGGGTCTGGCGAGGTCGACGTGATCCTCACCACCGGCGGCACCGGCATCACCGGGCGCGACGTGACGCCGGAAGCGATCGAGCCGTTGCTGGACAAGCGCATCGAGGGCTTCTCGGTGATCTTCCACCTGGTCAGCTACCAGACGGTGGGCCTCTCGACGCTGCAGTCGCGCGCGCTGGCCGGCATCATCGACGGCGTGTTCATCTTCTGCCTGCCGGGCTCCAACGGCGCCGTGCGCGACGGCTGGGACCGGGTGATTTCGCCCCAGCTCGATAGCCGCCACAAGCCCTGCAACATGGTCGAGCTGATGCCGCGGCTGCTGGAGCGGTGAAGACGCCGATGACGGTCGACGAGACGCGGATTCTGGTTCCCTGCGGCGCGCTTGGGTCGGGGGTGCGGGCCGACGAGGTCGACGCCGGCCTTGCGCTGGCGCCGCACGCGATCGCCCTGGATGCGGGATCCACCGACAGCGGACCGGCCTACTTGGCCACCGGTAAGTCGAAATACAGCCGCGAGGCGGTCAAGCGCGACCTGGCGATCCTCATGCGGGCGGGGCAGACGGCGGGGATCCCGCTGCTGATCGGCTCCTGCGGGACTTCGGGCTGCGATATGGCCGTCGACTGGACCTTGGACATCGTGCTGGAGCTGGCGCGGGCGCAGGGCGATACGCCCCGGATCGCCGTGCTCTACGCCGAGCAGGACAAGGCGGCGTTGAGCGCCAAGGCGGCCGCCGGCGCGGTGCGGGCGCTGAGCCCCGCCGGCCCGCTGGACGACGCGGCGCTCGGCCCTTGCGGCCACATCGTCGCTCTGCTGGGACCGGAGCCCTACATCGCCGCGGTCGAGGCCGGCGCCGACATCGTGCTCGGCGGCCGCACCACAGATACCGCCGTCCTCGCTGCGGTCGCGCTGATGCGCGGCGGCGCGCCTGGCGCGGCCTGGCACGCGGCCAAGATCGCCGAATGCGGCGGTCTGTGCACCGTCAACCCGACCAGCCCCGGGGTGATGATGAGCGTTGACGGCGAGGGCTTCAGCATCGCGCCGCTGTCGCCGACCAACCACTGCACGCCCTACACCGTGTCGGCGCACATGCTCTACGAGAACTCAGACCCGTTCCGGCTGGTCGAGCCAGGCGGCGTGCTGGACGTCACCGACGCCCGCTATGCGGCGTTGGACGAGCGCACCGTGCGGGTCACGGGATCGCGCTGGGAGCCGATGCCCTACACCATGAAGCTGGAAGGCGCCGGCGGCGGGCCGTTCCAGACCATGATGTTCGTGGGCATCGAGGATCCCGAGGTGCTGGCGGACGTCGACGGGTTTGTCGGCCGCATGGACTATGCCTTGCGCCGACGCCTTGCCCGCACCCTGCCCGAGCAGGCGGCGCAGATCGACGTTTCCCTGAGACCCTATGGCTGGAACGCCGTCTCCGGGCGCCCGCCGCCGCCGGGCGCGCCGCCCCCGCGCGAGATCGGCCTGATGTTCGTGGCCACCGCGCCGACCCAGGCGCTGGCCACCGAGGCGGCCAAGGTCTGCAACCCGTTCTTCTTCCACTTCCCGGTGCGCGAGGGCAAGGAGCTGCCGAGCTACGCCTTCCCGTTCTCGCCGGCGGAGATCGAGCGCGGACAGGTGTTCGAGTTCCACCTCAACCACGTCGTCGCGACGGACAGTCCCTTCGAGCTGGTGCGCACCAAATGGGTGGAGACGGCGGCGCGCGCCCGGGCGAGCGCCGATGCCTAGGTTGCGCGAGGTCTGCCGCTACGTGCGCTCCAAGAACGCCGGGCCGTTCTGGATCACCGTCGATCTGTTCTTCGACGGACCGGGCAGCTATGCGCTCTACGCCGACGATCCCGCCATCGGCGCCGCCGCGGTCGCGCAGCTGTACGGCGTCGACGCCGGGCAGGTGAAGCGCTTCAAGGTCGACGCCCTCAACGTGGTCAAGCTTTCCTTCCCGCGCCTCAAGCCCCAGGGCGGCGCGCTGGAACGCGACATGCACGGCGGCCAGCAGTTCGTTCCGTTGCTCGATCTGGATCTCGCCTAAGGTCGTCCGATCGACGCCGGGCGCCCCGCGGCGATATTGCGACGCACCATTGTGGCTTTCGGGGTGGCGCCCAAGGTTGCGCGACGCGCCGCCATGGCGAATTTCAACGCATTCCCGTCGGTATTTGACCGCAACCGAGGCACGACCGCGCTGCGCCGCAATATTCTGATGCTGCGTCGCAAAATGCCGCTGGCAAGGCTTGTGCGAGCCGGCTAAGTGAACGGCGATAAGTCACCTAAGACTCATTTCGGGAAGCGTTCGGGGGAGGGGTTCACCCAACCTCAAGTCTGGAAATCATCATGTTTCGTAAACTCGTGCTTGCCGCAGCGTTCGCGGCCATCGCCATTCCGGCCGCCGCGGAAACCACCGTCACCGTGAAGGTCGCGGGGCTGGACGCCAAGGCGGCTCACGCCGTCATCCTCGAGGCCGCCCAGGTCGCCTGCCGCACGGAACTGGCCGATCAGTCGAGCCTCGTGCGCAGCTATACGCAGCCGGACTGCATCCGCGCGGCCGTCGCCGCCGCCGAGACCAAGTACGCCGACATGCGCGGCCTCGCCACGCGCTGATCGCAGGCAGCGAGACTACGGCGCGGGTCCGGGTCGCCAGCGATCTGGACCCGGCTGGCGCCGATCCAGTTACGCCGCCTTCGTGGCGTGTGCGAACAGACCCAGAAGCGCCGCCCGCATCTCCAGCCGGTGATAGGGCTTCAGCAGGTTTCGCGTGCAGGCCGGCGAGGCGCCGCTGATAGTCGTCCGCCATGGCCGCTCCTAGCGCCTGGGGGTATGAAAACCAAACTTGAGTCTCGCGAGGACCCGCCGATGAGCCAGCTCACCCATCTCGACGCCGATGGCCGGGCGCGGATGGTCGACGTGTCGGGCAAGGCCGCGACGGCGCGCGAGGCGGTGGCGGCTGGCCTGGTGCGGATGACGCCGCAGACGCGGGACCTGGCGTTGACTGGCGGCGCGCGCAAGGGCGACGTGATCGCAGCGGCTGAGATCGCCGGGATCATGGCGGCGAAGAAGACCGCCGAGCTGATCCCGCTCTGCCACCCGCTGCCGCTCTCCAAGGCCGAGGTGCGCATCGCGCCGACCGACGAGGGCCTGGCGGTGACGGCGCGCGTCGCGACCACCGGACCGACCGGCGTCGAGATGGAGGCGCTGACGGCCGTGAGCGTCGCCTGCCTCACGCTCTACGACATGTTGAAGGCGGTCGAGCGCGGCATGACCATCGAGGCCGTGCGCCTGCTGGAGAAGACCGGCGGCGCGTCGGGCGACTGGCGGCGGACATGACCTTGCTGTCGGTCGAGGACGCCCGCGCGGCGATGATGGCGTGGGCGGTGGCGCTGCCGGCGGAGACCGTCGCGCTGGCCGACGCGGTGGGCCGCACGCTCGCTGAAGACATCCACGCGATCCGCGACCAACCACCTTATCCGGCCTCGGCAATGGACGGCTGGGCGGCGGCCGCCGCGGACATCCCCGGCCGCCTGCGGATCGCCGGCGAGAGTGCGGCCGGGACGCCCTATGCGGCGGCGCTGGGGCGGGGCGAGGCGGTGCGCATCTTCACCGGCGCGGCCCTGCCGCCGGGCGCCGACACGGTGGTGATCCAAGAGGTCGCCCGCCGCCGCGACGGCGAACTGGTCGAACTGCCGGCGACGCCCAAAGGCCAGCACGTTCGCCCGGCCGGCTGCGACTTTCACGGCGGCGAACGGTTGCTGACCCGCGGCATGAAACTCGACGCCTGGCGGCTGTCGCTGGCGGCGGCCGGCGGCCGCGGCGAGCTGGCGGTGGCGCAGCGTCCGAGGGTGAGCTTCCTCTCCACCGGCGAGGAGATCATCGATCCGGGCAGCGAGCCTGGCCCCTACCAGATCTTCGACGCCGGGACGGTCGCCCTGGTGGCGCTGGCCGGTCGCTGGGGCGCGGCGGCGAGGCGGCTGAAACCCGTGGGCGACGACATCGCCGCCACCGCCGCAGCCGTGCGCGAGGCCGACTGCGAGCTGATCGTCACCGTCGGCGGCGCCTCGGTCGGCGACCACGATCTGGTCAAGCCGGCCCTGGCGCAGTTGGGCCTGGAGCTGGCGGTGGAAAGCGTCAATGTCCGCCCAGGCAAGCCGACCTGGTTCGGCCGCCTCGCCGATGGGCGCCGCGTGCTGGGCCTACCGGGCAACCCGTCGTCGGCGCTGGTGTGCGCCGAGCTGTTCCTGCACCCGCTGTTGCGGGCGATGCAGGGCGCGGACCCCGCCGTGCCGCTGGTCCAGGCCAGGGCGGCGGACGCCTTCCCCGCCAACGGTTCGCGCGAGCACTGGATGCGGGCGAAGGTCAGCACCGGCGCGGATGGGGTGCTCAGCGCCGAGGCGTTCGCCGATCAGGATTCGTCGTTGGTGTCGGTGTTCGCCAGCGCCGACGCCCTGGTGCGGCGGCCGGCGGGCGCCGCGGCGCTTGAGTCCGGCGGACTGGTCGACGCGCTGCTGCTGGAGCGGGCGTAGCGGAGCTGGGTGATCTCGCCGATCACCGAGATCGCCACTTCCCAAGGCGCCTTGCCGCCGATCGAAAGGCCGATCGGCGTGCGCAGCCGCGCGATATCGGACTCGCTGACCCCTGAGTCCCGCAGCCACGCGAGCCGGTCGGCCGCGCGGCGCCGGGCCCCGAGCGCGCCGACGTAGAACGCCTTCGACGGCAGTGCGTAGGTTAGGGCGGCGTGGTCGGCCTCGGCCTCGTGCGTCGCCACCGCGACGGCGGTCCAGGGATCGAGCCCGATCGCCGCCAGCGCCTCGGCTGGCTCGCCGCGGTTATAGGCGACCTCGAACGGCGGCGGGGTCTCGGGCCCTTTCGGGCGCACGAGCGTGGTCTCGAACCCGGCCAGCGCGCCCAACTGGGCGATCGCCAGCGCGGTGGGATCGCCGCCCAGCACCACCAGCCGCGGGACCGGCTCGAACGCGCGGCGGAAGCCGCCGTCCCAGGCCAGCGGCGCCTCGGTTGGCGGGGCGCAGAGGCGGCGGCGCCCGTCGGTGATCCAGACCGCCGGCGCACGGGCGTCGCGCAGCGCCAGCAGGCGCCCCACGGCTTCGTCGTCCGGCGCGATGCGCTCGACCAGCAGGTCGATCCGCGCGCCGCAGAGCAGGCGGATGTCCGGCCAGGGGCTGCCGGTTCCATAGACCAGCTGGCGTGGCTCGCCGTCCGCCAGGCAAGCCTCGGC
>JGI12269J14319_10004170_pt1 | contig 13316 bp, 30 predicted proteins | sample PeaSoiSIISIP2007_FD_14319 | JGI IMG/M metagenome (IMG submission 14319) | reverse complement strand
AATCGGATAGCGCGGTCGTCAAGCGTCACTAGAGCAGGCGGCTTCCAGCGGGTGAAGCGCACGCTTTCGATACCAAGCTCGAATCCGCCTTCATACCACAGGGTTCCGGCGTGCTTCTTTAGCCATCGCCGCATAGCCGAAATTCCCCCGAAGTATCTTGCGCGGCTCGAATGAATCACGACATCGTAGCCCGCCGCGAGGGCGTCGACCATAAAAGCAATCGCCCCCTCTACGGGAGGATCGGGGATATTTCTTGGACCCTTCCAGCCGCTCGCGTATGAATGCACGACCCCATCAAAGTCCAAACAAATTATAGGCTTCATCTTGCTCCTTTTTTCGTCCCTCGAAAGAAGCTAAAACTTTAGAACTTTCTGCGCTAACCGCTTGGCCGCGATCTCGCAGTATTTTTCTTCGATCTCGATGCCGCAAGATTCATACGTTTCTGTTACTACAATTTGCTGAATGGCCGCGATTAACTCTGGATGCTTTCTTAGTTTCCTCAACGCTGATTGCTCTGCCCAACGTACCTGTTGGACCGTTATGCCCAGTTCTTTTGCAATCTGCTCACTACTCGCAGCAAACAGAGTTTCGTTCAGCATAGGGCATCCTTCCTGATTCGTTTCTTTCGAGTGCCGCTAGTTCGTCTCTGAGGGTTATCATTCGCTTCTTCGTCCATAGAGGGAAATTGGAATCTATAGAGTCGGAATCAATATTCCAAGCGTGGCGCACTTTTCGGAGCGTCCCGGCACGTCCGTAGTGAAAAGGTTTGTCGCAGGAATGCGCCAACCTACACCAACCGTACGCCGTCAACTTAAAATCATCCGTACCACCGAGAAAGATGCCGCTGAACAGATGCGCCACTTTAAGCACAGCAGAGTGAGTCATGTCGTCTTGCACAGCCAAATACCAAGGCCAAAAGCGCGGGAGACGTTCAAGCCATCGCAGGGAAAATTCTAATGACTCGATTCCCCTTGCTACTTTATCGGGCACAACGGCTATTGTCGGATCGCTGTTGATCTTCAGTGCGGAATCGAGACGTTTCAAAAACACCGTTTCTGGAAATGGCAAACCTTTTGTCCATGCTTCATAGGCTCCATTGTCAAACGCCCATCGCTCGAATGGATAAAGAGGCCCTATCGCTCGATCTCTAGCGAACATTCGGCCCCAACCTTGCACTTGTAAGAAAGCAACTCCCTTGCCTCGGGTATCTCCAAGGAATATTTTCACGGCAGCACTTCCCTGCAATCTCCGTGGTAGATCGTGATGCCGTCTTCTTCGTAATACGGTTTCATTCGTCCCTCGAAAGCCCCGAAATTCGCCTCACGCTCGTTCCGCCTCCGGGTTCACCGGGCTAGTCAGTGTCCAATCGTATAGTTAAATGGTTGCTCTTTTCCAATCAGTCGCCGCAATGTGTCGCACAAGGGGCACGCGGGCGACAGGTACCAGATCACCGGATGCCCCTTCGCGCAGTTCTGCATGCCGTGAATCTTCTCGGGCACGAGCGCGATCCGGTTACACCCTTTCTCCTTGACCAGTTCGAGGTAGCCCTGGCCGATGAGATTATGGACCGCGCTATGCACCGATCCAGGCGTGCGCCCGCCGGCGAGACGGCCAATCTCGCTGTACGATGGTGAGAACCCCTTGGTCTCGATGAAGGACCGGATAATCTCGTAGTACTTTCTCTGTGTGGAAGTAATATTGGCCTCTCTCAAAACGTGTCAAGTTTCGCGTTTTGCTAAAATCACAGGATATCCACAGGTTGCCAAGCGAAAATAAAGGACTTACGCGAGTTATCCTTTTTATTCACAGGATTTCCACAGTTCGTGACAGGTTCCGGGTTTACCGTTGTTGAATTCTCTTTCTTTTAGTAAGTCAAAACCAAGACGGCTACTACGGAACAAACCCACCTTCCCTGTGGAAAACTCAGGCGCTTTGTGCGCGTTCCGCTGTCGGCTCGGCCGAATCGCTTGGCGCGGGCAGTGGTTTTACGTCTGTGAACGCGCCCTGAACACTGACAGACAGGTGGCGCACGTCAGTAAATAATGTAGCCTGCTCCAAGGCAATTGCCGCCTTGGCGATCGCGTCGGAGTCTTGGCTGGTGTCTCGAATGACGGCGCTGAACGCGATGGTAAGCCTTCGGTGTTTCTTCTCGGTTTTGGTGAATGTTGCGTTTTCGCTCATGTGATCTCCTTGAGTTGTTTGACGACTTCCTTAAATCCGTACTCCTGGGCTGCGCGCTTGACCATGCCCAAGGGCCAATTCAGCCGGTGCAGCTCGCGTACGAATCCCAAGACATCCGAGTAGTAAAGAAGTTCTTCGGCCTTCAGCTTTCTGCCGTGGCATCGCTGGCACACCGACGCCAGATTAAAGAGCACGTTCGGTTCCAGCGCGAAGTGCAAGAGAAAGCGGCGGGGGAACAGGTGATCGAAGACCTCTCCGATAAAGAACGCCTTGCCGTGTTCGTAGAGCACGTCGCCGTAGTGGATGCCGCAAGCCAGACAAAACTCCTGATGCGCCTTCCTACGCAGCGCCTTGGAAATGTAGGGCCGGTCCAATTCGGCGCGGTCCAGGTGCGCCCACTCGCGTTTCGGCCGTCGTCGCTTCATTCATAGCCCTGGCGCGTCCTTCACTTGCTTGTGGCCGGCGGCGTGGCGCAGTTCGTCGTCGCTCGCTGCGGAAAGTTGCGCGATCAGGAAATCGATAAACTGCTCACTGGTCTTGAACTCGCAGACCTGGCAGATGTGGTCAAACTGCTGCTGCGCGACCTCGCGCTGGCTCCCTGGAATCCTGAATTTCAGGTAGACCATCTCCTCATACTTCTGCTGCTTCCTGCTCTTGCCGTAGTCGGACAGGACCTGGGTCTGGCCCTTCTTCGTGACGTCTTCCTCGGTGAAGTTCAAACTCTGCGCGTACTGAATCGCCACGATCTTGCGCTTAATGGAATCCTCGGACTGGCCGGAGGCGCGCGCGAGTTGGTGGGAAATCTGGTCGACGTCGCCCCGGTCGCGGGAGAGGGCAAAGGCAATCTTCACGAGTTGCGCCCACTGCGAGCGCATAGTCTGAGTAGCCTCGGCCAGCATGGAACCGATTGGATTGGGTGTGCTCAAGGTTCATCCTCCGACTCTGGATCACAGACTTCGCATCCTTCACAGCTGAGACATAGACCGTGCGGGCATAGGTAGCAATCGCATTCCTCGCACCAGAAGTCGTCCTCTTCATCATCGATGTCACGTGCGTCACCGCTCATTCGTTCCACTCCTTGATCTTCTTGAATAGGCTGCGTTCCAACTTCTGCATCTGTTCGATCTCCGGGGTTTGCTCCACGAAGTCGCAATCGAGGTCGCTACTGATGTCGGCGAGCAATTCCCGGATGATAAGAAGTTTTCGCAAGGCTTCGATCATTTGAATAGGCTGCCCGCCGCGGGCCGATCTTCGCCCATTTCAATTTGAGGGGTGATCCCGTCACTATCAAACGTCCGCCCGTTCACCTTCACAAAGCCCACGATGGTCTTTTGTTTCACGAGCACGACGACCTGCTTTTGCACGCACTGATCGAGAATCGGCCAGAGACTCCGGTTGTAGGCGTAGTAGAAGAGTCCGGCGCCCGACCCCGGTTCCCCGATGAGCACGTTGTAGTTCTCGACGCCTCGGCCCTTCCCCTTCGTCCGGTTGACACGCAACTGTTTAATGACTCCCTGAATCGTGGTAACCTCGGCCGCAGTAGGGCCAGAGGCTCCTTTGACCTCTGGCCCATTGTTCCCCGCGGCTTCAGGCTGCGTCACCGGCGCTTGGTCGTGAGGGACCTTGGGTGATTCCGCCGGTATCGACGAGCCCGAAATCTCTTGGAACTGGTGGCCGTTGGTTGCACACCACTCTTGCAACTCAGGGATAAAGGGTGCCGGCAGAACGTAAACGTCCCGATCTTCCAGTTTGATGCCCTGCCACCCGCCCTTAATCCTTTCGAGAACCTGAGCGAGGTCTCCCGAAACATAGGCGACGTCGGAGGCGTCAGACGTCCACGACACCGTGATAATTTTTGCGGGAGAGGCGCTGGCGGTCGATGCGCCGCTAGGCGCTACGTTTTGGCTCGCCTCTCCCATCCCCTGTGAGGGTTCCTCGGCGGCTTCGCGCACAATTTTCCCGGTCGGCGGCTCCTCGGCCTCAATTCCTTCCTCTTCTGGAAAAGCCCACTCGCTCGGATCCTCGGTGAATATTTCACTGAGCGCGCCGAAATTACGGATAGACTTGACGAATCCGCGCTTCTCCCCTTGCTGGCGGACCTTGTTCCGCTGAGCATGAATATCTTTGACCTCCATACGGTCCTGCCAGAGCCAGTTCCCGGTCGGCCTGCCATCTTTCCATTCCTTAATGGATTTTCCGGTCCCTTCGGCCTTTCGAACCTTACCCTCGCTGAAAATCCAATCCTTGGACGGTTGGGGATCGGCGGTCACCCACTGATAGCGGAAGTTCGGCTCCATGGAGGAGCACGAGCAGCGCGGGCCTTGAAAGACTTCCTCTCCGCTGGCGCGATCCATGAGGTGTACACGCGAGACGACCTCCAAGTGGCCGTTGCCCAGTTCGGTGTCCGTCGTCTGGTAGACAGGGCGCACCTTGAGCCATCGCGCAATCTTCTCCGCTCCCGGCTGCAGGAGAAACGGTTTGTTCACTCCGGGGATCGTACCGTAGTCGATCTCGAGTTTTTTTCGCCGCGCCTCGGGCAGCACCTGGTTTTTCTTTTTCGCTTCCGCCTCGGCGCGTTGCAGGGCTTGGTTCAGCCCCTTCGAGATGAAGCGGCGCACGGTCTCGAAATCGACCATCGTTTCGGCAATCGAGCGGGCGGCGAGCGCGCGCGCTTCCTTCTGCGTGCCCGTCACGGTGATAGCCCCGTTACTGCGCTTGGTTTTGCTGCTCAAGGGGTTTCTCTCCTTCCTCGTCCGGCGCGAGCAAAGAGTCCGGGCAATGCCACTCCACAATGTCCTCTTCGTGCGCGGGAATCACTTCCTCGGGCCGGGCAGGTACTACCACCTCGGCAACTTGTTTTTTCCCCACTACGACCGCTTCACAGAGATTTGAGCGGGAGGTGTAGACATCAATTGTCCACAGTCCGACCGTTTTAGAGAGATTGTAAAAATAGGGATCAGCTTTCTTCTTAAAGGAACCCAAGCAGCTTGCTAGTGCGCGAAGTTTTTCTGGCCCGACCGCGACATTGATTGTTCCTACATCGCCACCCGGCAGTTCAGGATGTGCCTCAAAGAAATCGGCCAGCTCGCGGAGCGCGGCCACGTAGTCCTTGTTTTCCATTTCGTTTCTCTCTTTCGGTTTACTTCACGTCCAGTCGCTTGCGGTTCTGCTCGATCATCGCGCCGGGAACTTCTTTGCCTGCGGCGATGGCCACCGCGACGCGGTCCTTGTTGAGCACAATCGTAGTTGGGATGTTCGCTTCCAAACACTCAAGAACTTGCGCGTGCGCCGTCTCATTGAGGGATTGCAATTCTGCAATCTTCGTGGAAATGAGTTCTAAGTCTGGCGTGCGGTCGAAAAACTTCTCCGGGATCTGGCGTTCGTCGGTAATGATGAGCAAGTCCGGTTGCTTGTGTAGGGCGAAGCGATGCACGTTGCCCTGGGCCTCTTGAATGCCCAGCTCGATCATGGCCAGCAGCAGCGAATCATTCAGGTTCTTGTTGAACGCGGCATAGTGGCGGGCGATGAGTTCCGCGTTCTTCACGGTCTTGCGGATGCGCAGCTCGCGCTCCTCGATCGCATTCAAGAGTTCGACCAGGTTGTCGCGGCGCACGGCGAGTTCGTTCTTTTCGCCGACCGCCAATAAACTGCCGGCATCGCGGACGTTCTGGTCTTTCGCTGCGGCCTTCTCCTCGTCCTTTTCGAGTTCGTCCTGGCGGTTGATGCCGGTGACGAATTCGGTAAAGAGCGCGGTGAGCGATTCGAGCGACAGGTCTACGGCTAAGGGCATCGGTGCGAGTGCTTCCTTCTGTGCGGCTTTCGTGGTCATGCGGTTACACCTTCCTTTTTCTTTTCTTTTGCTTTGAGAAATTTCAGTCCATCAGTTTCGGCAATCTGTGAAGCGGTTTCCTGTAGGTCACTCAAAAACTCCTCGGCATCTTTCACGCTGTAGGCCATGAAGCGAAGGGAATAGCCGCGTGCTCCGGCGTAACTTCCCCCTGCCAGTTGAATTTGGACCACGGTGCGAAGGCGAATATAGCCGCACTGTTGCAGGCGGTCTCGCATGAGTTCAAAATTGGTAGCCTTGCGTTCGGACGTGACGCGCGCGGGATGGTTCCGAGTGGCTTTATTGCGAGCAGTGACACGGTAAACCTTCGCTACCTTGGGTTTCATGGCAAGCGGAGAATCGCACAGGCTCCAAATAGTTGTCAACTTATTTTATCCAATTCTCTCAGTTTTCCCTAAACTCTGTTCCGTTATGGAAAGGAATTCACGAAGTGCCATCGCCTTCATGTAGGCGTCGTGCACTCTCCAGCACCCGGCGCAGTTCGCCTTGATGCCGCCTTCTCCGGTCTTGGCAGGGTCGAATCCTTTGTGTTTGGGACAAGACAGCTTCGCCTTAATCGTGATTTTCAGCATGCTCGTGTGTCTCCAGGTGATCGAGTTGTTTCCGGGCACTCTCGGCCGTCCCGTCGTCGGCCATCTCAAACGTGCACCCAGGCATCCCGCAAGACCAGACTCCCTTCGGTGCATGCGGCGGCAGGGATCGCACAGCCTCCTCGACGGGATTCTCCTTGAGAAAAGCCGGTACAAACGCGGCGAGCTTGTGCGGCCAAATTTCATCACGAATCCCGGTCGGTAAATCGTGATACTTCCATTTGCAGCCTCGGTCGTTAAGGTAGACGTCGAAGCGGTCAGCGATGCGGTAGTGGAACGCGGTAAACTTGTGGACCTTGAGTCCGTTACCTTCGAGTTTCGAGAGTGCGCGTTGATCGGTCACTAATCCCCCTCAAAATTCCCACTATTACATGGGCAGGCGCAAGCTTTCAGTTCACCTTCGCCGACTACGGTACGCGCAATGGGTCTCTCGCAACGCTCATGCCGCTTGCGCCTACAGGACCGGCACACCCATGCGGGCGGGTTTACGTCAATCTTAGGACTTCCGTCCGCGCTCTCTCCGTAGCTTTCCAGTAATTTTTCGCTCATCGTTTACGGTCCTTCCGTTTTTCCTGTGCTAACCATTGCTTCATGGATCGTTCAAAACACGCAGCGCAGACCCAATATTTCCGGTAGAGCTTGCGGCACATTCGCCGCTTTTTGCACCACAGTTGACAACGGGTGCGGCGGATAGGCCGGCCTTTGCCTTGTCTCCATCTCATGGTCGCTTGCCTTCCAGTTCCGGCCAATCTTCTAGCAAACCTCGGTAAGCCTCCGCGTCTGCCTCGGCCTCGGTTATGCCGTCGCCCAGGGCGATGGAGAACAGAGACTCCCATCGGTGGGCCTGCTCCTCGGTCAAATCCGGTAAGCGGTCCACAAACTCAACGGTGATGCGGCGTTGGCGCACCTGGGGCCCATCGTCGCGGTATCCGGTATAACCGGGATCGCCGTGGCCTCCCGGTTTCCAGTACACATAGAACCACGTCGCGGTGCGCGTCACGCGCTTTTCGACGCGCAATAGCTCGCGGATCGGCACGCCCTTCGGGAACAGGTAGTAGTGCTCCGGCGCCATCGTGATGGCTCTGCGGCCTCGCACGTCAGCGCCAACAAGTTCGGACAGTGGAACGCGGTTTCCCTTCATTCTGCATCTTCCTTTGCAATCAGAATTTCGATCAGCGCGTCGAGTGTATCGCGCAGATGCCGCACAGTTGGATCGATGTCCGATTGCCACCCGTCGCCGTGGAATTCCTCGCGTAGTTTTCTGAGTTCGGTCGATTCCGGCATGTGTGGCCTTTCTCCGCGTGTACGATGCGCGGCCCCCGGTGGTTTTGGAAGGAAATCAAGAGCCGAGGTCGACCAACTCGTCTGGTTCGGGATCGTAAACTGTGCCCTGATGGTCTGGGTCGTTGTCGGGCACGACGACGGGAGTCAGTTTGCGCTTGCTGAGGCTCTCTATGTACTCGGCGTCCTTCGATTGCGTCTCAGTGACAATTACTTCGACGCGGGAAGGCTGCAGCACATAGAAAATAGCCGGTACTTTTCCGGCGCCGTCGCAGTCCTCGCATTTTGTCCTGCTGGCAATCTCGACTCCTGGGGCGAGTCCAGATCCGCCGCACGGTTGGCAGAGAGTCGCTTTCGGGTGCGCGAACAGCACCCAAGTTTTCCCGGCCTCGAATTCACGCGGTACCGTCGAAATTCTTCGGCTGATGCCGAGTTTGCCGGCCTCGGCTGCGAATTCTCCCGGTGTCTTGTAAAACTTCTCGCCAATCCACAGCAACCCGGCTTTGCCCATTCCAGCCGGAGCCATGCACAGCGGGCAGGGGAAATCATCGGTACAGCGCTCGTGCTGTTCATTGCCGACCAGTCCCGGTACGTCAATCCACGTCCAGCCGCGGGCCTGCTTGATGCCATGCGAGCACGTCGGGCACACGGTCAGCGGGATCGGCAAGCGGTCGCACGGTCGGCCTGGGCCGTCGGTGACAAGATAGATGCCGCCTACCTTGCGGTAGCCGCATCCTCGTTTCGGTTCTACTGCCATAGTGAATTGTCCTCCTCGGTTTTAACTTGCGGACGGATCAACAAAATATTGTTGGTAGCTGTCCGGGTACTTGGCCTTGAGAAATTTTTGGACTACAGGCGGATAGTCGTTGCGGTTTTGCTTTGGCGATTGGACCTTGATGCTGTCCCAGTCGATGAAAAAAACTGCGACACCCGGTACTGGCCGCGTTACCTCGGCAACCCCGCCGGACACCTCGACGTACACAGTCGGTTTGTTTTTCACGGTCAATTCTCCTCGTTCGCTAGATTGCAGGTGACGTGCGCGAGTGGTTCACAGTCCGCGCAATACTCTTTCTCGCAGAAGCGGCACCACGCCCCGCGGTGCTCACGGTGAATCTTCCGGTAGTTCTCTTGCAATTTCCGGTCCATCTCGAACATATCGGATTCTTTCAAGGCGCTTCCTCCCGTACTGCTACGGCGCAGCTCTCTGCGGGAACAGTGAGCCGCGCCGAAGCCTCACGGCTACGTTGCAAGGGCATACTTAACTTCGGCGAATGGAAACTCAAGAATTTCGATAGTTGGTTCGCAGTCCAAGTGTCCGCCGTACCACCATTCCGTGTACAGTTCGCCAGGTGTGACGGACAGAACCTGAACGAAGGTACGCTTGGCGTAGGACAGCGCTGCAGCCATGCGCGACGCATCGCGCAAGCACAACGGTTTAGTGTCGGACGAGCGATAGACTAGAACCAGTTGCGCGCTCGTCCACTCGTATTCGAGTACCTGAAAGTTTGCGTTTGAGATCATGGAACTATCCTCCGTTTAGAGTAGAGTAACTAAGCTCCGAGCATTTCCACTTCTAACCGATTCAAGGAATCACGCACGTTATTAGTGGCATCTTTGGCAATACGTGCGAAGTCTGGACCGTCTTGCTTTCCCGTTTCCTGTTCCCACACCTTTGCCAGAAACAAGGCCAACGCTTCGCGCATCCCATAGCTTGAGAATTCCAGCACGCGGCAGCGGGAGAGGAATCGTTTCTCCAGGCCATCCGTCGAGTTGGAGGTGAACACCCAGATGGTTTGCGGAGGGGCATCCGTCGAATCCAGCTTGGACAGTAGCGCGAGCTGTGCGCCCTCGGTCATGCGGTCCGCCTCGTCTACCAGCACGACATGGAACGCACCCGGCACAGCCGTTGCATACCAGCACATTCGCACTACTTCGTCGATGGCTCTGGCGTCACACTTCTGGGATGGGATGTGATGCAGCTCGCCGCGTATCTGGTCGCACAGAGCTTGGCCCATGCACGTCTTACCCGTTCCTGGCGGACCCGTGAAAATCCACGCGCAAGATGTTGGACGCTCGGCGAACGCGGCGAGCACCTTACGTGGTTTCTCTAACCCGATGAAATCGGCCAGCGTACGCGGCCTGTACTTCTCGCATAGCGAGAGAGGAAACCCCAGGGCGGATTGCGTGCCTATCGCATTGGGAAATAGACTCACGGTTTCACCTCGGGACGCCAGCCGCGATTCCACGTATCGAACCGTCTACCGCTACACTTCGCATCCATGCGGACTACAGCCATGCCGTTTCGATTGCGCGTGACGGTCCCTGTCAACGTCACTCCGCCAAACCCCAACATGGAAGGGCAAAACCGTTGGACTCTCATACCTATGTCCACCTGACAATCCTTCATCGCCGTAGACTGAACCGACGCTTGGGAATGCCACCACGCGGCAAGATACGCTTTGCGTCCAGCGTCGAAAGCCTCTCTACCAGCGTGAATACAGGGCAGACAAACGTCCAGCAATTCCGTTGCCGATACCCGAACCCCACAGCGCATCACGTCCACATGCTGGCAGGCTCGCAGTATCCGCAATTGATCGGCCACACCATCAGCCTGTAGGTTACGTCCAAAGAAATCCGCAACTGTCTCTCGCTCACTCATCACCGAACACCTTGCGCAGCACCGTCACGATCATCCACAGCAGAAACACGAACGTCCCAAGTGACATATCCCTGCCTCCCATTCGTCGAAACTAATAAAAAAAAGAGAGTGTGTAGATACTCGCCTTTCGCTTGCCAAACCTCTGCCATTCACCTTCCATTTGAGCTATCCACTCACGGTTAGCGCCGCGAGACAGACAGGCGAAGCGAGCAAGCGAAGATAGCAGTTGCACGTTCTGTGCCATTGCGAAACACACGGGTTAGGTGCTGCAAGCGCAGCCCAAAGTGGGAACGATTCCCGAAGTGGGACACCGAAATGGGAATGACGGGCGACGCGGCGAAGATAGCGCGAAGATTGCGACGATCAGGCAGGCGAGCACAGCGCACAGCCGCGTGAACACTGGCGAAGATCGGCCCCAGGCGACCGCGCATTGTCCCGCGATTGGCGCACGATCGGCAGCACATCGGCGAGCAAGTGGCAAGCGAACGCCCGCCGCATCCCACACTCCCAGACCTACTCCTGTCTCTACAGGGAAGACCACGCCTACGCTGTTGTCTCGCGCGCGCATTGTCCGGCAACCCCTCCCCCTCCCCTCGAAACAGTGGCCTGACTCGACGCGGACAATTTTCATTTTGAACCACTAATTTTTTAAGTATACACATGGTGCTTGACAACCCAATGCAACAGGAGCACACTCTGCAACCGAGAAAGCAATGCACCACACGCAACAACTCGAAACGAGGCGGGGATAGGCTATGGATCTGCACCTGCGAAACGTGGAGCCGGATTTGGTGCGGGAGATGAAGATGGAGGCGGTGACGCGAGGGGTGACGCTGCGGGTGGTGGCGATGGAGCGGTTGGGCGGGAAGAGGGCCAATGGAGAGGGTAAGGATCGTCGAGAGGCGAAGGGCGGACGGGGGTCTGGAAAGGGTAGGGGTGTGGTCGGACGGAAGCGTGGCGTCGGAGGAAATTCTGGACGACGTGTTGGTAGCGCGGGAGAGAGACCGGTCGGTACAGGAGGGGATCGAGACGCTGCGGTGGTTGCTGTCGGACAGTGCCCAGGATGTCCTCATACACTGACGAAGCACCATGGGTTCAAGGGGGCGTGCCAGGTGGATAACTGCGCGTGTCCAGGGGTGGAGAGTTGAGCGGGGAGAGGGTCATAGCGGTGGACCGGGACTGGTACGTGGACCTGGTTCAGTATTTGCAGGCGGACGAGTCGTTTTCGGAAAAGGGGCAGAGGCTGAACCGAGTGTTGTTCACGGCGAGCGGCAAGAAGCTGATTTTCAAGACGGCGTTCGAGAAAAGGGGGAAACCCGATGTCTCTGCCCACGGAAATTAAGGCGCTGAACATGGCGGGGTACGGGTTCGAGGACGTGGGGACGTGCTCAGGGTGCGGCGCGGAAATCGAGTGGTGGAAGACGCCGCGTGGGAAGAAGATGCCGATTAGTGTGGTGCCGGTGTATCGGGTGGAGGGCGATCCGACGTCGACGCTTTTGCGGCACGACCGGATTCCGCATTTTGCGAATTGTCCAAAGGTAAAGGACTTCCGAAAGAAGAAATGAGCCGAAAAATGATTCGTGGACCGCAGCATGCGCCCTACGAGGCGCGATACCCGGACGTGTCGATAGGAACGCTTAGGAAGATGGACCAGTTTCACGACGATATGATACGGCGCCGCGGATTGCCCAAGGATGCGTTCGCGCTGATCCACGACCTTGCTTACGACGAGGAATCGCGCGACCGCGAAACCTACCGCCAGCGGGCGCAGCGAATTTTGAAGGCCAAGGACGACAAATGTTTCGTGCGGGAGCAGGCCCATTCCAAGCGCCTATACCTCAGAAACCAGAAACGGCACCGAAACGACCGAAGAAGGAGCGACCGATAGCTGAATAGGAGGAAAGATGCGCGACAAACTGGAACAAGCGATCCAAGGTGTTTTCTCGAAGTTGAATTTCGCCATCGAGGACGAAGCAAAATCGCACGGTATTTTGGCGCATGACCTGAGAGTTAAGCTGATCGACCGGCTCTTCAACGCCACCGATTCCGAATTGGCAGGTCTGATTCACTCGGAAGCGGATCGAGGCCAAGCCGAAGCGAGCGCGGGATGAACATTCAGGGATATCCCGACGAGTTGAATTACGTAAACGCGATCCTGCACCCGCTGGCACCCAAATCCGGAAGTTTTTTGACCGCGTTCTGCCAAGCCTGCCAGGCCGCGGACTTTGAAAACTATGAATTCCTGCGACCGCCGCTTGCGGTATTCATGCAAAAGTATCCCTGCGACGTGCAACGCCGCGCGATGGAGGAGCGGGACAGTGGAAACCAACCCAAGTAAAAACTGGCTGGAGCGCTGCATCGGGCGCTTGCGCAGTCCGGCCTCGCGGCTGGCTTCGGCGCACCAAAAGTTCGACGAGCGCGACCTGGAAACCACCACGATCTATACTCTCGTGCTGCACGAGCGCGGCGCCATCGTGCGGCATGAGGTCGAGGCGCGCAGTCTGTCCATGATGCAAACGGAGTGAGCGTTTGTGAGCGCCTCGTTCTCGAAAACGGATTTGTCGCCATCGTTTGCCGGGGACATCGGGGAAGGCGAGCCGTGAAACTGCCGGCCACGCACGCGGAATTGATTGCGGCCGGATGGAGGCCGAGGTCCAGGAGGCACTGTAGGCTATGCAACGCCACCATCGAGTTCTGGAAAACGCTGGCGGGAAAAATCGAGCCGCTCGAATTGACGCTCCTCGAAGCCAAGCCGGTG
>JGI12269J14319_10004169_pt1 | contig 13317 bp, 13 predicted proteins | sample PeaSoiSIISIP2007_FD_14319 | JGI IMG/M metagenome (IMG submission 14319) | reverse complement strand
CCCGCTGCGCCCCGGCCTCAGGCCCGCCTGCGCCGTGCCGGACGAATGGCGCGAGCGGCTCGCGACTGTCGGCATCAACACGCTGCTGGCGGTGCGCGCCCGGCGAGGCGTCGGGGCCCGCACGCTCGCCGGCGCACGGGCGAGCGCGCCGGACTGGCGCCACCTCGGCCTCAGGCGCCTCGCGCTGTTTGTGGTCGACAGCATCGAGCGCGGCACGCGCTGGGTGCTGTTCGAACAACCGGCACCGGCGCTGTGGTGGCGGCTCGAGCGGCAGGTGTCGGACTTCCTCGCGGCGCTCGAGCGCGACGAGGCCTTCCCCGGGCGTCCTCCCGAGCAGGCTTGGTTTGCCATCTGCGATGAGCGCGTCAACCCGCCGCGGCAGCTCGGTGAAGTGCGCCTGCTGTTCGGGTTCGCGGCGCTGCGCGAGGGCGATTGGCACTGCTGGCTGCTGACGCACGGGCCGGCCGGGAGCCGCGTGCAGCCGGTGAGCCTCAACCGGCTGCAGTCGGCCGGCGGCAAGCCGCCGCTCGATCCGGACTTCGACGTCGCGACGGTGCTGCAGCAGCACCTGCGGCGCTGAGGCCGACTCAGCGGCGCCGGCGGCCCCGCGCCGCCACGTCCCAGCGCTTCAAGGGTCCCGAGCCGCGGGCGGTCCGTAACCGCCACCACCCGGCGTTTCGATCTCGATCTGATCGCCCGCCGCGACGCTGACGGCATCGGTCGCGCCGAGCACCTCGATCGCCCCGCCCGCACGTCGCACGGTCGTGCGCCCGCAGGCACCGTCACCGCCGCCGGCGAGCCCGCGCGGCGCGATACGCCGGTGGTTCGCGAGTATCGCGGCCGCGAGCGGGCGGCGGAACTCGATGCGGCGCACGAGCCCGTCCCCGCCGCGCCAGCGGCCAGTCCCGCCCGAGCCGCGGCGATAGCGGAACTCGCGCAGCAGCACCGGCAGGCGCGACTCCAGAACCTCGGGGTCCGTGAGCCGGGAGTTTGTCATGTGGGTTTGCACGCCGCTCGCGCCGGCAAAGCCCGGGCCTGCTCCCGCACCGCCGGCGACCGTCTCGTAGTACTGGCACTCGGCATCGCCGAAGGTGAAGTTGTTCATCGTGCCCTGCGAGTCGGCGAGCACGCCGAGCGCGCCGTACAGCAGATCGACGATGCACTGCGAGGTCTCGACGTTGCCCGCGACCACCGCCGCCGGCGGCTGCGGATCGAGCAGCGAGCCCACCGGGATCACGAGCTCGAGCGGCGCGAGGCAGCCCTCGTTGAGCGGGATGTCGCTGTCGACGAGGGTGCGGAACACGTACAGCACTGCCGCCGTACACACCGCACGCGGCGCGTTGAAATTGCGCTCGGACTGCGACGAGGTGCCGGTGAAGTCGACGCGTGCGCTGCCGTGCGTTGCATCGACGGTGACCGTGACCACGAGCCGCTCGCCGCCGTCGAGCTCGCGCTCGTGACGCTTCGGACCCTGGCCTGCGATCGCAAGCCCGCGCAACGCCGCGCGCACCCGCGCGTCGGCGTTCGCCTGGACGTGCCCCATGTAGGCGGTGACGGCCGGCAGGCCCTGTTCGCGCACCAGCCGCGCGAGTTCCGCCGCGCCGCGCGCGTTGGCAGCGAGCTGCGCGGCGAGGTCGGCGAGGTTGCGCGCGACGTTGCGGGCGGGCCAGGGCCCGCGGCCGAGCAGTTCGCGGACCAGCGCCGCCTCGAAGCGTCCGTTGCTGACGATCCGCTCGCCCTCGAACAGCGCGCCCTCCTCGTCGATGCGGCGGCTGAACGGTGGCATCGAACCGGGTGTGATGCCGCCGATGTCGGCGTGATGGGCGCGCGAGGCCACCCAGAACGTCGCGGTTGGCGAGTCCTCGAGGTGCACGGGACTGACGACGGTGAGGTCGGGCAGGTGCGTGCCTCCGGCGTAGGGTGAGTTGACGAGGAAGGCATCGCCCGGACGGATCGCCGCACCGTGCCGGTCGCGCACCGCGCGCACGCTCGCGCCCATCGACCCGAGGTGCACCGGCATGTGCGGGGCATTGGCGACCAGACGCCCGGAGGCGTCGAATACCGCGCAGGAGTAGTCGAGGCGCTCGCGGATGTTGACCGAACTCGCGGTCTGGCGGAGCACGGTGCCCATCTGTTCGGCGACGTGCATGTAAAGGCCCCCGAATACCTCGACCAGCACCGGGTCGGCGCGCGCGAGCTCGATGCGGCGCTTCTCGCCCTGGCGCTCGCGCCGCAGCACGAGTCCCCCGCCTGAGACGACCTCGGCCGACCACAGCGGTTCGACGATCGTCGTGGCGGTTGCCTCGGCAATGATCGCGGGCCCCTGGATCCGGTCGTGAACGCTGAGTTGCTCGCGGACGAGCAGCGGGACGCGCCGGTAGCCGCCGTCGAACCAGGCGTCGACGTCGGCCGGCGGGGCCGGCAGACCGAGCGGCGTCGACGGCGGCGGCGGCAGCTCGGCATCGGCCGCACCGACCACCTCGACGCTGACCGCGGCGATCAGCAGCGGTGAGGCGTCGGCCGGCCGGTAGCCGAAGCGGCGCGCATGCTCCTCGCGGAACGCTTCCGCCATCACCGCGGGCGTGTCGAAGGCGACCGGGAGCGCCACGTCCGAGTCGGCGACCCGGATCTCGGCGCGGCAGTCGCGGCCGGTCTCGGGCGCGCCCTTCAGCGCCTCGCTCGCATCGCCCGCGAGTTCCGAGGCGAGACGCGTCGCGGCCGCGACGCCTGCGGCGTCGAGCGCAGCCCCAAGAGTGCCGCGGCGCAGTGCCCGCGGCTCGGCAAGGCCAATGCCGACTGCCGACAGCACGCCGGCCAGCGGGTCGATGAATATCGTGTCCATGCCGAGCGCGGCGGCGACGCGGCAGGCGTGTTGTCCGCCGGCACCGCCGAAACAGGCGAGCGTGAACTGGGACGGATCGTGGCCGGCGCCGAGGCTGACGTGCTTGATGGCGTTCGCCATCGTGTCGACCGCGACCTTGAGAAAGCCCTCGGCGACCTGCTCTGCGCCGCGTGCGATACCGGTCGCGGCGGCCATCTGCTGCGCCAGCGCCGTGAAGCGCTCGCGCACGACGCCAAGAGCGAGCGGCGCATCGCCTCGCGGCCCGAACACGCTCGGCAGTCGCTCGGGTTGCAGCCGGCCGAGCAGCACGTGGATGTCGGTGACCGCGAGCGGCCCGCCCCGGCCGTAGGCAGCCGGACCCGGGACCGCGCCGGCCGAGTCGGGCCCGACGGCGCAGCGCCCGTCGGCGAAGCGAAGGATCGACCCGCCACCCGCAGCGACCGACTGGATGTCGAGCGCCGGTACCTGCAGCCTTACGCCCGCGACCGCGAGTTCGCTGCGGCGCGCGTAGCGCCCGTCGTAGAGCGACACGTCGGTCGAGGTGCCTCCCATGTCGAATCCGATCAGGCGCCGGAAGCCCGCGGCGGTACCGGTCTTGACCATGCCGACGAGCCCGCCGGCGGGTCCGGACAGCACGGCGTTCGGGCCGCGGAACGCCGCGGCGGCGGCGAGACCGCCGTGGCTCTGCATCAGCTCGAGCCGCGTTCCAGGGCCGAGCGCGGCGAGCTCGGCGGCCAGCGTCGACACGTAGTGGCCGATCAGCACCGCGAGGTAGGCGTCGGCCGCGGTCGTCTGGCCCCGCGGCACGAGGCCCTCGAGCGGGGCGACCTGGTGCGACACGGCGACCGCTGCGAAGCCCGCGGCGCGCGCGAGGCGTGCGGCCTCGCGCTCATGGGCCGGATGCTGCCAGCCGTGCAGCAGCACGATCGCGACGCTGGTCGCCCCCGCAGCGCGCGCGGCGGCGAGCGCGGCACCTAAGGCTTTGCCATCCAGCGGCTCGAGCACCTCGCCGGTCGCCGTGACCCGCTCGTGCGCCTCGATCACATACGAATAGAGTGGTGGGGGCAGGCGGATCTCGCGCGCGAAGAGCTGCGGGCGCTCCTGCGTGCCGATGGCCAGCGCATCGCCGAGGCCGCGAGTGATCACGAGCGCGGTAACCGCGCCGCTGCGCTCGAGCAGCGCATTCGTCGCGACCGTCGTGCCGACCCGCACGCAGTCGATGCGCGCCCCGTCTGCGCCATGCGCGGCGAGCAGCGCGCGGATGCCGGTGACGGTCGCATCCTGGTACCGGCCGGGGGCGACCGACAGCAGTTTCGCGGCTACGACACGCCCGTCGGGCGTGCGCCCCACGACGTCGGTGAAGGTGCCGCCGCGGTCGACCCAGAACTGCCAGCCGGCCGTCATCGCTGCCCGGGGTGATCGCCGGGCGCCTGGGTCGCGCTGCGCCCGCCTGCCATTCCCACTCGCGGCTCCATGCGACTACATTAGCGCGGTTTGGGGCTGGCGCACCGTGGCTCGCGGCCGGGGGACTTTGAATGGTGGTCGATCGCAGCAGGCAACGCCAGGCGGGGCAGCCGACCCGCCGGCAGGCGCGGTGTGAGGCGATCTGGCGCGCGGTCGCCGCGATTCCGCGCGGCTCGGTCGCGACCTACGGCGGCATCGCTGCGAGTGCCGGCTACCCGCGCGCCGCGCGCCTCGTCGGCTACGCACTGAAAACGGCGCCGGACGCGCTGAAGCTCCCGTGGCACCGCGTGGTCGCAGCGGGCGGGCGCATCGTCTTTGCGCAGGGCAGCCGACTGCACCGCGAGCAGCGACGGCGCCTCGAGTCCGAGGGCATCACGGTGCGGCGCGGGCGCGTCGCCGTGGCACGCGTCGAGGATCTGGATGCGCTGCTGTGGGGAAGCGACGGCTGATAAGATCCGCGTTCGGGGGCCTTAAGGCAGCACGCGATGGATCGATACGTCGTCTTCTCGCACGGCAAGGAGAGCGGGCCGTGGGGCACGAAGATCTCGGCGCTCGCCGACATCGCCCGGGTCGAGGGCTATGAGGTCGAGTCGGTCGACTACCGCGGCCTGGACGATCCGCGCGAACGCGTGACGCGCCTGCTCGCCTACTGCCGCGACTTCCAGGGGCGCCTGGTGCTCGTCGGATCGAGCATGGGCGGGCACGTGTCGGTGGCGGGGTCGCGTTTGCTGCGGGCCGCAGGCATGTTCCTGATCGCACCGGCGTTCTACATGCCCGGCTACGAGCACCAGACGCCGCAGCCGGCGGCCTGTCCGATCACGATCGTGCACGGCTGGCGCGATGACGTCGTGCCGGTAGAGCACAGCGTACGGTTCTCGCGCGAGTACGCCGCGACGCTGCACGTGCTCGACACCGACCATCGCATGCAGGACCGGATCGCGGAGCTCGGCTACTACTTCGAGTATTTCCTGGCGACGCTCGACAAGTTTGGCGAGTAACGCGTGCCGCGTTCGGGAGAGGTTCAGTGCCTGGCATGACCCGCTACGCCGTGCGGCGGTGGCCCGCGCTCGCGGCCTCATTCGGCACGGCTGCGCCGACTGGGACCAGGCGGCAGCCGACCGCCGTCGACGACCTCATCGACACCCACCAGGGACGGCCGGCCGTGACGTTCGCGCACGGCAGGCACCCCGGCGCTGAGTCGACCCGGTGAACGAGGCAGCCTGGCAGGTCTACATCGTCGAGACCGAGCGCGGCGCGCTCTACACTGGGATCACAACCTCGCTCGAGCGGCGCCTCGCCGAACACGCGCGCGGGACCGGTCGTGGCGCGCGCTTCTTCAGGCTCGGCGCGCCGGCGCGCCTGCGCTACGTCGAGGCCGCGGCGGACCGCGCCCGGGCGCAGGCGCGCGAAGCCGAGATCAAGCGCCTCAGCAGGCGCGCGAAACTCGCGCTGATCGCCAACGAGCCCGCGGCGATCCCGTGACCCGGCTCCTCGGACTCGACCGGACGGGCCTGTGGCTCACGGCACGCGTGCTCGCGGCGTGGGTGCGGCCGACGGCGCTGCCGGTCGATCAGGCCGAGCGCCTGCGTGGCCGCGGACGCAAGGTCCTGTACGTGCTCGAGCGCCGCTCCGTGGCCGACCTACTGGCGCTCGCGATCGTCTGCCGGAGCATCGGCCTGCCCTCGCCGATCCGCCGCTTCACGCTCGGGGCGGCGCACGAGTCGCGCGCGCTGATCGCGCTCGAGCGGCGCAGGGGCTGGCTCAGGCGGCGCGTCGACCGGCGCGTGCCGCCGCGGCTGATGCGCCTGCTCGATGCGGCAGTGGCCGTTGCCGACCATGACACCGACCTCGTTCCGGTGTCGGTGTTCTGGGGCCGAGCGCCCGGCAAGGAAGGATCGTGGTTCAGCATGATGTTCCGCGAGGACTGGACCCTGGTGGGTCCGTTCCGCCGGTTCCTGTCGACCGTCGTCAACGGCCGCCGCACGCTGGTCCGGTTCGGCGACCCGACCGCGCTCGGCGACTTCCTCGGCGCGGGCGTCGAGCCGCGGCGCATGGCGCGGCGCCTGACGCGCGCGATGCATACGGAGTTTCGCAACGCCCGCGCCGCCGTCATCGGTCCGGATCTCTCGCACCGTCGCACGCTGATCGCCGAGCTCCTCAGCAAGCGGGCCGTGCGGGCGGCGGTGGCGCTCGAGGTCCGTGAGCGGAACCTGAGCCGGCGCGAGGCACTGATGATCGCGCGCCGCTACGCCTACGAGATCGCCGCGGACATCTCGCCGCGCTTCGTGGCCTTCGCGGCCGCGGTGCTCAGCCGGATCTGGAACCGGCTGTACGACGGCGTCGAGGTGCTGCACGCCGAGCGCCTGGAGCTCGCCGGGCAGGGCGCGCAGGTGGTCTACGTGCCGTGCCACCGCAGCCACATGGATTACCTGTTGCTGTCCTACGTGATCTACACGCGCGGCCTGGCGGTTCCGCACGTCGCCGCCGGCGTCAACCTCAACCTGCCGGTCATCGGCCGGGTGATCCGCAAGGGCGGCGGATTCTTCCTGCGGCGCAGCTTCAAGGGCAACGGGTTGTATGCGGTGGTGTTCACGACCTACCTCGAGGTCATGATGGCCCGCGGGCACTCAATCGAGTACTTCATCGAGGGCGGCCGAAGCCGCACCGGGCGACTGCTGTGGCCCAGGACCGGCATGCTGGCGATGACGCTGCGCGGCTATCTGTCCGACCCGGCCCGCCGGGTCGTGTTCGTACCGGTCTATTTCGGCTACGAGAGGCTGTTCGAGGCGAAGACGTATATCGGCGAGCTTTCGGGGCAGGCCAAGGAACAGGAGACCGTGCTGGGGCTGCTGCGCGCGGTGCCGAAGCTGCGCAGGCGCTTCGGCCGCGTGTTCGTCAGCTTCGGCGAGCCGATTGCGCTCGACGCGCACCTCGATGTGGCGGCGCCCGGCTGGCGCGCGGACCGCGGCCCGCGCCCGGCCTGGCTCGGCGCCGCCGTCGATTCGCTGGCCTGGACCATCCAGTGCGGCGTGAACTCGGCGGCCGCAATCTCGCCGGTCGCGCTGCTCGGACTCGCACTGCTGTCCATGCCGCGCCAAGCGATGGCCGAAGCCGACCTCGTGCGGCAGCTCGAGCTGTACCGGCGACTCGCGCGGCTGGCGCCGTATTCCCGCGACCTGTGGTGCACCGAGCTCGACGGCCCGGCGATCATCGACTACGGGCGGCACATGCGGATCATCGAGACCGTCCCGCACCCGCTCGGAGCCGTCGTGCGCATGAACGAGGAAAGCGCGATCCTGTGCGCCTACTACCGCAACAACATCCTGCACGCCTATGCGCTGCCGTCGCTGATTGCCTGCGCATTCCTGCACAACGCGGCGATGCGCACCGAGGACGTGCAGCGGCTCGCCTGGCGCATCTACCCCTACATCGGGCAGGAACTGTTCCTGCGCTGGTCAGAGCCGCAGGTGCCTAAAGTCGTCGACGGGCTGCTCGAGGCGCTCGCCGGTCTAGGTCTTCTGGAACGGTCGGCGGACGGCGCCGTGTGGCGCCGGCCGAGTACCGGCACGGCGGAGGCCGTGCAGCTCTCGGTGCTCGCCCAGGCGACGCTGCAGGTGATCGAGCGCTACTACCTCGCGATTGCGCTGCTCGTCCAGGCGGGCCCGGGGTCGATCACCCAGGATGCACTCGAGAACCGCTGCCACCTGATGGCGAGCCGGATGTCCCATCTCTATGAATTGCGCTCGCCGGAGTTCTTCGACAAGGCGCTGTTCCGCCAATTTCTCGACCTGCTCAGGGCGCGCAGCGTCATAGCCCTCGCGCCGGACGGCTGCCTGACCTACGATGAAGCGTTGCCCGCCGTGGCGAACGACGCGCAGCTGGTGCTCTCCGAGCAGATCCGGCACAGCATCCTCCAGGTCACTCACGCGTAGGCCGCGATCGTGCAGTCTGTCGTGCATTCCAAGACGCAGCACACGTGCGGTCCGCACGACGGGGCGGCCCCCCCGCGCGCACCGCGCGCACCGTTCGGCGGACGCGGCGGAACGCCCGGCGGTCCCGGACGGCGTCCGTCGGCCGGCAGACTGATCGGTGCAGCGCTCGTCACGGCCTCGCTCGCGGCGTCGGCCGCGGCCGAGGAGCGGGCGGGCGCGCGAGCTCCCGAGGATCGCGAGTTCGTCCCGGCGTACCTCGAGCCCGAGACCGCCGACTACCAGGTCTACTACACGGAGCTACGCCGCGCCCATTTCCTCGAGTCGGTCGCCCAGGAGCTCAACCACGTGCTCACGCTGCCGGCGACCGTGACGCTGCGGATCGCCGAATGCGGGCACAGCACGACCAGCTGGGTAGCCGACACGCAGACCGTGACCGTGTGCTACGAGTTCCTGGACGCCGTGCTCGCGATCGCGAGCGAGGCCGCCCCGTCGCCTGAGCGAGCGGAACAGCTGTTCTCCGGCGCCGTCACCTTCGGGCTGTTTGCCGAGGTGGGCCAGGCGCTCGTGAGTGTGTATCGACTGCCGGTCGAGAAGGGTCCACTGCAGGCGGGCGATGAGTTCGCGGCGATCACGCTCGCCGCGGCGGAGCAGGACGGCGACGGCAGCGCGGCCGCCGCCGTCGAGTTCTTCGACGATGCGCTCACCAAGCCCGGGTCGGGCTTCGAGTATCTCGACACGCACGGCTTCGACCGCGCCCGTCTCGAGACTGTCGCCTGCATCCTCTATGGCAATGCGCCGCTGAACCATGCCGGCGCGCTCGCCCGCGGCATACTGTCCACGGCCCGCGCGCCGCGCTGCGCCGAGGAGATGGTCGCTGCCGCCAAGGCCTGGGACCTTTACCTCAAGAATCACACCCGTGTGCCGCCGGTGCTGCCCGCGCCGCCCGCGCCGCCCGCGCCGCCGGTACCGCCGGCCGCGCCGGCGCAGCGGCTCTAGACGGCGCGGACGCACATGCGCTGCATCTCAGTCGATGCCCGGACGCTCCCTCAGGCGCTTGACCGCGGTCCGCTGCTTCTTGCCCGCCAGACGCCGCTCGCGCGAGGCGCGGGTCGGATTCGTGGCACGCCGGGGCTTCGGTCGCTCACGGGCCGCGGCGATCAGCTCGGCCAGGCGCTCGAGCGCATCGCGCCGATTGCCCTCCTGGCTGCGGTGGCGGTGTGCGGCCAGCACGAGCCAGCCGTCGCGGGTCAGCCGGCGCCCCGCGAGCGTCGCAAGCCTCGCGCGGGTCCACTGATCGAGGATCACCGATGCGCCCGCGTTGAACCTGAGTTGCACGGCCGTGGCGACCTTGTTGACGTTCTGGCCGCCGGGGCCCGGGGAGCGGACGTAGACGAACTCGAGTTCTGAGTCGGGGACCTCGAGCCCAGCGGCGATCTCGATCACCGCGTTCAGGCCTCGAACGGATTGCGTCCCGGGTGCGACTTCGCGCTCGCCAGGGGTCCGCTCGCGCTGGCGGGCGGCTCGCGGCGCTGCGCCGGCAGCGCGCCCTGGCCGATGATCCGGCCGTCGGCGTCATACATGCGCACGTCGAGCTGCGCCCGCGGGATCGTGATGCCGCGTGCCTTGAACAGCCGCCAGATCGCGCGGTTGACGTCGGACCTGACGTTGTTGACCCCCGCCTCGGGGTCGGCGATCCAGAACCTGAGCTCGAGATCGAGGCCGTAGTCGTGAAAGCCCATCAGCCGCGCGACCGGCGGCGTGTCCTTGAGGATGCGAGGCGAACATCTTGCGGCCTCGAGCAGCACCTGCATGGCGACTTCCGGATCGTCGTCGTAGCTGATCCGGACCGGGAGCTTGAGCCGCACCTTCTTGTCGCTGTAGCTCCAGTTGATGACCTGGTTGGTGATCAGGTTCTGGTTCGGCACCAGCGTCTCGACGCCATCCCGGTCGCGTACGACGACGTAGCGGCCGCGCAGCTCCTGGACCCAGCCGAAGCCCTCGGTACTGGTGCCGATCGTGCCGGTGAAGCTGATCACATCGCCGGGCTTGATCGACTTGTCCATCAGCAGCACGAAGCCGCTGACGAAATTGGCCGCAATGGCCTGCAGGCCGAAGCCCAGCCCGAGACCGAGCGCGCCGCCGAAGATGCTGAGCGCGCCGAGGTTGAGGCCCGACGCCGACAGGCCTAAGAGCACGCCAAAGCCGATCAGGAAGGCATACGCGAACTTCGCGACCGCGATGCGCGTACTGGGCGCGAGCCCATGCAGCGTCGCCACCCGGCGCTCGAGCACCCGGCCGATCCAGGCGCTGATGATCACGAACGCGATCACCGTGAACAGCGAGCGGATCAGCGACCACAAGGTCAGCGGCGTCTCGCCCTTGTTGCCCGGCGCGACCGAGATCGAGTCCAGGAACGCGGTGACCGTCTCGTGCCAGCCGAGCAGGTACATCGCAACGAACAGCCACGCGACCAGCGCGGCACGCAGTTCCCATCGACGCAGGTGCTTGTGGGGGAAAAGCGATACGCGCAGCAGGAACATGACGCCGCGGATCGCGGCCAGCGAGCCATACAGCGTCAGGACCAGGTCGAGCACCCGCACGTCGAGCGGCACCAGGGCGAGCGCGCCGCGGATCGCGAGCAGCAGCAACAGCGCCGTGCCGTACGGGATCACGATCAGCATCGCCTCGCGCAGCAGCGGTCGGACGGTGCCACGCACGCCAGGCCGGTGCCCGACCCGGCGAGCGATTGCGCGGCGGGCGAGCCCCCCGGCCACGGCGGCCACGGCGAGCGCGACGAGCTCGATCAGCGTCGTCACGTTCAGCCACTCGCGGGCGAAGCGGGGAAGGAGTTCGCGCAGCGTGTCCATAGTTCGGCCGGCCGGGCGCGTTGCGCCTCAGGCGTTCAGATCGGGTATCAGTTCGCTCTCGAGCCGGATGATCTGGTCCTTGAGCAGCAGTTTGCGCTTCTTGAGGCGCTTGAGGCGCAGCTCGTCGACCCTGAGGTCGAGCTGCAGCCGCGAGATCACATCGTCGAGATCGCGGTGCTCGATCCGCAGTTCGCGCAGCCGCTCGAGCCGCTGGAACAGCTCGGTGTTGACCTTGTCGTCGGAGTCCGTCATGCCTGAAGCGTTCGGCGCGGTGTCGGCGCCCACCGGTGCCAGACCGGAGCGACGGCCACCGGCAGCTTAGCCAATCGTCCCGGACGATGCCACGGCAGGGCCGGATCGTGGCAATCCGAACCTACCGAGCCTTCGAGGCCGGCACGCAGCGCGAGGCCGACGGCGGTCTCGATCTGATGGGGCGCGGCGCCGCCGCTGACGACCTCGAGGGCGATCCCGCCGGCGGCGCGGAACTCCTGGACCAGACGGCGGCGCTGTCCGGCCGAGAGCGCGTACCGCAGCGGATGGGCGAGCACTGCGACCCCACCGGCCGCGGTGATCGCCGCGACCGTCGGTCCGAGCTCCGGCCACGCGGGGCTCACGTGGGCCGGCCGGCCGCGCCCGAGCCAGCGCGTGAATGCCGCAGGCACGTCGCGGACGGCTCCGAGCTCCACCAGCGCGCGCGCGAAATGGGTGCGGGTCGGAGCCTCGTGCGCACTCACGTGCCGCAGTGCCTCGCGGCCCGGAGCGCCGGCCCGCTCGAGACGCGCCGCAATGTCCGCCGCGCGGCTCCGGCGGATGTCGAGCAGCGCCGCAACAGCGACCCGGAGCGCGGCCGCGCGCGGATCGAGGCCGAGGCCGACGACGTGCACGTCGCGTCCCTCCCAGCGGGCCGACAGCTCGATGCCCGGGACAGCGCGCAGCCCGGCGGCGCGCGCGGCCGCATCGGCCGCATCGAGGCCCGCGACGGTGTCGTGGTCGGTGAGCGCGAACAGCCCGACGCCGGACTCGGCAAGCAAGCCGACGAGTGCGGCCGGCGACAGCACGCCGTCGGAGCACGTCGAATGCAGATGCAGGTCGATGCAGTCGTTCATACGGTTCAGGCGGCACGACCGTGCACAAGCGTGGGTCCGAGCCCGACGATCTCGACCTCGCGGCCCCTGAGGATCACGAAGCCGTGGCGGCGTGAGGCGCCATCCTCACTGTAGTCGAACACATAGATACGCCGCAGCGCGAGGCGTCCGCGTTCGTCGCGCGCCGGGCGCAGCGCCTTGAACGCGACCGTTCCGTCGAGCAGCTGCACGCCGGCGTGCTCGCAGGCGTCGATGGCCGCAGCATTTGCGTGCACGCGCGCCTCGATGCTGGCGCGCCACCACAACGCGAGCGCGCCGCCGCACAGGGTCACGAGAAAGAGCGAAGTCATGCTGGATGGAGAGGCGTCCGCGCCGCGCCTGGGCCCGGGTCCCTGGATCGCCGCGTTATATCATACGGGCGATGTACCCCAACTCCGCGATGCTGCCGTGGGATTCGATCGACACCGTGCTGCTTGACATGGACGGCACGCTGCTCGACCTGCGGTTCGACAACTGGTTCTGGCAGGAGCACATCCCGGCGGTCTGGGCCCGCGAGCGCGGGCTGACGTCGGCGGCGGCCCTCGCGGAGCTGATGCCGCGCTTCGAGGCGGCGCGCGGACGTCTCGACTGGTACTGCGTCGACTACTGGAGTCGCGAGCTCACGCTCGACATCCGCGCAATCAAGCGCGGCGTCCGCGCACAGGTGGCATGGATCCCGGGTGCCGAGCAGTTCCTGTTGCGTCTGTGCCGGCTCGGAAAACGCCGGCTGCTGCTGACGAATGCGCACCCCGAGACGCTCGCGATCAAGGACCAAGAGGTCGATCTCGTCGGCCATCTGGACGCCGCCTACTCGACCCATCGATTTGGCGCGCCGAAGGAGGATCCGGCCTTGTGGCCGCGGTTCGCCGCCGCCGAGCGGCTCGAGCCCGCGCGCACGCTGATCATCGACGACAGCCTGCCGGCGCTCGCCGCCGCACGGGACTTCGGAATCGGCTGGCTGCGTGCCATCCGCCGGCCGGATTCCGGGCGGCCGGCTCGCGACACCGGCGGGTTCCCCGGCGTCGACTCGATCGCCGACCTGCTGTAACGGCGCCGTCAGCTGCGCAACGCCAGCCACGCGAGCGCCG
>JGI12269J14319_10004168_pt1 | contig 13318 bp, 9 predicted proteins | sample PeaSoiSIISIP2007_FD_14319 | JGI IMG/M metagenome (IMG submission 14319) | reverse complement strand
AACTCGCCGGCCAGCTTTTCGATCATGTCGTTCTCGCCGCGCTTGCGGGCCGCGGCGACCAGCCAGCGGATGGCGAGCGCGCGGCGGCGTTCGACCCGCACTTCGACCGGCACCTGGTAGGTGGCGCCGCCCACGCGCCGGGAGCGCACCTCGACGGCGGGCGCGACGTTGTCGAGCGCCGAGTGGAAGGTCTCCAGCGGACCCTGGTCGCGCCGGCGCGCTTCCAAGAGGTCGAAAGCGCCGTAGACGATGCTCTCGGCGACGGCCTTCTTCCCCTCGTGCATCACGTAGTTCATGAACTTGGTGACCACGAGGTCGTTGAACTTCGGATCGGGCAGAACCTGGCGGATTTCGGCGCGGCGGCGGCGGGACATCTAGATCTCTCTCACTTCGGTCGTTTGGCGCCGTAGAGCGAGCGGCGCTGTCTGCGGTCCTTCACCCCTTGGGTGTCGAGCACGCCGCGCAGGATGTGGTAGCGCACGCCCGGCAGGTCTTTCACGCGCCCGCCGCGGATCAGCACCACCGAGTGCTCCTGCAGGTTATGGCCTTCGCCGGGGATGTAGCACACCGCCTCCATGCCCGTGGTCAAGCGCACCTTGGCGACCTTGCGCAGCGCCGAGTTCGGCTTCTTCGGCGTGATCGTGTAGACCCGCGTGCAGACGCCGCGGCGCTGCGGGGAGCCCTTCAGGGCCGGCACCTTGTTGCGCGACGGTTTCGGGCGGCGCGGCTTACGGATCAGCTGGTTGATCGTCGGCATTCAGGTCTTTCGTTCACTTAAACCGGTCGGGCGCTTCCGAACGCCATCCGATAAACACGAAACGGCGCCGGGCGCATCATCCGCGATCCGGCGCGTCTAAAGTCCTCGAAAACGGGGACTTCCGGTCCATCGGAACTGGGAGCGAACCCCCGGCCCTCGAAAGAGCGCGGAACCTAGTGAAAACCCGCGGAAAGGTCAAAGGGAAATGGAGACAAGGGCGGGGCGGCTCTGCTAGGCGCAAACGATGCGGAGGTGGTTGAAATGGATCGCGACGAACTTATCGAGGAACTGACCACCCTGCTCGAGGCGGAACGGGCCGGGGCGCGGGTCGGGGCGAGCCTGATCGACGAGGCGCCGGACGCCGGGTACGAGGCGCTGGCCAAGGTGATCCAGGCGGACGAAGTGAAGTGGGCGAAGGCCCTGTTCGAGGCGCTGGTGCAGCTGGGGGCCGCACCGTCCGACACGGTCGGCGACTTCTTCGAGAAAGCCATGGCGGTCCCCGACTTCGAGAACCGGCTCGCCTTCACCAACCGCGGGCAGGCCTGGGTGGTGCGGCGGCTGAATGAGCTTCTCCCCCGCGTCGAGGATGACGGGCTGGCCGCCATGCTGCAGGCCATGCTCGACGCCCACATCGAAAACATCGGGGCGGCCAACGACGCGCTCGACGCCCGCGGCCATCCGGTCCCGCCGCAAGCCAGGCTGTAGCGCCATGCCTGACCCGTTCAGTCGCTGGACCCTTAAGGGCGTCACGCTGCGCAACCGCCGCGCGAACACATCGTAGAGCGCCCGCGTCGCCGCCACTCCCCGCCGAGCAGGCGGTACGCGCCCGCGTTTGGCCGTTATAAAGCCCTTAAGCCGGCCGCCCCCAGAGTCGGCCGATGGCACGGAGTATGCGCTTGGCGGCGCAGAGCAAGCGGATGGACGAGACCGACGGGTCACCCAGGCCGTCGATCGGGCTAGCGGCCGTGCCGAGCCCTGCGCCCTCGACCGAGCGGCGGCCTGCCCTTTCCATCGTGGCGCCTTGCTACAACGAAGAGGCGACGCTTGAGGCTTTCGTCGGGCGCATGCTGGCGGCCGCGCGCGGCGCTTGCGGCGAGGACTTCGAGCTGATCATGATCAACGACGGCTCACGCGACGCGACCTGGGCGCTGATCGAGGCGAAGGCGCGAACGACAGCCGGCGTCGTGGGTGTCAACCTGGCGCGCAACCACGGCCACCAGTTGGCGGTGACGGCGGGCCTGAGCCTGGCCCGCGGCGCGCGGGTGCTGATCATCGACGCCGACCTGCAGGACCCGCCGGAGCTGCTCGGCGAGATGATGCGACAGATGGATGAGGGGTTCGATGTCGTCTACGGCCGTCGGCGCGCGCGGGCGAAGGAGAGCCGTTTCAAACTCGCCACGGCGTCCCTCTTCTACCGCTTGCTGGGCGCCATCGCCGAGGTTGAGATTCCGAGCGACACGGGCGATTTCCGCTTGATGTCGCGCCGCGTGGTCGAGCGTCTGAACGGCATGCCCGAGCAGGACCGCTTCCTACGCGGCATGGTCGCCTGGTTGGGCGGGCGGCAGATCGAGATCGTCTACGACCGCGAAGGTCGCCATGCCGGTGAAACCGGCTACACGCTGGCCAAGATGCTGCGTCTCGCGCTCGACGGCCTGACCAGCTTTTCGACCGCGCCGCTGCGGCTCGCCGGCCTGATGAGCGTGCTGGGCATCGTCGTCGCGTTCGCGTTAGCCATCTACGCGGTTGCCGGCTTCTTCATGGGCCGCGTGGCGCCGGGCTGGACCAGCCTGGCGCTGATCGTCGTCTTCTTCTCGACCGCGCAGCTGATCTGCATGACCATCTTCGGCGAGTATCTGGGCAAGATCTACATGCAGGGTAAGCAACGCCCACTTTACCTGGTCGACGAGATCGTGAGCCGCCCCCCCGGTGACGACGAGGCGGGAGGTTAGGGCCTTGGACGTCGCCGAATTCGACCGCTTCGCCGACGAGTATCTCGAAACCCACGCGAAGAACATCGCGGTCAGCGGCGAGAGCCCGGAATACTTCGCGCGCTACAAGATCGACGAAATCCGCCGCCTCTGGACCGCGCGCGGGAGGCCCGAGCCGCGGACCATCCTGGACTTCGGCTCAGGCATCGGCGCCTCGATCCCGCATCTGCGCCGCGCCTTTCCCGACGCGGAGATCATCGCGCTGGACGTCTCGCGCCGCAGCCTAGAGATCGCCGAGCACCGCCATCCGGGCTTGGCGCGCTTCACGCTCTACGAGGGCTCGGGACCGCCCGCGCCGGACGGTAGCGTCGAGCTGGCCTTCTCGGCCTGCGTCTTCCACCACATCGACGCTGGCGAGCACATTGACCTGTTGAAGGGCCTGCGCCTGGCGCTCGCTCCCGGCGGAGCGCTGGTCATCTTCGAGCACAACCCGGTCAATCCGGTGACCCAGCACATCGTCGCCACGTGCCCTTTCGACGAGCACGCGGTCTTGATCCCGTCCGGCGTGCTCAGGCGACGCCTGCTGGACGCTGGGTTCGGCCGCGTCGAGATAGCCTACACCGGCTTCTTCCCCGCGCCGCTGGCGGGGCTGCGGCGGCTTGAGCCGCTGATGAAGGCCGTGCCGATCGGCGCGCAATATTACGCTTTCGCCTATGCGTGAGCATGTGGGACTGGTCGCCCGCTTCGGCCTGGTCGGCCTGATCAACACCGCCATCGGCTTTGCCGTCGTGGTGGCGCTCGATCCAGGCCTGCACGTCGCGCCGGCGATCGCCAACGCCGTCGGCTATCTGGTCGGCGTGGCGGTGGGCTTCATTCTGAACCGCGACTTCGTGTTCCGCAGCAGCCGCGGGCTGACGGCGTCGGGCGCGCGCTATGCCATCGCCGCGCTCGGCGCTTTCGTGCTGAACCAGGGCGTCCTGAGGCTAGCCGGCACGGCGTTCGGCCTCGGCGCGGTGCAGCATATCGCGGCGCAGCTCTGCGCGATGGCGACCTACTCGGTCGTCTTCTTCCTGGCCTGTCGTTTCTGGGTGTTCCGGCCCGGCGCGGCGTCAACGGCTGCCTGACGCGACCGCGGCGCAGCCGGGCGTGCGCGTGAGGGGCGCGCCTAGAGCGGCCACGTCGGCGACATAGCTCTGGTCGCAAGTGACCAGAACCGCGCCTGGGTGCAACCCGACCGGCCGCGCGGGGTCGTCCTCGCGGATGTCCAGGCCGCGCGCCTGCCAGACGAGCGTGTAGAAGCGGCGCTGCGGCGTGTAGTCGACCAAGCTGTCATCGTTGGCGACGCCGCCATCGAGGGTGTCGATGTGGCGGATGCCCTTGGCGTCCAGCTCGGCGAAGACCCGACCATAACGTCCCTGCGGGTTGTCTTCGATTTTCGGCAACTGGACGAACTTGAAGAGCACTGCGGCGCCGATCACGTAGGCCGCAGCGACGCCGACCAGCAGGTGCGCCAGCTGCACGGGCCGCCCCGGGCGATAGGGCAGCGCACGCAGCAGTTTGTCGCAGACGATGGCGAGCGCCATCGAGAGGAACGGGTAGACCGGTACAATGTACCAATAGATCTTGGTTCGGCTGAGGCCGTAGACGAGCATTAGCCCGATCGACACGCTGTTGGCGTAGGTGAGAAACGCTGCCGACTTGCAGGGCCCCCAACGCAACGCCGGCCAGATACGTCCCAGGAACGGCGCGATGAACAACAGGGCGAGCGCCGGCCCGAGCGAGTAGAGCGGCAGCATCATCCCCGGGTAGTAGCTCCAGCCGAAAATGTGGCCGTTCATGCCGTGCAGATAGCGACCGCCGAGCTCGTTGTTGAACACGGCCGTCAGATAGCCTGGCGCGAGGCGCTCGCGCAGCAGGTAGAAACCACCGACAAGGACAACGACAATCAGCCCGGCGAGCGCGTACCAGGGCGTCGCCAGCAGTCTGGGCCAGCGGCCCCGCGCCAGCACGTAGGCGAAGACGCCGACGCCCGGCACGACGCCGGCGACGCCCTTGGTCAGGCAGGCGGCGGCGACGAGCAAGCCCATGGCCAGCACCACCCAGGGCTTGGGACGTTTGCGATGGACGAGCTCGAACAGCAGCAGCACATAGGCTGTCGTGAGGAAGCAGAGCAGCGACTCATAGTCGCCCGAATGCGCCGCGTGACCGCCGAAATAGCCGGGGCTGAGCACGAGCAGAACCGGCGCCGCGAGCATGACGAAGCGCGAGCGGGCCAGCCGCCAACCAAAGGCCATAACCAGTGCGACGGTTGCGAGAGAGGCCAGGAACGAGGGCAGCCGAAACGCCCCCTCGCTTGCCCCGAGGAGGTCGATGGAGGCGGTCTCTAGCCAGATCAGTAGCGGCGGCTTGGTGTTCCAGAGGTCCGGCTTGAAGCCGTAGGTTGTCACCAAGCTGAAGCCCGTGCGGCTCATCTCGAGCGCATTCACCGCCAGGCGCGATTCGTCCCAGAGGACGATCGGCCGGCCGGGGATGTCGGCGCCGAGGAAAACGGCGAGCGCGACGAAGACCACCGTGGCCCAGACCCAGGGCGTCGAACGCCTAAACCGGTCAGCGCCGGGCGCGGTTGGCTCCACGTCTCAAATCCGTTCCCGTTCCTTAGCCGACCGCTAACCAAGCCCGCCGATTCTACCAAGCAAGTTTGCGTTTGTGCGCGTGGGACCAGGGCATGGCCGAGAGCGACGAACTGCTGTTGCGAGACCAGCGGGCAAAGCCCGCTCCGCCGGACATGGGGCGCCTCGATGGCGGTCAGGCGAGCGAGATCGGACGGCTGCGCGCCCGGCTGAACGCGGAGACCAACGGCGACTACCGGCGCCTGCTCTCGAATCTCAGACCCGACTATGGGCGGGTCTGGCGCGACATCGGGTTCGGCTATGCGGCGCTGGTCTTCGTCCTCGCACTGGCCGCGCTACCTGTGCCGCTGGCCTGGAGCGCGCCCGTTGTGCTCGCCGCCGCGCTGCTCGTCGGTTACGCGCTCGCCTACCTGCAGCTCTTCATTCACGAGGCGGCGCACCACAATCTGGCCGCCGACCGTGCGCTGAACGACCGGCTGGCCAACGCCGCCATCGCCTGGCATCTCGGCGCCGACACGGCAGCCTATCGCGTGACGCACTTCGCGCACCACCGCAATCACGGCCTGACCACCGACACCGAGCGTTCCTACTTCCGCGCGCTCGACGGCCGCTTCATGCTGGAGATGTTGAGCGGCGTGAACGCGCTGCGCACATTCCTTGGCCGGCGTCGGGAACAGGCCAGGGCGGCGAAGCCGCCGCGCGGGCTCACGCCGCTGGCGCGGGGGCTTGTGGCGCACCTGGTCATCGTCGGCGGGCTCTATGCCTGCGGCGCCTGGCGCGCGGCGATCGCCTGGGTGATCGGCGTCGGCGTCTTCCTGCCCTTCTTCGGCGCGCTCAGGCAGATCCTCGAGCACCGCTCGCCCGAGGCGGACCCGAACGTCGACTACGCACGCCAGCCGCATGGCGCTTACACCCGGATCTTCAAGGGCGGCCTCTTAGCGCACACGTTCGGCGGCGCCGGCTTCGACCGGCATCTGCTGCATCATTGGGAGCCGCAGGTGTCCTATACGCGCCTTGCCGAGCTCGAGGCTTACATGCGCGGCACGAGCGCCCGCGCGATCCTCGAGGCGCGCACCACGACCTACTGCAAGGCGCTTGGCGCGTTGATGAGGCGCGCGACGGTTCGCGTTCGCGCAGCGGATGCCCCGAGCGGGCTCGCCTGCTACGCCTGCGGCTCCGCGAAACTCAGCTGGTGGTGCGCGGCGGCGGACCCCGAATACCGCAGCACGGAGGACCGGTTCGACTACTTCCGCTGCGCGGACTGCGGGGGGCTCTCGATCAGTCCGTGCCCGGAAGACCGGCTCAGCGAGATCTACCCCGAGACTTACTACAGCTACGCGGGGGAGTCGTTCTCGCTGCTCGGCGCGGTCAAGCACTGGTTGGACCGGCGGCTGTTCAACAGCGTGTTCGCGGGCATTCCCGGCGAACGCCTGGCCGCGCTCGACGTCGGCGGCGGCTCGGGCTGGTTGCTCGACCAGGCGAGGCAGGCGGAGCCCCGGCTCAGCACCACCGTCGTTGTCGACGTCAACCCAACGGCCGAGTCGAGGGCGCGGGCGTCCGGCCACGACTTCGTGCTCTCGCGCATCGAGGACTTCAGCGATCCGCGGCGGTTCGACCTCATCACCATGCTCAACCTCATCGAGCACGTTCGACGCCCGGGCGAGGTGCTGGCGAAGGCGCGCGACTGCCTGACCGACGACGGCGTGCTGCTGATCAAGACCCCGAACTGCGACAGCCTGGACGCCCGCCTGTTGCGAAAGAGCTACTGGGGCGGGCTGCATAGCCCGCGGCACTGGGTGCTGTTCACGCCGGAGGGTTTCCGTCGCGCGGCGGCTGAGGCCGGCCTTAGGGTCGAACGGCTGCAGCTGACCCAGGGCGCGCCGTTCTGGGCGACCTCAACGCTGGCCTGGATGGAGCGCCGGGGGCTGGTCCGCTTCAGCCGGCAGGCGCCGATGTACCGGCATCGGCTCTTTGCGCCGTTGCTCGCCATCTTCGCCGCGTTCGATTACGCGCGACGACCTTTCATGCGCACATCGCAGATGTTCGTGGTGCTGAAACGCGCCTAGACGGTCAAACGGCGCGGCCGCCTCGAGCGGCCTTGTTTGAGCCGCAGCCAAGCGGCGCCGTCGCCGCCAGGGCCGGCCGGGAGGCGTGATGCGCGAGCGGGCGGCCAGCGCGGCGAGACGGAACGGCGGCGCCGGCCTGGCCGCCTCGGCGGGGTTCCACCTGCTCGTCTTCGTACTGTTGGGCCTCGCGTTGCGCTACACGCCGGTCTTTCCCGTCGCGCCCATCCTCGAGGTCCGGTTGGTGACGCTCGCCCCCGGTCATGCGGAGGCCAAGCGCCCGCCGCCGCGCACGGCGCCGACGCCGGCCGCCGCAACCACGCCGGCCCCGCCGCTCGCGCCGCACGTCCCGCTATCGATAGCACCTCCGGCGCCGCCGATTGTGGCGCCCGCGCCAGTCCTGCCGCCCGCCCAACCGGGGGCGGAGGCGTTGCGGCGAGGCATGCGCCTTATGCTGGGATGCGCGCACCCGGACGATTTCGACTTAAGCCCATCCGAGCGCGAGGCCTGCCGCCAGATGACCGCGCGCACGCAGGCGGCCGCGCCGCCCCTGCCCCCCGGAGCCTGGCATCCTGACGCCAAGACGGAGCAAGCGTATCGCCGGGCGCTGCGGCGTGATGCTGCGGAGGCTGCCTATCAGGGCTCGACGAGTCTCGACGACTACCCCGGCCTGCACTGCGCATTCGGCCGCGATTGCGAGCCGGACGCGCCGACGCCGCGCGCCGAACCCGGGCACGAGGATTGCCCCTGGGCCTGGTGCAACATGGTCGGGCGATGAGCTCTGCTCCCGCCGCCTGCCCCCTCCCACCCCCTGTGGCGGGGAGAGGGTGTGGCTGTGCTATTCCGCAGGCGCCTGTTCGGCTTCGGCAGCTGCGGCGATCTCCGGCGGCAGGGCCTCCTCGATGACCTCGACCGCGCGCGCGGCGGCCAGGACCTCGTCGCGCTTGGTGGCGATGCGCTGCAGACCGCGGAGATAGGCGCCGGTGCCTGCCGGAATGAGGCGGCCGACGATCACGTTCTCTTTCAAGCCCTCGAGCGTATCGATCTTGCCTTGCACCGCCGCTTCGGTGAGCACGCGGGTGGTCTCCTGGAACGACGCCGCCGAGAAGAAGCTGCGCGTTTGCAAGGACGCCTTGGTGATGCCCAGCAGCACCGGCTGGACGATGGCCGGACGGCCGCCGCGCTGCTCGACCTTGGCCTGCTCTTCCTCGAAGTCGAGCTTGTCCAGCTGGTCGCCCTTGATCAGGCCGGTGTCGCCGGGCTCGAGGATCTCGACCTTCTGCAGCATCTGACGAACGATCGTCTCGATGTGCTTGTCGTTGATCGGCACGCCCTGCAGCCGGTAGACCTCCTGGATCTCGTTGACCAGGAACTCGGCCAGCGCCTCGATACCCTGGATGCGCAGGATGTCGTGCGGATCCGGGTTGCCGTCGATGAGGTACTCGCCCTTGCGGATGATGTCGCCGTCGTGGACGGCGATATGCTTGCCCTTGGGGATCAGGAACTCGACCGCCTCGCCGTCGTCCTCGGGCGTAATCTTGATCCGCCGCTTGTTCTTGTAGTCCCGCCCGAACTCAACGCGGCCGTCCATCTCGGCGATGACCGCGCAGTCCTTCGGCCGGCGAGCCTCGAACAGCTCCGCCACCCGCGGCAGACCGCCCGTGATGTCACGGGTCTTGGCGCTTTCGGTGGGGATGCGCGCCAGCACGTCGCCCGGCTTCACCTCGTCGCCGTCGCCGACGGAGAGGATGGCCCCGACAGGCAAGAGGTTGCGCGCCTCGCCGCCGTTAGCCAGGCGGCGATAGCCGCCATCGGCGTCCAGCACCGCCATGGCCGGCCGGAGGTCAGCGCCGCGGGGGCTCGCCCGCCAGTCGATAATCACGCGGTTGGAGATGCCGGTCGCCTCGTCGGCTTCCTCGCGGACGGAAAGCCCGTCCACGAGGTCCTCAAAGCGCACCCGCCCGCCCACTTCGGTGATGATCGGCGTGGTGTACGGGTCCCACTCGGCGATCCGCTCGCCCTTCTTGACCTTGTCGCCATCCTTGACGCGCAGCCGCGCGCCATAGGGCGGCTTGTAGGATTCGCGGTCCTTGCCATCGACCTGGATTGAGATCTGGGTGTTGCGGCTCATGACGATCAGCGCGCCGTCGTCCGCCGCCACCGTCGGCCCGACGACCTGCGCGACGCCGTCGTTCGAGCTCTCGAAGAACGACTGCTCGGCCACCTGCGCGGTGCCGCCGATGTGGAAGGTGCGCATGGTGAGCTGCGTGCCCGGCTCGCCGATCGACTGGGCGGCGATGACGCCAACGGCCTCGCCGATGTTCACCGGCGTGCCGCGCGCCAGGTCGCGCCCGTAGCAAGCCCCGCAGATGCCGACTTTGGCCTCGCAGGTCAGCGACGAGCGGACCTTGACTGACTGCACGCCCGCTTCCTCGATCAGCTCGGTGAGCGGCTCGTCCAGGTACGTGTCGGCCGGCACGATGACTTCGCCGGTGCCCGGGTCGCGGATGTCCTCGGCCGCCGAGCGGCCCAGGACCCTCGCGCCGAGCGAGACCAGCACGTCGCCGCCTTCGATCACCGCGCGCAGCGTGATGCCCCGGGTGGTGCCGCAATCTTCCTCGGTGATGATGCAGTCCTGGGCCACGTCCACCAGACGCCGGGTCAGGTAGCCCGAATTGGCGGTCTTCAGCGCCGTGTCGGCCAGGCCTTTCCGCGCCCCGTGGGTCGAGTTGAAGTACTCGAGGACGGTCAACCCCTCCTTGAAGTTGGAGATAATCGGCGTCTCGATGATCTCGCCCGAGGGCTTGGCCATCAGGCCACGCATGCCGCCGAGCTGCTTCATCTGCGCTTGGCTGCCGCGGGCGCCGGAGTGGGCCATCATGTAGATGGAGTTGAGCTCCATCTCGCGGCCGTCGGGACCGATCTTCGGGGTCGAGATCTCGGCCATCATCTCGTCGGCGACGCGGTCGGTGGCCTTGGCCCAGGCGTCGACCACCTTGTTGTACTTCTCGCCGCGCGTGATGAGGCCGTCGGCGTACTGCTGCTCGTACTCGGCCGTGAGCTTCCGCGTCTCTTCGACCAGCACCTTCTTCCGCTCGGGGATGACGATGTCGTCCTTGCCGAAGGAGATGCCGGCCTTGGCCGCCTCGCGGAAGCCCAGGCCCATGACCTGGTCGGCGAAAATGACCGTCGCCTTCTGACCGCAGTGCCGGTAGACGGCGTCGATCAGGTTGCCGATCTCCTTCTTGGTCAGCGCCTTGGCGACCAGCCGGTGCCCGATCTGCGGATGGTGCGGCAGAAGCGCGGCGATCTTCATCCGTCCCGGCGTGGTTTCGATCACCTGGGTGTGGACCGCCCCGCTCTCGTCGGATTCGGCATAACGGGCCCGGATCTTCGAGTGCAGCGTCACGACGCCGGCGTCGAGCGCCGCCTCGATTTCGCCGATGTCACCGAAGGCCTTGCCCTCGCCGGGCTCGCCCTCCTTGGCCAGCGACAGGTGATAGAGGCCAAGCACCATGTCCTGCGAGGGCACGATGATCGGCCGGCCGTTGGCGGGCGAGAGGATGTTGTTCGTCGACATCATCAGGACGCGCGCTTCCAGCTGGGCCTCGAGGCTCAGCGGAACGTGCACGGCCATCTGGTCGCCGTCGAAGTCGGCGTTGAAGGCGGCGCAGACCAACGGGTGCAGCTGGATCGCCTTGCCCTCGATCAGCCGTGGTTCGAACGCCTGGATGCCAAGGCGGTGCAGCGTCGGCGCGCGGTTCAAGAGCACCGGGTGCTCGCGGATCACCTCCTCGAGCACGTCCCAGACGGCGCCCTGCTCGCGCTCGACCATGCGCTTGGACTGTTTGACGGTGCCGGAGAGGCCCTTGGCGTCCAGCCTGGCGTAGATGAACGGCTTGAACAGCTCGAGCGCCATCTTCTTCGGCAGGCCGCACTCGTGCAGCTTCAGCTCCGGACCGACCACGATGACCGAGCGGCCGGAGTAGTCGACGCGCTTACCAAGCAGGTTCTGCCGGAAGCGGCCCTGCTTGCCCTTCAGCATGTCGGCCAGCGACTTCAGCGGACGCTTGTTAGCACCAGTGATCACGCGGCCGCGGCGGCCGTTGTCGAACAGGGCGTCGACCGCCTCCTGCAGCATCCGCTTCTCGTTGCGGATGATGATGTCGGGCGCACGCAGCTCGATCAGACGCTTCAGACGGTTGTTGCGGTTGATCACCCGCCGATAGAGGTCGTTCAGGTCACTGGTCGCGAAGCGGCCGCCGTCCAGCGGCACGAGCGGCCTGAGCTCGGGCGGGATCACCGGGATGACCGTCAGGATCATCCATTCCGGCTTGTTGCCGCTCTCGATGAAGGCCTCGATGATCTTCAGGCGCTTGGACGCCTTCTTCTGCTTGATGTCCGAGGTCGTGGTGGCTAGCTCTTCGCGGAGCTTGTCGGCTTCCTTATGCAGGTCGATGGCCATGAGCATGCCGCGCACGGCTTCGGCGCCGATCTCGGCGGTGAAGCTGTCGTCGCCATACTCTTCCTGCAGGTTCAGGTAGTCGTCTTCCGAGAGCAGCTGGTATTGCTTCAGCGGCGTCAGGCCGGGCTCGGTGACGATGTAGTACTCGAAGTAGAGCACCCGCTCGATGTCCTTGAGCGGCATGTCGAGCATCAGCGCGATGCGGCTGGGCAGGCTCTTCAGGAACCAGATGTGGGCGACCGGCGATGCCAGCTCGATGTGGCCCATGCGCTCGCGGCGCACGCGCGCCAGGGTCACCTCGACGCCGCACTTCTCGCAGATGATGCCCTTGTACTTCATGCGCTTGTACTTGCCGCACAAGCACTCGTAGTCCTTGGTCGGACCGAAGATCCGCGCGCAGAACAGGCCGTCGCGCTCGGGCTTGAACGTGCGGTAGTTGATCGTCTCCGGCTTCTTGATCTCGCCGAACGACCAGGACTTGATCTTCTCTGGCGAGGCCAGAGAGATGCGGATCTGGTCGAACGTCGGCGCGGCGACGACGGGATTGAAGATATTCAGGACTTCCTGGTTCATCGGATATCCATGGCTTGAAATTGGGGACTGACGGGCGGAGCGGCCCGGCGCCAGCGCGGCGCCGGGCGTAAGCGACCCGTCAGGTCGCGTCCTCCAGTTCGACGTTCAGGCCGAGCGAGCGCATCTCCTTGACCAGCACGTTGAAGCTTTCGGGGATGCCGGCCTCGAAGGCGTCGTCGCCGCGCACGATGGACTCGTAGACCTTGGTGCGGCCCGCGACGTCGTCGGACTTCACGGTCAGCATTTCCTGCAGGTTGTAGGCGGCGCCATAGGCTTCGAGCGCCCACACCTCCATCTCGCCGAACCGCTGGCCGCCGAACTGCGCCTTGCCGCCCAGCGGCTGCTGGGTGACCAGGCTGTAGGGACCAATCGAGCGCGCGTGGATCTTGTCGTCGACCAGATGGTGCAGCTTCAGCATGTAGATGTAGCCGACGGTGACGGGCCGCAAGAACGCCTCGCCGGTCTGGCCGTCGATCAGCTGCACCTGGCCGGTGCGGTCGAGGCCGGCCTGTTCGAGCAGGTCCTCGATGTCGTTGATGTGGGCCCCGTCGAACACTGGGGTTGCGATGGGCACCCCCTTCGACAGGTTCCGCGCCAGCTCGATGAGGTCCTCCTCGGCTTTCGGCAGCTCCTGGTCCTTGCCGTAGACCTTGATCAGGTGGTCGACGAGGGCCTTCTTCTGGCCGCCGTTCTGCCAGGCGTCCAACAGGGCGGCGATCTGCCGGCCCATACCGGCCGAAGCCCAGCCGAGGTGGGTCTCGAAGATCTGGCCGACGTTCATCCGCGACGGCACGCCGAGCGGATTGAGCACGACGTCAACCGCGGTGCCGTCCTCCAGGTGCGGCATGTCCTCCATCGGCAGGATCTTGGAGATGACGCCCTTGTTGCCGTGGCGGCCGGCC
>JGI12269J14319_10004162_pt1 | contig 13326 bp, 12 predicted proteins | sample PeaSoiSIISIP2007_FD_14319 | JGI IMG/M metagenome (IMG submission 14319) | reverse complement strand
AGGCGGCGGGAGCCTCTGGCAGCCCCAGGCTTGCCGCCACGACGCACCGCGCCGGAGGAACGCGCTTAGCCGCTGGTCGACGCGCCCGCCGCCACCGTCTGGTTGGTCGGGGTGTCGCGGAACTTCTGCTTCATCGCCTGCACCCAGCCGACGAAGGTGTCGGCTTCGGCGGCGGCGCGGGCGACGTCGCCTATGGACGATGCGTCGGAGTTCATGCCCGCCAGCGCCACGCGGAGCGCGTCGGGCTGCTGCGCCTTGTCGACGAAGCTGCTGTAGTGGGCGCGCAACCGCGCCAGACCGGCGTCGTCTTTGGCCAGGCTGAGCGAGATGGCGCAGCGGAGCAGGCGCCCCTCCTCCTCGGTGCTCAACGGCGCCGTGTTCTTCCAGCGGTCGCCAAGCATACCCTCCAGTTGCGAGGCAGAGCTTGCCCAGTCCTGCTTGCGCCAGGCCACCTCGGCGCGGACGTTTATGGCGTCGGCGGACTTGTCGCCCTCGACGATCTCCAGCGCGTGGTCGTACTGGCCGAGCATCAACCAAGCGCGCGCCTCGATCACCCGCCGCTCGGCGGTGAGCGAGGTGGGCAAGAGCGTCGTGCGTGACTCGTTCAGCGCATCGATCGCCGCCTCTGGCTGGCGGTTCATCAGGTCGATGGTGGCGAGGTCGGCTGCGACCTCGGCCTTCGGCACGCCGTCCAGCCGGTTCTCTTCCTGATATTTGAGCAGCTCGGCGGCCTGACCGAGGAGGTCGACGTCGACCAGCCGGCGGGCGAGCTTGCGCACGATCAGGTCGCCGTCGGCGCCGATCGGGGTCAGATCCTTGAAATCGTAGAACAACGCCAGCGCCTGCACCGGCTGCAGGCCATCAGCCTGGCCGTTCAGGAACAGGTTGCGGAAGGCGTTCGAGAGATCGTTCTCGAGGTCGACCGCTTCCGGCAGGTCGGGCAGGTGCTGGCCGGCCGAACGCAGCGCGTCGAGCGCCTCGCGATAGCGACCCATGCTCAGGTAGATCTGCGCCAGCGTGCGGATGGTCTCGAGCTCGGTCGCGTCGCCCCGCCAGCGGTAGCGCAGGCCATCGAGGATGTCGGCAGCCTGATTGGGCTGCAGCGCGCCCTGGGCCAGGCGGATCTGGGTGGCGTGCAACAGCGCCGGCGCCGATAGCCAGGGCAGGTTCACCGTCGAGATCGCATCGTAGACCCTTAGCGCGCCTGGCTTGTCGCCCTCGGCCTCGATGAGCCGCGCCTGGATAAGCCTGATCGCCAGTTGCTCGATCGGGTCGTCGCCGGCGCTGTCGAGCGCCGCCTGCACCTCGCCCGCGGCGATCTTGGTGTCGTTCAACGCCAGGGCCGCCTCGGCGTCCTCTCTGGCGAAGCGCGCGCGCCAGCGGGGCGTGAACTGCCCCCAGGCCGGCGCGCCTTTCTGGAACTCGGACCGGGCGTCCGACCACTGGCTGAGCTTGGCGTCGATGTAGCCGCGCCAGAGCGAGCTCGCGGGGTCGTCGCCCACGACGGGGGCCGAAAACTCGGCCTGCGCCTCCTTGTAGCGCCCGGCCATGGCTTTCGCGGCCCCGCGCAGACCGCGGAACTCGGGGTCGCCGAGCAGGTTGGGCTGGACCTTGGCGTTGAGGTCGAGGAGGCCAATCGCCTCGAACGACAGTTCCGAGCCGACCAGGAAGCGGGCAAGGCCCATGCGGGCCAGCATGGGGGCGTCCTTGCCCTTGGCGGCCTCGTCGGCGGCGGCCCCCTGCAGGGCGTCGTAGCGCGCAACGAAGCCGCCGACGCCGGTCTTCGACCAGGCGTCGAAGTCGATGAGCCCCGGGCGCGTCGTCGGCTGTGGCAGGTTGGGACCGTTGGCCGCGACGGTCTGCCCAGACTGGCTGGAGAGCGCGAGCCCGGTCGGGCGGCCAATGGTGACTAGGTCGCCGTCGGTGGTGACCAGGAGATCGTCCGCAGTCGGCTGCAGCGCGAGCCCATTGGCGGACGGGAAGAGCGCCAGGTCGACGTACTGGCGCGGCGCGGCCAGGCCCTTGGCCGGCGCGAGCGCGGTGACGACGCCGATGCGATCGCCAACCGTCGGATCGGCGACCCAGAACACGTGCGTCGAGCCGGCCATCGTCACCTGGAGCGCGCCGGTGGCCGACTCATCGTCGCGGGCGATCTTCACCTGATCCGGCGCCTGCAGCGGCGCCTGCGCGAGCGTGATCGTCCAGTCGGCGCCCTGCGCGCTCGCCGCGACGGACTCTCCGGCGGGCGCGTCGAAGCGCAGCGCGGTGTAGTCGGGGCCCTGGATCGGGGCCACGGCCGTGAACATCGGCGAGCCGTGCGGCAAAGCCGAGAGATCCAGGCGGGCCGCCGCGTCGAAGACGATCCAGATCGCCTGGCCGCGGTGGAACACCGCCGCGCCCAGTTGCGCCTTCCACGGAAAGTCGAGGACGAGCTGTTCCCCCTGCTGGCGGGCGAGAACCTTGACGACTCCGGAGTCGGGAACGGGGTTCGGGCGGTTCGCCGCCGCGACCGGCTGCGCGCCCGGCGCCGGGGCGGGGGTCTGGGCGGCGAAGAGGTTGACGGCGATCACGCCGTCGCCCTCGCCGACTTTGGCATCGGCTCCGTCCGCAAGCGTGAGCGTGATCTCGAGACCTCCGGCGTCGCGATCCTCCGCCCCTTTCAGGAAGCGCGGCGGATCGACGCGCAGCCGTGTCATGTCCGGCTTCATGTAACGGCTGAAGTGAAGGATCAGCTTCTGACCGTCGCGGCGGGTGGTGACGTGGGCGCCTCCGGGAAAGCGGAACTCGATGCGCGAGAATTCGGACGATTGCGCGACGTTCACGCCGAGCGCCGAGCCCGGTGCATGCTGAACCGCCGGCGGCCCCTCGGCGAGCCCGCTCGGCGCGATCAGGCCGAGCATCACGATCGCCGCCAGGGACGATCGGAGCAGACGATTCAGGCGCATCGCCAGGTCAGCCGATCGTGGCGTTAGGCGGGACCGGCGGCGCGGCCTTGGCCGGCGCGCCTTGCGTCTTTGCCGTCGCGGCCGCCGGCTGCCCCTTCGCCGCGCCGGCCTGGGGCGGCAGCGTCTTCGTTGCGTTCGACGCCACCGCGGCCGGCTGGGCGGTCTGTGAGGTCGGCGTGGTCTTGCCCGCCTTGGCCTGCGCTTGGCTCACAGCCACAGCGGCCGGCGCCTGCTTCGGCCGCGCTTTGGCGCGGGCCACCACGCGGTGGGTCTTGGCGGTCGGCTGGCTCTTGGCGGCCGCGGCGTTGTCGTCCGCAGTCGCGGACTGGTCGGGCGCCGGACCCTGGTCGCCCTTGGCGGTCTTGGCGTTCTTCGTCCCCTTGCCGGTCTTGGCCGCCTTGTCGCTGGGGGCGGCCTGGGCCGTTTGCGCACTCTGGTCCGCCGGAGCGGCGGGCTGGGCGGCGGTCTGGGCCGCCGGCTGCGCCGGTTGGCCGTTCAGCGCCGCCTTGGCGTTGGCGATGACCGGCGAGCCCGCCGTCCGCTGCGCCAAAAGCTCGGTCAGCGTCTTGGCGTCGGCCGGCTGCATGGCCTGCAGGATGGCGGCGAGCTTGCGCTCTTTCATTGCCGCGGCGATCGGCACGCGCACGGCGTCGGACATGACGGTCATCGCCGCGGCCGCTTTCTTCGGATCCATGTCCTCGTAGACGCGCACGAGCCGCTGCTGGTCGGCCTGTTGCTGCTGGTCCGCCTGGCCGAGGAGCCCTTCGATCTGGCCTTTCAACGTGTTCATGTCCTGGATGCGCGAGTCGAGCTTGGCCTCGGCGGCGGCGATCAGCTGCACCTGGGTGTCGAGGCTCATCTCGCGCTGGTCGAGCTCGCCGCGGCGGTTCGACAGGCTTTGCAACACCTGCAGCTCGGCCGGCGAGAGGCCGGCTTCCTTGGCGAGCTCGGCCGCCGTCGGCGCGCAGATCGCCGGCGGCGCGCCGGCGGGACTGGCGGCGCCTGCAGGGCTGGCGCTGCCGAGGATCGAGGCATCCGGCGGCAGCGCCGACTTGGATTGGCCCGGATGCACGACGTCCTCGGCGAAGGCTTGGGTGGCGCCCCATATCTGTGGCGCCTCGGTCACCACCTTGACGGCAAGCACGCCGCCGATAGCGATGCCCACCAGCGGCAGAAGGCGCGGGATGCGGCTCACGAGCGCGCTCCGGCGACGCGGCGGAGCGCTGGCGCGTCGAACAGCTCATCGTCGACCGCCGCGCGCGAGCGCGGCGCGGGCGCCGGCGCCTGGCGGGGCGGCGGGACGGCGTCGCGGCGGGTCAGCGTGAGCGGCGGTTCGGGCTCACGGCGCGTGCTGCCCGGCGCGGACCCGTGCTCCGGCGGCCGGGTCCATACGCGATCGAGCCCGGAGCGCTGCCCCCCCGCGGGTGTAGCGGGGGCCGTGGCCGCTCGCTCGCCGGCACGTTGCGCCTGGGTCGTCAGCGTTTCCAGCTTGGCGGCCAGCTCGCGCGCCTTGTCGATGCGCCCACCCAGAAGGTCGACCGCCTCGTCCATCGCCGTGCGCAACTCGGCCAGACCCGTCTCGGCGCGCGCCGCGGCGCGGTCGAGGTCGGCGATCGCCGCCTGGAACTCGGCCTGGCTGGCGTTCAGCGTCTTCAGCCGCTTGTCGAGGCGCAGGCCGAAGATCAGCGTGAGCAAGAGCAGCCCCGCCAGCAGAAGGTCGAGCGTCAGCGATACCGGGCTCATGTCTGCCCTCCTTGAATGGCGGTTTTCGCGGCCGGCGAGAGCGGCGCCTCGACGCAGACGGCGATGTTGTGGTTGCGGCGGCCCATGCGGCCGCGCGTCAGCGAGATCTGGCCGGCGCGCAGCTCGACCAGGCTGTCAGGCGTGGCGTTCAGCACCAGCGTGTCGCCGACCTTCAGGCCGAGCACGCGGCGAAGGTCGACCACCTGCTCGTCGAGCACGACGCGCACGTCGAGCTGGGTGGTCCAAAGCTCGGTCGCGAGGTGGCCTTCCCAGATGTTGTCGCGCCCGAACTTCTCGCCCATGAACTGCTGCAACAGCATCTTCCGGATCGGCTCGAGCGTGGCGTAGGGCAACAGGAGCTCGATGCGCCCGCCGCGGTCCTCCATGTCGATGCGAAGCTTGACGAGGATGGCTGCGTTCGCCGGCCGGGCGATGGCGGCGAACCGCGGATTGGTCTCCAGCCGGTCGAGGTTGAAGGTCACTGGCGTCAAGGGTTCGAACGCCGCCTGGGCGTCGGCCAGCACCACCTCGACCATCCGCTGCACGAGCACGCGCTCGATGGTGGTGTAGGGCCGGCCCTCGATCCGCATTGCCGCGGTTCCGCGCCGCCCGCCGAGCAGCACGTCGACGATCGAATAGATCAGGTTCGAGTCGACGGTTAAGAGGCCGAAATTGTCCAGCTCCTCCGCGCGGAAGACCGAGAGGATGGCCGGCAATGGGATCGAGTTGAGGTAGTCGCCGAAGCGGATCGAAGAGATGTTGTCGAGGCTGACCTCGACGTTGTCGCTGGTGAAGTTGCGCAAGGAGGTCGTCATCAGCCGCACCAGCCGGTCGAACACGATCTCCAGCATGGGCAGCCGCTCGTAGGAGACGAGCGCGGAGTTGATGATGGCGCGGATGCCCGTGCGGTCAGCCGCGTCGTCGTCGGAAAGGTCGAAGCCCAGGAGGCTGTCGATCTCGTCCTGATTGAGGATCCGCTCCGCCGGCTGCGGCCCGTCGCCCTCCTGCCAGTCGTCGCCCGCGGCGGCGGGCGCGGCGTCCGCCGCAGCCTCGGCGGCGACCGGTGCCGGCTCGGCCGCCTGCTCGGCATGCGCGGGCTCGGCCGCCTGCTCGGCGGGCGCTGCGGCCGGCTCTTCCTTGACCTCTGTCTCTTCGGCCATGACTCTCTCGGCAACCGGGGCGCTCGCCCTAGTTGATCAACATCTCCTCGATCAGGACGGTGTTCACCTTGGCCGGCGCGATGATCAGGTTCACCCGCCGCAGAAGCTCCATGCGCAGCTGGTAGCTGCCCTCGCTGCCGGACAGATCCTCAGGCCGCAGCTCGCGCAGGAAGGTCTGGAACATGTCCTGCAGGCGCGGCATATCCTCGTCGATGGTGTCAGCCGTGTCGTGGTCGGGCAGCTCGAAGGTGAGCTTGAGCTTCAGGAAGGTCGGCTTGCCGTCGGCGGTGTCCATGTTCGCGACGATGTCGGGCGGAGTGTAGAAGACGACGCCATCCGGGCCGTCGGCGATCTGCGCGCCGGACTTGTCGTCCTTATCCCCATCCTTTTTGTCCTTCTTGGCCTTCGCCGCATGCGCCGGCGCGGCGCCGTGGTGGCCGAAGAGCAGGAAGGCCGCCGTTCCGCCGCCGCCGAGCACAAGCACGCCAGCGGCCGCTCCGATGAGGATGAGCCGGAGGGGAAGCTTCTTCTTGCCGCCCTCCTCGCCTTCGGCAGCTTCGCCGTCGACTTCGTCCTCGACCTCATTCTCGGCGACGTCCTTGGCCATGGCGTTCCCAAGCGTGGCGCGGGCCTAAGGAATCGGGTGGAAACCCTGGCGGCCGCTGTGGCCTGGGACATCGCGCCAGTTTGGTTAAGGATCGGTTTTTAGCCGGGCAAAATTTGCCGGGGCCGGATTGTCCGCGTTGCGCGGATTAACCTTCTTGCTCATTGAAAACATTTCGCTTTCGGCGTGGCCCGGCTGTTGCAGTCAACCATTTGGCGCCGCTGAGCGTCGTTTGCGCGTTTTTTCGAGCCTTTCGTCCCATGGACAACGCCCTCTACGTCGGCCTCTCCAAGCAGGTTCTGCTCGAGCGCGAGCTCGACATCGCCGCCAACAATCTCGCCAACGTCAACACGACCGGGTTCAAGGTCGAAGCGCTGATGTCCGTGCCGGATCCGGTGACGCCGCCCGCGCCATCCAGCGGGGCCGCGCCGATCCAATTCGTCGCCGACAACGGCGTGGCGCGCGACTTCAGCCAGGGGCCGCTGCAACAGACCGACGCACCGCTGGACCTCGCGATCATGGGCCAGGGATTCTTCCAGATACAGACCGCCAACGGCACGCGCTACACGCGCGACGGCCGGTTTGCGAAGGACAACCAGGGACGGCTCGTCACGCAGTCGGGCGACCCGGTGCTGGACGCATCCTCCTCGCCGATCAGCCTGAACCCGCTTGGCGGCGCGCCGATGATCGGCGGCGACGGCACGATCACCCAGACCGTGCCCGGCCAGGCCAACGCCCAGGTGGTTGGGCGGGTTGGCGTGGTCAGCTTCGCCGACATGAGCCAGCTCTCGAAAGAGAGCGACGGGTACTATTCGGAAGCGAGCGGTCAGACGGCGCAACCGGTCACCGAACAGGTTCTGAGACAGGGCATGCTCGAGGGCTCGAACGTGCAACCGATCATCCAGGTCACCGACCTGATCCGCATCAGCCGCGCCTACGACATGGTCGCCAACATGATGAACTCCGCCGCCAGCCTCTCTGAGACCGCGGTCCAGAAGCTCGGCTCCGTGACGATCCAGTAGAGGAGCTTGAACGCCGATGATGGCGCTACGCACCGCGGCGACGGGCATGGCCGCTCAGGACCTGAACGTCGATGTCATCTCCAACAACATCGCCAACATGAACACGGTCGGCTTCAAGAAGGGCCGCGCCGAGTTCGAGGACCTGATCTACCAGACCATCGAGCAACCGGGCTCGCAGTCGTCGACGCAGGGCACGATCGTGCCGACCGGCGTGCAGGTCGGGGCCGGCGTGAAGGCCGGCTCGGTCTACACCATCGGCACCCAGGGCTCGCTGACCCAGACCGGCAACCCGCTGGACCTGGCGATCCAGGGCCCCGGCTACTTCCAGGTGCTGATGCCCGACGGCCAGACCGCCTTCACCCGCGCCGGCAACTTCTCGGTCAACGCCCAGGGGCAGCTGGTCACCGCCGACGGCTTCCAGGTGATCCCGCAGATCCAGATCCCGCAGGGGGCGACCAACGTCACCATCTCCACCGCCGGACAGGTGCAGGTGACGGTGGCGGGCAACACCGCCCCACAGCAGGTCGGACAGCTGCAGCTGGCGACCTTCTTCAACGACGCCGGACTGAACCCGCAGGGCAACAACCTCTTCACCCAGACCGACGCCTCCGGCGCGCCAACGACCGGCAACCCAGGCGTCCAGGGCCTGGGCACGGTGCTGCAGGGCTATACCGAAGCCTCCAACGTCGACCCGGTGAGCGAGATCACGGCGCTGATCGTGGCTCAGCGCGCCTACGAGATGAACTCGAAGGTCATCACGACGGCCGACCAGATGCTGCAGACCAACACCCAGATGAAGACCTGAGGTCATGGCGCGGTTTGCGTTCATCGGCGTTGCGTTGGCGCTGGTCGCGGCCGGGCCGGCGCGCGCCGGCCAGCCCGTCGAGCTTCGCCCGCAGCTGGACGCGTCAGGCCCGATCACGCTGGGCGTCCTGTTCGACAATGCCGGCGACGCCGGCGCGGTCGTGATCGGCAACAGCGCGCCGCCGGGCCTGAGCGCGGTGCTGGACGCCGGCGCCGTGCAGCGGCTGGCTCGCGATCACGGTCTCGACTGGAGCAACCCGGCGGGCATGACCCGCATCATCGTTCCCAACGCCGCCGGCGCGGCGGGCGCAGCGCAGATGAGCGAGGTTCTGACCTACGCGCGCAACCTCATGGCCGGCGAGGTGGTTCAACCCGCCGATCTGGCCTTCGCCNAGGCGCCGAAGTTCCAGGTCCCGGCCGATGCGCCGCGCGACGCCGAGGATGTGATCGGCAAGGTCGCGCGCCGCCCCTTGCGCGACGGCGCCCCGGTGGCCGCTCACGACCTCAGCCTGGCGCTTGTGATCAAGCGCGACGACGTCGTGCAGGTGACCTATCATGACGAGGGCATCAGCCTGACCTTGCAGGGCAAGGCGATGGCCGACGCGGCGGCCGGCGAGCCGATCGCGATCGAGAACACTATCTCGAAGAAGGTCATCCAGGCCGTCGCCACCGGCCCCGATCAGGCCGTCGTTGGGCCGGAAGCCGAGGCGATCCGCGCCGCCCAGGTCGCAAGCCCCGGCCAGCTCGCCGCCATCCCCTAGCCCCCGTGAGTTCCCGCATGCGCCGCTTCGTCCTCATCGCCCTTCTGTCCGCGGCGGTTCCCCTCGCCGCCTGCGGCAGCGTCCGGGAAGCAGCCATGGGCCCGAGACTGTCTCACACAACGGATCCGGCCATTGTCGCGCCACAAAACGTCGACGCAGCCGCAATCGGAGCGGCCGCCGCGCGCGTCCCTCCGCCGCAGCCGGCTTCGCCCAATTCGCTCTGGCGCTCAGGCGCGCGCGCCTTCTTCAACGACCAACGCGCGAGCAAGGTCGGCGACATCCTGACGGTGCTGATCAACATCGACGACAGCGCCAAGACCTCGAACGCAACGACGGCGACGAAGACCGACACGAACGCGGCCGGGATCAGCAATTTCTTCGGCCTGGAGACGATCCTGAAGAAGGCGCTCCCGCCGGGCTTTGACCCCACAAAGGCGATCGCGACCAACACGAGCCTGGCGGCCGCCGGCACCGGCGGGATCGTGCGCCAGGAGCAGATCACGCTGACCATCGCCGCGATCGTCACCCGCGTCTTGCCGAACGGCAACCTGGTGATCGAGGGGAGCCAGGAGGTCAGGACCAACAACGACACCCGCGTGCTGACCGTCTCGGGCATCGTCAGGCCCGAGGACATCACCTCGACGAACACGGTCCTGCACACCCAGATCGCCGAGGCGCGCATCGACTACGGCGGCCGCGGCGACGTGAGCGCAGTGCAGAAGACCGGCGTCGGAACGTCGCTGCTGCAGCGCTTCTACCCATTCTGACGCGGAGCACGGCGCACCGCGTTGGTCGACCGGCTTGGAAGGCTACAGCGCCCTTAAACCCCCGACCGCGTTGTCGAGGCCGAGCGCGCCCAGGGCGGCGCGGACGATGCCTTCCGCGTCGAGGCCGGCCTTTGCGTACATGACGTCCGGCTTGTCCTGATCCTGGAAGACGTCCGGCAGGGTCAGCGTGCGCACGCGAAGGCCGCGGTCGAGCGCGCCACGCTCGGCCAGGCGATGCAGTACGAAGGCGCCGAACCCGCCCATCGCGCCCTCTTCGATGGTGATGAGCGCCTCGTGCTCGCGGGCGAGCTTCAGGAGCAACGCCTCGTCGAGCGGCTTGGCGAAACGGGCGTCTGCGACGGTTGCCGGATAACCGCGCGCGCCCAGCATGTCGGCCGCGTGCAGCGCCTCGGCGAGCCGCCCGCCGAGAGAGAGGATCGCCACCGCCGAGCCTTCTCGCAGGATCCGCCCGCGTCCGATCTCGAGCGGTTCGGGCGCGGTCGGGATCTCCACGCCGATCCCGTCGCCGCGCGGATAGCGGAAGGCGCTCGGGCGATCATCGATGGCGACGGCGGTTGCGACCATCCGCGCGAGCTCGGCTTCATCGGCGGCCGCCATCAGCACGAAACCCGGCAGCTGGCCCAGATAGCCGACGTCGAACGACCCGGCGTGGGTGGGGCCGTCGGCGCCGACCAGCCCGGCGCGGTCGATCGCGAAGCGCACCGGCAGCCGTTGGATCGCCACGTCGTGCACGACCTGGTCGTAGCCGCGCTGGAGGAAGGTGGAATAGATCGCCGCGAACGGCTTCATCCCGTCGGCGGCGAGGCCGGCGGCGAAGGTCACCGCATGCTGCTCGGCGATGCCGACGTCGAACGCGCGGTCGGGAAAGCGCTCGGCGAACCGGTCGAGGCCGGTGCCCGACGGCATCGCCGCGGTGATGGCCACGATCTTGTCGTCCTTCTCCGCCTCGCGGATCAGGGCGTCGGCGAACACCCGCGTGTAGCTCGGCGCGGTCGCCTGCGACTTCGACTGCTGGCCGGTGATGACGTCGAACTTCTGCACCCCATGGTACTTGTCCGCCGCCGCTTCGGCGGGGCCGTAGCCCTTGCCCTTCTGCGTCACCACGTGGACAAGCACGGGCTTGCCCTTGATGTCCCTGACGTTCCTCAGGACCGGGACCAGGTGGTCCAGGTTGTGGCCGTCGATCGGACCGACGTAGTAGAATCCCAGCTCCTCGAAGAATGTGCCGCCCGTCGCCAGACCGCGCGCATATTCCTCGATGCGGCGCATCACTTCCTTGAGCGACTTCGGCAGGATGCCGGCAAAGCGGCGGAAGAAGTCGCGGAACGAACGGTAGGCGCCGCCGGAGACCTGGCGGGCGAGATAGGCGCTCATGCCGCCGACCGGAGGGGCGATCGACATGTCGTTGTCGTTCAGGACCACGATCAGCTGCTCGGTGGTCTCGGCGGCGTTGTTCATCGCCTCGTAGGCCATGCCGGCCGACAGCGCGCCGTCGCCGATCACGGCGATCACCTTGTGGTCGGCGCCCCGCTTGTCGCGAGCGACGGCGAACCCGAGCGCTGCCGAGATGGAGGTCGCCGCATGCGCCGCCCCGAAGGGGTCGTAAACGCTCTCGGCGCGCTTGGTGAACCCGGAAAGACCGCCGCCTTGGCGCAGCGTGCGGATGCCGTCGCGGCGGCCGGTGAGGATCTTGTGCGGATAGGCCTGGTGGCCGACATCCCAGATCAGTATGTCGCGCGGCGTGTCGAACACGTGGTGCAACGCCACCGTCAGCTCGACGACGCCGAGGCCTGCCCCCAGATGACCGCCCGTTTGCGAGACCGCGTCGATCGTCTCGGCGCGGAGCTCATCGGCCAGCTGGCGTAGCTGGACTTGCGTGAAACCGCGGGTGTCGGCCGGCGCGGCGACCGTGTCGAGAAGCGGGGTTGGGGAGGACATGCGGGGGCTTAGAGAACTCTTAGGCGGCGCGATCAGTACCGCCGCTCGAGCACGAAGTCGACGCTGGCGCGCAGAGTTTCGCCTCGCGGGCCGAACGCCTCCAGGTGCGCGCGCGCCTGGTCAGCCAAGAGCGCGACCCGCTCCTTGGCCGCGTGCGCGCCCAGCAGCGTCACGTAGTTGACCTTGCCCTTGGCCTGGTCCTTCGCCCCGGCCGCCTTGCCGAGCAGGTCCTCATCGCCTTCGACGTCGAGGAGATCGTCGACGATCTGGTAGGCCAGGCCAAGATCCTGGGCGAACCCCATCAGGCTTTGCCGCTCCGCGTCGGCCGGCCTGGCCAGCACCATCGGCAGCTCGAAGGCGCAGGCTATGAGCGCCCCGGTCTTCAATCGCTGCATGCGCGCCACCGCGCCGAGGTCGTCGCCGACGCCCAGCAAGTCGATCATCTGGCCGCCGGCCATGCCGTTCGCGCCCGCCGCGGCCGCCAGCCTGCCCACCAGCTCGGCGCGGATCTCGCCGTCCGGATGGGTGTCCGGGTGGGCGAGGATCTCGAACGCGGCCGTCTGCAACGCGTCGCCCACGAGCACGGCGGTCGCCTCGTCATAGGCCCGATGTACGGTCGGACGCCCGCGGCGCATGTCATCGTCGTCCATGCACGGCAGGTCGTCGTGCACGAGGCTGTAAGCGTGGATGCATTCGACCGCGCAGGCCAGCGGTAGGACCTGGCGCGCCTCGAGTCCGAACAGCGCGCCCGTCTCGAGCACGAAGAAGGGGCGAAGGCGCTTGCCTGGCCCCAGCGCGGCATAGCGCATCGCTTCGGTCAGGCGCTGCTCGGGACCGGCGGCGCGCGGCAGGAACGCATCGAGCGTGACGGTGACCAGATCGGCGGCCTCGGCCAGTTTGCTCGCGAGCGCCGCGCCCATGCTGGCCGCTTTTCCCTTAAGAGAACTCGGCCGGTTCAACGCCCGTGGCCCCTTGCGGCCCGACCACGATCTTCTCGACCCTGAGCCTCGCGGCTTCGAGCTTCGCCTCGCAGTGGGCCTTCAGACGCGCGCCGCGCTCGTACATCTCGATCGACTGTTCCAACGCCGCCTGGCCCGACTCGAGCTTGTTCACGATCGCTTCGAGCTCGGCCAGCGCCTGCTCGAACGACATCGCGGCGATGTCCGGCGCTGTTTGCGGCGTGTCCGACATGGCGTTTCGAAGGCCCTTTCCGACAATGGAGTCTAGGCGTGGGCTGGTCGCTGGGCAACGCAGGCGGGGCAGTTAATTCGACCGGCGCGCTCCCGCTCCGGCTGAGCGCCTAGCGAACGAACCCGGCCTCGGCGAAGTCGACCATGCGCTTGATCAGAAGGTCGGTGTCGTCCTCAGCGGTCAGGCCTTCCGACAGCGTGTGCAGGCGGTCGAGCTCGGCGAAGCGGTTGTTGTGGATCAGGCCGAGCACGAAGTGCAGCCGCCAGTAGACCTCCTCGGCCGCGAGCTCGGGCCTGGCGGCGAGCAGCGCGTCGGCGAAGCGGCGCAGGTGGGAGACGTCGGAGCGCAGCGCCTCGCGCATTTCCTCGGT
>JGI12269J14319_10004160_pt1 | contig 13328 bp, 11 predicted proteins | sample PeaSoiSIISIP2007_FD_14319 | JGI IMG/M metagenome (IMG submission 14319) | reverse complement strand
CATTGCCCGTTTCCCAGTCTTGATCGGCAGCAGAAAGACTCTCCCCTGCATCCGAGCCACATTGAACGGAAACAACCCGCCGTATTCAATCACCTGTTTAGTGATCTCATCTTCTCCAGCGGTAAATTCACTGAGCGCAATTTCTTCCCCGGCGCGAATCCGGTCAATCAAGGAAAAATTGGTGGAAGTCAGCAGCCCGAGGTTCTGGCAATTCTGCTTGTAGATGCGTTCAATATTCTCCCCAATCGCAACCTGAATCCCGGCGCACATCTCGGCGTAAGGAGACTGCTCGCGACTCGACCCTTTGCCGCGACGTTTGCCGCTTACTGAGCACACGAAGCCGCCTTTCTTCACATCGCCGCGCCCAATTGGCAGCGTGCCGCCGCACCGCAAGCCAACATAGGGGATCTCGCCCAGTGTCCGATCAAAGTAGAAACAGTAGTGCGCGGGAGTGATCTCGTCGGTAGAAATATCGTCGCGGAGTTTGGAATTGTTGGCCGGGTTCTCGGTATCCCACGGTAAGTCCCAACCCGCGAGTTGCTTCCTGATCAACTCCGGGTCTTCGGTGAGAAAAAGAATGCGCCCGTACAGGCGCACTTTGTCCGGGCGTTTTTCGACCTTGCGTTCCAAAAGAGACGAACCCACGCGAACAATTGTACCGCTAGAACTTTCGATCGTTCGCGTAGGCCATCGGACTAGGCAGCTCTTCCAATCCCCGGCCCGCGAAGATCTCTTCAAATTCGTGCAGGAGCGCATTGTGTATCAGCCCATTCGACGCCAGCGTTTCGCGACTCGCGATCTGGAATGCGCCGCCTGAAAAGTCCGTGACTTTCCCGCCAGCCTCCTCCACCATCAGCGCGCCCGCCGCTGTATCCCATGGATTGAGATTAAATTCCCAGAAGCCGTCAAACCGCCCAGACGCGACATTGCAAAGGTCCAGCGCAGCTGACCCCGCCCGCCTCACGCCATGCGTGTGCAACGTGAGTTGGTGATAGAAATAGATGTTAGGGTTCTTATGCCGCTTGTGGCTGGGGAACCCAGTGGCGATCAGGCACTCCCCCAGTTTCGCCGTGGCCGACACGTGGATCGCGGTGCCGTTCAGCCGTGCCCCGCTACCCAGTTCCGCGGCGAACATCTCGTCGCGGGTGGGATCATAAATCACTCCCGCTACCCGTTTTCCAAGCCGCTCCACCGCCAGCGAGACACAAAAGACCGGAAAGCCGTGGGCAAAATTCGTGGTGCCATCGAGCGGATCGACGTACCACTTGTACTCTCCGCCAGTTTCAATGCGCGCTCCCTCTTCCCCCATCACGTCATGATTCGGAAATTGCTGGCGAATCCGCTCCAGAATCAAAGCTTCCGACTTGCGATCGGCCACCGTGACCAGGTCGACGTCGCCCTTATATTCAATCTTTACGTGCTGCCGAAAGTAGTCCATGAGCAAGCTGCCCGCCTCGCGAGCTATAGCCTGCATCGGAGAAATTAAATCCAAAGATTGCGGGGATGTCATGCGACGTCCAGATTTTCAATTCGTGATTAAGTGCCAGACACTGAGAGCTGAGAACCGGGAACTGAGATCTGCTCCACCCTACTACTTCTTCTTCCCATCATCCGCGATATACACGATCTCATGCTTGAAGATGAACAGATTCGGGCCATCTTCGCGCGTCACGCGCACCATATTCTTGTCGTAGTACTCAATCCAGCCGCGCACCATTTCGCCGTCGGCCAGTTTCAAGCTCACGACTTTCTGTTTTTCCCCCAGCGCTTTCAGATAGGCCGCTTCTTCAAAAGTCTCGTCTGGAGGCGGAGTGCGCTTCTTGCCAAAATTGGGACTTCCTGGCGGTAACGGCATCTTGTCATTCTACAACGTCAAGCCACACGCTCAGGTCTTCTTGGTAAAGATAAAGGAAACCGCTGAGATAACAAAACGATTAGGGTTCTAGATCTGGTAATCGATATCCTCGATGATCCGCTGCAGCGATTCAGAAAGCGGCTCGCTTCCGCCCGTGCCCTCCAGTTGGCGCACTCGTTCTGCCAACCGGTTCACCTCAGACGCGACTGCGGACAAGGCCTCGGAAAGTGGGTCGTTGATCTGCTTGGGGTCGGTGATCACCACGCGCTTGCCTTCCCGAAAAACGATATGTCCCGGCACGCCCACCACGGTGGAATCGTCAGGCACGTTGCGCAGCACCACCGATCCCGCGCCAATCCGGCAATTGCTCCCCACCGTGATGTTGCCGAGAATCTTCGCACCGCCGCCGACCACCACGTTGTCGAGCAGCGTCGGATGCCGCTTACCGTGCTCCTTGCCAGTTCCGCCGAGCGTCACTCCCTGATAGAGCGTGACATCCTCACCGACAATGGCAGTCTCGCCGATCACGACGCCCATACCATGATCGATGAACAAACGACGGCCAATCTGCGCTGCGGGATGAATTTCGATCCCGGTGAGCCAGCGCGCCACCTGCGACAGCCAGCGTGCCAGCAGAAAAAACTTGTGGTTCCACAACCAGTGATTCATGCGATAGAACCACACCGCGTGCAGGCCGGAGTAGCAGAGATAAACTTCCAGGCGTGACTTCGCCGCCGGATCGCGCTCCAGCACGGTCGAAACGTCTTCGCGGATTAACGACAACAGATGCGGCATGGGCCAACTTTGAAGATCAGGCCGGAACCTGCGCCGTTGGAATCTGCAACGCCTGGTTCCGCAGTCCTTCGAAAAGGATACTACTCAGGTAGCGCTCGCCAAACGACGGCAGAACCACAACAATCAATTTCCCCTTGTTTTCCGGACGCCGTGCCACCTGCAAAGCCGCCACCACGGCCGCCCCCGAAGAGATGCCGACCAGCAGGCCTTCTTCCAGCGGAAGCCTCCGCGCCATGTTGATGGCCTCGTTGTTGGTCACGGTGATGACCTCGTCAATGTAATCCCTGCGCAGGATGCTCGGCACAAAGCCGGCACCGATCCCCTGAATTTTGTGCGGCGCGGGCGCCCCGCCGGAAAGGACCGCGCTATCTGCCGGCTCCACAGCCACCGCCTTGAACGACGCCTTCTTCGGTTTGATGTATTCGCAGACCCCGGTGATGGTTCCACCGGTGCCAACGCCGGAGACCAGAAAATCGACGCGTCCGTCGGTGTCTTCCCAAATCTCGGGGCCAGTGGTTTCGAAGTGAATCTTCGGATTTGCCGGGTTGTCGAATTGCTGCAGCATGTATGCGTCCGGAGTCGCGGCAAGCAATTCCTCAGCCTTTAGAATTGCGCCCTTCATCCCTCGCGGACCGGGCGTAAGAACGATCTCGGCTCCTAAAGCCAGCAGCAGCACGCGCCGCTCCAGGCTCATGGTCTCGGGCATGGTCAGGATCAACTTGTAGCCTTTCACGGCCGCTACAAACGCCAGAGCGATTCCGGTGTTGCCGCTGGTCGGCTCGATCAGAACGGTCTTGCCGGGATGAATTCGGCCGGCGCGCTCGGCATCGGCAATCATGCTGACCCCAATGCGATCTTTGACGCTGGCCAGAGGGTTCTGGCTTTCCAGTTTCGCCACAACTTCGGCAACCGCGCCCTCCGTAACCCGGTTCAGCCGCACCAGCGGCGTGTGGCCGATCAGTTCCGTCACGTCTTTTGCAATTTTCATAGAGTTTCGATTCTGGAAACTGCCGTTTCGATTCAGTATCAGGTGTTAAGTCTTAGATGTTGGGTCTTAGGTCTTAGGAAACTCGACACCTTCCTGAGACCTGAGACCTGATCCTCCTAGCGCGGCTTTCGCCGTCCCACTCGCGCCAGAATGCGCCGCACCTTCTTGGGAGAAATCGATAGCCGGGCCGCCACCCGCGACACTTTGCGGCCTTCGCGCTCCCAGACCCGCGCGATCACAATCTCCGCAAATTCGTCGCTGATTTGCCGGAACGTCTTCTCGCCCACCGCCCCCTGCGACCAGGCCTTCAGCGCCGGATGCACACTTCCCTTGCGAAGAATCTTAGCGCCCAACGTCTGCAAGTCCTGCCACATGTTATTGTCGGGTTGATTCGTCCCGCAGGAGGCCCGCGCCAGGTCATAAGACTCGCGCGCCGCTTCCGGATTGTCGAAAAACGAATTGCACTGCGTCAATCCCTGCCACAGATACGCATTCGCGAGCAACAGATGATGCTGGGTATGCTTCGCCAGTTCAATCGCCTCTTGACTGAACTCGAGTGCGCGGCGCGCATGACTTCCCGGATCAGCGCCCTCGCCGATCTCTTCTTCCACCTTCGCATTTTCGATCATGCACTCCAGAATGCGCGCCCGGCCCATCAGAATGTAGTCATGCTTCTCTCCGCCTAACTCGTACGCCGAGGCCGCTTCTTCTTCGGCGCGCTGAAAATCTCCGCCATCAAGGTGGATGTACGCCGCGTTCAGGTAAACTGTGCCCGCTCCGTGATGGTTCGGACGCTGCTGGTAGATGGCCTGGGCGGCCTTCAGATGCTCCAGCGCTTCGCGGCGTAGCTGAATCAAACGGCTGCGATAGTCAGGACTGGTTCCACTTGCCTTGCCTTCGCGGCTTGCCGCCGTCTTCCGGCGCCGCTGGGCGTCGCGGTCGATTCTTTTCTGCAATTGCAGAGCGATGCCGCGCTTGGCGAGCGCCATGTTGGCCAGCGATCGCGCCAGATTCAGATGCCGGGGATCTCGCTGATCATAATGCCGAATGGCGCTCTCGAAAAACTCGATTGCTTGATCGAAACGGCCCTCCCGGCGCGCCATGCGCCCGTAAAAGGACTGAATGTTGCCTAGCGTCACGTAGTCATCGGTCTCGCGCAACGCGTTTTCCGCTGCCTGCGAGATGCGCACCGCTTCTTTCCATTTGCCCTGCTGAAACAAAAGCCAGCTCTCGAGCACTTGCATCACCGCCGCCATGCGCAGATGGCCCAACGCCAGCGCCAAATCTCTTCCCTTGGCGGTGTAGATCAGGGCTTCATAGTAGTCGCCCTTCCTCCGCAAGCAGCGCCCCTCCCAGTAGTAAACAATGGCCAGCAGAAACCGGTCGTCCAGTTCTTCTCCCAGGCTCAGGACGAAGTCGAAATGACCAATCGCCGTTTCCACCGCCTCTTCCGCCATTGCTGCCATGCCCTCGGCCATGCGCAGGCAGATGTAGTCGGCGATCGAAAGTTTCGACCGCAATCCTGGTTCTAAGTGTTCAAAGCGTTGCAGAAGTTCGCGAAGTGGCGGACCGCTGAATCCGATATCCGTCCATATAGCAAGTTGCGCCAGCAGGCGAGCGGAATTTTCCTGGGAAGGATCGAGCCCGGCAATCAGGTCCTGGTGAGATTGAAGACACGTAATCCCGAGCTCGATTTCACGCGCGACAACATGCTCTTGTAACTGCGCCAGGAAACCTGCGTCAATCGGAAGGCTGGCGGGAGTTCTGCGTACGCCCATGCCTTCACGTTCTAATCCAATAATTCGTAACTGGCAAGCGTCAGAAACTCCGCAAATCCCCGGCTCGTCGTCAACTCTTCGAGGACTCTTGCTGCCTGCCGCAGCTTTTCGTCGTTTTCCAACTCGGCACTCAACTCCCCTGCCCGGTGCTGGATGATCTCCTTAACCATGTCTTCCGTGACCACCCTGCTGTCCGTAAGATGCGCGCCGTACTTCACCCATTGCCAAACTTGTGCGCGACAGATTTCCGCGGTCGCCGCATCCTCCATCAGGTTGTAAATCGGAACACAGCCCGACCCCTGCAGCCACGAATGCAGATACTGTAATCCCACGTCGATGTTCCAGCGCAATCCTCCCTCAGTGATATCGCCCGTGGGAACCGCGAGTAGGTCTTTCGCTTGCACCGTCCGCCCGGCGCGCTTCAAAGAAATCTGGTTGTGTTCCGGCATGTACTTATCGAAAATTTCCTTTGCCACCGGAACCAGCCCCGGGTGCGCCACCCAAGTGCCGTCATGCCCAGCATGCACTTCGCGAAGTTTGTCGCGCCGCACTTTCTCCAGCGCCTGTTCGTTGGCCGCCGCATCGTTGCGGATCGGAATCTGTGCCGCCATCCCACCCATGGCATGAATCCCGCGCCGGTGGCAGGTCTGAATCAGCAATTCCACATAGGAGCTCAGGAAGTGCACTTCCATCGTGACCAGGGAACGGTCCGGCATCACGAATTCCGGATGCGCGCGAAACTTCTTGATGAAACTGAAAATGTAGTCCCAGCGCCCGCAGTTCAGCCCCGCCGAATGTTCGCGCAATTCGTAAAGGATCTCGTCCATCTCGAAGGCCGCCAGAATGGTTTCGATCAAAACAGTCGCCCGAATCGATCCGCGGGGAATCCGCAACTCGTCCTGGGCAAAACAGAACACGTCGTTCCACAGCCGCGCCTCCAGATGGCTCTCCAGCTTCGGCAAGTAGAAATAAGGGCCAGTGCCCTTGCTCAGCAAGGCGGCAGCGTTATGAAAAAAGAATAGACCAAAATCAAACAGCGACGCCGAGATCGGCTTCCCCTCCACCAAAAAGTGCCGCTCGTCCAGATGCCAGCCTCGCGGCCGCACCACCAGCGTGGCCAAATTGGATCCAAGCCGGTACTGCTTCCCCTCCGGACTCTCGTAGCGAATCGTCCCTCGAATCGCGTCCTGCAGATTCTGCTGGCCCTCAATATTGTTGCTCCAGGTCGGCGAATTCGAGTCCTCAAAGTCGGCCATGAAAACATTGGCCCCCGAGTTCAGGGCGTTGATGATCATCTTGCGATCGACCGGCCCGGTAATTTCCACGCGCCGATCAAGCAAATCTTTCGGGATTGGGGCAACCTTCCAATCGCCTTGCCGAATTTCAGCCGTCTCCGGCAGAAAGTCCGGAAACTTACCGTGATCGATTTCCTGCTGCACGGCTCGCCGCCGCCCCAGAAGTTCCTGCCGCCGGGGCTCGAACCGAGTCGCCAGTTTCAACAGGAAGGCGCGCGCTTCCGAAGTCAGAATGATGGCTTCTGGCTGGGTTGGGGTCTGGGTCTCAAGAGCATCGTTTTGAAGAAAGGTAATGGCGTTCATAAGTAAACATCATAGCCATCTCGCGGCGAAAGTCCTCCCTACTAGGTCATTTTGTCCCAGTAGGCCTGGGCGGACAGCGCGATTTGTCTGAAATCGCAATCCGAGGTCTACTGCCTCTGGACGTAAGATCCAAACGCGGATCCTATGGAGGCGGAAAGTGCGGATGAGCGCGGAGAGCCAGGAAAGCACAATGACAATGATGAATACCGGCCAACAAGTTGCGGCTGCCGAGGAATGGTTCGCGACCCCAAGATTCGACGGCATCGTCCGTCTCTACTCCCCGCGCCAGGTGGCCGAGCAGCAGGGCACGCTTCCCGGCGACTATACCGTCGCCCGGCAGGCCGCCGAGGGGTTCTACACGCGGCTGCGCCAGCTTTTCGAACAGCGCCAGCAGATCACTACCTTTGGCCCCTATTCGCCGGGCCAGGCGGTAATGATGAAGCGGATTGGGATGGAAGGCATTTACCTGGGCGGCTGGGCGACGTCCGCCAAAGGTTCGGTGGCGGAGGATCCGGGCCCCGACCTCGCCAGCTATCCGCTCAGTCAGGTGCCGGACGAGGCCGCCGGACTGGTGCGGGCACTCCTCACCGCCGACAAAAACCAACACTTCACGCGCATGCGCATGACCGAAGAACAGCGCGAGGCCACGCCGGTCGTTGACTTTCGGCCTTTCATCATCGCCGACGCCGACACCGGTCATGGCGGAGACGCCCACGTACGCAATCTGATCCGCCGCTTTGTCGAAATTGGAGTTCCCGGCTACCACATCGAAGATCAGAAGCCAGGAGCGAAGAAGTGCGGCCACCAGGGCGGTAAGGTACTGGTGTCCGGGGACGAGCAGATCAAGCGCCTCAACGCTGCCCGCCTGCAACTTGATATCATGCGCGTCCCAGGCATCATTGTGGCTCGAACCGATGCCGAGTCCGCAACCTTCCTCGAGAATCGGACTGACGAGCGCGACCAACCCTTCATCCTCGGCGCCACCAACGTCGACTTGCCCAGCTACAAGGCCGGCTATCTGGCCATCTTGCGGAAGCTCTACGAACTGGGTGTCGAAGAGGTCCGCGGACACCTGCTTTTCGCCATGTCCGAACCCGAGTACGCCGCCGCCTTCGATTGGCTGGAGCGGGCTGGGCTCATGTCGATGATCGCGAAGAGCGCTCCGGCTCTCCGGGAGATGCCGGCCAGCGAGTTCGACGCTGCCCTCGACAAGATCGACACGCACTATGTGGAAGCCTGGCAGTCGCAGGCGGGGATGAAGACGTATGGTCTGGCGGTCGCCGAGGTGCTGGAGTTCCGCATCGCCGAGGGTGAGCGTTTCGACATGACGGTAGAGGAATGGCTCGCGTTCTCCAAGCAGGCTTCTTTCTACGAGGCCCGCGAGCGCGCCAAGTCGATGGGCGTCCACGTGATCTGGGATTGCGAGTTGCCCAAGACTCCCGAAGGCCTCTATCAGATCCAGGGTGGAATCGATTACGCCATCGCCAAGTCGTTGGCGGTCGCGCCTTTCGCCGACATCCTGTGGATGGAGACCAAGACCGCCGATCTCCATGACGCCAAGAAATTCGCCGAGGCCATCCACGCCCAGTATCCCGACAAGATGCTAGCCTACAACCTCTCACCGTCGTTCAGTTGGGACACCACGGGAATGAACGACGAGCAGATGAAGCGCTTCCCCGAGGAACTCGGCAAACTCGGCTTCGTCTTCAACTTCATCACCTACGGTGGCCACCAGATCGACGGCTTGGCCGCCGAGGAGTTCGCGACTGCGCTCAAGCAGGACGGAATGCTGGCCCTGGCTCGCTTGCAGCGCAAGTTCAGACTGCTGGAGTCGCCGTATCGCACGCCCCAGACCCTGGTCGGAGGGCCCCGCCTCGACGCCGCCTTGATGGCTTCGTCCGGACGCACCGCAGCCACCAAAGCAATGGGCAAGGGGTCAACCCAGTTCCAGCACCTGGTTCAGACCGAGGTCCCCACCAAGCTGTTGGAGGAGTGGCTGGCCGAGTGGAGCATGCAAAACGACCATGCCGCAAAGATCCGGGTCCGCCTGCGCCCACACACGGCGGGCTCGGATCTGTTGGAACTCAGTGTGCTCAGCGAACCCACCGGGGAAAAACTCGCCAACGTGGTGTTCGCCTATATCCAGGATCGGCACGGACGCGGCATCCTCTCGATTCGCGACCAGAACACACTCGTGCCCGTGCGCAAGAAACGCCTGATGACGATCACCCAACTGTTCATGATCCACCGCTACAATGCCAGCTCGGTACACTACGTCACCCCGACCGAGGATAACGAGTTACAGACGCAAAGGATGAAGAGCGCAGGGATTTTCTCGGAGGTGCACACCGAAATTGGCCAAATCATCGTCGCGCAAGTCAGCAAGGAACGCGTCGCCGAACTGCTTCAGCCTGACCGGGTACTTCTCTTGGAGATGATTCGCAAGACAACGCCGGCGTTACAAAGCCAGATAGCCGGCGTCGAGGCACCCGACGAGCTGATGCCCTCGGGAGACTAGGAATTTTTGATGGAGAGCCGGGCGGCCGCGCCCGGCTGGACTTCAAGCCCTCAGGCGGGTTGGGCTGTCTTCGACCGTTCGCGCTTGCCTTCGCGAAGTTGCGCGGCGGTAAAGGAGCAGCCGCAAGTGCTGCATCTCCAGCTCGTGAATGCGCTGCTCACCAGGCTGGGTCCATCAGTGCTCGTCTGGGGCTGGTTCACACGCACTGCCAGAACCAACTCACCGCCGCACTCCGAACATTCACGTTTTTGCATATCGAGACCTAATGCCGAGAACCTTAGGCGCTAACTCGTACCGACACTAACTCTGGATTGCAGTGCGAATTCTGCATCGACTTAACCGCATCTTCCGCTGTAAATCTCCCCATGATCAGGGCCAGCTTGCGGTTGGTTGTCGTCTGGATGGGAAGCCGGTCAATCCGCAGCACGTATTGAGGAGCGTGAGTGCCGCGGTTCACTTTCACAACAAACTTGATGTTTTTCATGGTTCCTTTCTGTTCTATCGATCTGACAAGAAAGATCTGACCAAAAACAAGGCGACGAACAGAAAAAGAGGCGACCTGGAATCCGGCTCTCTGTTCTCTCACTTACATTCGTAATCGAAAACCAGGCAACACGTCGCTGCCCGCGTAAACCCCGATCGGCTTGGGTTTGGCGTCGAAAAGACTCCCAGCGGATCAACGATCGTTATAAGTCGGACTTAGCCTCAGAGCATCGAAGAAGAGGCAATTTTCAGATAGGCTTACTGGCTTCAGAGGACCTGAAACAGTAAGTGAAGGTTGCTTGCTCACTATTGATGTTAGGCTTATGCGCTGCCATTGTCAAGGTTGGCAGCCCGGCAGGGATTCGAACCCCGATACGCAGCTCCAGAGGCTGCAGTCCTACCGTTGAACGACCGGGCTGTACCAAGAATTCTAAATCATTTTCCAGGGACTGCAAAACGACGCGCTCTCCGCCCGCGCGAATCTACGGCACTCGCGCTAGAATCAGTGCCAGATGTAGAGACGGGGCTTGCCCCGTCTCCGCGGAGAGTGTTCAAGGAGTCGCCATGACCAGCAGCGGAACTTTCCCAGGAACGTTTTCAGAAACGATGCCGGTTGAGACCGGTTACGCCGAGGTGGCACGCCGCCCCCTCGAGGCCGAACAGTGCGCTCTCATCGTCGTCGATATCCAAGAGAAACTGCTGCCGCCCATCTGGGAAAAAGAGCGGTTCGTCCGCAACGCGCAGCTGCTGATTCGCCTCGCCGGGATCCTGAAGATCCCGGCGCTGGTAACGGTTCAATACGCCAAGGGCTTGGGCAACACCGTGCCTGAGGTCGCGTCCCTGCTGCCCGACACTCCGCCCATCGACAAGCTGACGTTCTCCTGTTTCGGCAGCGACGTGTTCTGCTCCCTGCTGAAGCGCTTACCCGGCCAGCGTACGACCGTGCTGCTGTGCGGTATGGAAACCCATATCTGCGTGATGCAGACTGCGCTGGGAGCGCTGCGGGAGGGTTATCTGGTGCACGTGGCTTCGGACGCCGTCAGCTCGCGCACGGAATTGAACTGGAGGATCGGCCTGGACCGCATGCGCGCCGCCGGAGCCATTCTCTCCTCGACCGAAATGATCATCTACGAACTCCTGCGCTCGTCGGGCGCGCCCGCGTTTCGAGAACTACTGCCTTATCTGAAGGGTTGAGAATCAGTCGTTGGTCGTTAGTCGTTGGTCGAACGCAGGGTTGCCAACGACTAACGACCACCGACCAACGACTCACTCGGCCGACCCTATCCGGCCGACGTCTCTTTCTGCTTCACCCGCACCACCGTGATCTTCGAAAATCCCTCCTCAAACGTCGGAGGCTTCAATTTGCCCGCCATCTTGCGCATGATATCTTCCGGAACCACCCGCCCACGCCGTTGGTGGCGTTCCAGGCAAACTTCCAGCGGAACGTCGAAAAACACTCCCTGCACATCGTAACCGTAATCTTTGGCCAACTTGATCCAGCTATTGCGGTCGTGCGGCGTAAGGTTGGTCGCATCCACGTAATTCATCGGACGCCGCGCAATCAGCCTGGCCTTCAGCATTGATCGCAGGTTCGAGAACACCAGATCCTGAAAGCGCTGTTCCTGCGCGTCATCGAAAAGCAGTTCACGAAGCAGATCGCTCGAAAGCGGATGAATGTTGTGCCGCTTGAACCACGAACTCTTGCCTGATCCCGGCAACCCGATCGCCAACACCACCGTTCCCTTGCTGGCGCGCGCGGGAGCAGGCGTAACTGCAGCCGGCGGCTTCGCGGCAAGCGCTGGTTCCGGGGCGGATGCTTCCGCGACAGAAGCTTCCGTGGCGGATGATTCCGCCGCAACTGCAGGCACGGGCGTGGCCGCCACCGGCTGCGGACGAGACCCGCGGCGACCGCCACGACCCCGACGGCGGCGGGAAATCCTTGGTTTCGCTTCACCCGCCGCAGGTGCCGCTTCGGCTGCCGCAACGGGCTCGGGGACGGGTTCCGGCATCGGCTCCGCTCTCGCCGGACGCGACTCGGCTACAGGAGCCTCGGCTGGAGCTTCGACCGGCGCGGCCGGCTCATTATCATAGAACCTCGGCTGCAACGGCTCGGGTGCCTTGGTTGCTTCCTTGCCGGAGTCTCCGGGCTTCTTGCGACGCTTTAAACGCTGGCTCATCCATTTACGCATATAGCAGCTTGTAGCACACCCGCGCGTGTCGGAGCAATCTGCGCCCGTGGCGGCCGGGATACCCCGAGGTGAGGTATTGAGTCATTGAATCATTGGAACCCAAAAGCCTTTGACCTTCAATGATTCAACGTCTCAATGATTCAAACCATGTTTACAATAGCCCACAAGGCCAATCCATGAATCCAACTCATCCCACAGATCTCCCGGTTGCCGCCGGACAACTTCCCGCCGTGCCGCTGACGCTCGAAGGCTACGCCACGCTGCACCAAATGATGCGCTTCCGTTGGACCGCATGGCGCTCCCTCGCCGAGAACACCCGTCGCGAGATCGCCGCCGAGGCCGCCAGCCTGCTGGCCGGGATGGAAGCAAAAGCCGATGGCCAGTCTGCCCTGTTCTCGCTGCTCGGCCACAAAGGCGACCTCATGCTCGTCCACTTCCGCGAGACCTTCGACCAGCTTAATCAGGCAGAACTCGATCTGGCGCGGCTCCGGCTCAACGACTTCCTGGAGCCTGCAACTTCCTACCTGTCGGTGATTGAGCTGGGGCTGTATGAATCGTCGCTGAAGACCTACAAAGCGCTCGCCGATCGCGGCGTGGAACCCCACTCCGAGGAATGGAAAAAGTCGATCCAGGAAACCATCGCCCGCCAGAAAGAAGCCATGAAGCCCCGCCTCTTTCCCACGATGCCGCCGAATCGCTACATCTGTTTTTATCCCATGGATCGTCTCCGCGGCGAAGACAAGAACTGGTACATGCTGCCCATGGAAGAGCGCCAGCGCCAGATGAATGAACACGGCCTGGTCGGCCGCCGCTATGCCGGAGAAGTAAAACAGATCATCACCGGCTCCATTGGGTTTGACGATTGGGAATGGGGCGTCGACCTCTTCGCCGACGATCCCCTGGTCTTCAAGAAGCTGATCTACGAGATGCGCTTCGACCACGTCAGCGCCGTCTACGCGCTGTTTGGAACTTTCTACGTCGGATTGCGCTGTCCGGCCAACCGCCTGCAAGATTTGCTGGAAGGAACCTTGCCCGAGCACGTGTAGAGCAGGCTCGTGTTGGGGACGGGCGCCCTCGCCCGTCCAAGCCGAGCGAAGCTCGGCAACTGCCGACAGCCACATCAA
>JGI12269J14319_10004157_pt1 | contig 13332 bp, 10 predicted proteins | sample PeaSoiSIISIP2007_FD_14319 | JGI IMG/M metagenome (IMG submission 14319) | reverse complement strand
CGCGTGCTCAGAGCAGCCGGCGCAGGAAGGGATCCCTGGGCTCTGCCGGGCTGATCCGTACCCGCACGTCCACGCACCAGATGCCGTCCGGCCGGGCGAGGACGGGGTTGAGGTCCAGCTCGCTGACCTCCGGGAGATCATCGGCGAGCCGGGAGACCCGCAGCAGCGCGTCCGCGAGCGCGGCGGTGTCCGCCGGCGGCGTGCCCCGGTCGCCGGCCAGCAGCGGCGCGGCGCGCACCGCGTGGATCATCTCCTCGGCGTCGGTGTCGGTCAGCGGGGTCAGCCGGGTCACGTGATCGCCGGGCACCTCGGTGGCCGCATCGCCGGATCCGAATACCACCAGCGGCCCGAATACGGGCTCCTGCGCCACGCCGATCATCACCTCGACGCCGCCTTCTAGCATCGGCTGGACAAGCACCCGCTGCAGCCGCAGCCCGGAGCCGGCCACCAGCATCCGGTAGCCGTCGGCCACTTCCTGCGGGGTGCGCAGATCGACCTTGACGCCCCCGGCGTCGGTCCTGTGCACCAGCCCCTCGGCCTCGGCCTTGAGCACCACCCGGCCGCCGAGCTGCGCGGCGGCCGCGACCGCTTCCTCCTCCGTGGCCGCCGCGATGGTGGCCGCCAGCGGGACGCCGTAGCAGGACACCAGCTCGGCTGCGCTGGTTCCGGGCAGCCAGCCGCCGGCCGGCGAGCCGGCCAGGAAACCGGTGACCAGGGTGCGCGCGTCGTCGGCGCGCAGCCCTTCCAGCTCGGGGACCTTCCGCGCTGCCGCCCGCGCCAGGCCCGGTACCGGACTGCGTGGCCAAGCGCGCGGGCCGCGCTCTCGGGGTCGGCGTAGGCGGGCACTCCGGTGACGGCAGCCGCCGCCTCGTCGATGATTGCCGCCGCCTGACCGGCAGCTGCCGGGCCGGCGGCTGGGGGACCCGCGGGGCCGGTGTCCGGGTGCGGGCCGGCCGGCGGCTGGGCTACGGGCAGGCGCCTGAGCCGTGTCACGGACTCGGCCCGGTCGAGCAGGGCGACAGCGAGCGGCTTGCTGACGACCGCGGCGGCCACCGCGGCGCTCAGGTCGGAAATGGCCGTGGGCACCGCCACCGCGAGCACCGCGTCGACGCCGTCGTCGGCGGCTACTTCCTCCAGGCAGGCGCGGAAGGTATCGGTCGTCACCAGCGGGCTGGTGTCCACCGGCCCGCTGACCTCAGCACCCGGTGGCAGCAGCCTGCGCAGCGCGCGCCGGGTGGCCGCGCCGAGCTTCACGACCTGCAGGCCGTGGTCGGCGCACGCGTCGGCGGCCAGCACGCCCGCGCCGCCCGCATTGGACACGATCGCGACCCGGTTGCCCGCCGGCAGCGGCTGGCAGGCGAGCAGCGCGGCGGTATCGACAAGCTCGCCGAGACTCGTCGTGGCGATGACGCCCGCCTGGCCGAACAGGGCCTCCTGGGTGGCCAGCGGCGTCGCGGCCGCCGCGTGGTGCGAGGCCGCCGCGCGCTGGCCCGCCGGGGACCGGCCGCCGATGACGGTCAGCACCGGCATCCGCTGCGCGACCCGGCGGGCCGTGCCGGCGAACTTGCGCGGGTTGCCGAACGACTCCACGTACAGGACCGCTATCCGGGTCACCTCATCCTGCGCCCACCAGGTCAGCAGGTCGTCGGTGGACACGTCGTACTTGTCGCCGAGCGACGCGAACGAGGACACGCCGATACCCAGCCTGGACATCTGCTCGAGTAGCGCGATCCCCATCCCGCCGGACTGCACGACCACGCCCGCGACGCCGGGCAGCGGGTGATTAGCGGCCATCGACGCATCCAGGCCGATCCAGGGCACGATGATGCCGAAGCAGTTCGGCCCGACCAGCCGCATGCCGTACTGGCGGCAGATGGCCAGCAGGTCACCGCCTGCCGCGCCCAGGCCGGAAGTCATCACCGTGAGGGCCCGGACCCCGTGGCGACCGCATTGCGCCGCCACCTCGGGCACCGCGGACGGCGGCACCGCGATCACCGCCAGGTCCACCGGCCCGGGCAGGTCGTCAACCGATGCCACGCACGGCGCCCCCTCCATGGCCTGGGCATGCGGATTCACCGCATAGACCGGGCCGGTGAAGCCGCCCGTCACGATGTTGCGCAGGACGGCCCGGCCGGCGGTGCCGCGGCGTCGGCTCGGGCCCACCACGGCGACCGACCGCGGCTGCAGCAGCGGGCGCAGGCTCGCCACATCCGCCCGGCTTTCCCTGCTGGCCACGGCCTCCAGGTAACTGCCCAGCCGGTAAGCATCGTCGCCGCTGGGCAGCGGGAAGGTCAGCTCGACCGTGTCCCCGGCTATCCGCCGCTTCGCAGGCAGGCCGGCGTCCGCGAACACCCGCAGCATCGCCGAGTTCTCCGCCAGCGTCTCCGCGGTGAAGGCCCGCAGGCCGCGCTGCCGTGCCTGCCAGACCAGATGCTCGAGCAGCAAGCTGGCGATACCGCGGCCGTGCATGTCATCGGGGACGGCGAACGCCACCTCCGCGACGCCGGGCTTCCCGGCCGGCTCGTAGGCGGCGACGCCGGCCAGCCGGCCGTCCTGCCAGGCCAGCAGCGCCACGTGCTCGGCATCCGGCTCGCGGCAGACCCGCCTGGCTTCCTGCTCGGCCACGCCCGGGCTCATACTGAAAAACCGCAGGTACATGTTGTCCGGTGACATGGCAGCGTGCATCGCGCGCACCGCCTCACCGTCCTGCGTCCGGGCCGGCCTGACCTCCACCGTGCTGCCGTCGGTCAGCAGCGCATATGTGGCCGCCACTGGCGTGCTCACCGGCCGGCCCCTTCGGCTGGCGGCACGACAAAGACAGGGCACCGCGAACGCTCGCCGCGGTAGCTGCTCACCGATCCGCGCGCCAGGTGCCTCATGGGCTGGCCGCGCTCCTTTCCCACGACGAGAATGCCGACCTCTGCCGCCGCGATCTCCGTCAGCATCGGACCGGGATCGCCCTCGGGTGTTCCGATAGTAACGGCGGCAGCCGGCGGCTGCAGGCCGCCGCAATGAAGTGCACCTCGATCAGCACCGCGGCGCAGTCCCTGAACGAATTCGCGCCCGGCAGCCGGTTCTCCGCCGGAACACGCACATACGTCGCCGCATCGAAACCGGTAGTAGACCTTTTCCCGCCTGACCCCGTACGGTTGGCCCGTGACTGCTTACACAGGCAATTTTCGGCTCGGGCCGGGTACGGGGCGCGTCGTCATCAAGACGGGCCGGGCCGGGATGGCCGCCAAGGCAGGCCATGACCTCACCATCGAGGTGACCCGGTGGTCGGCGCGGGTCGAGGTGCCTGCCGACGAAGATGGCGGCCTGACCGCCGCCACGGTCACCGCCGAACTCGACCTGGGCTCACTGGAGGTCCGCGAGGGGACGGGCGGGGTCAAGCCGCTCACCGACGGGGACCGCGCCCAGATCAAGAAGCAAATGGAGAACATCCTGGGCGGGGCCACCGCGACCTTCGCCTCGTCGCGGATCATTCCCTCCGGGGCCAGCGGCGGCGCGATCGAGGGCTCGGTCACCCTGAACGGCAAGACCCAGCCGGCCCGGCTGCAGGTAACCGCGCCGGGTTCCGGCCGGTACCGGGGAACCGCCACGCTGGTCCAGTCCGCGTTCGGGATCAAGCCGTACACCGGCTTCTTCGGCGCGCTCAAGCTGCGCGACGAGGTCACAGTGGAGTTCGAGGTCGACCTGTCCAAGGCGGCAGCCGCCGGGTAACGCCGAACCCGCATGAAGTTTCCTGGTCATCTGGAATCTCGAGCTGTCCCTTGCCGCCCGGTCCGCTGGTCGCTGCTCCGGGCGAGGCTGATACCCCGCGACCACCCGGCAGGACCGAGGGCCGCGGATCCGAGGGACTTTCGGCCTTAACGTCCCCTTGCGTAACTGGTCGATAATGTCGCATGCTCGCAGCATCGGTAGCGGGCAAATCCCGGCCCTGAGGTTTGATCATGCCTACTCGCTCGCAGTTGCACCGGCGGCGCTCTCTCCTGGCGCGAGCATGGGATCTGCACATTCCGGCGATCTGCGACCGGCGGCCGACGAACCCGGAGCGGGCGGGCGTGCGCACCGAGATCGTGGCGAGCTGGGAGCGCTCCGCCGCGTACATCATGCCCGAAGTCGCCGAGGCGCCTCTGGCTGACCTCGACGAAACGCGAAATGCCTTCCAGACGAGCCCGCTGTCCGACGCCGTGCGGCAGCTCGAATCCCAGCTGCAGGCGGCGGCGGACGACGGCGAGCTTGTCGTGGCGGTCACCGATCCCGCCGCCCGCATTATGTGGACCTACGGCGGCGCGGTCATGCGGCGCAAAGCCGAAAAGGTGAACTTCATCCCGGGAGGCCGGTGGGACGAGGCCAGCGTCGGGACCAACGCCCTGGATCTGGCGCTCCGGCTTGACCACGCGGCAACCGTGTACTCGGCGGAGCATTTCTCCAGCTGTGTGCACGGCTGGGTGTGCTGGGCGGCCCCAGTGCACGACCCGAGGACCGGACGCCAGCTGGGCGTGCTTGACCTGTCCACGACCTGGGACCGCTCGCACCCGATCGGCCTGGCCACGGCGCAGGCGCTGGCCCGGCTGCTCGGACGCGAGGTGCGCGCGGCGGCCGCGGCGCACAACGGCGCCGCACAGAATGACGCGGGTCACGGCGGGGGGCTGCTCGAGCTCAAGCTGCTCGGCCAGCCAAGCGCGCAGCTGGACGGCGTCCCGCTGCGGCTGACCAAACGGCAGCTGGAGATCCTCGCGCTGCTGGCCCTGAATCCCGACGGGCTCGACCTGGGTGAGCTGCACTCACGGCTCTACGGGGACCGGCGGGTGAGCCAGGGCACGCTGAAGGCGGAGATGTCGCAGTTGCGCGCGCTGCTCGGCGGCCGGCTGGAGTCCCGTCCGTACCGCATCGGCCTCGACGTGCGCTGTGACGTCACCGACGTGCTGCGCCGGCTTCGGGCCGGCGACGTGGCGGGCGCCACCGAGCTGTACGGCGGAGAACTGCTTCCCGGCTCCGAATCCCCGGCGCTCGCCGAGTTCGGTACCTTCGTCACGGTCGCGGTGCGCAATGCGCTGCTGGCCGATCCGCATCCGGCGTCGGTGCAGCGTTACCTGGAGCGGACCCCGTATGACCTGGACCTGCTCGGCGGCAGCCGCGGACTATAGGGAACCGTCGAAGCCGAGGGCTCCTGGCGCTGGCTTACGGCCTCCAGGACCGCCTGCAGGACGAGCCCGAAGTACGTCGTCGCGGGTTGGCGCGATGGCGGGCTCCGGTCACGGCGGGACGGCGGGCCCTGGGTTCGGGACTTTTGGCCTTAACATCCCGTGCGTATCGGGTCGACAATGCCACATGTTCGCAGGATCGGTAGCGGGCACAAATTCCGGCCTTGAGGCTTGATCATGACCGTTCGCTCGCAGTTGCGTCGGCGGTGCCCTCCGCTCGCGCGATACCCATCCAGCCGCGGTGCAGCGGTACCTGGAGTTGACCCCGTATGACCTGGACCTGCTCGGCAGCACCAGCGGACGGCGACCTACCAACGGCCTACCTCACCCGGTTTACGATAAGCCCCTCTCACCGAGGAGGGACGACATGACCCGTACCGCCGTCTCGGCGAACGCCCAGCCATTCCGGGCGCCGTCACCCGTCCCGGCCCAGGTGGCCCGCCGCCCTCAGCCAGCCGTACCGCAGATACTCGCCGAACATGAGCGGCACCGCCTGGCCAGGGAACTGCACGACGGAGCCATCCAGGAGGTCCTGGCGGCCGGGCTGGCCATCGACTTGTGCCTGGCCGACGTGCCCGCGGGATCACCCATGCACGCGAGCCTGGAACAGGCCAGGCGACTTACCGCCACGGCCGTCCGGCACCTGCGGTCCTCGCTGCAGAACCTCCGCGAGGGCGCGACCGCCCCCGACGAAGAACTTCCCGACATGCTACGGCGCCTCAAGGCCCAGCATCCCGTGCGCCGGCTCGACGTGAGCGTCGAGGTGACCGGGACGCCGGTGCCGCTGCCGGCGGCGGTCTCCCGGTCGATGTTCCAGATGGCCAGCGAGTGCGTCTTCAACGCGGCCGTCCACGGACGGGCCCGTCGCGCGGTCATCCGGCTGAGCTACGGCCGCGGCGTCATCGCGCTCTGTGTTGCGGACGACGGAAGCGGGAACCCGAAGACGCTCAGGAAGATCATCCGTGGTGAGGTCCCCGGCACGGGCCTCGGCTACCACCTGGGCCTGACCGACATCGCCGCGCGGGCCGAAGAGATGGGCTGGAGCCTGCGGGCTGACCGGTCCGACCTGGGCGGGATTGCCATCCAGGTGTCCCTGCCGGCCCCAGCCCCCGGTTACCGACAAGGAGGGACCCATGGATGAGATCCGGGTCGCCATCATCGACGATCACGCGATCGTCCGGCAGGGCCTGCGGGCCATGATCGACCGGGAACCGGATCTGCGGGTGGTCGGCGAGGCGCCGTCCGCCCGGCTGGCCCCGGCGATGCTCGACCGGGCCCGTCCCCGGGTGGTGCTCCTGGATCTGCGGCTGACCGCCGGCAGCGAGTGCGACGGCCTGGCCCTGTGCGGCACGATAACCCAGCGCTATCCCGACATCCGCGTGCTCGTGCTGACGAGTTCCGCGGACGAGTGGCTGATCCTGGAGTCCATCAAGCAGGGCGCGAAGGGCTTCGTGGTCAAGGACGTGGACCTGACCGAGCTGGTCCGGGCGATCAGGGCCGTGCACCGGGGGGAGAGCGCCTTCGACTCCCGCAGCGCCGGGGTCGTCGTCCGCTGGATGCACGGCAGCCAGCGGACCGGGAGGCCGGCCGCGAGCGACATCACGCCGCGAGAGCGGGAGATCCTGGTCCTGCTCGCTCGCGGGCTGAGCAATGTCGCGATAGGGCAGCGCCTGTACATCTCCGCGGCGACGGTGAAGTTCCACGTCGGCAACGTCATGCAGAAGCTGGGCGCGCGGCGCCGCGCCGAGGCCGTGTACGCGGCCAGCAAGCTCGGCCTGATCTGACTAGCCCTGATCTGACTAGCACTGATCTGGCCGGCTCCTGGCCGGGCCGGGCTCAGGTCCTGCCGAGCCCGGCCATCTCCCTCCTCGTCGATTCTGGCCATCTCCTTGTCTACTGCTGCCCCGGCGTGCTCGCCTACGGGCTGGCGCTGCTGGCGCAGAACCCAGTACGGGCACTGGTCACAGCAGGGTGGTGACCGCCTTGACCTCGGTGTAGGCCTCGAGCACCTCGTGGCCCATCTCGCGGCCCCAGCCGGACTGCTTGTAGCCGCCGAACGGCAGCGCCGCGTCGAACACGTTGTAGCAGTTGACGTACACGCTGCCCGCCCTGAGCTTCTTCGCCAGCGCGTGGGCCTTGGAGATGTCGCGGGTCCAGATCCCGGCCCCGAGGCCGTATGGGGTGTCATTGGCCTTGGCCGCGAGGTCGTCCAGGTCGCTGAACGGCTCGGCGACCACGACCGGCCCGAAGATCTCCTCCTTCACCACCTTCATGTTGCCGTGGGTGTTGATCAGCACCGTCGGCTCGATGAAGAAGCCGCGATCACCGAACGTGCCGCCGCCGGCCAGTGCGGTGGCTCCCTCGGCCCTGCCGGATTCCAGGAAGCTGTTGACCCGCTTGAACTGCTCCTCCGACACCATCGGGCCCATCTGGGTGCTTACTTCCATGCCGGCGCCCAGCTTGATCGACTTCGCGATCTCGGCGACGCCGCCGACCACCTCGTCGAAGCGGTTCTGGTGCACGAGCAGCCGCGAGCCGGCCACGCAGCACTGGCCGTGGTTGAAGAAGATGGCGTTGGCCGATCCCTCGACCGCGGCGTCCTCTGCGTCCTCGAAGACGATGTTCGGGCTCTTGCCGCCGAGCTCCAGGCTCACCTTCTTCAGGTTGCCCGCGGCCGCGTGCACGATGAGCTTGCCTACGTCCGTTGACCCGGTGAACGCGACCTTGTCCACGTCAGGATGGGCGGCGAGCGCGGCGCCTGCCGTCTCGCCGAAGCCCGTCACGACATTCACCACGCCGTCAGGCACCCCGGCCTCGGCGATCAGCTCAGCCAGCCGCAGTGCGGTCAGCGAGGTCTGCTCGGCCGGCTTGAGCACCACGGTGCACCCGGTCGCGAGCGCCGGGGCGAGCTTCCACGCGGCCATCAGCAGCGGGAAGTTCCACGGGATGATCTGCCCTACCACGCCGACGGGCTCCCGCAGCGTGTAGGAATGGAAGTTCGCGCCCGGCATGTAGGGCACCGAGATGTTGATCGTGTTGCCCTCGATCTTGGTGGCCCAGCCGGCCATGTACTGGAACATGTCCGCCGACAGGGACACATCTGCGACCTTCGCGACGGCATACGGCTTGCCGTTGTCGAGCGACTCGAGCTGGGCAAGCTCCTCGAGGTGCTCGTAGATCAGGTCGCCGATCTTCCAGATGATGCGTCCGCGCTCGGACGGCGTCATCTTGCCCCATGGGCCGTCGTCGAATGCCGAGCGCGCGGCCCGGACAGCCCGGTCGATGTCCTCGGCGCCTCCCTCGGCGATGCGCGCGAGGGTCTCGCCCGTCGCTGGGTTCGGGGTCTCGAACGTCCTGCCTGACGCGGCATCCGCCCATTGCCCGTTGACGAACAACTGGCGCGGCGTTGCGATGAAGGCCTCGGTGTTCTTGTCCAGAGTTACCGTCATTGGAATGTATCTCCTTGCCTATAGAAGGTAGAGGCAGTCAATGCCCCGCGTAGAAGGTAGAGGCAGTCAATGCCCCGCGCGGCTCGTGGGTGCTTCCTCGCCACGATCCAGCCGGGAGACGGCGCCCCAGGCCAGTGCTCACTATGAGACGGCAAATGACCGGTAAGGGGAATGCCAGCGAACCTAAACCGCCTGTCTGGCATCGGCATACCGGCCGATTGGCTAGGTGGGTCCTGGCCAGATGTCAACGAGGCTCGCGACCTGCGGAGAGTGCCGCGAGCGGGCTGCTTCGCGGAGGCTGGAGGCTAGATCCCCGGAAGGAGCGCAAATGCCCGGTCCATATCCTAAAGTCGGTGACCGCTTGGAGACGTTGCTGCAGGTCGAGAAGTTCCCGCCGCCCGCCGGCTTCGCCGCTCAGGCTCGGGTAAGTGACCCCGGCGTATACGAGCGGGCGGCAGCGGACCCGGAGGCGTGGTGGGCCACGCAGGCGCGTGAGCGGCTGCACTGGGAAACGCCATTTTCTAAGGTGCTGGACGACAGCAACCCGCCGTTTTATACCTGGTTCGCCGACGGGACCATCAATGTGTCCTACAACTGCCTCGACCGGCATGTGCTGGCCGGCCACGGTGACCGGGTCGCGTTCCACTGGCGGGGCGAGGAGGGCGAGGAACGCGACCTGACCTACGCCGATCTCCTCCACGACGTGCAGCGGCTCGCCAACGCGCTCAAGGCGCAGGGGATCGGCAAGGGCGACGTCGTCGGCATCTACCTGCCGATGATCCCCGAAGTCGTGGTGGCCATGCTCGCCTGCGCCCGCATCGGCGCGCCGCACACCGTCGTCTTCGGCGGCTTCGCCCCTACCGCCGTGCGCGAGCGGATGGAGGTCTCCCGGGCCAAGGCGCTGATCATCCCGGACGGGGCCCGGCGGAAGGGCAAGTTCATCCCGGTCAAGCACCAGGTGGACGAGGTGATCTCGGATCTACCCGACCTGGAGACGGTGGTGGTGGTCAGGTCCACCGGCGCCGACTGCGTCATGCGACCCGGACGGGACATGTGGTTCGACGACCTGATCGCCACCGCCGACCCGGTCTGCCCGGCGGAGCCGATGGAGGCGGAACACCCGCTGTTCCTGCTCTACTCGTCCGGCTCTACCGCCAAACCCAAGGGCATCCTGCACACCACGGGTGGATACCTCACCGCGGTCACCACCACGACGGCGATGGTCTTCGACCTGGACGCCGAGCACGACGTCTTCTGGTGCACGGCCGACGTGGGCTGGATCACCGGTCATTCGTACATCGTCTACGGCCCGCTGGCCAACGGCTGCACGTCGGTGATGTTCGAGGGTGCGCCGGACTACCCGGACAAGGACATCTGGTGGGAGATCGTCGAGCGGTGCGGCGTGACGATCTTCTACACCGCGCCGACCGCCATCCGGGCGTGCATGAGGTGGGGGGAGGACTACCCCGCCAAGCACGACCTGTCGTCGCTGCGGCTGCTCGGCACGGTCGGCGAGCCGATCAACCCCAAGGCCTGGCTGTGGTACTACGCCGCCATCGGCGGCGAGCACTGCCCCATCGTGGACACCTGGTGGCAGACGGAGACCGGAGCCATCATGATCACCACCTTGCCTGGCCTGATCGCCGCGAAGCCGGGATCGGCCGGTCTGCCGCTGCCCGGCGTGTCGGCCGCCCTGGTGGACGAGTCCGGTGACGAGATCGCCCGCGGCAGCGGCCTGCTCGTGCTGACCCGGCCGTGGCCGGGCATGCTCCGCACCCTGTACGACGACCCCGACCGGTACGTGCAGACCTACTTCGGCCGGTTCGGTCCCCGCACCTATTTCGCCGGCGATGGCGCGCGGCGCGACGAGGACGGCTATTTCTGGATCACCGGGCGGGTCGACGACGTCATCAACGTGTCCGGCCACCGGCTGTCCACCGCCGAGATCGAATCGGCCCTGGTCTCGCACCCCGCGGTCGCCGAGGCCGCGGTCATCGCCACCGCCGACGACCTGACCGGCCAGTCGGTGGTGGCCTACGTCACCCTGAGCTCCGGCGTCGCGGGAGAGCCGGACCTGGAGACGACGCTGCGCGAGCACGTCGGCCGCCAGATCGGCAAGCTGGCCCGGCCGGGCCGGATCATCTGGGCCGACGACCTGCCCAAGACCAGGTCCGGGAAGATCATGCGCAGGCTCCTGCGCGACGTCGCGGAAGGCCGGGAGCCCGGTGACGTCACCACCCTGCGGGATGCGTCGGTCCTGACCCAGCTGCAGCAGAACGCCGCGCCGGACCGGCCTCGGTAACGGCCGGTTCATCCATCAAGGAGGAAACATGACTGCTACCGACCACGCCGGGGCGCCCGAAGGGGTCGCCCAGGACATCGAGGCGCCGGCCGCCGAGCAGGCGACCGTCGGGCCGCTGACCGGCGACCCGGCCATCGTCGGCGTCCCCACGTTCGTCGTGGGATCCGTAATGCTCGGCCTGGCGCTTATCAACTACGCTCCCGCCGCGGGCGGGGCCCTGCCGATCATCATCTTGGCCACCGGCATCGGGCAGCTCATCGCCACGGTATGGAGCGCGGCGCTGGGCCAGTCCGCCGTGGCGGCGGTCTTCGCCGTCTTCGGCGGTTTCTGGCTCAGCTACGCCGCCCTGCTGACCGGGCTGGCCCATGGCTGGTGGGGGGTGACTCCGGCCGCCACCGTGCACACCGTGGCCGCCTTCCTGATCAGCTGGATCGTCATCATCGCGGTGCTGACCGCGGGCAGCCTGCGACTGCCGTTGGCCTTCACGCTGATCTTCGTGCTGGTGGAACTGGCGCTGATCCTGGTCCTGGCGGGCACGGTGAACGGCTCGTCGGGCCTGGACAAGGCGGCCGGGATCGTCGTCTTCGCGTTCGCCGCGGTGGGAGCCTACGTATTCGCCGGGTCGCTCAGCGTCGCCACCGGCGGACGGCCCTTCCCGCTGGGGCGTCCGGTCCTGACCTGACCTGGGCTGCGGAAACGGCCGGCGAATCGCGGCGATGCGGCGCGTCGGCCATCTCCGTTGGCCCGAGCCGATCACCCATTGCAGCGTCCTGGCGCCATCGAGGCCACTTGTCGGTATATGACCGGTCGTTCCGGGGAACGGGTCCTGATGTGAGGGCCGCAATGACGATCAGGATACGGCGCAAGGATGGCGCGGCGGGCCGGAGGCTGAGGCGGCACGTTGGCACGGCTGCCGTAGCGGCGCTGGCCCTGCTGACGGCGGCGTGCACAGGTAGCGGACACAGCACCAGCCAGGTAAGGCCGGCGGCCAACGCTAAGCCTAGGGCTGCCACGGCCGTTCCCGAGGTGAAGATAACGCCCGCCAACGACGCCGCCGACGCCGACCCGTCCGCCGGTATCACCGTCACGGCGACCGGCGGCACGCTGAAGAACGTCACCGTGCGTACCCCTGGCGATGCGGTGACGGGGAGCCTCAGCCAGGGCGGCAAGGTCTGGCACAGCCAGTGGGCGCTTGACGTCTCGCAGGCCTACACGGTGACGGCCACCGCGTCCCGAAGCGGCGGCGGCACCATCACCACGACGAGCACGTTCCGCACGCTGACGCCGAGCCGGACGTTCACCACCGAAATCCTCGAGGGGTACAACCAGACCTACGGCGTGGGAATGCCGATCATCCTGTACTTCAGCCAACCGATCACCGACAAGGCGGCGGTCGAGCGGGCCCTGCAGATAACGACGTCGAAGCCGGTGGTCGGCGCGTGGTACTGGGATTATCCCTGCAACATGGCCGTCACCTGCGCCTACTTCCGGCCGCGTGATTACTGGCCGGCCGGCACCTCGGTGAGCTTCACTGGGCACCTGAACGGCGTGCAGGGTGCGCCGGGCATCTACGGCGCCCACACCCTGACCCAGACCTTCGACATCGGTGCGTCGCTGGTGGCGATAGGGAACACCACGGCGCACCGCACGCAGATCTACTACAACGGCAAGCTCCGCTACGACTGGCCGATCAGCTCCGGCAGGCCGGGCGACGACACGCCCGACGGGAGCTACCTGACCATCGAGAAGGCAAACCCGGTACAGATGACCGGCCCGGGTTACAGCCTGTCGGTTCCGTGGTCGGTGCGGTTCACCTTCAGCGGGGATTACTACCACGACGCGTACTGGTCGGTGGGCGAGCAAGGCTTCGAGAACGTCAGCCACGGCTGCGTCAACCTGTCGCCCGCCGACGCCGAGACGTACTACAACCTGGCCGTGCCCGGTGACCCCATCACGATCATGGGCAGCCCGAAGGCAGGCACCTGGGATAACGGCTGGACCGAGTGGTTCCTCAGCTGGCCGCAGTACCTCCAGGGCAGCGCACTGCACGAGGCCGTACAGGCCGGGCCGGGCGGCAGCACGTTCGTCAACCCTTCGACGCTGCCGGCCTCGACCGCGACCGCGCCGCTGCAGACCGCTCCGGCCAACAACTCAGCCGCACGCTAGAGCGGCTATGGTCGGCCGACGGGCCCGGGTCAGCGTCCGGCCAGCCGGGCCACGATGTCCTCGGTGACGCGGTCCAGCCCGTCGAGGTCACGGACCACCTCCACGCGATCGCACAATTCCGCGTATCGCGGCAGATCGCAGCCGCCTAGCCGCCACATGTTCCGCCGCTCCGGCGTCAGCCAGATGAGCTGCTTGCAGCGTCTGG
>JGI12269J14319_10004155_pt1 | contig 13333 bp, 10 predicted proteins | sample PeaSoiSIISIP2007_FD_14319 | JGI IMG/M metagenome (IMG submission 14319) | reverse complement strand
CAGCTACCGCGACAAGCGAACGCGCAGAGCCGGAGAGCGCGTCAAGGCTTTCGATGGCTTCGCGCGTAAGCTGAGCATGAAGCTGGATCAGCTGGATGCCGCGACCTCGTTACGCGATCTGGACTTGCCTGGCAATCGCCTGGAAGCGCTGAAGGGCGATCGCAAGGGACAGTTCAGCATTCGAGTGAACGATCAGTGGCGCATCTGCTTCGAATGGCTCAAGGGTGGCGAAGGCCCGACGAACGTTGAAGTGGTTGACTACCACTAGAGGAGATTTCTATGCCGCGTCATGCAATTCACCCGGGCGAGCACCTCGCCGAGCAACTCGAGGCACTCAAGATGAGCGCGGCCAAGCTGGCGCGACAGCTCAAAGTGCCAACCAATCGGATCACGCATATCCTCAACGGACAGCGCGCGATCACTGGGGACACGGCGCTGCGTCTGGGGCACTACTTCGGTACCAGTGCCGAGTTCTGGCTGAACCTGCAAAAGCTCTACGAGCTCCGCGTGGCAGAGCATCAAGTCGGCGACGATATCAAGGGGCTGCCTCGTCTGCGTGATCGTGCTGCCTAGAGTTGGCGACCTTGCGACTACGGCTTAGAGACCGCCCTCGGCAGTGGGCTTTCAAATGAGTTACAGCTCCCGGCCAAGCCCGGCCAGTGAGCACATTGAAATGGCTGCCCAATGCAACGGCCGTTCACGGAGTGCGAACTCCGCCGCTTGTGAAAGACAGATTGGGCGGTGGCAGCAGGCATAGCCGATTCTGAAAACGCAACGGGCCCCCAAACATCTAGTCGGAGAGGCTCATCGATCAGAAGCTCCATCTCGCGCCGGCAGATGACCTAGCGAGCACCCGGGGTCTGCATCNGTGGGTGGCTCAGAGGTGTGATGCGGGGAACTCTAGCGGATTTTGAGAAGCGTCTCGTCCAGCTCGAGTATCGTTTCATAGAGCACCCGCGCGCCGTCGAGCAATTGACCCGGGTCAATCCACTCCTCCGGGCAATGGCTGCGGCCGCCCAGGCACGGAACAAAGATCATGCCGATCGGTCCCGTCGGCGCCACATACACGGCGTCATGCCCGGCCCCGCTGGGCAGGCGCATGCTGCCGTAGCCCAATCGCTTGGCCGCCCGTTCCACGGCATCCATGACCAGCGGGTCGCATCCGGTGGGATCGGCACGGCTCACGTCGGCCGCTTTGGCCGAAAGGCGCAGTGCCGTAAGATCGCCCGACGTCGCGGCCAGGAGGTTTTCCGGAAAAGTGTTCAGCACCGCATCGCCGTCGCTGCGCACTTCGAGCATCAGTTCGACCGTCCCGGGCACGGCGTTCGTAACGTTGGGCGTCACCGCGATGCGCCCGACTGTGGCGACGACGTAATGCGGGTTGCCGCTCATTTGGCTTGCCATGCGATAGGTCTCGCCGATGAGGCGCGCGGCCCCGACGAGCGCATCGCGCCGGATATTCATGGGTGTCGTGCCGGCATGATCAGGCCTGCCCATCACCGTGATGAGAACGCGGCGGATACCGACGATGTAGGTCACCACCCCGATAGGCAAGGCATGCTGTTCGAGCACGGGTCCTTGTTCGATGTGCAATTCGACGAACGCCGCCGTACTTCCCGGTGCGCGCAGCGGCGTGCTCAGCATGTCGGGATCGACACCTATACGACGCAATGCTTCGCCGAGCGCCTCGCCGTCCGTATTCTTCGCGGCCAGCATGGCTGCCTCGAGCCGGCCCGAAAATGCCCGGCTGCCGATACAGGAAATGCCGTAATCACTCGGTTCCTCGGACAGAAAATCGATGACTTCGAAGGGATGGGTAAGCGCGATATTGCGCTCGTGCAAGGTGTGCGCGACTTCGACGCCGGCCAATACGCCGATGATGCCGTCGAATCGGCCGCCACCCACCACGGTGTCGCAATGCGAACCGGTGATGATCGGTCTGCCGCACCGGCCGTCGCCCGGGCGGCGGCCGATCAGATTGCCGCCCGCATCCTGCCGCACCTCAAGACCGGCCACGGCAAATTCCTCGCGCAGCCAGGCGCGAGCCTCCATGAATAACGGCGAGAACGCGCGGCGCGTCCAAGGCGCCTCGGGGCGTGTGATGCGCGACAGCGCTTCGACCCGAGCATTGAGACGCCCGGCATTGAGCGGCGGAAACTGAATGAGGGTCATCGGATTTCCATTCATGCGGCGGCCGCAGCGAGGTNCGCCGCGCCCGATGGGCACGGGCGAAGAAAACGGCCGTAGCCCGGTGCGTTGACAATCTTGCCGCCTTCCGCGACGAGCTTGCCGCGGCAGAAGGTGGCCGCGACGCGAACGCTGAACTCCATGCCTTCGAAGGAACTCCATTGTACGGCCGAGAGGCTCTGCGAGGGATCGAAGGCGTAGCGCTCAGGTTTTAGAACGACGATGTCGGCATCCGCGCCGACGTCGAGCGTGCCTTTGCGATCCTGCAGCAGGAAATGGCGGGCCGGGTTGCGGCAAAGCTGGCGCACGACCATTGACGGCGAAATTCCATGCGCCTCGCATCCGATCCAAAATGCGGGGAGCAATGTTTCCAGCCCCGGGCCTCCCGACGCGTTCTTGAAAATGTTCGGATCGCTTTTGCGTTCGAGCCCCCAACTGACGTGGTCCGAGGACACGAAAGTGCACGCGCCGTCGGCGATCTGCGTCCACAACAAATCAACCTCGGCTTTCGGCCGGATCGGCGGATAGTGCTTGGTCTTTGCGCCGAAACGCCGCGAGTGCTCCTCGTGGTTGAGCATGAGATATTGCACGCAGGTTTCGATGCTGGTCCGGTGGCCGGCGCTGCGATACATTTTGCAAAGTTCGAAGCCGCGCGACGTCGATACATGCACGGCATGGGCGCGCGCGCCGGTTTCGGCGCCGATCTCGTAGATGAGCGCGGTCGCAAGGTTTTCGATGAGCGGCGTATGGGCACGCAGGAAGGCATCCCAGCCCGTGTCGCCGGCGCCGATCATGCGCTTCACGTTCTTGAGCGTCAGTTCCTGCATTTGATTATGGACGCCGCAGGCCAGACCCGACGGGGCGATCAGCCGAAAGGCCTCGTAGAGCATGTCCTCTTCAATGCGTGGAAAGCGGACCGGCGCGGCCTCGAATGTCGAGAATTTAAATGCGCAGACACCGCCCTCGATCAGACCGGCGGCGGCCTGCAGCCCATGCTCGTCGCCCAGAGTTCCGAACAGCGCCACATCGATATGGCAGTCGCGTTCGATTTCGGCGATCTTGGCATCGAGCCGCGCACGGCATGCAACAGGCTCAGGATCGTCATAAGGCATATCCACCATGACGGTAATACCGCCGGCGGCCGCCGCGCGCGAGGCGCGCCCGAGCCCTTCCTGGTGGGCCTGGCTGCCGGCGTGCACCTGACCATCGACCACGCCGGGCATGATCCATTGGCCGCGGCCGATCATGCGTTCGGATGCGGATGGCGGCGTGCCGATTCCCCGCGCCGCGACCCTGCCATCCCGCGTTGCGACCCAACCGTTTTGAATGATGCCGTTGGATTCGACGATGTCGCCGCAAACGACCAGATCGAAATCGCCCATGTCTTTACTCCTGCTCATCCGTTTCGATGGCGCGCTTGCACAAACTCTATGTCACTCCCAAGCTCATTGCGCGCGTCTGAACTTCGCATGAACGATGAGTATATTCATGCTTTTCCTTTGATCATGAATAGTTCAGGCTGGACAAAGAACGGTTCGGTCTAAGATCCATCCAGAGAATGCGCACAGGAGCATCGGGAACAATGGGACGCATCTTATCTTTAGCAGACGTTGAAGCCGCGGTGAAGGGCGGGTCGGTGTTCGCTTGCGGCGGCGGCGGCTGGGCCGAACACGGCCGCCAACTGGGCACCGCTGCCGTCACGGTCGGGCGGCCGGAGCTCGTGGCAATCGAGGAACTGCCGGACGACGCATGGATAGCGACCGCGGCGGCGATTGGCGCGCCGGGCGGCTTGACCGATTGGGAAATGCTCGGCGTGGACTATGTGAGGGCCGTGCAGCTCGTCCAGGAAGCACTCGGTGCATCGATCCAGGGCCTCATCATCGGGCAGAACGGGATGTCGAGCACCCTCAATGCCTGGTTGCCTTCGGCCATGCTCGGCACCAAGGTGGTCGATGCGGTTGGGGATATCCGGGCCCATCCGACCGGCGACATGGGCTCGCTCGGCCTGGCATCGAGCACGGCGCCGATGATCCAGGCCGCTGCCGGCGGCAATCGATCGCGCCACTCTTACATGGAGGTCGTGATGCGGGGCGCCACGGCCAAGGTTTCCGCGGTCTTGCGCAAGGCCGCCGATATGGCGGGCGGTTTTATCGCGAGTTGCCGTAATCCGGTGCCGGCGAGCTTCGTGCGTCAGCATGCGGCCCTGGGTGGAATCGGCCGGGCCTTGGGCCTGGGCGAGGCGATCATTGCCGCCGAACCCCAAGGCGGCAATGCCGTCGTCGAGGCGATCTGCAAATCCACTCAAGGACACATCATCGGCAGCGGCAAAGTGGTCAGAAACTCGCTCGTCTATACCGGAGAAGCGTTCGACATTGGGGTCGTCGAAATTGCCGCAGGCCCCAAACGCTGGGTAATCCATGTCATGAACGAGCATATGGCGGTCGATGACGAGCAAGGCGTGCGTCTCGCCACATACCCGGATGTCATCACCACCCTCGATCTGCAGGGTCAACCGGTCAGCGCGGGGCGGCTGACGGCGGGGCTGGAAGTCCTTATATTCCATGTGGCCAAAGACTATTTGCCGTTGTCTTCGTCGGTGCGCGACCCGACCGTCTATCCGGAGGTGGAAAAAGCACTCGGCATCAATCTGACCCATTACGCGCTCGCGCCTTGTGGAGATGCACGCCCATGAGGCGCGAATTCAAAGTGACGTCCGGCACGTTGTTGCGCTGCAAGGGCTGGCGCCAGGAGGCGTTGCTGCGGTTACTCGAGAACGTGCTCGCCGTGGGCGAAGATCCGTCGAACCTGGTCGTGTATGCCGCGTTGGGACGTGCCGCGCGAGACTGGCCCTCGCACGACGCGATCGTGCGTGTTCTCAAAACGATGGAAGAGGATCAGACCCTCGTCATCCAGTCCGGCAAACCGATCGGATTGTTGCGCACCCATGCGCAGGCGCCGCTGGTCATCATGGCCAATTGCAACATGATCGGCCAGTGGGCGACAGCGGAAAATTTCTATGCCTTGGAACAGCGCAATCTCATCTGCTGGGGCGGCCTTACCGCGGGCGACTGGCAATATATCGGCTCGCAGGGCGTCATTCAGGGGACCTACGAAATCTTTTCGCGCATCGCCGAGCGCTATTTCGACAATGATCTGCGTGGGCGTTTCATTCTGACCGCCGGTATGGGTGGCATGGGCGGCGCGCAAGCGTTGGCAGGCCGCCTGGTCAACGCGGCGATTCTGATCGTGGAAGTCGATCAGGTTTCTATCGACAAGCGCATCAAGATCGGGTTTCTGCAGCGGCAGGCGCGCGATCTCAACGACGCACTTGCGCTGATCCGCGCCGCGCAAGCGCGGCGCGAAGCGCTATCGGTCGGCCTGCTCGGAAATGCCGCCGAGGTTTATCCGCAAATCCTGGCGTGCGGCATCGTCCCCGATATCGTGACCGACCAGACTTCCGCCCACGATCTCGTCTACGGCTACATACCGGCGGGCTTCTCGCTGGATCAGGTACGCGAAATGCGTAAAATGGACGTCGCCCGGCTCATGGAGGCGGGCCGCGTATCCATCGCCCGTCACGTGACGGCCATGCTGGGCTTTCAAGATCTGGGCGCGATCGTCTTCGACAACGGCAACCTCATCCGCACGCACGCCCGGAAAGCGGGCGTCGAGCGCGCCTTCGATATTCCGATCTTCACCGAAGCGTACCTGCGCCCCTTGTTCTGCCGCGCCATCGGACCGTTCCGCTGGATCGCGTTGTCGAACGATGCCGCCGATATCCGGCGCATCGACGACTATGTGCTCGCGCATTTCGCCCATAACAAGATCGTCTCCAATTGGATCGAGCTTGCACGCCGGTTCGTGCCGTTCGAGGGCTTGCCGGCGCGCATCGCCTGGCTCGGGCATGGCGAGCGAACCGAGTTGGCGCTGGCGGTCAATCGCATGGTGCGCGTAGGCGATCTGACCGCGCCGATCGCTTTCACGCGCGACCATCTGGATGCCGGCGCGATGGCGCATCCGAACATCATGACGGAAAACATGCTGGACGGTTCCGACGCTATCGCCGATTGGCCGCTGCTCAACGCGATGGTGAATTGCGCGTCGATGGCCGATCTCGTGGCGATCCACTCCGGCGGCGGCGGTTACAGCGGCTACATGACGAGCGCGGGCGTGACCGTGGTCGCCGACGGCACGCCGCAGGCGGATGAACGCCTGCGGCTGTCGATGACGAACGATACCTCAATGGGCGTCTTGCGCTACGCCGATGCGGGGTATGCCGATGCCCTCGACGAAACCGCACGCAAATCCATTGCGCGTATTGCGCTGCCGACATCTGCCGGCGTGCGCGACCGATCATGCTGAAACGCGCGGCCGCCGCCGATGTGCCGGCCTGCGACGCAGTTGCATTGAAAACCGGCCGCCGGGCAGTCTTCGCAGCCTCGATCGGCAATGCGCTGGAATGGTATGATTTTTCCGTATACGCCTTCTTCGCGATCTACATCGGACACAATTTTTTCGCCCAGGGCGACGCCGCGACGCAGTTGCTCAACGCCTTCCTGGCATTCGGCGTAGGGTTTATCGTGCGGCCGCTCGGCGCATTGGTGCTTGGTGCTTACGGCGACAGCGCGGGCCGCAAGGCCGCATTGACGGTGACCATTCTGACGATGGCGGCGGGTACGGGGATCATCGCCTGTGCGCCGTCGTTTTCCGCGATCGCTTTTGGCGCGCCGCTGCTCATCGTCTGCGGCCGATTGCTGCAGGGATTTTCGGCCGGCGGCGAAATTGGAGGCGCATCCGCCTTCTTGATCGAACACGCCCCGCCGGACAGGCGCGGCAAGTATGCATCCTGGCTGCAGGCGAGCATGGCGCTCTCCAATATCCTCAGCGCGCTGGTCGCCACCTCGGTGACGTTGCTGCTGAGCAGCGGGCAAATCGATGCCTGGGGCTGGCGTATTCCCTTCATCATCGGTCTGGCGATCGCTCCGGTCGGGTTCTGGTTGCGCAAGACCTTGGCCGAGACGCCCACTTTCTGCGCTGAATTGGAATGCGCCCGACGCGCACAGCGCACGCGCAAGGCGCCGCTGCTGCAAATCGTCCGCGACTACCCGTGGACGCTGTTGGTCGGCATCGGCTTTTCCACCTTGTGGGCCGTGTGCACCTACACGCTGGTCATCTTCATGCCCGTCTATGTGCAACGCACGCTGCACTTCGAACCGCGTCAAGCCTTTCTTGCATCGCTCATCGGCAATTGTTTCATGGCCGGCGCGTGTGTCTTTTCCGGCGCGCTGTCGGACCGCTTCGGCCGGCGCGTCGTGGCCGTGTGCGGCGCGCTGCTGATGCTGGTCGGCGTGTACCCGCTGCTTGCGTGGCTCAGCGCATCGCACTCCACGGCAACGCTGGTGCTCGTGCAGACGGCGTTTTGCCTCATGGTCGCGATATTCACCGGCGTTGCGCCGTCGATATTGCCGGAACTCTTCCCGACCCGCGTGCGTTCGACCGGCATGTCACTGTCGTACAATACAGCGGTAATGCTCTTCGGCGGCTTCGCGCCGGCCATCCTGACCTGGCTCACGAGCAGCACCAACAACACCCTTGCTCCCGCCGTCTATGTAATGGCCGCCTCAGTGCTCGCGTTGATATCGATCGCCTGCCTGCCTGCGCAGGCCAAAGCCGTGTGAGATGAAGCGCGTCACCGCGCCGGATGCGCAAGTCCGGCGCAGCGGGTCACGTTTGGTTCAGTTGTTAGTTTGTATCCATAAGGATACACTAGCTGTCAGTGAAATACCTTCGCTCGTTCCGCCGAGTTCGATGCCTGGCTGACGGGGTTGCGAGACACGAAGGGCAAAGCTCGTATCCTGGCGCGATTGGCTGCTGCCTCACTCGGAAACTTCGGTGATTGCAAGTCCGTCGGCGGTCGTGTGATGGAGATGCGCATCGATTCCGGTCCAGGCTACCGGGTGTACTACACGCGCCGTGGCGGAGCGATTTACCTGCTGCTGCTGGCCGGCGACAAAGGCAGCCAGGCGCGTGATATTCGTCGTGCTCTTCGGCTGGTGGCACATTTGGAGGATTGAGAGATGGCAAAGCGAAAAGCACGGCAGGCGTTTGCACCCTTTGACGCAGCCGACTATCTCGATAGCGAGGAAACCATCGCTGAGTATTTGGCGGCCGCGCTGGAGGAGCCGGACCCAGCCGTGTTCATGCGCGCTGTGGCGGATGTTGCTAAGGCGCGCGGTATCGGAAAAATTGCCCGCGCAACCGGCCTTGGGCGCGAAAGCTTGTACAAGGCGCTGGCGCCAGGTGCCAAAGTGCGCTACGAGACTGTGCGCAAGATCGTCGACTCGCTCGGCGTGCGCATGACCGTTACAGCCGCCGACTAAACCCCAACCCACGCTATTCGTCTTAATTTATAAGCCCTACAAGATCAGCGCCGCTGATGCATGCATGAAACTCTCGGCCTATCGCTGGCGCATAATCGCGGCTATGTCGAATGAAAGGCTGCAGAGACATCTGTTGAGCGGTGAAGAAGCTCGCAATCCTGAGAACATCTTGGCGTTGTTCGAAATGCTCGCGCATCGCCAGGCGACGAACGCGGAACGCGCGGAATTGAATCGGCGCGCAACAGCCGCCCAAGCCACAGCCCTGAATACCGCCGAGCATGACCTGGAATGCCACAGCGATGGAGGCCGCTAGAACTTGCCGTAGACCGGCACGACCGCCCCCCGTATCACCCGGTTATCGGGCGACGCCAGAAACGCAATCGCCGCCGCCACCTCCGTGGTCTTCGGCCACGCACCGAAATCGGCCTTCGGCATCGACTTGCGGTTGGCGGGCGTATCCATGATAGACGGTGCAACCGCGTTAACCAGAACACCGTCCTTCACCACTTCTTCGGCAAGCGCTATCGTGAGCGCCGCGACAGCGGACTTCGCGGCGGTATAGGCACTGGCGCTGGCGCCGAGACGCGGCTCTAGCGCCTGCCGTGCCGCAACGTTCACGATGCGACCTCCCGTGCCTGCCCGTCCGAATGCCGCCATCGCCGCGCGACTGCACAGATAGGCCGACACCAGATTTGTCATGAGCTGGTCCATAAGCAGCGCCTTATCGCTTTTCGCAATCGGCGACATGGCGAATCCGCCAGCGATGTGAATCGAAGCCCAGAGCCGGTCGTAGCTGCCGTAGAACGCTGTTACGGCCGCCTCATCGGTGAGATCTCCCAGAGCAACGAGCGACACCCTCTCGTTGCCAGCGTGAGGAAAATGTTTCGCTTCGCCCTCCCTGCGATACGGCACGTGACACACCGCTCCGAATTCCAGCAGAGCGCCGACGACCGCTGTCCCTAGTGCGCCAGTGCCCCCCGTCACGACCACATGTCGATCCTGATAGTCCATACGCGTCCTCTGTTATCGCGGTCGGACAGAACTCGGTGACGCGGCCACGGAAACTGCCCGTCTAAAGCCAAATACAGCTGCATGGGTACTAGGGACTTAGAATGACCCATGCGGCCGCTCGCCGATTGAACATGCTGGGCCTGATTGTGCTGTTCCGATCATGGCTTGACAAGTCAGCCGGCGTCGCTCGCCCGTGCGCTTGGCTCACGCACCCAAGCGATCGACCATGCGGTGATTTGGAGACAGTGCCCCGGTTGCAATGCCGCAGCAACGCTTGGTCACCTTCGCTCGCCTCAACGGGCAATTGGCTGTTCTGGCGCGCTGGCTTCGGGATAGCGCGGCGCTTGACGGGTCCGGCAGAGTGGATGAGAGCCTCGTACCGTGATTTGGATTCGCGCTCGCCGGAATCCGCCCACCGGTTGCAAGACCCATCCCCATGCCGTGGGCAGTGAGATCAAGTCAGACTCGCGAGTGCGCGTGCCTAATGCGCAAGCTCTCACGGACTCAGCGGTCCCATAGAACCGCAGTCATCTTTATCGACACCAAAACGCTCCGAAGCTCAACGCCAAGCTAGGCGACGGCGCGCGTCGGCGGGTCGATCGGGAAGAACTTCGCGTATTCTTCGTTCAGGGCAGCGAAGTCGTTCGGATTGGCGAGTAGCACGTAGACCTCGACGACATTCTCGAGCTTTGCGCCGGCGGCACGCAGAATGTTCTGGCAGTTGACAAGCGCCTGCCGCGTTTGCTCCTGAATCGTCTATATGGTCGAACCTACCTTGATTGCCTGACTGAACAGCGCCGAGTTCGGTGCGCCCGGCGTTCAGATGATCTGTCTCGTCATGTAGTGCAAACTCCAACGATTCGCCCCGACCGCCCGATGATACCCGCGTGACCTGGCTCCGTCCGCTTCCGGGGAGCCCGATTCGGTGTGCCGGATTCCGCAACCCATTTCAGCCAGTCGCGAACGTCCGATTTGTGCCGCTACAGCTTGCGTGCTTGCCGCCACGGACAGGCATCGCATCAGCGATGACAGTTCGATCACTTGGCACATTTCATCACGTGGTAAGCGGCGCTATTTCGCCTTTTCTAGCACCTCGATTTCGTCCATCAATCGGTTCATGCGTGCAATGAGCGCTTGGTACGGTGCGGGCGTCGCCATATCAATGCCGGCTCTCTTATAAAGATCATATGGATACGCCGATCCGCCTGCTCTCAGCATATCGAGGAAACGTCCGCGCGCGCCTGCGCCTTGCTTCAGGATTGCATCGGTAAATTGGGCCGCGCCGGCCATCGAGGTCGCGTACTGCCAGACGTAAAAGTCAAGGTAGAAGTGCGGAACGAAGGCCCACTCGATGCAGTAGTCAGAGTCAATCTTCATCGCGCCCTGGACCTCGCCATAATAGTGTTTCAGCAGGCCACAATAAATGTCGCTGATACGCGCGCCCGAGAGCGGATTGCCTTTTTCGAACTCTTCGTGAATCGCCGCTTCGAACTCGGCGAACATCACCTGGCGGAAATACGCAGTACGAATCGATTCGAGCCCAGCGCCCAGATAGTACAGCTTCTCCGCAGTCGTCTTGGCATGTTCCACCATGTAATCGTTGAGCAGCATCTCGTTGGCGATTGAGGCGGATTCGGCGATGAAGATCGAATAGCGCGACTTCTCGTAAGGTTGGCTTTCATGCGCCAGCAGCGTATGAACCGCGTGGCCCCACTCGTGCGCGAAGGTAGACAGCGAGTAGTAGTCGTTATTGTGGTTGAGCAGCAGATAGGGATGAACATCGTAGGCCAACCCGGCCATGTAGCCTCCAGGCGACTTGCCCTGATGAGGAAACGCGTTCATCCAGCGGCCGGCGAAGCCCTTGCGCAACAGCGCCAGGTAATCCTTGCCCATAGGCGCGAGCGCGGCCAGCGCGATGGCTTCGGACTCGCTCACACTGAACTCTGGCGTCTTCGCAAGCGGGAACATCGACGGATAGTTGTCGTAGTAGGCGAGTTCCCCCTCGATGGCAAGTCGTGCCTTACGCATCTTCAGATAGCGATGCAGCGTCGGCAGCGCGGCGTTGGTCTGAGCGATCAACGTGCGATAGACCGTCTCCGGCATGTTAAAGGGAAAGAGCGCAGCGGACAGCGCGCTATCGAATTTACGCGTCTTAGCGGCGAACACATCAGCCATCACTTGCGCGGTCAGCGTCGCGCCCGCCGTGCCCTCGAATTTCTTCCATGCGCCCCAGTACGCATCGAACACCTCCTTGCGTTCAGTACGATCCACCGCCTGCCGGTACTTCTCGTAGGCCGGCTGATCGAGTCGCACCTTCTCGCCACTCGGGAGCGTGAAGTCCGGATAAGGCAATTCGGCGTTCGCCAGTTGGCGGTAGATCGCGTTTGGCTGGGCCAACACATTGCCTGCCGCCGCCAGCACGCTCTCGGCCTCGACGCCCAGCGTGTGCGGCGCAGCCCTCAGCGTATTGTCGAGATAGAAGCCGAATCGGTCGGCGAGCTCCTTGCTCTGCGCCTCGAACTCTTTCACCTTCGCAGCGCCTAGACCTACAATCTCCGGTGCCATCCAGGCGGTCTTTTCGCCGATCACGATGCTGAGCGCTTGGGCCTGCTGGCCGCGTTCCTGTTCAGGCGCCACGCGCAAATCCTCGTCAGCCTTGAGCCTGGCATAGACGAGGAGCCGGTCTGATTCCTTATGTAGCGCGGAGGTTGCATCGAGCGCGGAAAACATCGCGTTCGCGCTCGTCCCCAGCGTACCCTTGAAGCCGTCGAGCTTCTCCGCGGACGCCTTGGTCTTGCCGTAAGAGGCGCTCCAGGCCTCGGGCGTTGGGTAGAGATCGGCGAGGTCCCACATTGTGCCGACGGAATCCTTGGGCGCGGTGTCTTGGGTCGGCGCCTGCGTGGATTGCGCCTGAGCCGCAAGCGGCAGGGCTATGAGGATGCCCAGTGCCAGAACACCGGGGCGTGAAGAATTGACGCGTCCCAAGTGGCAAGTTCCGCCGCGGTTATTCAAGAGATGGTTCCTTGCGGTTTGAGAAGGCTTTGCAGTTAGTGGGTGCTATGTTCGTCCTCGTGCGTCCCCTTGGCAACCAACGGCAACTTGAGGTTGCCCAATGTCGGCTTTTAAGGCGGGCATTTCAGTACGGTGACCGGCAAGTAATGGCCGCCGGGAATTATTGAGCGCTCTTTGTGGCAGGCACCCACGGCGAAGTCCACAAAAGACGTTGCAGCGAGTGCGCCAGCCTTCTTCAGGGTGCCTTCTATTAGCCGGCGCGCGATGATCGGACACCGGTCAGCGATACGGTGATCACTAGATTCACGCCAGCGGTGGAGAATGCGGCGTTGTATCGAGCGATGATCTCCTGAGCTGTCTCGCCGCCAAAGTCCCACGTGCTGTGGGCGTCGGAAACCACCGTCACCCGGAACCCAACCTCGATGGCGCCCGTCACGGTGGCCGCCACACACTGGTCGGTCTGCGCCCCAACTAGAACAACCTCGTCAGCGCCCTGGTTCACCACCCATTCAGTGAGCGCAATATTGCTGAAAGCATCGCCCACGCTCTTGGCGAAGGTGGGTTCGTCTTCAGCTTGGCCTAGGGCTGGCCACACCGGCCAACCTGGTGAGCCCGGGGCTAGGGAGTCGCCCTTTGCTCCATCATGACGAACAAATGCGATCTTCCGCCTCGTGCGCCGAGCCCATTTCATCACCGCATGCACGCGGGCGACCAAGCCGGCCGAATCATGAATCGGGGGCTCA
>JGI12269J14319_10004154_pt1 | contig 13336 bp, 12 predicted proteins | sample PeaSoiSIISIP2007_FD_14319 | JGI IMG/M metagenome (IMG submission 14319) | reverse complement strand
GCCGGCGATTTTTTCGAGTTCGGCGGAATAGCCCAGCTCCCAAGAGCGGCTTGCGCCTTCGATTATAAACAGTCTGGGCGTCCCGCTGGATTTTGCGGTTTCCCACTCGTGATACAGCGACCGGACATAGCTGACAAAAGGCGCGACTCCCGTCACCGTGGCAACCAGAAAATGGTTGGCGCGTCCACCGGAAAGGTCGAGCGTAAAATTCCCTTTGGCGGTTTTTCGCAGTGTGATCTCGTCACCCACCCGGGAATTGTGAAACCGAGGCGTTACTTGGCCGTGCCGGACCAACTCAAAGAAAAACTCCAGATACTTCTCGTGAGGGGCGGAAACAATCGAGTAAGGGCGCTCGTGGTGCTTTTCGGGCGTAACGACGCCCAAGGTTGCATACTGGCCCGAACGATAGGGGAATTCCCCGCCCGGATCCACACGAAAAGTCCATAGATCATCGGAAATTTCGCGCCGTTCGAGTATCCGGGCGGAATAAAATTTGCTGCCGAGAGGGGGCATCAAATCTCCTTCTCATTTTTCGCATCGGAGCGGGACGGGATAGCGCCTTAGAAAGGCATGAATGAATCCGGGCGCCTCACCGAATTTCCAGACAGGGATAAGGCGCCCGGAACGCTCACACGAAGACCGAATCGATTGAAGCCAGCCAACTTACTGAGCTTGCTGGCCCTGCTGGCCCATCCCGCGCATCATTTGCATCGGGTCAAATTTCTTGGGCGTGCCGGTGATGTGATCCTTGGCGTCGGTGATGACTTTGGCCAGGACCATGGAAGAATCCTTGTCCTGAGATTTTACTAGGCCCCACGGACTCACTTTGTCGGAAACCCATGCTTCCCCGGTTCCATCCTTCATCCGGTAGTGCGTGCAGCTAAATGTGCCGGCAGGGACCGTTACCGTGTCCGTCCCAACTATTTCCGCTTTGTCCGCGATAGTGACGGGGGTAGTTTGTTTCATCCCACGGCCCATGGGATTTGTGTTCATGTCCATTTCCATCGGATCCTGTCCGGACATCTGAATGACCATGCGCGTGGAAGTTATTGTGTTTTCGCTTACCGACATGAGGCTTTTCACATACACGGGTTGGGAAGTGCGCTGATCCGTCATCGCCATCTCCAGCCAGAAAGCCGGCTTGGCGTCCACATCTTCCTTCCCTACGATGATGATTTCCATCTGGCTTTTCTTCCCATCTTTCGTGATCTCGTAGGCCGCACCGGTTCCCACCACGGGATGCCAGATTCCGCTCAGGGTGGGAGTCCTGGGCCCGAACATCTGCGCCGCAAGCGGCACCGCCAAGGCGAGCGTAGCGAGCATTACAACCATCTGTCTCAGTTTCATAAACGTTTGCCCCTTTCCAGCATTCGATTCATGGCCTGAATAGCGATCGGCCGATCTCCGCAAATCGGCATTCTCGGTTCAACGAAGTTTTTTCGTGACGATTATACCGGCAGGCGCTGGTATTCCTCCCGGTCAAAGCCGGTAATAATCGTATCGCCTGCCACGAGTGTCGGCAAGGTGCAACTATCGAGATCGTCCGTAAGAATACGCAGGTATTCGGGGTTGGCGCGAACGTCCCGCTCTTCAAAGGAGATCCCCCGTGACTGCAGGAAGCTCTTCGCCTCGACACACGCACCACAGCCGGGTTCCGTGTAGAGATGAATCTCCATTTGCAAAAGTGTCCGAGAAGTGGACCGGTCCCCCTTGTATCAGAATTAATCGCAGGGGCGCAATTAAATTTGCGCGCCGGGTTGCGCACCTGTGCAAAATAGATACGTGGTTTTGGGAATGGTCAGAAGCTCAGATTACTCATAGGCGAGCGCGTCCACCGGATCATTTTGCGCCGCGCGCAGGGCGGGATACATCGCGCCGGCAATCGCTCCGCCAATCGTCAGCAGGATTGCGCGGACAATCCATCCGCCCTCGATGGCAATTTGAAGCGTGGGCGACGTCCTGTGCAAAATCGCGACGACGCTGTACGTGCAAAGCAATCCGCAGATCACGCCCAGCGCAACCATTACCAGCGTCTCGCCCAAAATCATCCAGCAAACTTCCAGGCGGGAGGAACCGAGCGCTCTGAGAACGCCGATGTCGCGCGTACGCTCAAACACCATCGTGTGCATGGTGAGGAGCACGACCAAAAAGCTGATGGCCACCCCGAGCATGACAAACGAGCGAATAAAGGGCTTTAGTTCCGGCAAGTTGGAGGAACTCATCAACGTGCTGTACTCCGCCATCGACCGAATTTTGTAGGTGGGAAGCAGCTTGACGAGTTCGTTCCGCGCGCCTTCGGTGTCGCCCTTGCTGCGCACATAAAACATCGAGACGCGCCCATCCGCGCCCGCAATGTCCTGCGCTGCCTTGATCGGAATGAAGAAACGCGCCCCTTTGCCGTGGAGCGCGATGCCGGAGATGGTGAATTCATGGCCGAGAAGTATCGCTCTTTGGCCTACGCGTAACTTGCGAGACTGCGCCGCGAGGTCGTCGGCGATGGCCTGGTCCGGCTGGTGGAATGGCCCGCCCGATAGAAACGTGAAGCCCTTGCTGAGGCCGGCAAACCGGTCGTAATCAATACCGTAGACTACTCCCAAATTTTTCTGATCGACGACGATCAGCACCGGCGCCACTTCGTCGACTCCCGGCAAGCTCGCAATTTTTTCCGAGAGGGACTCGGGCATGACGGCGCTGGAAAACGCAAAAAAAATGGACGAGTTGGGCGGCTGCACGATGATGTCGGCGCCCACGCCCTCAGCGCGCGTGCGCCAGTCGGCCAATGCGCCCGACGTCAGGCCCGCAATCAACAGAACGAGAAACACTTGAAGGGCGAGCGCCGCGACGCTCAGCGCGGAGCGCAACGGGCGCACGCCCAAATTGCTCCATAACAGGTGCCAGACCACAAACCCTTTGTATGGTTTTTCTTCCATCTGCAAAATTCCGCGCGATGTTCCCCGGGCTGCTAATCTAACACCGCGCTCGAAATTATCAAAGCAACGCCACTCGGTTCGCACACCAGAGGTTTTCAACAGTTTTGTTGAAAAGTGTGTGGAAAAGGGGAATCAAAAGCGCGCAGGCCGCGCTAAACACGACGCTTGATCCTGTTTGCACAAAGATGAAGCACTTTTTTCGAAGTTCGAGTAGATATGAAATATTAAAACTCATTTTCAGGCGGAACATGCTGGACTGAGAAAAATTCTCGCGCCTAAAAAGTCAAAGAGGAAAGAGCAGCCGGCAGGATTCCTGCTTCAATACCATTTGGGAGGACGCACGAGCGTGATGTTGATCGTCTGCTCTGTCTGGTTGACGTCGTAATACTCGCCATAAGTCTTCCAGCCCTCGGCAATCACTTGGATCACGAATTTTCCAGGCGGGATCACCGGGACGTGGCATACCCCGGACTGGTTCGTCTTCAAATTCATCTCGATCTTCTTGTCCTTGCCGTGCTTGTGCTCCTCAACGTACCGGACGTAGACGCTGGCGCTGTCTATGGGCTTCTTATCCTCTCCCCCGGTGACGACGATCGTCAGCCGCACGTCCGTTGAGGCGGCGTCCGACTTCGCTTTTGCATCCGCATCCTTATCCTGGCCGTGAGCAACCATCGTCGTCAGCAGGATCAGAAACGAAACCACGCGCAGCGAAATCTTTACGAAGCTCGACGCACTCCTCACAGCGGGTACCCGGCGATAAGAGCTAAGGCAAGCATTGGAAGTCACATTTTTGCCCTTTTTGCGAGATTGCGCAAGCCCGTCGCATTGACTCAGCCGCGGTCCTGAGCTACTTTCGATCCGCGGAACATTTGGCGCAACCCTCGAGCGTCAGGACCCTTGGCCGATAACCCGTAGACATTGGCACCGAACGAAAAAATTTTGGCCAACGGCAAGCCGTCGCGGCCACCCTCAAGGAGATTTGTTCATGGGATTCGCAACCGATGCCATTCATGTGGGCCAGGAGCCCGATCCGGCCACCGGCGCCATCGTCGCGCCGATCTATCAGACTTCGACTTACGTCCAGGAAGAGCTTGGGAAAAACAAGGGTTACGACTATGCGAGGACGGCACACCCGAATCGCCGGGCGCTCGAGCGGACCGTGGCGAAGCTGGAAGGCGGGAGTGCGGCGTACGTCTTTACGTCCGGCATGGCCGGCATCGATTCCGTTTTTCGTCTCCTAAGGCCAGGCGACCACGCCATCATCTCCGAGGCGGTCTATGGCGGCGTCATCCGCCTCACCACGCAGTTCCTGGTGCAATGGGGTCTGGAGTTCAGTTTCGTGGATACTTCCTCGGCTGAGCGGGTGGAGAAAGCCGTCAAGCCCAACACCAAAATGATTTATGTCGAGACGCCCACGAACCCCACGATGTGCGTCACCGACATTGCCGCGATTGCCAGGATTTCCGCGGCACACAACGCCACCCTCGTCGTCGATAACACCTTCTTGAGTCCCTACTTGCAATCGCCCATCGCTTTGGGTGCGCACATCGTCGTCCACTCGATGACGAAATATTTGAACGGGCATAGCGACGCCGTGGGCGGGTCCGTCATTCTGACGCGCCCCGCCGACGCGGAGAAAATCTACTTCCTGCAGCGCTCTACTGGCGCGGGACTTGCGCCGATGGATTGCTTTCTCGTGTCGCGCGGAATCAAGACGCTGGCTGTGCGCATGAAGCAGCACGACGCCAACGGCCGCGCCGTCGCACGCTTCCTCGAAGACCATCCGCGCGTGAAACGCGTCCTCTACCCCGGGCTGCCTTCGCATCCGCAGCATGACGTGGCCGTGCGCCAGCAGCGCGGATTCGGAGCAATGATTTCCTTCGACGTCGTCACGCTGGAAAATGCGCGCACCGTTCTCAATCACTTGAAGCTGTGCTCGCTTGCAGAAAGCCTGGGAGGAGTGGAAACGCTCATCTCGCACCCGGCAACGATGACGCACTCGTCGGTCCCTGCCGAAGTACGCCACCGGATCGGCATCACGGATGGGCTGATTCGCATCTCTGTTGGAATTGAAGACGTGGAAGATTTGATTAACGATCTCGATCAGGCGCTGCGGAAGATCTGATCAGTAGGACAGGCTTCAGCCTGTCGGTTTTGATTATCTTACGCCATCAAAAAACCAACAGGCTGAACAGGCTGCGGAAAAAGTCAGTGAGGGATCGGTTTTCGTAGCACAGCCACTCTTGGCTGTGCGGTTTTTGCAGCACTTAACAAAGGCACACAGCCAAGAGTGGCTGTGCTACCCGGCTTTTTCCGCAGCCTGTGAAGCCTGTTCTACTCAAGCCAGGCGAGGTAAGCGCGAGACCCCGCGGCGATTGACAGCGCGATAAATTCGGGCACATCGTAGGAGTGGAGCCGCTCGACGGCTGCCTGCAGCTTTGCCAGGCGTTTTCGCGACGTCTTGATGAGCAGCAACCGTTCCCGCGCGGACTCCACTTTTCCCTTCCAGCGATAAATCGAAGTGACCGCGCCGGGCAGGATGTTCACGCACGCGGCAAGTCGCTCTTCGACGACAGCGCGCGCGATGCGCCTCGCTTCCGCAACGCTCGCGCATGTCACCAGAACCACACATTTATCGGTCAAGGAATCCTCCCGCCCCGTTACTCTTTCTCGCCTCCGGCATTTCCCTGATGTCTCCTGCTCGCATGGCAGGCTACAATACCTGCCCGAGTGCGGAAACATTTTACTCGTGAAATGACGGCGACGATCAAATTCGGGACTTCGGGCTGGCGCGCGATCATCGCGGAAGATTTCACTTTCGCGAATGTTCGCCTCGCGACGGCGGCGATCGCGGAGCACGTCCGCAGCCGCAACGCGCACGCGACATTGATTGTCGGCCACGACACGCGATTCTTCGCCGAGGAATTCACACGCGCCGCCGCGGAAATTCTTCGCGACTACGGCATCAACGTGCTGCTATGCGATGGGCCCACGCCTACCCCGGTGATCGCCCATGAAATCCTGCGGCGCAAGGCGGACGGGGCCATCAATTTTACGGCCAGCCACAACCCAGCCGAGTATCAAGGCCTGAAGTTCACCGGCCCTGACGGCGGACCGGCGCTTCCCGAAGTCACTCACGATATCGAGGCGCGCGCCGCCAAACTCGGCGAACGCGCTCCCGCCAAGCCGAATGACAAGCCATTTGAGAAAATCGATCCTCGAAATTTCTATCTCGATCGCATCGCCCAGCTTGTGAATTTCAAATCGCTTGGCGATGCGAAATTGAGCGTCGTGACCGACGCGCTGCACGGATGCGGCGCCGGATACCTGGATCGGGCTCTTTCGACGCATGGCGTCGATGTGCAGGCTCTACGCACGGATCGGGACGTGCTCTTCGACGGTTCGGGGCCGGACGTCTCCGATGAAAATCTGCGGCCCTCGCGCGAAGCCGTGCTCGCGAAAAAAGCGGCGGTTGGACTTGCCACCGACGGCGACGCCGACCGTTTCGGCATCCTCGATTCCGACGGGACTTGGATGCAGCCGAATCACATCCTCGGCCTGCTTTACGATTACCTCGTCGAAACGCGCGGGTGGAAAATGCCCGCGGCGCGCAGCGTTGCCACTTCGCACCTGATGGATGCGGTCGCCCAACTTCACGGAACGACGGTGATTCAGACTCCCGTGGGATTCAAGTACATCGGCAAACTGATTGAGCAGGACAAGATTGCGATCGGCGGAGAAGAAAGCGCGGGATTGACGATCCGCGGCCATCTCCCCGAAAAGGACGGCATTCTTGCGTGCCTGCTCGTAGCGGAGATGATTGCAGTCCGGCGCGCTTCGCTGGCGGAGCAGTTGCGCGCGCTGTTCAAGCGAGTGGGCCGCGAATTCTGGCCGCAGCGCGCGAACCTCCATTTGCCGGATGATGTAAAATTGAGAACGGTGAACCGGCTCAAGGCCGACTTCCCGACGTTTCTGGGGCGGCGCGTCAAGAGCCTGGACCGCACCGATGGCGTGAAGATGGAATTCACCGACGGATCGTGGGTCCTGCTGCGGCTTTCCGGTACCGAACCGCTGATGCGCGTTTACACCGAGGCCGCCACGCTCGAAGAGTCGTCGAAAATCGCAAACGAAACGCAGGCCTGGGTGATGGACTCCACGCAGGAAGCGAAGGCATGATGACCCTAAAGCAAATTCGCAGTATTTCTCCGAGCGATGCCGGCGCGTATTTGCGGAGAAACATGCGGCAGATTCTGGGCCTCGCGCTCTTCGCCCTATTGGTGCACGACGTTTTCGGGCCGCACGGGTTCATCGCCATGCGCCGCACGCAGATGGAAATCGAACAGATCCGCGAGCAGATCGGCAAGATGAACGACCAAAACAAATCGCTGACCGAGCAAGTCAACTCGCTGAAGACCGATCCCAAGTCCATCGAGCGCATCGCGCGGGAAGAGATGGGCCTCGCCCGTCCCGGCGAGATGATATTTAAGCTCCCCGACACGGCAAAGCCCGGCGACGCGCAAAAATAATTTCGGAATATTTTAAATGTTTGTCATTCCGAGCGAAGCGAGGAATCTCTCTTTGGTTTCCGCTCAAAGAGAGGGATTCCTCGCTTCGCTCGGAATGACAAAACGGGACATTCTGTTTAGCTACTCGCCTGTTCGACCGCAAAATCCACCGGCTACGTGCGCGCCGCGCCACGAAACAGCGCCAACATTTGCGGCTTCCACTTGGGAAACCGGTTGCGAATCGTGGCGAGCACCGTCATCGCGACAAAAATAGTAATCAACCCGAGCGTTGCCGTCCCGACCCCCACGCGATGCCTGGGCACTATGGAAAGCCCGCCGTAAACGAATTCGATGTGCACCCAATAAACCAGCAGCGAGCACTTGCCCATTTCGATCAGCGGACTGAAGCCCCACTCCCCGGCTCCCCAACGGCACCATGCGTAAGCCAGGAAGAGAATGATCATGACGATTCCCACGCGAACCAGAAAGAAATTCGGGCTGGTGTGCCAGAAATCATAAGCGCCGTAAAGATGCACGGGACGCGCATCGAGCCACAATCCCAACGCGATGAGCGCAGTCCCGCTAATTCCGGCCAACGCCAGCGCCGCTGCTTCGTTTTTTCGCGCCCATTCGGATAACAAAAGCGAACCAACGGCCAACCCCGCAAACGCAAACGCGGCCCACGGAAAAATTGGGAACAGCCAGGGTTGCGGCTTGTCAAACGTGTGAACGCCGTTGATGTAGGATTGGAGCCACCATGCGAGCGAATGCGGACGCCAACTGGTCCACAGCGGCGGAGTAAGAACCGCGATGGCAGCCGCGCAAATAACCGCCGTCACAATCGTCGCTCGCCGTAACTGTCGCGGGTCGGCAGCGCCTCCGGCCGCGGCGATCCGGCATGCGACGCCCATCATCATGAGCGACACTCCGATCACGTTCAACACGTCCACGCGCAGCAAGTCCGTCCACGGCGCCCCGGGCTGGCCGAGCAGAAATTCCTGGAGACGGAAAAGCAGGCCAAGAAGAAATATTTCTCCGCCACGCAGAATCGTGGTGCGAGCGATTTCATTCGCGGACACGCCCTTCTGGCGAAGTTTGTCCGTGGCCAGCGCGAAGGAGATGCCCGCAAGAAAAAGAAAAAGTGGCGCGGGAAGCGTGCCGCCGAGCTGCGACAGCTTGAAGAATCCACTGTCACGAGCGGCGCCGCCGAGCCAGGAATCGTAGCAATGCGTCTGAAACATCACGAGGCACGCGAGCCCCCTCAGCCAGTCGATGTAGGCAATTCGCTTGGTAGTCTTCTCGGCCATGGGCGTCATCAATCAGTGCGATACACTATCCTGCCATGCCCGGGGAACGCCAGCTATCGGTTTGGACCGCGCTCGCCTTGTGGGCAGCAGCCGTCGCTGGAACTGCCGTCTACGGCGCATGGCACGGATACAGCGGGCGCGCCTACGCCATTACTCTGTGCGTTCTGGCCTTTTTTCTTGCGATCCAGCTGTTGTTTGCCGCCGGAAATCTCGGCGAACGATTTGCGCGCCGCGCCGGCTCGCACCGCGGCGTGCTGATTGCCGTCGTGCCCTTTCTTGCATACCTGATTTATCTGGCGGGAACAAATAGTTTCACATGGTGGCGTGCCGCGCTTGCCGCTGCTTACACTTTAACGCCCGTCCTCCTCACGATTTCCGCAGGCACATCGAAACCGGGCGCGTGGCAGGACTACATCGCGATGCTCGCGATTTTTCTTCCGTTAAAGTTGCGATTGCTCAATGTCCTCTGGCCTTTCGGCGGAACGACAATCGGCTATGCGGCAACGATGCTCCTCGCCATCAGCGTGGCTCTGGCCACATTCCTATTCGTGCGCCAATTCGACGGCGTCGGATACAACATCGTCTGGGGACGCGACGCGGTTTTATCTGTCCTGTTCCACTTCGGATTGCTCGCCGTAATAGTGATCCCGCTAGGGACGGCATTGCACTTCATCAAATTCGATCCGACGCAAGCGCACTGGAAATCCCTGCCCGTCGATGCGATTTCCATTTTTCTACTGACGGCGTGGCCTGAAGAATTATTGTTTCGCGGATTGCTGCAGAATTCCCTCTCGCGCACTCTCTCAAGCGAGACTGGCGGTTGGATCATTGCCTCCGTCGTTTTCGGCCTCGCGCACATCACCAACAACGGAGTCTTTCCCAACTGGCGCTACGCCATCCTTGCAACAATTGCGGGATTTTTTTACGGCCGCACATGGCGCAAAACGAACAGCATTTTTACTTCCGCCATCGTACACACCCTGGTAGACACGATTTGGCACCTGGCATTTCGCACGTTGTAAGTGGCGCAGGCTTCAGCCTGTGGGGGTTCGTCCTTGCAATGACCAAACCCCCACAGGCTGAAGCCTGCGCCACTATTATTTCGGATTCAATGGAATGAGTCTTAACGCACTACACCAGACAACGGACTCGACGCTGAAGCATAAAGCTTTTTCGGCATGCGCCCCGCAAGAAACGCCTTGCGCCCCGCGGACACCGCTTCGCGCATCGCCTCGGCCATAACGACCGCGTCCTGCGCTTCGGCAATCGCGGTGTTCATCAGGACGCCGTCCGCGCCCAATTCCATCGCGACGGCGGCGTCCGATGCCGTGCCCACGCCTGCGTCGACGATCATGGGCACTTCGGTGATGCGCTCGCGCAGGATGCGCAAGTTCGCGTAGTTCTGAATTCCCATACCCGAGCCGATCGGCGCGCCGAGCGGCATTACGGCCGCGGCGCCCGCATCGATCAGCTTTCGCGCGACCACCAAGTCATCATTCGTATAGGGCAACACGATGAAGCCTTCTTTCACCAGGAGCTGCGTCGCGCGAACGAGTTCCTCCGTGTCCGGGAACAATGTCTGCTGGTCGCCGATCACTTCCAGCTTCACCCAGTTCGACAAACCCACTTCCCGGCCGAGGCGCGCCGTGCGAATGGCTTCATCCGCCGAGTAACATCCCGCCGTATTCGGCAGAATGAAAATCTTTTCGCGGTCGATATAATCGAGCAGCGATTCCTTCGTGCGGTCGGTGAGGTTCACGCGCCGCACCGCCACGGTAACCATGTCCGCGCCGGAAGCCACGTGAGCGCGAGTCATTTCCTGAAAGCTGCGGTATTTCCCCGTGCCGACAATCAGGCGCGAACGAAACGCGCGCCCTGCTATCACCAGTTCATCGCTCATCTTTCATCTCCTGCGTGTATTGTAACGCGCTGCCCGAAAGTAGCACAGCCACTCTTGGCTGTGCGGTTTTGTGTGTCGCGCTCACACGGGCACCGTCCCAGCCACGATCGCGAACCGCGCACAGGTGCGCCGCGGCGCATGCCTGTGCTACGCATGCTCCTGCGGCGCCTCCGCATACAACCCTTCGATGATTTTCGCGTAGCGTTCCGCAATCACGCGGCGCTTGAGCTTCAGCGTGTACGTCAACTGTCCGCCGTCAAAGGTGAAATCATGATCGAGCAGCGCAAATCTCTTGATCGTCTCGTACTGCGCGAGTTTCGAGTTCACCTGCGCCACTTCCCTGCCGATCAATTCATGAACCCAGGGATCGGCAGCGACCTGTTCATGCGACGCAAACATCCGGCCCTGCTCGCGCGCGGCGGCCTCCACGTTCGCAAAATTCGGCACGATCAGAGCCGCAATGAATTTATGTGCGTCCCCCACGAGCACGGCGTTCAGGATCAGCGGATTCACCTTCAACAAGTTTTCAATGGGTTGTGGCGCGACAAACTTTCCCGCCGCCGTCTTGAACAAATCCTTCTTGCGGTCGGTCACGTAGAGGTAGCCTTCTTCGTCAAGGCGCCCGATGTCGCCGGTCGCCAGCCAGCCATCCGGCGAAATCACAGCGCTCGTATCCTCTGGCTTCAGGTAATAGCCCTTCATGACGCATGTCCCCTGCACGAGAATCTCGCCGTCCTCCGCGATGCGCACGCTCACATTCTCGATCGGCCGCCCTACGGTGCCCACTTTGTTGGCGCCCGGATAATTCGCGCTCACCACCGGCGAAGTCTCCGTCAGGCCGTATCCCTGATACACAGGCACACCCACGGCCCAGAAAAATTCGGCAAGTTCGCGGGCAAGCGGCCCACCGCCGGAAATAAATGCGCGGAAGCGGCCACCGATTCCTTCGCGGATTTTGGAGTAGACAATGCGGTCCGCGATTTTCCAACGCAGATGCAGCCAGGACGGCGCCTCTTCGCCATACGCTTTCCAGCGCACCGCTTCCTTGGCCACGCGCATCGCCCAGTCGAAAATTCGTCGCTTCGATCCCGCCGACGCATGCCCCTTTTGCATGACATTGGCATACAGCTTTTCAAAAACGCGCGGGACCGCGGCAGCCAGCGTGGGGTGAACTTCGAGGAGAGCCTGCGGCAAGTCGTCCATGCGCTCAACGTAAGCCACAGGAACCCCATGGAACAAATACGCGTACGAAGTAACCCGCTCATACACGTGCGAGAGCGGCAGAAAACTTACCGCCGTATCGGCGGGACCCATGTGATAAGGCTCGACCGAAGTTTGCTCGTTCGAGCTGAGATTATTGTGCGTGAGCATCACGCCTTTCGGCTCGCCCGTTGTGCCGGAGGTATAGATGATGGTGGCGATTTGGTCGGAGGTCACGCGAGCGGCTCGGAGGCGGTATTCGGCAATTGCGGCGTCTCCGGTCGCGGCCACCAAGGTTTCGTAGCGGAGAATGTCCTCGCCAAGATCGGGCGGCGCGGCGGCACAGATGATGTGCCTCACCGATTTGAGCCGGCTGCGGCACTCCAGCAATCGTCGCGCTTGCATCTCTCCCGCCACAATGACTACCTCGGCGCCTGAATGATTCAAGATATATACAATCCGGTCGGGGGATTCGTTGAAGTAGATGGGTACATCCGCCGCACCAAGACCAAGAATGGCGAAATCCGCAACGTGCCATTCCGGCCGATTGGGCGCGAACAGCCCAACGCGATCGCCTGTCTTGACGCCGAGCTGCTCCAGCGCATTGGAAAGCCCGGCAATGCGCCCCAGGAATTCAGCCGAAGATGTCGGCTCCCAGCGGCCGTTGACGCGCAGCGACAATGCCCGATCATTGGGCATCCGGTCGACCACGTTCAGCAGCTTTTCCGTGAGTGTCGCGTAGGCCATAGCGAACCAGAACATTACCGCACGAATCTCTGTACGCGCAATGAAACTTCGTCGAGCCACCCGCCGACGTATACCGTTGGCAATTAGGCTGAGTTTTCGATCTTCCAATTGTGAGCCCGACGAAAAATCTCGTATCATCATTGTGCTATCCGCTAAGGAAAGGCCGGATCGCGCGCTAGGTCACAATCTCATCGAGCGAAATCGATCCTGCGCAAATCCCCAGGGCTTCATGAACCGCTTGATCGAATGTGTGCCAAATTTTTCCGAAGGGCGCGACCTGACAACGGTTGACGCGATCGTGGACGCCATGAGCGGCGTCGCAGGCGCGTGGGTCCTCGACCGCTCCAGCGATGCCAACCACAATCGCTCCGTGATCACGCTGGCCGGCAAGCCGGAAGCCGTTGCCGAAGCCGTGATTCGCGGCGCAGGTAAAGCCGCGGAACTCATCGACATGACGCGCCAAACAGGAGTGCATCCCCGCATCGGCGCGACCGACGTGATCCCGTTCGTCCCCCTCGAGGGTGTTTCCATCGAAGAATGTGTCGCGCTGGCCCGGCGAGTTGGCCAGGAACTGTGGGATCGCCACCGCATCCCGGTTTATTTTTACGAGGCCGCGGCAACGCGACCCGAGCGCGTGAACTTGGAAAATGTCCGCAAAGGACAATTTGAAGGTCTGCGCGAAGAGGCTCTGCGCGACCCCGACCGTTCGCCGGACATCGGCGAGCCGCGGCTTCACTCGACGGCGGG
>JGI12269J14319_10004153_pt1 | contig 13339 bp, 13 predicted proteins | sample PeaSoiSIISIP2007_FD_14319 | JGI IMG/M metagenome (IMG submission 14319) | reverse complement strand
GGTCGAAGGGAAGAGCAGCGGATGGCCGATCTTCCAATCGTCGTCTTCTTCGCTCCCGCCGACGAGGACGCGGCGTTTGACGATCCCGTACTCGAACTCATCCCACCCGATCTTCTGATGGTGCCGGGAAATCGCGACCGTCACGCCATCCTTCTCGCGGACGAACTCGTAGAGCTTGCCGTGGAGCCACTGCGTATGAACGGTGTCGACGGAGTTCTCCATGATCTGCAGCCAATTGCAATTGATGACGGCACTTCCCAGCAGCCGGATCGTCCCTTCGGCGACGAATCCGTCGAGGCGCGGGATCAACGGCGCGGGTAACGGACCGAGATAAGCCCACAGCAACCCGCCCAGCTCGCCGACCGGATAACCGGCCGTCTTGATTTTGTCCTTGAACCCGCTGCCTTCGGGCTCGTTCGGTTGCTCGATGCACTGGCCGCTGCGGTCGTACATCCAGCCGTGGTACGGACACCGGATACCTTGCTCGGTCGGGATCCCGTAAGCGAGGGACGCGCGCCGGTGCGGACACTCCTCGGCGATCAACCCAAAGCGGCCGCCACGATCTTTGAAGAGGACCAAGTTTTCGCCGAGCAGGCGGACGCGCTTCGTCCACCGTTCGTCCATTTCACCCGCCGCCGCGATCGGATGCCAATAGCGGCGCATCAAATCGCCCATCCGCGTCCCAGGGCCGATCCTGGTCAGCAGCTCGTTTTCTTCGACGGTTAGCATTGCTGGAAGACCTCGCTCAACGCGCTATTCTCCGCAACCAACGCGCGGCCTAGCCCGCATCGGTGTAGGCACAATAGTAGCGCCACAGCGCCCCGGGCCGGCCTGACGGGGGACCACCATCCTTCGAGACCGGCGCGCGCTCGAGACCGCGGAAGTGCTCCTGATCCTCCCGCGAGATCGGCATCGGATCGCCGAGCAATTGGGCGTGATAGTTCATCGTCGCGACCTCATTGATACCGATCGCGGCAAGCGCGGCTTCCTCGATGCTGGGTGCCGCTGCAGTGATGCCGTGCCCGCGCATCAGACAGACGCGCGCACCGCCCATCGCACGCGCGACGTCCTGGCCCAACTGCGGTGAATCGATGAGAATACTCCGATCGTAAGTCGGGATGCCGTCGAGGACGAGCTGCAAGCTCGCCGGATCGAAGGCGCCGTACAGAGGCAGCAACGGCTTCTTGCAGACCGTGAACAGGACGACGGTCGGCGGGTGAATGTGGATGACGGCATGCACCTCGGGCCGCGTGCGATAGATCTCGGTGTGGATGAACACCTCGATAGGCGAGTTCAACCCCGCATCGTTCTTCCGACTCAGGTTACCGTCGAGCCCGACCTCGACGATCTGGTCTTCTTCGGTGTACCGCACCCCTAACTCGCCGGGTCCGCGCGCACGTATGAGGATATTCTTGCTTCCCGGTATTCGCGCGCTCACGTGACCCGCCGCGGCCTTGGTCAAATCCAACCGCGCCAAAACGCGGCACGCGCGCGCGACGCGCCCGCGGAGTTGCTCGATCTCGCTCATGCGCCGTCCTTTCCACAAAAAAGCAGCAAGCCCGCCGAAGCGGGCTTGCTTTCTCTACGCTAGAGCGTCGCTTATCGGAAGCGCTCGGATGCGCTTGCCGGTCGCGGCGAAGTACGCGCCGACGAGTGCCGGTGCAACGGCCCCCACGCAATGCTCGCCCGTTCCAAACGCGGTCGGTCCGGACGGCATCACGAGGACCTCGATCGCCGGCGCCTGATTGTGGCGCAGGACGGGCGCGTCGTAGAAGTTGTTTTGCACGACGCGGCCCTTTTCGATCGTCGCCTTCCCCATCAGCGCCGCCGAAAGCGCGTAGTTGACCGAGCTGCGCGCTTGCGCTTCGACGATCGCGGGGTTGATGACCATCCCGACGTCGGTCGCGACGACGACGCGATGCACCGTGACGTTCTTGCCGGAGAACGATGCCTCGAGGACGTTCGCCGCGATCGAGTTGCTGAGCAGCGTGATGGCGATCCCGCGATAGACGCCGGGCGGGAGCGGCTTACCCCAACCGGCCTTCTCCGCCGCCGCATCGAGTGCGCGCAGCGCGCGGGGATCCTTGATGTTCATGCGGCGGAACTCGTAGGGATCTTTCCCGGCAGCGTGCGCGAGCTCGTCGATGAAGACTTCCGTCGCGAAGCTGTTCCAGTTCGTGCTCGGGGCGCGCCAAAAGCCCGTGGGGATCGGGAGATCGTGATACGTGTATTCGGCGTGCACGTTCGGCAAATCGTAGACGACGACCGTGCTACCCGCTATGCTGGGGTCGACGCCCGTCTTGGCCATCAGGAACGGGAGCGCGCGCTTGAACTGCGATGTGTTGACGTTGTGCAGCTTGTAGGCGACGATCTTTCCGGTCGAGTCGACGGCGCCGGAGAACACCGACGTGTTCGCGGAACGGTAGTAGTCGTGCTGGGTGTCGTCTTCGCGCGAGTAGACGACCTTCACGGGGACGCCGGCCTTCATCGACGCTTCGACGGCGTCCTCGACGAAATCGGTCTCGCCCTTGCGCCCGAAGCCGCCGCCCAGGAACGTCGTGGTGAGCTTGATCCGCTCGAGCGGGATACCGGTGATCTTCGAGGCGGCGTCCTGCGACGGCGTTTGATGCTGCGTCGGCGCCCAGATCTCGACGATCCCGTCGTGGACCCAGGCCGTCGCGTTCATCGGCTCCATCGTCGCGTGCGCGAGGTACGGTCCGCGATAGGTCGCGGCGACGACCTTCACGTCGGGCCGCTTCATCGCCGCGTCCGCGTCGCCGGTATGCTTGGCGACCGCGCCGGGGCTGTTCGCGAGCTTCTCCGCTTCCGCAAAGATCTGATCGGAGGAGAGATTTGCCCACTTACCGTCGTCGTAGCGGACCTTGAGCTTGAAACGCCCCTGCATCGCCGACCACGTGTTGTCGGCGAGGACGGCGACGCCGCTCGCGATCTGGACGACCTTCTTGACGCCCTTGACCTTGAGCGCCTCGGTCGCGTCGTAGCTCACGACCTTGCCGCCGAAGACGGCCGGTTTCTGCACGCTCGCGTAGAGCATCCCCGGGACCTTGACGTCCATCCCGAACTTCGCGCGCCCGTTGACCTTCGACGGAACGTCGACGCGGTTTTTGCGCTGGCCGATGATGCGGAACTGGTCGGGCGATTTGAGCTGCACGTCCTTCGGGACCGGCTGCAGCGCCGCCAGCAGCGCGAACTCGCCGTACGAGCCGCTCCGGCCTGAGGGCGGATGATAGATCATCCCGTCGCCTTTCGTCACGAGGCTCGACGCGGGGACGCCCCACTTCTCGGCGGCCGCAGCGACGAGCATCGCGCGCGCCATTGCGCCCATCTGGCGCATCGGGATCGTCATGTCGGGCGTCGTCGAGCTCCCGTGCGTCTGCTGCGACTTCATAACCGGATCGTAGTACTCGGGCGCCGCCGGCGACTGTTCGATCCGCAGCTTCTCAAACGGATAGTCGAGCTCTTCGGCGATCGTCATCGGCAGGCCGGTCATGACGCCTTGGCCCATCTCCGATTTTGAGACCTGAATGGTCACCAAGCCGTCGGGCGTGATGGCAACGTACGCGTTCGGATTGAAGACGGCGATTTGGCCCTTCGCAGCCGCTTCGCCGCGGAAGCTGAAGCCGAGCGCGAGGCCCGATCCGCCTGCGACGCTTAGCTTGAGAAACGTGTCGCGATTCAGCATCGTGCTCATGCCGTTACCCCCGCAGCCCGCTTGATCGCCGCGTGGATGCTCTGATACGCACCGCAGCGGCAGATGTTGCCGGCCATCGTCGTGTTGATCTGCTCGTCGGTCGGCTTCGGCGTCTTCGCCAAGAGCGCCGCTGCCTGCATGATCTGTCCCGATTGACAGTAGCCGCATTGCGGGACTTGCTCCACGATCCACGCCTCTTGCAAGCGCGCGACGATCGCTTTGTGCTCGCCCTTCTGTCCGGCGACGTCGATCGTCGTAACCTGCTTGCCGTGCGCGTTGGCGCAGGACGTCGAGCACGAGCGGACCGCGTTCCCATCGAGGTGCACGGTGCAGCAACCACACTCAGCGACGCCGCAACCAAATTTTGTGCCGGTCAGCCCCACGACGTCGCGGATCGCCCACAACAGGGGCATCTCGGGTGCGACGTCGAGCTCGTGCTGTTCGCCGTTGATGTTGACGGATATCATATCGATGTCTCCTATGCGTTGAGCGCGTCGTTGAACGGCAGCGAACGCACTCGCTTGCCGGTAGCCGCGAAGTACGCGTTGACCAGAGCCGGGCCGACGGCCGAGGTGCAATGCTCGCCGGTCCCGTACGCGACCGGACCGGGCGGCATCAGGATCACCTCGATCGAGGGTGCTTGATTGTGACGCAGGACCGGCGCATCGTAGAAGTTGTTCTGAACGACACGCCCCTTCTCGATCGCGATCTTTCCCATCAACGTCGCCGAAAGCCCGTAGTTGACCGAGCTGCGAGCCTGCGCCTCGACGATCGCGGGGTTGATGATCATGCCGACGTCGGTCGCGATCACGACGCGATGCACCTTGACGCTCTTCCCGGAGAACGACGCCTCGACGACGTTCGCCGCGATCGAGTTGCTCAGGACCGTTATCGCGATCCCGCGATGGACGCCCGGCGGGAGCGGCTTGCCCCAACCGGCCTTTTCGGCCGCCGCATCGAGCGCGCGCAGCGCGCGCGGATCCTTGATGTTCATGCGGCGGAACTCGTAGGGATCTTTCCCGGCGGCGTGAGCAAGCTCGTCGATGAAGACTTCCGTCGCGAAGCTGTTCCAATTCGTGCTCGGCGCGCGCCAGAAGCCCGTCGGAATCGGGAGATCGTGATACGTGTATTCGGCGTGCACGTTCGGCAGCTCGTAGACGACGACCGTGCTGCCGACCAAGCTGGGATCGACGCCGTTGGCCATCGACTGCGGAGCCCTGCGCTTGAACTGCGACGTGTTGACGTTGTGCAGCTTGTAGGCGACGATCTTTCCGGTCGAGTCGACGGCGCCGGAGAAGACCGACGTGTTCGCCGAGCGATAGAAGTCGTGCTGCGTATCGTCCTCACGCGAGTAGACGACCTTCACCGGGGCGCCGGCCTTCATCGACGCTTCGACGGCGTCCTCGACCGGGTCGGTCTCGTTCTTGCGTCCGAACGCACCACCCAAGAACGTCGTCGTGACCGCCACCTTCTCGACGGGGACGCCGGCGATCTTGGCCGCCACGTTTTGCGCCGCCGTCTGCGTTTGAATCGGCCCCCAGACCTCGACGATGCCGTCGTGGACCCAGGCCGTCGCATTTACCGGCTCCATCGCCGCATGTGCGACGTACGGTCCGCGATAGGTCGCGGCGACGACCTTCACGTCGGGCCGCTTCATCGCCGCGTCCGCGTCGCCGGTATGCTTGGCGACCGCACCGGGGCTGTTCGCGAGCTTCTCGGCTTCCGCGAAGATCTGATCGGAGGAGAGATTCGCCCACTTGCCGTCGTCGTAGCGCACCTTGAGCTTGAAGCGCCCCTGCATCGCGGACCACGTGTTGTCGGCGAGGACGGCGACGCCGCTTGTAATTTGGACGACCTTCTTGACGCCCTTCACCTTGAGCGCCTCGGTCGCGTCGAAGTCGACGACTTTGCCGCCGAAGACGGCTGGTTTTTGAACGCTCGCGTAGAGCATCCCAGGGACCTTGACGTCCATCCCGTATCTCGCGCGACCGTTCACTTTCAACGGAATGTCGATGCGACGCTTCGGTTGTCCGATGACGCGGAAGCGGTCGGGCGTTTTGAGCTTCACGTCGGCCGGCACGGGCTGGAGCGCCGCGAGCAGCGCCAGCTCGCCGTAGGATGCAGCGCGGCCGGTCGCGGGATCGCTCACGGTCCCATCGCCCTTCGTGACCAAGCCCGCTGCCGGGACGCCCCACTTCTGGGCCGCGGCGGCGAGGAGCATCGCGCGCGCCGTCGCGCCCATCTTGCGCATCGGGTCCGTCATGTGCGGCGTCGTGGTGCTGCCGTTCGTTTGCTGCGAGCGCGAGACCGGATCGTAGTATTCCGGCCCCGCCGGCGACTGTTCGATCCGCATCCGCTCGTACGGATAATCGAGCTCCTCGGCGATCGTCATCGGAAGGCCGGTCATCACGCCCTGCCCCATCTCCGACTTCGAGACTTGCACCGTCACCAAGCCGTCCGGCGTGATGGCGATGTACGCGTTCGGACTGAAGACCGCGGCCTGGCCCTTGGCGGCGGCATCGCCGCGCAGATCAAGGCCAAGCGCCAGTCCGGCGCCGCCGGCCACCGTCATTTTGAGGAAGATCCCTCGGTTCAGGATCGCGCTCATGAGCTTGCCCCCGCGGCGCGCTTGATCGCCGTGTGGATCGCCTGATAGGCGCCGCAGCGGCAGATGTTCCCGGTCATCACGGTGGTGATCTGCTCGTCCGTCGGCTTCGGATACTTGGCGAGCAACGCCGCGGCTTGCATGATCTGCCCGGACTGACAGTACCCGCACTGCGGGACTTGCTCGGCGATCCACGCTTGCTGCAGCCGCGCGACGATCGCTTTGTGCTCGCCGTGCTCGCCGGCTGCGTCGATCGTCGTCACGCTCTTTCCGTGCACGCTCCCGCACGACGTCGTGCACGCGCGTACCGCGTCACCCTCGAGGTGAACCGTGCAGCAGCCGCACTGCGCCGCGCCGCAGCCGAACTTCGTCCCGGTCAGCCCGACGACGTCGCGAATTGCCCACAGCAGCGGCATCTCGGTCGCGACGTCGAGCTCGTGCTGCTCGCCGTTGATCTTGACTGAAATCATGAAACCACGGGACCTCCGTGCAAAGTCGCTGCGACGCGGAACATTCTTTCGCCTACTGGGCGTCGTGGAAGATGATCCCAAGCGTGTAGCGCTCCCCTGCCCGGAGCCGGCTGACGCCGTGGCGGACCGCCGCGCGATAGTGCCCGTGCTGGCCCCGCACGGGCCGATAGCGGTTCGGGAAGACGATGAGGTCGCCTTGCCTGGGCTGGACGACCTCGGGGCGGCTCTGGGCCCGCGGACGCTGCTCGACCAGGACGAACTCGCCGCCTTCGAAGTCCTCGTGGGGCCGGCTCAGAAAGAACGTCACCTGGAACGGAAAGGCGATCGCGCCGTACAGGTCTTGGTGGAGGCAGTTGTAGTCGCCGGGTCCGTACTTCAACAGCAGGGCCGTCGGCCGGCGCTGATCGTGGTCGGCACAGATTGCAAGCATCTCCGTTAGGGCTGCCGGGACGCGCTCGGGCGACCCCAACGCCGTCAGCCAGCGATTCGCGATCGCGGCCAGGGGCGGGTACAGCCCGCTGCGCAGTTCATCGACGAGAGCCGGCAGCGGATAGGAAAAATACTTGTATTCGCCGCGTCCGAAGTTGTGACGCTCCATGACGACGCGCGAGCGGAACGCGCGCTCGTCGTCGTAGAGCGCGCGGATGCCGGCGCATTCGAGGGGATCGAGAAACTCCGGGATGAGCGCATAGCCCTCATCGAAGAGCAAACGCTCGAGTTTGTCCCACTCGAGCGTCCGCAGCCGTTCAACCATGGTGCCGTTCTCCGGCTTACCGTCCGTATTTCATCACGATCCCCGTCGCGCTGCCGATGGTGTGGCCGGCGATCGCTTTAAAGAGCTCGTCGCGATCCAAACCGGCCGGTAGCGTCGGCGGGAGATCGAGCGCATAGACGATGATCGTGTAGTGATGCGGGTTGTCGACTGCCGGCGGGCACGGCCCCCGGTAGCCCAACCCGTTTGCCGTGTTCTTGCCGGGCGTGTATTTCGCGTTCGGTCCGCTGCCGTCGCCGCGCGCCAGCGTCGTGACCGAGCCCGGGATATTGTAGAGAACCCAGTGGCTTACGCCCAAGCCGCCGCGACCTTCCGGATCAAACATCGTGATGGCGTAGCTCTGCGCGTTAGCCGGCGCACCGGACCAGCTCAACGCCGGCGAGATGCCTTGGCCGCCGCACGAATTGCCCTGCGCATCATTCGTGTTGTTGCCATAAGCCTTATCCGCGAGCACGCCGTCTTGAATCGAGGACGACGTAATCGTGAACGCGGCGAGCGCCGGTACAGTCGTCGCCGCGATCAGAAGGAAGACGCATGCAAGCGCAAGCGATCTCACTGGGCCTGATACCGCATGATCGTCGTCGTTGCGCCCTTGACGTGACCGTCAATCGCCTGGAAAACTCCGGGTCGGTCGAGCCCCGCTGGGAGCGTCGGCGGCAGATCGGTCGCGTAGAGCGTTAGCACGTAGTGGTGCGGCGCGTCGCCGGACGGCGGGCACGGACCGCGATAGCCGACGAGGTCACCCGTACCACGCCCGGGCGTATACTTCTTCGCGTCAATATCGGCCGGGCTCAGCGACGTGACGCTACCGGGGATATTGTAGAGCACCCAGTGACTCACACCTTTGCCTCCGAGGCCGTCCGGATCGAACATCAACAGCGCATAGCTCTGTGTCCCTGCCGGCGGGTTGATCCAGCTGAATCCGGGTGGAACGTTCTTTCCGCCGCACGCTCCACCGTCGCTCGCGCGCGTCTTGTCGAATGCGCCGTCCTTTGTCAGCATGGCGTTGTCGGTCATCCCGTTCGCTGAAAGCGCGAAACCGGCGGCATACGCTGCGCTCGTCGCTGCGATAACCGCGCACATCAAGCCAGTAAGAAATCGCGTCATTGCCGTTCCCCCATTCGTGCGGATGCGCGCCGCTTCGCCCCCTACTTGATGAACTCCGTCACAGAATCGAGCATGGGATCGGTTGCGCCGTTGCGTCGCTCGAATGCGGCAGCAAAGTCTTCATAAAGTCGAGCAAGGCCCTGATATATGGCTTCTGTTCCGGGATCATCATGCGAAAAGCTTGCGATCTCTTCCATCTCAGCGACCCAGCGATACGCCTTCGGATACATGCGCGGCACCTGGCGCGTAATCCAGGCGAAGACCTGCGGCTGGCTCTCCTCGAGTTCCCGGCGCAGCGCCGCGGCAACGCCGGCGCGTGATGCATCGAGCATCATCGCCGCACCGACCCCGGTCAGCCCTTTGGTGATCCCGGCGTACGACATCTTGAGCGCAGACGCGGTGCCGACACCTCCGTCGAGGATGCGAATGCTTAGGCCGAACTCGCCCAGTGCTCGGAGCGCACGTGCATCGATGCCCGATGCGTAAATGCGCGGGCCGTCGTAGCCGTCGCCCGGCGGCGCACCGACGATCCCCGCATCGATGAAACCGCACCCGCTTGGCCGGATCGCATCAGCGATGCCTTGGACGGTTTTCGGTGCGACGGCGTTGCAGTCGACGTAGAGCGGCTTGTCGACTGCTTGCGCGAGGATCGGGCAAAGCGATTGCGCGACCCCGAGCGCCTGGCCCGGTGGGACAATCGAAAGGACGAACACAGCCCCGTCAACGAGATCGCGATCGCCGTCGACGACTTCGAGCCCGGCCTTGCGGACGCGGTCCACGCTTGCCGCGCTGCGGCCGCGCAACGACGTTACGACGCGCGCACCGCGCGCGCCCAATCGCGCGCCGACGGCGCTGCCCATCTCACCGGCTCCGATTAGCGCGATCTTCATCCTCACGGCTCCTTTTGCGTCGCCTTCCCCCTGCGGCTAAGGACTTCCCCGACGGGCCGCCAATCCTGCGCGCGTATGAGTTCCGCACAAGCGCTTCGAACGACCGTCGTCGGAAGCTATCCGCAGCCCGATTGGCTCATCGACCGCGAGATGCTCGGTTCGCGTCTGCCGCCCCGGGTCCGCGTTCGCGAAATCTGGCGCGTCCCCGAACGCTACCTCGAGCAAGCCCAAGACGACGCGACCTTGATCGCCATTCGCGACATGGAGCTGGCCGGGATCGACATCATCTCCGACGGCGAGATGCGCCGCGAGAGCTATTCGAATCGCTTTGCTACGGCGCTCGACGGCGTCGACATCGAGCATCCCGGGACCGCACTCGACCGCACCGGTCATGCTAACCCGGTCCCGCGCATCACGGGAAAGATTCGCCGTACCCGCCCGGTGACGGTCCGCGACGCCGAATTCCTCCGTGCGAATACCGACCGCCCGATCAAAATGACGGTGCCGGGGCCCTTCACGATGACCCAGCAAGCCCAGAACGATTTCTATCCTGACCTTGCTACGGCGGCGATGGACTACGCCGCTGCCGTGAACGAGGAACTGCGCGACCTGCGCGCCGCCGGAGCCGATGTCGTGCAAATCGACGAACCCTATCTTCAAGCGCGTTCGGAGGAAGCCCGCAAATATGCGCTTGCCGCGATCGATCGCGCCCTCCAGGGGATCGACGGCACCACCGCGATCCACACCTGCTTCGGCTACGCCCACGTCGTCCACACGCGGCCTGCAGGCTATCCGTTCCTCGCCGAGCTCGACGCGACGCGGGCAGGCCAAGTTGCCATCGAGTCGATGCAGCAGCAGGTCGATCTCGCGATGCTCGAGTTGCTTCCTCATAAGAGTGTGATCTTGGGGGTCGTCAACCTCGACGATGCCGCGCCGGTCGAGTCGCCCGAACAGATCGCGGCGCAGATCCGAAAGGCGCTCAAACACATCACTCCCGAGCGGCTTTTGATCTCGCCGGACTGCGGGATGAAGTACCTCCCGCGCAAGACTGCGTTTGCGAAGCTGCAGGCGATGGTCGCGGGGACGAAGATCGTCCGCCGCGAGCTTGGAATTGCGGATTAGCCGCCTCTAGGCGAAACGGACGACGACTTTCCCCGTCACGCGCCGCTCACGGAGCGCCGCTACGGCCTCTTCCAGCTTGTCGGCGTCATAGCGTGCGTCGATGTGCGTCGCGAGCTTCTTCTTCGCAACGAGAGCGGCTAGCCTTTCGAGGTCGCGTGCGATCGGGTCACGCCGGGCCTCGTGAAACAGATAGAACCCGTAGAGCGACGCACCGCCCGTAACATAGAATTTCGCAGTGCCGATCGTCGCTTGCCCCGAAAGCGTTTGTCCGAACGTCACGACGACACCGTTGGGAGCAACGCACGCTACCGCTGCGCCCAGCGAGTCACCCCCGAGCGATTCGAGGACGAGGTCGTACGGTGCGCGCGATTGCGCTTCACTCGTCGAGCCGACGATCACCTCATCGGCCCCGATGCTCTCGAGCAGCCGCGTGTCGCCGCCGTCGCGGATCACCGCCGAAACGTGCGCACCCGCAAGATGCGCCAGCTGGATTGCGAAGAGCCCGACGCCACCGGTACCGGGGACGATGAGGATACGGCGCGCCAAGACGTTGCCGTTGCGACCGAGTGCGCGGTACGCGGTCACGGCAGCGACCGGCAAGGTCGCCGCATCTTCGAATGAGACACCCTCCGGGATCACTCCGATCTGACGCCCGTCGACGACCGCGAAATCGCCCCACCCGGCTCCTTCCGAAAGCGTGACGACTCGAGTTCCGCGCGGCGGACTGCTCCCATCGGCCGCAGCCGTCTCGACGATCCCGGCGATATCCCAACCGATGCGCTGACCGGCTGTTGAGGCGGCCGCGCGACGCACTTCGCCGGCGTTGAGCGACGTCGCATGGACGCGGATACGCGCCTGATTGGCGCCGGGTTCGGGAGTCGGGATCTCACGTATCTCGATTGGACGCCCCGCCTCGCCCGTCGTCATCGCCGTTCGCATGCCTTGCGTTACTACAATCCGGGGACGCGAACCTCGACCGGCGTGCGCCGGGGACGGGGAACGTCCACGACGGCCGGTCGCGGCGTTGCATTCGGCGGCGTCGGCCAGGGCAAGGTCGTGGTCCCCGGACGCGGCAAGGCCAGGATGTCGTACGGCTCCGGCGTACGCAAGGGCCCCGGCTCAAAGGAAAGCGCAATGCTCTTTGCGCGCGGATCGTAGCGTACGTCTCCGCCTAGGCCCCGCACGACCGCGGCGAGAGGGACGTAAATGCACTCCGCGCAGAACACGTCCTCCGCGACGGTGAGGCTGACGCTCCGGCGGCCACGCTCGATGACGAGCATGCGGCCTTGCCTCATGCGAATGACGTCCGCGATGCGCGTGATGATGGGGACCAGCGGTGCCATCGTCCGGCCTGCGACGATGCGCGCCGGCTGCGACGTCGCAACGGGCGATCCGTCGATGAGGATCGTCAGCAAAGCAGCGAGAATCATGTCCGTCGTTGAGAGCGATCGGCGTCTTTCGCGCGGCGGGTGCGCGATTTTCCAAGGACAACTGCGCCATACTCGCCCAGGCGATCGCCTTCAACGCCGTCTTCGCGATCTTCCCGTTGACGATTCTCGCGATCGCGACGCTCGCATTTGTCTACGGAAACGTCAAGGAAGAGCAGCGCGCGTTCGCGCTGATCCTGCAGGTTACGCCGGAGCTGCAAGATCTGCTGACGGAGAATCTGCGCAATATCGTGACGTTTCGCGGCCTTTCCGGCGCGATCTCCCTCGTTGGCCTCATCTGGACCGGCAAGAGCCTTTTTCAGGCGCTGGCCTTTGCACTGGACCGAGCTGCCGGAGTCCCCGAGCCCCGTCCGTTGATCCCAAGTATCGTCATCGCGCTCTTCATGCTTCCGCTACTGGCCGTCCTCTTGCTTGTTGCGACCGCCGTCCCAATCTTGGTCTCGATCATCTCGCGCATCTGGTCGTTCGGCGGCTGGAGCGGCCTCCCGCAAATCGAGACGTATGCATTTTCCCTGGTCCTCGTCTTTGCGGCGAGCGCGCTCCTGTACCGCTATTTACCCTATCGCGCTCTGGCTTGGCGCTTCATCCTGCCCGGCGCCGCCTTCTCTGCGGTAACCTTCAACCTAGCTCAGATTGCCTTCGCGGTGTACACGACGCATACCAATTTCGCGCACATCTACGGGGCGGTCGCAGCCATTGCCGTGACCTTGCTCTGGTTTTACTTGGTCGCCGCCCTCTTCTTGTACGCGTGGGAACTGACTGTTGAGCTCGAGGTGACGGCAACCCGGGCAGGCCAGCGCCAGCCGAGCGTCGGATGAAAGCGACCGTGTATCGCTGGCTCGCCATTCCGTTGTTTTCGATGGCCATCGTGCTCCTAGGCGCCGCGCCCCTCATCGTTGCGACCCCGTCGATCGTCGTCTATCCGCTGATCCCAAACGGCTCCGGCGTCAGCACGGAGACCGGCTCGCGCATCTCGGTCACGATCGCCTCGCAAATCGCACAGCTCGGTGGAGTCACGGTGAAACCGGCGCCGCCGGCGGTCGAGCAACACGACTTCCTCGTCGTCGCGCGACAACTCGGCGTCGACTACTACGTAACCGGCTACGTCACGCCGCTCGGCACCGAAGCGTCCGTTGTCGAACAACTTGTCAGCGCGAAGAGTGGCTCGATCGTGTGGAGCAACACCGCGCAGCTTACGACCTACGGTGAGGCC
>JGI12269J14319_10004152_pt1 | contig 13339 bp, 11 predicted proteins | sample PeaSoiSIISIP2007_FD_14319 | JGI IMG/M metagenome (IMG submission 14319) | reverse complement strand
CCGAATGTACTTGACCGAACCGGTCTTTCCCGCAGCACTGTCTACCAACGGGTGACCGAGGGGCGCTTTCCAAGACCCGTATCTTTAGGCGACCGGGCAGTTGGCTGGGTGGAATCGGATATCGAAGAATGGATCAGTCGGCAAATCGAGAATAGCCGCAATATCCGATCTGGAGAAGCTGCTCCTTGCTCTATGTGAGCTCGGGAGCAGCTTTTGATTTCTCATCGGCCAATGGCTCGAATTCTTTGTCGGGCTTGCGACTCTGGGCAAGGTCGCATAACCACTATGCGACCTTGGTTTCCAGTTGAATGAGCTTTCCCTTTTTCATTGTCTGTTCCAGGAAGTCAGCCCAATCCTGCATCATATTGGCCCTGGGTGCAAGATAGAGCGCGTGATTGTAAGCCGCGCTCACTGCATTGCGCGGAGCATGAGCCAACTGCAATTCGATGTGGTCGTGGTTGTAACCTTGCTCGTGCAGCAGGGTTGAGGCCAGACCCCTGAAGCCATGGCCAGTCATTTCGCCTTTGTAGCCCATTCGCTCCAAAGCCTTCAGTATCGTGTTGTTGCTCATCGGACGCCTCTCGCTGCGTTCGCCCGGAAAAAGCCACTGAGAATTGCCGGTGAGATGCCTCAGCATTTCGAGCGTTTCAAGGGTCTGTTTTGCCAAGGGAACAATATGGGGAGTCCGCATCTTCATGCGCTGGGCCGGAATGTTCCAGCGCGCGTTTTCAATGTCGATCTCCTCCCATTTTGCCTCGATCAATTCGGTCGTCCGCACAAATGTCAGCGCCATCAGCTTCAGCGCGAAGCGCGTAATGTGTTTTCCTCGGTAGACCTCGATTGCCCTGAGCAGATTGGGGAGTTCCTTGCCTTCGATCCGGGCATAGTTGACCTTGCGAGTGGCCTTCAAAACGTCGCTGGGCCGAATCTCGGCAGCAGGGTTACGCCTGCAAAATCCATGTGCGATGGCATATCGGAAAACCTGGCCGGTGGTTTCCAGGGCACGCTTGGCGATGTCACGGGCACCCCGCCCTTCAATGGCTTTCACCATGGCGACAATTTCCGGCGCTTCGATCTCTGCGATGGGTAGTGGTCCGAGGCTGGGCAATATGTCCGCTTCCATGCGGCGTTTCACGTAGGCCATGTGCCTGGGGGTGACGCCACCTTGCCAATGCTGCAACCAGCGGTTTGCAACGGACTGAAATGAATTTTCTACAGCGGACTTTTCGGCGGTTCTTTGCGCTTTTCGTTCGGCCATCGGATCAATGCCGGTTGCCAGCAAACGGCGGCCTTCGGCATGGCGCGTCCTGGCCATGGCAAGGGGAACATCCGGGTACTTGCCCAGGGCCATCAGCCTTTCTTTTTTCTCAAAGCGGTACGACCACCGCCAAAGTTTGCCACCAGTGGGCATCACCAGAAGGTAAAGCCCACCGCTATCGGTCAATGTGTACGGCTTATCGGCCGGTAGAGACTTCTTGATTGCGGTATCGGAAAGCGGCATATTTCCTCCCTCGAAGGCAATATATACCCTTTTTGACTTTCTATATACCCAAACGTATACCCAAAAATCTCCGGCTTGCACTGGACGGCACTGGACGCTAAAAAACGTAAACCCCAGATTTTCTGGGGTTTATCTTCACTTCTTGGATTTTATCGGAAGCCTTCGGAAGGGGTCCTGGCGGAGAGAGGGGGATTCGAACCCCCGGTACAGCTTTTGACCGTACAACGGTTTAGCAAACCGCCGCCTTCAGCCACTCGGCCATCTCTCCGCGTCTTTGTGGATTATACCGGAAAGCGGCGGTTTGGCGCGCGAAAGGCAAAAATCGTTTTCGGCGAGGCGGAGGAAGGATGAGAGGCGGGCAAAAACGGCGGGAAAATTCCGTCAAGATGGAGCGGGAATGAATGCGCAGAAAAGCTGCAAAAACGGGTGGGCGGGGGCGAGCGAAAAGCAGGAAAATTCCGGGCGGCGGAGCGGATGCAAAAAATGGCCGAAAACGGGCCGTTTTTCTGTCTCAGGAAAAAGCGATTTCACCCGCGCCAGCAGCGGCGGCGGCGCACTTCAAAAAAAACTGTTTTTGGGTGCATTTTTTTCTTTGCGTGGGGGGTAAAAGTTGTTAGATTCAAACTCATGTATTTTGCCCTCAAACCGACCCGGCGAAAGATGCGTTTTTTGCCGCTGATCGCCGCCACCTACTTCATGGTGTCGGGCGGTCCGTATGGGATTGAGGACATTCTAGGCGGCGCGGGCTTTGCCAAAGCCATCGTTATTCTGCTGGTGCTGCCGTTTCTTTGGTGCCTGCCGACGGCGCTGATGATCGGGGAGCTGGCCTCGGCGCTGCCGGAAGAGGGCGGCTTTTATATGTGGGTGCGGCGGGCGCTGGGTCCGTTCTGGGGATACCAGGAGGGCTGGTTGTCGCTGTCGGCCAGCATCTTCGATATGGCCATCTACCCGGCAATCTTCGTGCTCTACCTGGGCAAGTTCAGCCCGGCGTTGACGGCGGGCTGGCACGGCTATGCGTGGTCGCTGGCGGTGGTGGTGCTGTGCTGCGCGTGGAATCTGCGCGGAGCGCCGGCGGTGGGCGAGGATTCGGTGAAGCTGTTTGTGATTCTGCTTGCACCGTTTGCGGTCCTGGTGATTCTGGGGCTGTGGCACAGTATCAAATTTCATCCAGCAGTGCAGTGGAGCCAGCCTGCATCGGAGTCCGCGCTGGGCACGGCCGTGCTGGTGGCGATGTGGAATTACATGGGCTGGGACAATGCGTCGACGGTAGCGCAGGAGGTCGAGAATCCGCAGCGGAACTATCCGCGGGCGATGATTGCGGCGACCATCCTGGTGGCTGTGACCTACGTGTTGCCGCTGGCGGCGATTGCCCTTAGCGGGCTTTCGGTGGACAGCTTTGCCACAGGCGACTGGATGACGGCGGCGCGCACGGTTGGAGGTCCGCTGTTGGGGCTGGCCGTGGTGGCGGGCGGCGCGATCACCGGGATCGGCATGTTCAACGCGCTGGTGATGAGCTATACACGGCTGCCGATGGCCATGGCCGACGATGGAATGCTGCCGCGCGTGGTGGGCAAGCGGAATAGCCGAGGAGTGCCGTGGGTCTCGGTGCTGCTGTGTGGAGCGGCCTGGGCGATGGCGCTGAAGCTGCCCTTCGAGCGGCTGATCTCGATCGACCTGATTCTTTATGGATCGAGCCTGCTGCTGGAGTTTGTGGCGCTGATCGTGCTGCGGCTGCGCGAGCCGAATCTGCCCCGGCCCTTCAAGGCGGGCAATCTGGCCTTTGCGATTGCGCTATGCGTGGGACCGACGGTGCTGATCGGCTATGCGCTCTATGCCTCGCGCGCTGAAAAGCTGACGGGGACGACTTCGGCGCTGCTGTTTGCCGTGGTCGTGGCGCTGCTGGGACCGCTGTTCTACTGGTTCACCGCCGCGCCGCGAGCACGCCGACTGGCAGCCGCTGAGGCTTCGGTCGCCGCCGACTGAGGGGACTCCGTGTCCAGCGAGGACTGCGCGTCTTGCGAAAGTTTCCATTCAATTTCAATCTGTTGTGCCATCGGATTTCAAGATTCCGTCCAGCCCTTGGCGCGCTCGACGGCGCGCTGCCAGCGTGCGCGGCGTTCGGCGCGTTCGTTGGAGGGCATTTTCGGCTCAAAGCTGACGTCATTCTGCCGCTGAGTGCGTAGAGCCTGGGGATGGGGCCAGAAGCCGGTGGCCAGGCCGGCCAGGTACGCGGCGCCGAGGGCGGTAGTCTCCGTGACCTGCGGCCGGACGACGGGCACACCCAGCAGGTCAGCTTGAAACTGCATCAACAGATCGTTCACGGCGGCACCGCCGTCCACGCGCAAGGCTGCCAGCGGAGTGGTCTCGCTCTGCACGGCCTCCAGCACGTCGGCCACTTGAAAGGCGATGCTTTCCAGCGCGGCGCGGGCAATATGGCCGGGTTCGGTGTCGCGGCGCAGACCAATCAGCAAGCCACTGGCGTGGGCATCCCAGTGCGGCGCACCCAGGCCCACGAAGGCGGGGACAAAGACCACGCCGCCGGTGTCGGGCACGCTGGCGGCGAGCGCTTCCACGTCGGCCGATGCGCCGAACAAGCGAAGACTGTCGCGCAGCCACTGCACCACCGCGCCGCCAATGAAGATACTGCCCTCGAAGGCGTATTCGAGGCGGCCGTCGGCGCTGGCGGCCAGCGTGGTGATCAGACGATGGCGCGAGCGCGCAAAGACCGTGCCGATATGTTGCAGCAGAAAACAGCCGGTACCGTAGGTATTTTTGGCCTGCCCCGCGCCCCAGCATAGCTGGCCAAAGAGCGCGGCCTGCTGGTCGCCGGCAATGCCCGCGATGGTGATGCCGCCCAGGCCGAGCGTCGTGGTCACGGTGCCCACTCTCTGACTGGACCAAACGACCTCAGGCAGCATACTTTCCGGAACGCCGAAGAGGCGCAGCATCTCCGCATCCCACTGGCCGGTGACGATATTGAACAGCAGTGTGCGTGAGGCGTTGGTCACGTCGGTCACGTGGCGCTGGCCGCTAGTCAAGTGCCAGATCAGCCAGCTATCGACGGTGCCAAAGGCCAACTCGCCACGCTCGGCCCGCAGGCGCGCGCCAGGAACGTGATCCAGTATCCATGCAATTTTTGTGGCGGAAAAATAAGGGTCCAGCACTAGGCCGGTGGTGTTGGAGACCTGCTCACCCACGCCGCTCTCCTGCAAGAGGCTGCATTGCGCGGCGGTGCGTCGATCCTGCCAGACGATGGCGGGATGAATCGCCTTGCCCGTGGCGCGATCCCAGACGATCACGGTCTCGCGCTGGTTGGTAATGCCGATGGCGGCCACGTCTTTGGGCAGCGCACCGGCCCGGCCCAGCGCCTCGACGGCGCAGGAGAGCTGGCTGGTGAGAATCTCTGTCGGGTCGTGCTCCACCCGTCCCGGCTGGGGATAGAACTGCTTGAACTCGTGCTGCGCGACGGCGGCAATCGCGCCTGCCTGGTCAAAGAGAATCGCGCGGGAACTGGTGGTTCCCTGATCGAGAGAGAGAATAAAAGCCATCTTCGGAATCCGCCCTTGGAAGCTAAGTCAAACACGGTGGGCAGAAAACAGGCAAGCGCCACGGTTGCGCGAAAAACCACAACAACAAATTTTCTTGCTCTTGGATATGGCTGTATGCAACTATGATTGCCGACCATTGCTTTCAAAGCAAAAACCCGTATGAGGTGAAAGGAAAACACGATGGACGTCGAACCTCTTTATATCGGTACGCTTATGCACGATTGGCAGTCAGAACCCAACAGTACCGAATGGAATGGCGCATGGGCATTGGGCGGAGCCGCGATTGCAATGGCGGTGGAAAGAAATCTGGATGGACGGCTGGAGTTTTTTTATGCGTCTACCGATTCATCCCTCTACCATAACTGGCAGGTATCTCCGGAGGGCGCATGGGCCGGGGAAACCCGTTTCCCGAATGCATGGGCGCGGCAGATCGCGGTAGGTCGAAATCTGGATGGACGTCTGGAGATCTTTTATGTCGGCATGGATTATGGCCTCTATCATAACTGGCAGATAACTCCCGGTGGCGCGTGGAACGGCGATGTTCGATTTCCTGGAGTGGGCGCCTTGCAGGTCACTGTAGCGCGCAACTCCGACGGACGGCTGGAGGTTTTTTACGTCGGCACGAAAAATGAAATGTTTCATGACTGGCAAACGACCCCTGGGGGTGCGTGGAACGGCCAAACTCGCTTCGCCGAATACGGCGCGATTCAGATTGCCGTTGATCAGAATCTGAATGGATGTCTGGAGATCTTCTACGTCGGCACAAAAAATGAACTCTTCCATAACTGGCAGGTGGCTCCAGGAGGCGCATGGGCCGGGGAAACCCGCTTCAGAAATGATTCTGCACAGCAAGTTGCGGTTGGGCGAAACAAGGATGGGCGGCTGGAGATTTTCTATGTCGGCATGAAGGATGAGTTATACCATAACTGGCAAATAGCTCCCAGTGGCGCGTGGTCCGGTGAAGCCCGCTTTGCGAAAGACTATGCTCTGGAAATTGCCGCGGCGAACAATGCCGACGGAAGTCTTGCTATTGTGTATGTCGGAAGCAACTATCAGATTTATCACAACCGGCAGGTAACTCCAGGAGGCGCATGGGCCGGGGAGGAAGCCATTGATGGTACGGGTGACCATGTGGCTCTGATCGCCAATGCGGGCGGATCGCTGGAGTTTTTCTATTCGACAGTAGAATGGGTGATCGATCCTCAGCAACAATGACTGCGCGCGCCAAGATCGCGCCGAATCGTCAATCAATGCCAGAGATACTTCACAGATATCTCCGGCATTCTTCTGTGCGGATGGACTAGGATTTTGCCCGATCAGCGATCAGCATGGATTGCAGGATCTGATCAGAGACTTCCTTGACGGCACCGGGGGAATGAGACAGGAACAGAGTATTGGTCTTGTCGTTTTCGCCAATGGATTTGAGGGTATCGAAGTACTGCGTGACCAGCACCAACTGCATCACTTCCTTGGAGGAAGCACCCTCGACGGCCTTCTGGAATTGCTCGACGGAGTTTTGCAGACCCTCGATGATGGCCTTGCGCTGGTTGGCGATGCCCTGTCCTTGCAGTGCCTTGCTTTCGGCTTCGGCCTCGGCCTTTTTGACCACCAGAATCTTTTCCGCCTCGCCGCGCGCGTTGGCAGCTACCTGCTCGCGCTGGGCGGCGTTGATGTCGTTCATAGCCGACTTGACCTTGGCATCGGGAACAATGTCAGTCACCAGCACGTTGACGATCTCGTAGCCGAAAGTGGCCATATCCGCGTCGAGTTCCTGCTTGACAGCCGCCGCAATGGACGACTGCGAGGCAAAGACCTCATCCAGCGTCATGCCGGGAACGTGCCCGAGAATGACCTGCTCCACATAAGACTTGATCTGCGCCACCGGGTCGGAGAGTTTGTAGAACGCATCGTAGACCTTCTCCGGGCAAACGCGATTCTGCACCGAGATGGGGATGGTGACAAAGACGTTGTCCTTGGTCTTGGTCTCCATGGTCAGAGTAATCTGATTCACACGCAGGCTCACGATGCCGGCGACGCTGTCAAAGTACGGCATCTTCCAGTTGAGGCCCGGCTCGGCAACGCGAAGAAACTTTCCGAAGCGGGTCAGTATGGCCACCTGCGCCGTGCTGACGGTAAAGAAGCTACCCAGAACGGTGGAAAGAGCCACAATGACGACAAGGCCAAGCAGAACCCAGATAATTACGTCCATTGCATTTCTCCAGTGTTACCAGATCTAGATCGAAGCACCTGCGGTGCGGCTAACTGCCTTCGGCGTGGCCCGCGGCACCTGCGGTGCGGCAGCGGCCTTCGGCGTGGCCCGCGCCAGAAAAAAGGCGCGGGAGTTGGTTTTGTGCTGAGGCTGAGAGTGGGGTTCGAGGTTTCCCGCTCAGAATCGAGACCGGGAGCACCCATCGTGATTGTTAAAAGCGTTCCTCACACCTGCATGACTTCCACTTCCTTCTTGTGCGACAGCTCTTCCATGCGGCGAATCTCTTCGTCGGTCATCTTCTGGATCTCTTCCAGGGCGCGCTTTTCCTCGTCTTCGCTGATCTTTTTATCCTTGGCCAGCTTCTTGAGCGCGTCATTGCCGTCGCGGCGCACGTTGCGCACCGAGGTCTTGTGCTCTTCCAGCACCTTGCTCAGATGCTTGCAAACGTCGCGGCGTCGCTCCTCGGTCATCGGCGGAACCGGCACGCGGATCACCTTGCCGTCGGTCTGCGGATTGAAGCCCAGATCACTGGTGCGCAGAGCCTTTTCGATCTCCTTCAGCACCGTCGGGTCCCACGGCGAGATGAGAATCAGTTGCGCCTCCGGCGTGGAAACCTGCGCCAACTGGCTGATGGGCGTGGGCGTGCCGTAATAGTCCACCTTGACCTGGTCCAGCATGTGCACGCTGGCGCGGCCGGTGCGTGTCGAGGCCAGATTGGCCTGGAAAGTGGCGACTGCGCCGTCCATGCGCCGCCGCAGATCGCCGTTGAGTTCCTTGAGCGCCGGAATGCCGGCCATGATCGAGACTGCCATTGATTTCGTCCTCGGTATTGCTAAATGTCAACGAACATTCTACTAAAAACAGCGCGGAGAGAGTGGCGCGCTGTCCGAATAGACCACTTGGATTCCCAATCCGGAAGCGGCTCGCGCGAGACCGGCGATGCTACAGGCCGAATTGCCGCAGATGATGGTCGATGTGCTTCCATTGCAATGAGTTCCACTGGTCATTGGTAAGCGGACCGAAAAACGGGTGATCCGGCCCCAGGTCCTGCGGCGCGGTTGCCAGACGTTCGATCTTCTCCACAATGCGCTGACGATCCGACTCCAGATTTCCCGGAATCCCCTTCAACAACTCGGGAGCGGTGGGAACATTTTTCGGCATCGGCAGCACATACAGAAAGAGATGCTTCACAGGGAAGCTTTGAAAGAGCTTGCGGTTGGCCGATTTGGTCGGCAACTCGCCCAGCGCCATGGCCAACGTATCGCCCAGGTGGCAAAGCATCTTGGCCGCATCCATCTTTCCCCAGCGGGGATGAACCCCAGCCGTCACGGAATTGATGCGTTGAATCAATAACTTGCGCACAGTATCTTTTCGTAGGGAGGGCATCGCCTTTCCTCTTTCTTCGCCTATCTTATCAGTTTCCGAGAAGCAGCGAGAGAAATCTCCTCCAATTTTCCAGGTAGCTCACTCTAATGCGATTCTGGATCAATGCCACGGTTTTATACCGGCGGAAGAGCCTCGACCACTGGCACCCCAGGCGGCGGGATAAAGTGGAAGGCATCGGCGGGGATGGGGGCATTGGGCTGCTCGTTGCTGAAGAGGAAGCGTGTCACCGCACCGTCGGTTTCTTCAATCTCGATTTTTTCAATTTTCCCATCGGAAGTAACCGTCAACGAGAGCCGTGCAACGCGCTTTTCCTGGCCCTTGGGTAGGCCGTTGAGCGTGAAGCGGCCATTGGCTGCGGGGCTGAGGGTGAGGCTGTTCAGCTCCTTTTCCAACTGAGTGTGCCCCAGCAGAAAACGCAGCGGCGAACGCAGATCGTCGAGCTGCTTGGAGGGAATGCGCTGCACCTGCGAGTCGCCCTGCGAGTAAAACCAGGCGAAGCTGCCGTTGAGAAGAAAAAGTTTACCGGCGGGCTGGCTGTACTCCCACTTCATGCGCCCAGGCTTCAGCAGCAGCAGGGTTCCGCTCTCGGTGCGATGCATGCCCAGGCCCTCGAAAGTCTCCGAGAAGCCGGACTTGAACGAGTGAAGCTGGTTATAGTGTTGGTCCACCTTGCGCGCCAACTCCTGTGCGGACGGCGGAAGTTTTTGGGCAATGAGGCTTTTGGAAAGCAGGGCGGCAGCCAGAAGCAACAGGCTGCCGCGACATAAGAGTTTTTTCATCGTCATTGCAAAGGCTGGGTGCAGTTGGTGCCGCCTGTGGGGTCGGATTTGATAACGCCGAACTGATCGCTACAGAAGCTGGCATCTCCAGTGCTACCAACGGTTTGTGGGACGCCGGTGATCGTGTAGCCGGTGATCCTGTCGGAGCCGCCCAGGTTGACCTTGGTGCAATTGCTGATGGTGAAAATATAGCCGGATTTATAGCCGGACGCCAGGCCCGTATCCAGCATCTGCGCGGCGGCCGGAGTGGGCGCACCGGCGCTGTGCTCGCCACCCAGAGAGGCCAATGTGCAAGCGTACCCATTGGTCGGGAAGGTGGACTCGTACTGCATTTCCGCCTGCTGGATGGCGCGAATCGACTGAATGGCCGAGGTGCGATTGGCGTACTTTCTCATATTGCCGATAGTGGGAATCGCCATCAGCATAAGGATAAGAATGATGGAGATAACGATAAGCAGTTCCATCAGCGTGAAGCCGTTGGGCTGGACTGCGGAGCGGCGGTCGCGACGGCCGCGACGGAACAGGAATCTGGAAGTCATGGGATTGCTACGCCTCGTGGAGCAGACCGGAAGTGCCAAAGTCCGCTCGACAAAATGCTACAACGTATGGACGCGGAAGGGAAATGGAACGCTCAACAGAGATCAGAGAGCCGTGGTCAGAGAACAGAGAACAGGGAACAGAGAACAGGAAATAAGGATCAGTGAATAGGGAGAAGTCCCCCACCGTCTTCGCCAACCCGCCGCGCATGAAACTGTAGCGCCGACCTCCCGGTCCACGTCTGTTTCTAAAAACCAGAAAAACGGGGCGAAGCTTGGTGAGGGGGAGTTTTCCCTGGCTTCAAAATCGAGACCCGGGCACTCGCCATGACTTGCCCCAAGCCTGAATATTCAAGCCTGGGGCAAATCGAAACCTACGACAGACGCCGCGCGCCGCCGGATGCGTGGCAAATGTGAATCTGCGGCTTGATGCCGGTTTTCGCCTCGTAGCGCTTGCCTAGCTCGGCGGCAAACTCTTTAGCCTTGTCCTGCTCGACCAGGTTGATGGTGCAGCCGCCGAAGCCGCCGCCAGTCAGTCGCGCGCCGATCACGCCGGGTAACTCGTTGGCCAACTCGACCATCAGGTCGGCCTCGGCGCAGCTTCCCTCGAAGTCCTTGCTGTAGCTGATGTGTGCCTCGGCCATCAGGCGGCCGACTTCGGCAATATCGCCCTTGAGAAGCGCCTCAGAGGCGGCCACCGTGCGCAGGTTTTCGCTGATGACGTGCTTGGCGCGCAGGTAGGACTTGGGTTCCATCTCGTGCCCCCACTTGGCCAGGTCGTCCAGCGTGGCATCCCGCAGAAAGGGCACGCCGCCGCGGTGGCCGTTGATGATGGCACAGGCGGCCTCGCTCTCGGCACGGCGGGTCTTGTAGTCGCCGCCAAGAATCGAGTGCTTCACCATGGTATTGGCGATAACCAGGGCCAGATGTGCGGGGATCGGCGCGAGGCGGAAGCTCAGGTCGCGGCAATCCAGCAGCAGCGCATGATTCTCCGCGCCGTTGGCCGAGATGAATTGGTCCATGATGCCGCAATTGGCACCCACAAACTCGTTCTCCACGCGCTGGCAAAGCCGCGCCAGCACCGGGCCGGGATAACTTGCGCCGATCAGCGAGAGAACCGCCAGCGCCGTCACCACTTCCAGCGCCGCCGAACTGGACAGGCCCGATCCCAGCGGCACGTCACCCCAAATACTCATGCTGAAGCCGGGAATCGTGTGCCCCTCGCCGGTAAGAATGGCAACCACGCCGAGCGGATAATCGCTCCAGTGCTTGGCGGCAACCTTGGGCAAGTTCGCGGCGTCAAACGTCTTCTCTTCATGATAATTTTCGGAGTAGAAAACAATCTTTCCGTCGGTGCGTGGCGAGATGGCCGCCAGGGTGGCAAAGTCGATGGCCGCGGGCATCACAAAACCCTCGGCGTAATCCGTGTGTTCGCCGATCAGATTCACGCGACCGGGGGCAACGAAAACGGCTGGCTCCGCATGGAAACGGGCCTGGTGCGACGAACGCAATGCTACAGGATCATGCATGGTTTGTAACTCCTGAATGAGATAAAAACGTACTGCACAGAAACTGGTACCGTGACGGCTTGATTGAGTAATCTGATGAACTGTAGCGCCGACCTCCCGGTCGGATGGAGCGCGGGCGTCTCCGTCCGCGTTTGTTCATGGTGAATTACCAAGTCATGCAGTCGTGGCACTAGGAAACCTCTGAGTAAGTCGGCATTTTGAAGTGTACGGGCTTTAGCCCGTACATAAAGCCTGCAAATTCATGGGGCTTTAGCCCCTGAGGGAATGCATTCTTCCATCACCAGTACTTGTCCAAAGGTTCCCTAGAGCCTCTCGAAGTCCGTAAAGAGCGTCCACTTGTAACTGGCACCGGCGGCCAAAGTGCGAGACCACGGCCCGGCAATCGCCAGCGAATCGACCGGCGCTGTGGTCGGCTCAATCGCCACGCAGTTCTGTTTGGTGCCAGCACGGTCCGGCCAGCCACCGTAGCAAATCCACAGGCCCAGGTAGGGCATTTCGGCGGCATCGAAGCGCATGCGAATCCGCACTCCGGCGCGGGGCCGCTCCAGCACGCACCAATTTTCAGAACTGGTGAGCGGCCCGGCAAAGAGTTTGTCGCCGTAGCACGTCTCCGGCGCATGGCCAATGCTCAGGTCGGTCTGCTCACCGGAGATGGTGGTGGCAATCGGCCAATTGACCAGGTCGCCATTCTGCCCCAGCCGCCCACCGCCGGAGCCTTCGAGTGTGAGCGTGGTAATCGACCCCGGCAGGATCACGCGGTCGCCGCTCTCTGCGGCAAATCCGGGATGCACCGACCAGGCCCAAGGCGTGGCTTTAGCGCCCTTGTTGGTCAGCGTGTAATCCAGGCGCAACTGCCAACCCTGCTCCGACTCGGTCAGGGTCATCGTGCGCTGTAACTCCAGCGGCAAGGAGAAGCACTCCGCGCGCAGAGTGATCGAACGGCGGTCACTCTCCTGATCCCTGTTCCCTGATCCCTGTTCCCTGACTTCAGTCCACGCCACGCGCCACAAATCCCCGTGATCGGGAACCGAGACGATTTCCCCTGTGGCCGTGACAATCTCGCATCCGGCCACCGAGGGCAGGCATTCGTCCCATCCGCTGGCATCGCCCGTGTCAAAGCTCATGGTGCGGGTGCGCGGTCCGTAGGGTGCCAGCGGGGCCTGCAACAACTCCTCATCGCCAATGCGAATGGAGCCGATTTTTCCGCCCAGTTCGGGCAGGACGGTGGCGGAAAAAGCTCCGGCCTGGATGATAACGTTTTCTGCTTTCTCCGGTATTACGCCAGTTTCAGTCATCTTCTCCCTTTGCCCCACAGCCGACCGGGCCGATCTGCTTCGATTGCCAAGTCGCACCGCGTATGAAAACCGTTTCAGCGGCAATTCTACTAGATCGAGGGGAACTTTCTGTGCGTTGCAGGGCACAAAATTTCATTTGCTGCCCTCGATGCGAGTTTCACTATCTGCTGAAAAATACCGTGGCTGAAGCAAGCCTTCCCGCGAGCAAGTCTCACCATCGCTGACTCCTTCCCGGCAATGGCTGCTAAGCGATCCCTTCCTCCCAGAAACGGCTGTTAGCAGCAGTCCGGCTAGCCTCGTCACGTTGCAATTGGTACCCGCCGCGCATGAAACTGACCCCTGATCTCTGACCACTGGCCACTTGTTTCTTTCTGGAAAGCTTCTTTACGGCATCTTGAGTCTTGCACAGTATTCCCCACACAACGCGCACAATAAAGAGATGAGGGAAAACCCCTCTGCATGACCCAATCCGCCCTGGATTTGAAGGTCTGAACCGCTGTACCCCCACCCCCTCCCCCTGTGGAAATCGTATTCCGCCCCCTTAATAATCATATAA
>JGI12269J14319_10004151_pt1 | contig 13340 bp, 8 predicted proteins | sample PeaSoiSIISIP2007_FD_14319 | JGI IMG/M metagenome (IMG submission 14319) | reverse complement strand
AGGGTTATCAAGTCTTCCCCTCCGCCGACATCCATTCGTCTAAAAATCACATCAAAATGTTAATCTGGTTCTCGCAACGGAAGGGACGGATCGCGTGAAACGAATCTTTGCCGGCATCCTCGCCGTACTTATTCTGGCATTTGGAGCAGCGGCGCAAAAAATCGCTCCACCCGCTTCTTTGGCGCCCCCCGCGTCCGCACAAAACCAGGAATTCCTGCAGGCGGCCGATGAAGTGCTGGCGGAAATGAGCAAGCTGATCTCCCTGCCGATTCTTTCCCCGCTGAAAAAGAGCCTCCGCTCCCGGGAAGAAATTCGCGCCTACCTCCTGCAGAAAATGAAGGGAGACAAGGACGCCGACAAACGATACGCGGACCAGAAAACCATGGAGAAATTCGGCCTGATCCCCAAGGACTATCCCCTCGAACAGGTACTCGTCAAAGTGCTGACCGAACAGATCGCCGGACTCTACGATCCCGACAGCCAGGAGTTTTTCATCGCGGACTGGACGTCCCCCGCCGAGGAACGCCCGGTCATGTCGCACGAGCTGACGCACGCTTTGCAGGACCAACATTTTCACATCGACAAATGGACGAACGCGGCGAAGCCCAACGATGACGGGGAACTTGCCCGGGACGCTGTGATCGAAGGCTCGGCCATGGCCGCCATGCTCGATTACCAGCTTGGCGGGAAAGGGGGTATCCGGGACCTGGGCGATTTCGATCCCGCCCTGCTGATGGGCGATTTGGACAGCAGCCCCGAACTCGCCAAAGCCCCGAAGGTGCTGCAGGATGAGCTGTTGTTTCCGTATCTCGCGGGGATCTCGTTCACGCAGCGCCTGCTCAAGGCAGGGAACGGGTGGCCCGATTTCTATAAAGTGTTCGATAAGCCGCCGGTATCGACGCAGCAAGTCATGCATCCCGATTTGTACTTGCAGGGCGTCGTGCCCGCCAGGATTGAACTGCCGTCGACCAAGGGCGTGGTTTCCTCCGACTGGAAAAAGCTGGACGAAAATGACATGGGGGAATTCGGGGTGCAAGAAATTCTCAAACAGTTCCTGCCCAAAAACCGCTCCACCGTGCTGGCCGCAACATGGGCAGGCGATCGCTATGAGATCTTCGAGAATCAAAAAAATAAGCGGACGATGCTTCTGTTTCGCGTTCGCCTGGCGAGCGATGCCGCCGCGGCCCGCTTTTTCGGCGCCTATAGCGAACTATTGGAAATGAAGTACGACCCACGGACCAATTTAATGCGCCGCCCGAATTTCTTTTCGTTCGACACGCCGGAGGACGGCGTCTTCCTTCGTTGCGTGGACTCCGACTGTTTCGTTCTCGAAGGCGGCAGCCGCGCGATGTTCGATCGCCTGACGATGGAAATGGGATGGCCGGCCGGACCAGTCGCGCCGGTAAACCCGAGTGAACGGCATGTCAACGAGACGGCGTTTCCGGTTTATCCGAGCTTGATTGCCGATGCCGGTCGGCCCACGCAGCCCATGGCACCGTGAGCCAGATGGCGATCGCGCTCCATGCAAGCGCGTGCACGCTAGGAGGCGGAGGCCCGAACAAAGACGCAGGGTAGAGAACGCCTAGCAAACCGACGAGCGACCACAAAGCTAATTTTCCGGTTGTATTTTTCGCGCGAGTCGCGCTGAGGTAAAGCGCGATCCCCGCCGCAAACAGAACGTACTCCACTGAAATCGTCAAGGGAATGGAATTCCACATCCCGAGTCCGTACCTGGGGCCGCCGGGATAAATCGGCATATCTGGCCGATGCGCGACGAAATCGAGCACCCAGTGCGTGGGCACCAGGCCTCCGACGAGCAGCGCGTTCCTGCCATCGCGCTTGATCGCAAAATAAATGAGACCCAGAAGTGCTCCCCATCCCAACTGTGCGACAAGGCTGTGGGAAATTGGGTACGAGGTGAAATCGAACGGCGAGGCAGGGAGAAGGCCGGGCACTATGCGTACGTGTTCAACACCAAGGAGCAACAGGACCGGCCACAGCATATCCGCGAATTGCGCGGCAAACACCAATGTGCCCAGGGAAGTATTCGGGGCCGCTTTTTTCGCGGCAAATGCTACTCCAAAATGGCCGAGGAACATGCTGCCTCCCTCTTTTTTGACTCCTTGCAAATCGCCCGTTCAGTGTGGGCGAAGAATATGCTGGCGATGTTTCCTGGGAACGCCATTCTCCTGAATGGCGTCTTGCAGGCCGCCCGCCGCGGCGGGGAGATTGGCTTTCCCGGGTGGCGCGCCTGTGCAGCGGCGCTCTAACCGCGTGAGGCGGCGGGTGAGACGCGCTTCGATTTTTCCTGCACAATCCTTAGTGAATCTTCCCGCGCGATGAGCTTCCTGTAATTCATCGATCGCGGCGCGTATCAATTCGAGTGCGCGCGACGGCTGCTTCACGCGGTGTTCGTAGTAAATCGCAAGTTGCTCGGCGGCCTCGATGGCGGATTCGAGCGCTTTCTGCGCGTCTTCCGCGAGCAGGGGTGATTCGTTGCGTTTGCTTGGGATGGGCGCTTGGCGCAGCGCATCCCAGAGCGAAATGGCGCGCGTATAGTCAAGTTCCCGTTTCGCAAGCTGAGCCAGTTCGCGCTGCGCAATATGTTCCACGGAACGCGGCAGGCCAAAACGCAGGGCGGTTTCGTAGAGTTCGCGCGCGCGCGTGGAATCGCCACGCTTGCGCAGCAGGCGAGAGAGACCCAGGACATCGATCGCGTCGTGGGTCTCGGCTTTCAATGCGTTCGCGAATCCATTTCCGCTGTCGAGCAGCGCTAGAATTTTTCCCGCCAGCGCCGCCAGGCCGCGCAAGTCCATCTGGTTGTGACGGAAAATTCCCACGAGCGGTTCGGCCGGCCCTCCGCGGAGATAGTCGAAATACATTTGCGGAATCAGCGAGGAATCGATGTCGTCGCGGCGGGACCAATCGAGGGAGAGGCCATCGCGGCCCAGGACATGCCGCTCGAGGTCCTTGAGACGCACGGAACCAAGCCGCAGACGCCAGAGCTGGCGCGCCGGGTGCAGCAGATCCAGATGCAGCTTGGGAGAGAAGGCCGGGACGGATCGCGTCATGCGATAGCGCGTCTCGAGCAGGGGCCAGTCAAAACTCTTTCCGTTAAAAGTCACGAGGACGGGCCGTTTTTTCATGCGCTCGGAGAGTTCGAGCAGCAGCGAATGTTCTTCATCGAGATCGCGCAGAAAGAATTGCTCGACCAGCAAACCTCCCGCATCCCACCACGCGATGCCGACCATGAACGCATACGTGCCGGTGCCGCCCGCGAGGCCGGTCGTTTCGGTGTCGAGGAACAGCCACTGTTCAGGATCGATCGCGGCCTTCACGGAAGCGCCTGCATCGGCGGACTGAGGAAGCAGCAAGGAAAGCGAACGCTCATCCGGCGAACACATTTCCGGAGTGGCGTACCACTGCTGCAAGGATAAGTGTTCGCCGTAATGATTCCGGTTGATCCGCGCGCCGAGGAGTTCCGCGAGGCGGTCGCCTCCAGCGACAGCTTCCGAAACGCACAGCGCCGGAGCTAACTTCCCGCGCGCGGGACGCAACGCGGCAATGCGCGCGAATTTTTCGTCTTTGCTCACAGTAATTGCACGGAGTTTGAAACCACGGATGCACACGGATGAACACGGACATGAAAAAACAATAAGATCGAGAGGGAAAGAAACACATATATGAATTTTGTTTTCATAATCCAGTAGTCTTGTATGTTCCTTCTTTTATCCGTGTCCATCCGTGTCCATCCGTGGTTCCATTCTTACTTTCATTTACGCGCCGAGACGGGAGAGGATTGCCAGGGCGGCTTCCTTTGCGCGTTCGCCTCGCTCTCCTACGGGGCCGACGCACGAGGGGCACCCGTTTTCGCAGGGGCATGCGGCGATCAGCTCACGCGTTTTTGCGAGCAGGATGTTGTGCGCGCGGTACAGCGGGTCGGAAAATCCGATTCCGCCGGGGTAGGCGTCGTAGAGATATAGGTTGGGCTCGAAGAATTCTTTTTCCGCGAGGGCGGCTATTTCTTCCGGGCTCGCCGCGTCTTCCCATTCGATCTCCGAACCTGGCGACGGCGGGCGCTCGCCGATGGCCGTGCCGAGATCGCGCGCGTCGCACATCAGGAGGAGCGTGGCGATGGATTCCAGGGCGTGGAGCAGGCCGAACATGCCGCTCTGGCGGTCGCTTACGGAAAAGGGAAGCGATTCTACAAGGGAGCGTTCGAGGGTCAGCCAGAAAGCCGTCGTGTGCATTTCATTTTCGGGCAATTCGAGCTTTCCGTCGCCTACATTTTCGTTCGTGAAAAATTTGATCTTCTTGAAGCCGATCACCTGCGATCGAACCAGCACGTCGCCGTGCGATCGCGCGGCCTGCGCGTCGGCGCCGCCCGCCTCGATGCGCTCGCTGGCCGCGCATTCCAACACGCGGACCTGCGTGTAGCGGATGGCGTCGGTGTAGTAGTCCACATCGACGCGCTTCACGTATGCTTTCCGTTCCTCGAAGTTGAGCGCTTCGACGTGAAATTGCTGTCCCTGGTGAAGGTAAATCGCCTTTGGATGAACCGTGGTGAGCGCGCTCGAGAAATCCACTTCGCCGATCACTTCGGCTCCTTCCGTGATGTTCACGATCACGAAATTGTCCGACGTCACCGAGCGCAGGCTCACGGCGTCCGCGGGATAGGCTTCCTGCGTCCAGTGCCAGTGCTCGCCCGTGCGATGAAGGAAGCCCGCTTCGGCAAGCCGGGCGCAAAGATCGGGGACATCCACGCCGCCAAAGGTTTCGCCTGTCGCGATCGGCAATTCAAACGCGGCGCACTTCAGGTGATTGATCAGGATTTCCAGATTGTCCGGCTGGACGAACGCGTGCTCGGGCGAGCGGCCGAAAAAATAATCCGGGTGTTGGACGATAAATTGGTCCAGCGGCGCCGAGGAAGCGACTAGCACGGCGCAACAGCTTCCGCTGCGCCGTCCGGCGCGGCCCGCGCGCTGCCACGTGGATGCAATCGTTCCGGCGTATCCCGCCATGATCGTCGCGTCGAGCGAGCCGACATCGATCCCCAGCTCCAGCGCATTGGTCGAGACCACGCCGCGAATGCGGCCTTCGCGCAAGCCGTGTTCGATTTCGCGGCGCTCGCCGGGGAGATAGCCGCCACGATAGCCGCGAATCGCGGGCTGCTGCCCAGGCTGCGCCGGATTCGCCCGCTGCAAATAGGTGAGCAACACTTCCGTATACAGGCGCGAGTTGGCGAACACGATGGTCTGCAGATTTCGCTTCAGGAATTCCTGGGCGACGCGCGACGACTCGTTGATGTAGCTGCGGCGGATTCCCAGAAAACGGTTCACGACCGGCGGGTTGTAGAAAACAAAAAATTTCTCTCCGGCCGGCGCGCCGTTTTCTTCGATCACCTCGAAATTGGTTTCCGCCAGGCGCGAAGCGAGTTCGCCCGGATTCGCGATCGTCGCTGAAGAGCAGATGAATTGCGGGTTCGAGCCGTAGAATCGGGCGATGCGCCGCAGCCGCCGCAGCACGTTGGCCAGATGGCTGCCGAACACGCCGCGATAAGTGTGCAATTCGTCCAGCACTACGTAACGCAAATTCTCGAACAGACGTTGCCAGCGCGTGTGATGCGGCAGGATTCCGGTGTGAAGCATATCGGGGTTCGATAGCACGATGTGGCCGCGCTCGCGAATCGCCTTGCGCGCGTCGGCGGGCGTATCGCCGTCGTAGGTAAAGACGCCGAAGTGGTTGTCGAGACGCGCGGACAAGTCGTGCAACTCGGCGAGCTGGTCCTGCGCGAGCGCTTTGGTGGGGAAGAGATACAGCGCGCGCGTGTCCGGATTTTCGAGGACGGCGTTCAGGACCGGCAAGTTGTAGCACAACGTTTTCCCGGATGCCGTCGGCGTAACCACCACAACGTTGCGCCCTTCCTTGATGGCTTCCGCGGCCATGGCCTGGTGGCTATACAACTGCGCGACGGCTTTTTCCGCATAGGCGTGCGCCAGCTCGGGGCGGACCCATTCTGGCATTGGCGCAAACCTGGCCTCGCGCGCCGGGATGTGGTGCACGGCGGTGATGATTTCGCCGAGGCGGTCGCGCTCCGCGAATTGCTCGACGATTTCCCGGACGCGCGCGAGCGTGACCGAATCCTTCGTGGGCCGCACCGCTAGAGATTGAGCCACTGCTGGTCTCCTCCATACTTCGCCTTTTATTCGCTACCCTAACATGCCGCCGCGGGCTCCGCAACGGTCTTTCTGGCTCATGTAGTTCAAACCACTTCCGGCAGGCCGGATCATTTCAGGCGAATTCTGAAGTCGCGCTCCAAGCTTCTCGAATTTCTCGCAGAACACTGTTCCCTTGGGAATTCTTTTTCCCCGTTCTTCGAGGGCCGGGCTCGACCTGTATCAACGGGCGTGTCGCGGGCCTGTCCTTCAACAGTCCCAATGACCAGTCGAGCAGTCAATTTGCCGTGAACTACTGTGCACTCAAGTCGTGGGGCCCGGCACAAACGGCCTTTGGGGGAACACAATGCGGATTGCTCGAGAAATCAGAAATAAAATTCAGGCCGTTGCGGCGGCCATCACGATCTTGCTCGCTTTTGGAACAGTGGCGCACGCGAATGTAAGGGTAAGCCCTTCATCCGTCAGTTTTGGCAGCGAATCGGTAGGTTCGACCAGCGCGTCGCACGCTGTGACCATAACGAATGAAAATAGGCACAGTATTACGATTTCCAGCATTTTTTCTTCAGCAGCCCAGTTTTCCTTTTCCGGACCTTCCTTGCCCGTCAGTTTGAATCCCGGCCAGAGCCTGACTGGCTCCGTGTCGTTCAAACCGTCCGCTGAGCAAGCCTATTCGGGCTCCCTGGAATTCAAGCGGTCTAACGGTTCGACGAATTCAATAGCCCTGAGCGGCACCGGCACGAGTTCGACGACCGGACCGGTCGCGCCCACAATCTCATCGCAGCCGGCGAGCGCGAAGATCGTCGCGGGACAAACGGCAACTTTTAACGTGGCAGCTACCGGCACAGCGCCTATGACGTACCTCTGGAAGAAGAACGGCGCCACGATCAGCGGCGCGATTTCCTCCACGTACACCACTCCGGCGGAAACGACTACGGACAACAATGCGCAGTTCACCGCCGAGGTGAGCAACACCGCAGGCAACGCAACCAGCAACGCCGCCGTGCTAACCGTGACGAGTACTATCGTGGCTCCCGCGATCACGACGCAACCGACCAGCCAGACGGTGATCGCCGGGAAAACGGCTTCGTTCACAGTCGCGGCTACCGGCACGGCGCCGCTCACGTATCAGTGGAGCAAAAACGGCACGGTGATTGGCGGCGCGACAGCGGCCACTTACACGACTCCGGCCGAAACGACCACGGACAACAACGCCAAGTTCACCGTCGCGGTAAGCAACGGCGCGGGCAGCGCGACGAGCAACGCAGCGGTTCTTACGGTAAGCGCCTCATCGCTTCTTCTCAACTCCAGCGCGTCTTCTTTGAGCTTCGGCAATGTGACCATGCCAAACAGCGGCACGCAGACCGTCACGCTCACCAACGCAGGCAATTCCATCGTCACGATTTCCACCGTCACCGTGTCCGGAGCGGGTTTCAACGCGACCGGCGCTTCCGGAGTTATGCTGAATCCAGGGCAGGCGGCGACCGTGACGGCAACCTTTACGCCAGCCTCGGCGGGCGCCGTAACGGGCAAAATTTCCGTCGCCAGCAACGCCACAAATTCGCCGGATTCCATCGCCCTTTCGGGCACGGGAGTCGTTGCTGTGAGTCACTCCGTGGCATTGACCTGGTCGCCGAGTGCATCCAGCGTGGTTGGCTACAATACTTACTCGTCGCAGCAGTCCGGCGGACCTTACACAAAAATGACCAGCACACCGGATGCGGCGACGTCGTACACCGATTCCAACGTCCAGGCAGGGCAAACTTATTTCTTCGTCGTCACTTCGGTCGATTCCAGCAACGTGGAGAGTGCATTCTCCGCCGAAGTCAGCGCGCTAATTCCGTAATCTCAGAGCAGGACAAGAAAAGGAGCCGCGATCCTCCTCGCGGCTCCTTTTGCATTTGGAACCACGGATGCACACGGATGAAAGCAAAGGAAAAGCCAAGCAGGAAGCAGGAAGCAGGAAGCCTTCTTACTCAATGTGTTGTTTTAGTAGTTTCTTATCCGTGTTTATCTGTGTGCATCTGTGGTTCCAATCCTTCTTTTCAGTAGTGGAATCGGTAGCGCAGCTCGACGAAAATCTCGCGCGGGTTGTTGAAATGGAATCCGCCAAAGGTCAGGCTGTCGTCCAGCATCACGCGGCGATTCCCCACGTTCAGCGCGCTTGCGGAAATGGTGAAGTTTTCGCCGATATCTTTTCCAACGGAAAGATCGACGGTCGTATGCGCGGGCAAATAGTCCAGCGCGGAGCAACAGGGCGCAACTCCGGTCACCGCTGGACCATTGCCGTTGCTGAAGCCTGAGCCATAGTAGACGTTGCCGGAGGCGAATGTTCGCCAGGGAAGCGTGGTTTGGAGTCCGACGTTAAGTGTATTTCTCTGGTCGTGATCCAACTGGCCGTAATCGCCGCTGGGGGTGTTGTCCCCGGGGATGAGACCGCCCGTGATGTTTCCCCTGGATTCACCAATCTGATTGGAGTAGGCGAGATGCAGTTGAGCCATTTTCCAAAGGCGGGGAGAACGCAGAGTCAGTTCCCAGCCGCGGATGAGTGCCTCCGTCAGTGTGACCGGAATGAACACATTGGATTCGCCCAGGTTATTGTGGTCGAAGAAATTGTTCGCACGAGTGCGGAATGTGTCGGCATCCAGGCCCCACCCTTTGTAAGGGATGTTCACGCCGAATTGATATTCTTCATCCCGTTCGCCATGTAAGGACCCAAAGCTATACCCTTGTCCACTCGCTGCGTTCACGAGCGCCGGCCCGGAGAACGTGAGCAACGGTGGGGCCTGGTAGAAATGCCCGTAGAAACCATGGAACACCCAGTCGAGTTTCGGAACTTGAATTGAAATACCGACGCGTGGACTCGTGGCGTTTTCGCGGATGCCTCCCGAGAAGAACGACTCCCTCACTCCGCCGCTGAGAGTCAGCCATGAGGCAGCCTTAAATTTATCTTCCAACCAGAATTCTTCCAAATTTCCACCAATGATTTCCCGGTCCGGCAGAAGGTTTGGGGCGCTGCCATCGGTATACGTAATTGCAAAAAGTTGGTTGTCGTGTTGGTAGAAACCATAGTACCCGGCGCTGACGCTGTTTCTCGCCACTGTCGCGCTGAAAGTGACCTGAGCCCCGGCATAAATGGAAGTCCTGTTGTCGGTGGTGTCGGTGGGAAAGTCGTTCGGGTTGCCGGCGTAGTCCGCGCTATTGTAGTGAAAGAAGGGGGAAACCGTCAGCAGCACATTGGAATTAATGGTCCGCACCCAGGAGAAGTTCAAAAAGGTGTCCGCCTCATGCTGGCCATCAAACTGGTAGATGCCCGCCTGGGGATTGCCGCTACCATCGACGCAGGTGGATGGAGGCGAGCAGGGAGTGATGGAAATCGCGCCTGGAACGCCGTTAATCTCGGTGATCACGCCCGCGGAAACAGGAATCTGATAATAGTCTCTGCGCGAAGATAGGACAAAGCGCAATTGGTCTTTCGGGTCCATGTTGTAAATCAGCGAACCAAATCCGCCGATGCCGTTTTCCGCGTCATGAAGGACCGCGGGGGTTGGCGGCTGGAGTCCAAGATTACTTCGATTTCCACTCAGGCTGCCGTAGTAAGCAAATCGCTCGGTGTGCCCGCCGCAACTGATCTGGTCATTGGTTTGATAGAAATTTCCGAAGCTGGTGACGAGGTCGCACTCTTTATCGCGTTCAAAACCGGTTCGGGGCACCACGTTGAAGACGCCGTAAGTTCGATCTCCATAGTCCGCGTCATAACTGCCTCTTTGCACTTCCATGTAATCGATATCCTTGGGATCGAACTGTGGGCCTACGTTGCTTGCGATATTGGTGTTCGGAACCGGCACGCCATCTACCAGCCAGCTCACCTGGTGTCCGCCGCGGATGTGAAGTTGATCGTGGGTTACGTATGAACCGGGGACATACTCCGTGATGATCGCCAAACTGTTCGTGCGGTCGGCCCCAGGCGTATCTTGAATGGTCTGGCGGCTCAGAAGAGTTGTGGGAGTGACGGACTCCACGGATGCGCTGACAGGTTCTCCAGTTACCACTGTTTTTTCGGTGACGCCGGCCAGCTCCATTAGGAAGTGCAAGACGGGGCTCGAGCCTGAGGTGACGACGACGCTTTGCATTGCCGTCTGAAAATTCGCGATCGTCACGGTAACGGTATATTCCCCTAACGGCACGGCGCTGAACTCGAATTCACCGTTGTCATTGGTTTTTTGGTGCTGCACCCAATCCGAGCGCTGCGCTTTCAGGTCCACCTCGGCATCCTGAATGGGACGGTGCTGAGGATCGTGCACGATGCCGCGCACGGTGCCGAAAATTTCCGCGCGCGCGGGTGCCGGGAAAAATGCAGATGCGCAGATGGCAAGTGCCAAAACAATTCCTAGGCAAATCAAAAACCTATTGCGATTCATTTTCACCCTCCCTCGAGTCGAGAGCCAGACGACGACGCTCTGACCGGCACGTAATCCGGTGGAGCTCACCAGTACAAGGTGGATCGTTTCGTCAGTTCGGGAAGGTACGAGGAGGGGGAATCAGGGGAACCGTGGCAACGTAAGGGAAGAACAGGGACGCCAACGCAGAGGCGGCCTCTGCAATGGCGGGCCCGCGAAGGGCAACCGGCGTTACGAGAACAAATGCGGTGGTTCCAACGATCGGATTCGCTGCGGAGTCACAGGCCCGCATCGAGCAATCGTTTTGCCCGGGGATACCCTTCGCATCGCAATTGCTCTTGTCTTTCTGGAGATCGCGCGCTTGGCGATGGTGCACCGGGCAATAGGCCGTGTTGCAGCACGCGAGCGAATCAGCGGCCGAAATGGTTTCCGCCAGGGCGGATACACCCGGCAGAAGCAGGGCCAAGAGGGCCGCGATGGCTGCGAGTTTGCGCACGATCTTCCGCAATTTTGGCCAATCTCTCCGATCAAGGATACTCGGGAAGCATAACCCGTTTCAACCTACACTGGCAACCGCTGGCGCGATTCGCCCAATCCCCGCTGAAAACCCTCCTGCCGCGCAATAGCGGGGTTCGCAGGTTGCCCAGAAACCTCAATTTCACATTCCTCGTGACTACCTGATTCGACCTATTTCAATTCAGCGGGTTTTGTTTGCCCAAGAACACATCTTTGTGGGCGTGGGCCACATTCCGATACTCCCATCTTATCGGCAACTGGCCTTTGTGCCTCTTCCGTCAGTTGACCTGAGGGAAGCACGGTCGCTCTCGCCGTTCGGCCTAATGGAGAGGCTTTAGCTCCGGCTGGGCGCCTTCGGGCATCGGGTAGCGGTCCACATTCAGTAGCATCGAGACGAAATGGTAGTAGCCGATCGTGCCGATCAGATCGACTACGGTGCGCTCCCCAAACTTGTCAACCGCGGCGTGAAATGCGGAATCGCTCACCTGTTTGGTATTCACCAATTCCGAGGTGAAGTTATAGATGATTTCCTCATCCGGCTGCATGGTAGGCGGCCGCTTTCCTACTGCCACGGCGTCGATAATGGCGGGACTTAGGCCCGCCTGAAGGGCATTTTTGTGGTGGGCAGCCCATTCGTATTGCACGTTCAAGGCGCGCGCCGTGATCAGGATCGCGAACTCATTCAATTTGACCGGCACCGTGGTGTGAAATCGAATGTAGGCTCCCAACTTTTGCGCAAGGTCGCCCATCTCCGGGCTGCGCAGCAGGACGTTAAAGGGACCGTTTAAAGTCCCTCGCTCGCCCGACAACAAGTGCTCCACCAGGGTCTTTTGTTCCGGTGTAAGTTCGCTAGCCGTTAGCGGTTTGAAGCGGTCGCCGCGCAGATGAAGATCAGCAGGGGCTGGGGTCTGCGCGGCGGCACCGGCGGCGACCGCCAGGATGCCAACCAAAAGAAATCGAAGTCGCATTTCGTGTCCTCTTTCTATCTTTCGATTTTGTTATTACCGGGCCAACATTAGCCGGAATTTCGCTGTGTCGATATTTGCGGCCACATCATACACCCATGGCCAAGTCCTCGTAGCTCTTACGAACATGGTCCATCGCGGTGGTCCTGAAAGATAGGCCGGTGCTTAACTTAAAATGATACCCTTTTCTTCAGAGAGGCCACGATGAAAACGATACAGTCTGTCTTGATCGCAGTGCTGGCTCTGGGAATCAGCGGCTGTGGCAGAAGCTCGAATCCAGAACCTGGGTCCAGCTCAACATCTCCGGTCACTCGCTCCGGCCCCGTGTCCATGAACAAGGCGGACTATCCGGTCTTCCCGGATGCCGACGCCGGCGCCGATCCCGCCGTTTCCGCGGAGCAGGGAGGAAAGGGCTTCACCGGAAAAGGGTGGGAAACGAACACGGATTTCGATCTGATTGGGGACCCGCGGGCCATTAAAGGCGGCGTATTTAGAGATTACGTACCGGACTTCCCAGGCACCCTTCGTATGGTTGGGCCGGAGTCAAACTCCCAGTTTAACTACGGCATCACGGCGATGGCTTATGAGACCCTGCTCGGAGTCCATCCTACGACCCTGGAGTTTGTTCCGGGGCTGGCCACGCACTGGCAAATTTCGCCGGACAAGATGACCTATCGCTTTCGCATCGATCCCAACGCCCGGTTTTCCGACGGCGTGCCCGTAACCAGCGAAGACGTTGTGGCTACTTATGACTTCCTGATGGATAAGACGCTGCAAGACCCGATGGAGCAGATAACGTACTCGAAGCTCAGCCGGCCAGTCGCCGAAAGCAAGTACATCGTTCGAGTCCAAGCCAAGGAATTGAACTGGAGAAATTTCCTGTATTTCTCTGGAATGCAGATTTTCCCGGCGCATGTCTTGAAGTCCGTCAATGGAGATAAATATCTCAAGGAATACAACTACAAGTTGCTGCCGGGTTCCGGTCCTTATACGATTCGTGAAGAGGACATTGCCAAGGGCCAGACCATTACGGTTCGACGCCGCAAGGATTATTGGGCGGAGAAGGCGAGAGAGAATGTGGGGCTGGGTAATTTCGACGAGATGCAATTTGTGGTGGTTCGCGACGATAACCTCGCATTTGAGAAGTTCAAGAAGGGCGAGCTCGACACCTACGAGGTGAGACAACCCCGGCAATGGGTGGAAGAGCTGAACTTTGAGAATGTCCAGCGGGGCTTGATCCAGAAGCGAAAAGTGTATAACAGCCAGCCTCAGACAATCCGTGATTT